>OLGI01001038.1_pt1 | contig 25621 bp, 25 predicted proteins | sample 1605221 | NCBI WGS metagenome assembly OLGI01 (sample SAMEA3888915, study PRJEB22519) | human gut metagenome | biome: human gut; feature: human-associated habitat; material: faeces | place: Denmark | collected 2010 | reverse complement strand
GCAAAGATAAGAAGAATTGTTTAATTTTGCAACTAAATTAATTATTTTTGAAATTAAAGACGGAAAAAATGGCAATAATTCCAGATAAAACAACGAAATTGTACTATTCTATCAAGGAAGTAGGTGAAATGTTTGGTCTAAACGACTCTACGTTGAGATATTGGGAAAAGGAGTTTCCTTTTCTCAAACCGAAGGTTGCTGGCAACAAAGTGCGCCAGTATACCGATAAGGATATTGAGCAGGTAAGGCTCATCTACAACCTTATCAAGGTGAAGGGATTGAAGATTGCTGCGGCACGTAAGTATCTGAGTCAAAACAGAGCGGGTGCCGAGAAGTCATCTGACGTTCTCGACACCCTTATATCTGTGAGAGATCAGCTCAAGGAACTCAAAAAGCAGCTCGACGGGCTGGTGTAGTACTTTGAACTTTGAATTTTGAACATTGAGCATTGAACTTTATGATTAGCTAGGGTTACCACGCTTCTTCACCGAAGACATTCTTGATGGTAACTTTAGCTGCTTCTTTCTTGGTGAGCTGATGGCTCCAGGCTACTCTGCCCTTGGTTGCTGCACCAGCACCATGGTTGTTGTACTCGCTGTAGCGGGCTGTCTGTTCGTTGCTCTGCTTGCCCCAGTTGTGCCATCCTTCAGAACGGATGTGACTACCCATTTCGCAATTCATGAAGAGGGTAGCTGCATAAGGGCGCCATGGTCTGCCCAGATAAACCTTGTCTACGCCTGGCTCGGCGGTAAGTTTGCACTTGTTGAATACATAGCCATATTCCTGACCGGCTGGGCTAGAGGCAGCAGTAATGTAGCTGTTGGCCTTGCTATGAATCTCACAATTCTCAAACCATGTTCTTCCTGGACCAAAGATGAAATCGGTGGTTCCCTCGATATAACAGTCGTAAAAGGCAGAGCGGTTGTTGGCAATGCCTGTATAGACTGTATCCTGATTGCCCAGCAATCGGCAGTTCTGCACCAGGATATGATCGCCTTCCAGATGTAGGGAAACTGCTTGTCCCAATTTTGCGGCATTATTCTCGATGGTGATGTTTTTCAGGGTGATGTAACTGCCCTGTACCTTGAGTGTATAAGTACGGAAGGTTCCCATAGGCTTACCCTTGACGGCTGCTTCAGAATCGAGTCCGCCTACTGGCATCTTGATGTTGGCGTGATCATCCCATGTGATGATGGTTTGGTCACGGTCTTCACCGCAGATGATGATGTTGGTGAGCCATGAAGGGATGATGAGCTTTTCCTTATAAACTCCTTTCTTTACATAGATTACCTTGGTGTATTCCATGAAGGCACGACAAACTTCGATAGCTTCGTCAATGGTACGGAATTCGCCTGTGCCATCACGGGAAACTACGATAGTGTCAGGATTATCATACTTGTTGGCTGCAGCCAAAGGCAACAGGGTCAACATCATCAAAAATGATAAGAATAATTTTTTCATTGTTTTTAAGTTTGTTGTTTATGATTAAATATGATGGAAGTTAGAAGCTGGAAGTGAAAACTTCCAACTCCTAACTTCTAACTATCTGATTATAGGATTCTCTGTACTTCCTGCAAGTCCTCAATCTTTTTGAGCTGATCCATGATGATCTTTACCTCCTCACGATCGTGGATGCGGAGTTCTATGGTACCATCAAAGATACCATTGTCGCTACTGATAGTGAGCTTATGGATATTGATGCCGAGCTGGTCGCTGATAACCTTGCTCACATCAAGCAGCATACCCTTGCGGTCGATACCCTTGATTTCAATGGTTGCATCGAAGAGCAGCTTCTTGTGCATATCCCATTTCGCATCAACGATGCGGTTGCCGTAGCTGGACTTCAGTTTTGCAGCCACAGAGCATGAGCGTTTGTGTATCTCGATGCGGTTCTTGTTGTCAATGTATCCCATGATATCATCACCTGGAATGGCATGGCAACAGTCTGTGAAGATAAACTGATTGATGTTCTCTTCTGTAATGATGAGCGGTTTCTTCTTATTGAAATCCTTGCCTACAATAAACAACTCTTGCGGCTTGACAGTTCCTTCAGCTTGTTCCTTGTCTTTGGTTTTGCCAAGGAATGGAATATAGTTGCGCCAGCTGGAGGTTTGCTTTGGCTTTTTGTTTTTTCCTAAGAGCTCATCCAAATCCTTGTAGCCCAAAATGATGCAATGGTCGCCAAGAGACTGGAAAAAGGTTTCATGCTTCTGGATATTATGGTATTCGCAGAGACGGTCGATGACCGATGTTGTCATTTCCATGCCGTTCTTGTTCAGCCAATCCAGGAGAATGCCTTCGCCCTTTTTCTGGATTTCTCTGGAATCGCGGCGCAGGATAGCTTGAATCTTGCTCTTTGCCTTGGCTGTGCTGACAAAATTGACCCATGCCTGCTGTACATGCTGACTCTTGGATGTGAGGATTTCTACCTGGTCTCCACTTTGCAGCTTGTGGCTCAATGGCACCAGCTTGTGGTTTACCTTGGCTCCTATACAGTGGCTTCCCAGGAAGGTATGTATCTGGAAGGCAAAGTCGAGCGCCGTACATCCTGCCGGCATTGTCTTGATTTCTCCCTTAGGAGTAAATACGAAGATTTCTGAAGCATAGAGGTTCAGCTTGATGGCATCGAGGAAGTCCATGGCGTCTGGTTGCGGATCGTCTAGAATCTCCTTGATGGTACTCAGCCAGTCGTTCAATTCGTTCTCGTCCTCGGTATATTCACCACCTTCCTTGTACTTCCAGTGAGCAGCAAAGCCTTTCTCTGCCACCTCGTCCATGCGGTCGCTCCTGATCTGCACTTCAATCCATCTACCCAGTTTGCTCATCAGGGTAACGTGAAGCGCCTGATAGCCGTTTGCCTTTGGATGGTTGAGCCAGTCGCGGAGACGGTCCGGATGACTCTTGTATATCTTGCTGATGGCAACATAGACATTGAAGCATTCGTTTACTTCGTTGGCTCTGTTCTTTGGTGTCACGATGATGCGAACCGCAAGAATATCGTAGATTTCATCGAAGGATACGTGCTTGTTCTGCATCTTGTTCCAGATGGAATACGGACTCTTTACACGTGCCTTGATCTTGTATTCTACACCCAGTTTGTCAAGCTCTTCACGGATAGGACGGGTAAAATTATCGAAGAGGATATCTCGTTGTGCTTCTGTATCCGCAAGCTTATGCTCTATGTTGGCATATTCCTGTGGATGGTCGTATCTGAAGCTGAGATCTTCCAACTCGGTTTTAATCTTGTTCAGTCCCAAACGGTTGGCGAGTGGTGCATATATATATAAGGTCTCGCCCGCAATCTTGTACTGCTTGTTGGCTGGCTGCGACTGGAGGGTGCGCATATTGTGCAGACGGTCGCAAATCTTGATGAGGATAACGCGGATGTCATCGCTCATGGTAAGCAGCAGTTTCTTGAAGTTTTCAGCCTGTGCAGAAGCCTTGTCGCCGAAGATTCCACCACTGATCTTGGTGAGTCCATCAACGATCTGGGCTATTTTGGTGCCAAAGATATTGGCGATGTCTTCTACCGTATAGTCAGTGTCTTCCACTACGTCATGCAGCAGGGCTGCACAGATACTGGTAGAGCCCAATCCCATTTCTTCGCAAGCGATCTGTGCCACTGCGATAGGGTGCATGATATATGGCTCGCCCGATAATCGGCGCACCCCTTTGTGCGCCTGGCGGGCGAAATTGAACGCCTTGGTTACAATATCTACCTTTTTTCTGTGTCTTGAACTGAGGTAGGTGTTGAGCAGATGTTGAAAGGCATTGCCTATCAATTCATTATCAGCTTGCTCTCTTTCTAGGTCTTTCAAGTTCTGGTCATCCATAATGTACCCTCCCTATAATTATTATTTTACTTTGAGTTTCTTTCCGGCACGAATATGATTGCCGCTAATTTTGTTAAGCTTGCGCAACTTTTTAACGGTAGTTCCATTGCGTGCTGCTATTTCTGAAAGGGTGTCTCCGTTTCTGATGGTTACACTCTTTGTTCTTGTCTTTTTCTTGTTCTTTCCCTTCTTGCTGCGGCTGCTGCGTGAAGAGCGGGATGAACTGCTGCTACTGCGACGGCTATAGCTGCTGCGTGAGCGGCTGACTGATGGCTCGGCGTCGTTTACATCTACAAATGTACGCTTCAGAAACAGTTCGTCTGCCTTGTATGCACAGATGGAATCTTCCTGGTCGATGAAAGAACCAATCAGTGTAGATGGCAATCTTAGTGCCATTGGCTTATTGAGACCGTTGATGATGTCACGACGGTACTGTGGGTTGAGATTGCGGAGATGCTCGATGTTGATGTTGAGAACCTGGGCAATCTGTTCCAGGTGAATATCCTTGTTGACCAGTACGGTATCTGTCTTTACTGGCAATTCTGTTACCATTGGGCAGATATTGTGGTCGCAATAGTAGTTCATGATGTAGTTGGCTGCAATGAATGCTGGGACATATCCACGAGTCTCTTTTGGAAGATATGGATAGATGTTCCAGTAATCAGCATTACCCTTAGCGCGATGGATAGCCTTGTTGACATTGGTTGGACCGCAGTTGTATGCAGCAATGACAAGACTCCAGTCGTCGAATATCTTGTAGAGGTCGCTCAGATAGTGTGCTGCAGCGTATGATGCCTTCACCGGATCGCGGCGCTCATCTACCAATGTGTTTACTTCCAGTCCATATCTCTTGCCTGTTGGCAACATAAACTGCCATAAACCTGTGGCTCCTACGCGTGATATTGCCATAGGATTGAGGGCTGATTCGATGACAGGGAGATATTTCAACTCCAGTGGAAGATTGTATGCTTCAAGCGCTTCCTCAAAGATAGGCATGTAGAAATTGCTGGCTCCCAACATGAAGCTTACCGATCTGCGCAGCTTACCGCTGTAGCGGTCGATGAATTTCTGTACCACTTCATTGTATGGCATTTCAATGATGGTAGGCATTCTCTTCAAGCGGTCTACGTATACCTCTTTATCGAATACGGGATTGATGTCCTGATAGTTGCAGGAAGTATCCGGCATGAGATATGTCTGTGTATTGTAAAGATGTAAGAGGCTGTCGAGGTTGTCTTCCATTCCTTCTGGAATTTCAATTTCCTCTGATTTTCCGTCTTTATCAGTTACGGTGATGATGTCGTCGTTTTCTTCGTTTTCTGTTTGAGCATTCATGCCCTGCAATCCCAAAAGCAAGGCGGCTGCCATGATTATAATCTTCTTCATTTCTTTTTTTTCTGTTCTATTTTCTCGTCATTATTTTGTTGTAAGAGATATTTTGTTCATTTTGCTAAAATTTGAGTGAGCATTGTAAGCCGAGCGATGCTGACTTGAACGGATTGTTGGTTCGTTTGTCGTTCATGACCGTAGGCTCCACTCTAAGTGTCAAATCGTCTGAAATGTCAAATTCAGACAGCGATGCGTCTACATAGGCATCAATGACAGAGAATGCGTATACACCAATCATGACAAATACTCCCATATCTCTCCATCTGCGGAATTTATCTTTTCTTTTGCGGAATATTTCCTTGTAACGATCGATGTTTGAAGCGTCAATGGTTGCTCCTAAGTGCAAGAACTGGTTATAGCTTTGCGTGTTAGGATCATCGTCCATGATGTCAAGGTAGGCTTGCGAATAGTCGTGATACATCTGGTTATTCCAGGTGATGGCGTATGCGCAACCTACGAAACCGCCGTATATGATAGGCAGTTTCCAATACTTACGATTGTATATTTGGCCTGCTCCCGGCAAGACGAGCGCCATCCACATAGCTCTTTTTGCTTCTGGGTGCCAGGTGCTCCAGTCGCGTTTTTTCTTAACTGGTTTGAGCGATTGGTTGAGCTTTGCCAGGTTGCTGCTGTCTTGCGCAGTGAGAACAGAGTCGACAGGCATCTTTACCGAGTCGGCAGAGGCGATGGCAGGTACGTTGACATCGGTCTTCTCTCTGTTTTTCTGTGCGTAAGAAAGCGTAGAGCTAACCAGCAGTAAAGCCGTGATACAGATATTTTCTAATCTCATTTATTCTTGTTTCAATTGGTCGAAAACTTTCATGATGCGTTCCAGTTCTTCTTCATTGGCGAACGGAATGCTAATTTTTCCTTTTCCCTTTGGTGAGCAGGTGAATTGAACCTTGGTGTTGAGGAACTGTGACAGGCGGTTCTTGATGGCTGTGAATTCCTCAGGCAACTGAGTTTTTGCAGCTATCGTCTTCTTTCCGCTCTCGATATCCTCACCGTTTTTCAGATGCTGTACCATTTCTTCCACTTTGCGTACGGAATAGCCGTTCTTTTGAATCTCCTTGAAGAGCTTGATCTGCAGGGAAGGGCTGTCAAGTGCGAGCAAGGCTCTACAGTGTCCCATGTCGATTTCTTTCTTCTGGAGTGCCATCTGTACCTGTGCCGGTAACTTGAGCAGTCGGAGATAGTTGGCGATGGCTGCTCGGCTTTTTCCTACTCTTTCAGAAATTTTTTCCTGGGTCATGCCTTCATTCTCCAAGAGATGCTCATATGCCAGTGCAATCTCTATGGCGTTAAGGTCCTGGCGCTGGATGTTCTCTACGAGCGCCATTTCCATCACGTTTTCATCGCTGATGGTGCGGATGTAAGCCGGGATGGCTGTAAGTCCTGCCAGTTGGGATGCTCTCCAGCGGCGCTCACCTGCAATAATCTGGAAGTGGTTTTCTGCAACCTGGCGCAGTGTGATAGGCTGAATGATGCCTATTGCCTTGATGCTCTCTGCCAGTTCGCGCAAAGCCTCTTCGTCAAATTCGCGTCGTGGCTGGTTGGGGTTTGCCTCGATTTGGTCGATGGCTATTTCATTGATTGTGCTGCTGCCTTGAGTGCGAACGCCTTCTGTGGATATGAGGGCATCGAGTCCGCGGCCTAGCGCATTGCTTTTTGTTCCGTTGTTATATTTCTTGTGTACTGCCATTTTTTACTTTGAACTTTGAATCTTGAACATTGAACTTTCTTGAAGGGTTCAATTTCCAAATCTTAACTATTCTTGTTGATAATTTCCTTGGCCAATGCCAAATGGTTTTTTGCACCATTGCTTTCAGCATCGTAAAGGATGACTGGCAGACCGTGGCTAGGGCTCTCGCTCAATTTCACATTGCGCTGGATAACGGTTTTGAAAACCAGTTCCTGGAAATGTCGCTTTACCTCATCGTAAATCTGATTGGCAAGGCGAAGACGGCTATCGTACATTGTCAGCAAGAAGCCTTCGATTTCTAATTTCGGGTTGAGTTTGCTCTTGATGATTTTGATGGTATTGAGCAATTTGCTAATTCCTTCAAGAGCGAAATATTCACATTGCACAGGGATGATCACGCTGTCGGCTGCTGTCAGCGAGTTGACGGTGATGAGACCCAGTGATGGGGAACAATCGATAAGGATAAAATCATATTCATCGCGGATAGGTTCCAGAAGATTTTTGATGACCTTCTCGCGATTCTTGAGATTCAGCATTTCTATCTCTGCTCCCACCAGGTCGATATGGCTAGGTACGATGTCCAGACCATTGATGTCGGTGGTGTAGATGGCATCACGGACATCCGTGTGGTCGATGATGCACTCATAGATAGAGCAATCAACCTCGCTGATGTCTACTCCCAATCCACTGGATGCGTTGGCCTGTGGGTCAGCGTCAACCACTAGAACGGTCTTCTCGAGAGTGGCCAATGATGCAGCCAAATTTATGGTGGTGGTAGTCTTGCCAACACCGCCTTTTTGATTAGCTAATGCGATTATCTTTCCCATTTTATTAGTAAATTTTCGGCAAAGATACAAAAATAATGTGAGAATTGTGTTACTTTAAAGGTTTTTTCGTACTTTTGCACCAAAAAGAAAGATATTTTTATGGAAAATAGGAAACCGTTAGTATTAATTTCAAATGATGATGGCTATCATGCCAATGGAATCAAGACACTGGTCAGCTTCTTGAAGGACTGGTGTGAACTCTTAGTTGTGGCTCCGGAAAGTGCCCGTTCTGGATTTGCCTGTGCCTTTTCGGCTACTACTCCTCTACGCCTCAAGCGACGTCATAACATGGGGGATGATGTGGAGGTGTGGTCGTGTAGCGGAACACCGGTCGACTGCGTGAAACTAGCTTTGGATCAGTTGCTTGATGGTCGTAGACCAGATCTCGTCATCGGTGGTATCAATCATGGTGATAATTCGAGTGTCAATAATCATTATTCCGGCACGATGGGTGTAGCGAAAGAGGGGTGTATGCAGCATATTCCAAGTATCGCCTTCAGCAGTTGCAACTATGATGAGAATGCTGACTTAACACCTTTGCGTGACGGCGTTCTGAAGGTGGTTAGAATGGTGTTGCAGAAGGGATTGCCAAAGTATACCTGCCTGAACGTTAACTTCCCCGCCATGCCTCCTTTCAAGGGCTTCAAGGCTTGCCGTATGACGCATGGTTCATGGATTAATGAGGTGGTACACCGTACGCATCCCCACGGATATGATTACTATTGGATGGTGGGAGAATACCGCAATGACGAACCAGAAGCTACGGATACCGATCAGTGGGCTGTGAACAATGGATATATTGCCATTACGCCAACTAAGATTGATGTCACGGATTATGATTGGATCAAGAAGTTTGAGTTATGAAGTATTATTTGATAGTAGGTGAGGCGAGTGGTGACCTGCATGCCAGCAGATTGATGCGCTCACTGAAAAAAGTGGATGAATTTGCTGAGTTCCGATTCTTCGGTGGCGATTTGATGGCTGCTGAGGGAGGTACTCGTGTGAAGCATTATAAGGAACTGGCTTATATGGGTTTCGTGCCCGTCCTGTTGCATCTTCGTACCATCTTTTCCAACATGAAGATGTGTAAGGAAGATATCGTGAAATGGAAACCGGATGTGGTTATTCTTGTGGATTATCCCGGTTTTAATCTTAATATCGCTAAGTTCCTGAAAAAGAAGACGAATATCCCGGCTTATTATTATATTTCTCCTAAGATATGGGCCTGGAAAGAGTGGCGAATCCGTAGCATTCGAAGAGACATTGCCGAGATGTTCTCCATCCTGCCCTTTGAGGTGCCTTTCTATGAGAAAAAGCATCACTATCCGATACATTATGTAGGTAATCCTACTGCGCAGGAGGTGAATGAATTCCGTGCCGGATACCAGCAGTCGTTTGAGGAGTTCTGTACCGAAAATCAGCTCGATACGCATAGACCTATTCTGGCTTTGCTGGCGGGTAGTAGATTGCAGGAAATCAAGGATAATCTGCCTGCTATGATTGAGGTGGCTGAGAGGTTTGAGGATTTCCAGATGGTTCTGGCCGGTGCACCTTCCATCGAGGATAAGTATTATGAGCAGTTTGTCAAGGGTACGCCTGTCAGGATGGTGCGCAATAAGACCTATCAGCTACTTTCTCATTCTACGGCTGCCTTGGTAACGAGTGGTACGGCTACGCTGGAAACAGCACTCTTCAACGTGCCACAGGTGGTTTGTTACGAGACTCCATTGCCACGTCTTGTCCGCTTTGCATTCGATCATATCATGTCGTGCAAGCACATCTCGCTGGTTAATCTGATAGCCGATAAGGAAGTAGTGCAGGAGATGTTTGCCGATCGTTTTAAAGTGGATGCCATTGCCGACCAGCTTTATCAGCTGTTGCCAGGCATGGAGGGTAGGAAACGTATGCTGGCAGAATACCAGGTGGTGCGCGAACGTCTGGGTAATCTGATGGCACCGGACGAAGCTGCAACCATCATGCATGGCTTGTTGGTAAAGCGGAGAGAGCGACTTCTTCGCCTTGCCAGGGAAAGAGCTGAGGCAGAGGCGGCTGCTGAGGCTGCCAGAAAGAGAGCTGAGGAAGCGAGAAAGTTGGCTGAGGAAGAGGCTAAGCGTGCTAAACAGGCTGCAGAACAACTCTGCCAGACGCAGAAGGATGAAGCTGAATAATTGATAGTAAACAAAAAATCCAAGTTAGAACGAGTCTAGCTTGGATTTTTTTGTCTTTTATATCGAAATCTTTTGTTTCGAAATCTTTTGTTTCAAAAAAGTTTATCCGAAAAGCTGCAAGGTATAGAGATAGATTACGGCTGCAGGGATAGCCATGAGGGAGGAATCGAAACGGTCTAGCATGCCACCATGTCCAGGAAGGATGGTGCCGCTGTCTTTCACTCCGAGGGTACGCTTGAAGAGACTCTCTACCAAATCGCCCCAGGTGCCGAAGAATGTAACTACCAGTCCCAGACCTACCCATTCTTGAATGCTCAGGCGATGAGCTGCTCCGTCGTTTGCCAGATAGCCGATGATGATGGCTGCGATGATGACGAAGATGCCGCCTCCGATGCTGCCTTCCCAGCTCTTGGCTGGGCTGATGCGTGGAAACAGCTTGTGCTTGCCGAAGAGCGAACCGCTGCAGTAGGCACCCGTGTCGTTGGTCCAGAGGAAGATGAAGATGCTCAAAGGCAAGAGCATGTCATAATGTATCTGTCCATCGAAGGTGGATGTCTCAAATGCCAATACGTTGATCATCGAGAAAGGTAGGGCGATATACATCTGCGAAAGCATGGTGTAGGCCCAGTCGTTGATGGCATCCTTGTTGCCCGTGTAAAGCTCTGCAATGAAGAGATACACGATGGTAAGCAGGTATGGCACGAACACGATGAAGTTTGTCACGATGCCGGTACGAAAGCCTGCTACGGCAAGAAAGAGATAAACGCCTGCCACGGTGGTGATGAATCGGTTGACGGTTACGTCTTCCTTTGCATTTACCAGTCCGCAATACTCCCAAACGCTCAGTCCTGTAATGAGGGCGAAGAGAAATACCATCGCTCTAGGATTCAGGAAGCAAGAAACCATGCAGGCAACGAAGAGTACGCCTGTAATGGATCTTATCACTAGATTTTTCTGTTTGTCAGTCATGGTTCTGATTATTATTCGTTATTTTTCCCGTTGTTATTCTCGTTAGGATTCTCCTCGTTGCTTTCGTTGGCTGGAGTTTCCTTTTCAGAATCTTCTGCGTTCTTCTTTGCCGCTTCGTGCTCCTTGATGGCAGCCTGTACCTCCGGCAGTTCCTTTACTGCTTCGTCAATCTTAGGCTGCTCGTCTTCCATGATTTCCTGAGATCTGCTCAACCATGGGCGCTTTCCGAAGATATGCTCCACGTCTTCTGCCATGATTACCTCCTTCTGGATCAGCAGTTCAGCGAGGGCATTGTGACCTTCCTTGTGTTCCATCAGAATATTCTTGGCACGGGTATACTGCTCGTTTACCATCTTGAGTACCTCTTCGTCTATCTCGCGGGCTGTTGTCTCTGAGTATGGACGCTGGAATGAATACTCGTTCTGGTTGTAATAGCAGATATTCGGCAATGTCTTGCTCATACCTAGATAGGCTACCATGCCGTATGCACTCTTGGTGGCACGCTCCAGGTCGTTCATCGCTCCTGAAGAAATGTGGCCTGTGAAGAGCTCCTCGGCAGCACGTCCACCCATCAGTGAACACATCTCATCGAGCATCTGTTCCTTGGTGGTAATCTGGCGCTCCTCTGGGAGATACCAGGCTGCACCTAGAGCCTGTCCGCGAGGGACGATGGTAACCTTGATCAGAGGATTGGCATACTGGCAGAACCATGAGATGGTGGCATGGCCAGCCTCATGGAGGGCGATACTGCGTTTCTCGTCGGCTGTCATCACCTTGGTTTTCTTCTCCAGTCCGCCTACGATACGGTCTACGGCATCGAGGAAATCCTGTTTGCAGACAGCCTTCTTGTCGTGGCGTGCTGCGATAAGAGCTGCCTCGTTGCATACATTGGCGATGTCAGCACCTGAGAAGCCTGGAGTCTGACGTGCCAGGAGGTCTACATCCACGGTCTCGTCTATCTTGATAGGCTTGAGGTGAACCAGGAAGATTGCCTTTCGCTCGTTCAAGCCAGGGAGATCTACGTGGATTTCTCTGTCGAAACGGCCCGCACGGAGCAGAGCGCTGTCGAGCATGTCTACACGGTTGGTGGCGGCCAGGATGATGACACCGCTATTGGTGCCGAATCCGTCCATCTCGGTGAGAAGGGCGTTGAGCGTGTTCTCGCGCTCATCGTTGCCACCCATGGCTGGGTTCTTGCTTCTGGCACGGCCCACGGCATCAATCTCATCGATGAAGATGATGCTAGGTGACTTCTCCTTAGCCTGGCGGAAGAGGTCGCGGACACGTGATGCACCCACACCAACGAACATTTCTACGAAGTCGGAACCGCTCATTGAGAAGAATGGTACGCCTGCCTCACCGGCTACAGCCTTTGCCAGAAGGGTCTTACCGGTTCCCGGAGGACCCACGAGCAGGGCGCCCTTTGGAATCTTTCCTCCCAGGTCGGTATATTTCTTTGGGTTCTTGAGGAAGTCAACGATTTCCTGCACCTCCTGCTTGGCACCTTCCTGTCCTGCAACGTCCTTGAAGGTGATGCCGATGGCATTTCCCTTCTCATACATCTTTGCCTTACTCTTTCCAACGTTGAAGATGCCGCCGCCCATATTGCTCATGCCGCTGCCCATTCTGCCCGACATCCAATAGATGAAGAGGAAGAAGAGAAGCAGTGGAGCCAGGCTGATAATCAGGCTCCAGAAGTCGTTGTCCTTCTTGTTGTCATAGCTGAAGGAGCGAATTTTTTTCTCCTTGACCATCTGGTTGCCATAGCGGTCTACTTCATCTACAGAACCGAATTGTACCTTTACATATGGGTTTGGTCCCACGTTCTGCGCGCTCATCTTATATACATCGCGCGTATATTTTGGATTGATGTATATTTTAAGCGTATTTTCAGTTTTGTTTGCCACTACGCTCAGTACATAGCCTTTGTCAACATACTGCTTGAATTCCGTGTATGTTGCTTCTTTGGCATCACTTCCGCCTAGAGCATCACCACCACCACTAAAAAACAAAGCTATCAGAGCAATGAGAATAATGGTGTAAAGCCAGTTCATGTTAAATCTAGGCATCTTAGGCCCTTTGCCTCCGCCTTGATTGTTGAAGTTGTTGCTTTGTTCCATATATTAATATGCTTATTATTATAATAATGTATATCTTTATCCTTGCCTATCCTTTACCTTAACCTTTATCCGTAATGCCTATTCCCTTAGTCAAGGTTTGGCACATGGGTAAGCTTGGCATCTGCCCAGAGATGCTCCAGATCGTAGTAGGCTCTTACCTCTGGCAGGAAGATGTGAACCATTACGTCCACAAAGTCCATGGCTACCCACTGGTCGTTGCCGAGACCTGCCACGTTGACTGGCTTTTCGCCCATGTTCTTGCGGCAGATGTCGCCCACTGATTCTGCGATGGCTTCTACCTGGGTAGGGGAGCCTCCTTGACAGATGATGAAGTATTTGGCAATGCTGCCATCTATTTCACTGAGGTCTGCGATTACGATATCTTGACCTTTTTTCTCTTGTATACCTTCTTTAATTGTCTCTACGAGTTGCTTAATTGTGTTCATTTATAATTTTAATTGTTGTTTTAATGCTACAAAGATACGCTAATTACATGAAAAATCACTCAAAATCGATAAAAATTGAGTTTTTTTAGAAAAAAGTGGGGAAAAATTTTGGAGATACAAAAAAAAGTTGTACCTTTGCACCTGCAAATGAAATCATAAACGATTCTTCTGCTAAGCATATTGGGATATGGTGTAATGGTAACACTACAGATTCTGGTCCTGTCATTCCTGGTTCGAGTCCGGGTATCCCAACTTCGCTTACTCTAGATGTTTTGATAGAGTTTATTGGGATATGGTGTAATGGTAACACTACAGATTCTGGTCCTGTCATTCCTGGTTCGAGTCCGGGTATCCCAACTGGTTAGCATCTTTCAGAAATGGAAGATGCTTTTTTTTGTTTGTATCCCTCGTATGTCGCAGGGGGATTGAAACATTGAAACGGTGCCTCTATTTTTGGGGGTATTCTCAAGCTTTTGCCCTTTGTTTTCCGTTCCGTATTTTTGGCTGTCCCTTTCAGGGTGTGTTATGTACTTGTCAAACATGAATAAAAAATAAGACCCAGAGCAAAACGCCCTGAGTCTTTATTCTCTTGTTTTTTCTTATCTTTCTTATTTGTTCTCAGCATCTATAGCCTTGATCTTCTGCTTGATGATTTCGAGGTCTGCCTTGAGCTTTTCTACCTTGCGGTTCATTTCCTCTACGAGGCTGTTACCCTTCTTGCTGGCAGCATTGAGGAAGCCGAGGTTGTTCTCATAGGTGGTAATCTCGTTTCTCAGCTGGTCGTAGCGGCGCAACAGTTTGCCACGTTCGTTGTCCAAGGCGTTGACACCCTGTTCGGCAACATTCTTCAGGTTGTTCTTGAAGTTGTTGAGGTGGCGCTTGCCGTTGCTGATGTGCAACTCCTTGTATACCTTGTTCAATACGTTGTGGTATTCCTCATACAGCTTGTCTTTCTCCTTGAACGGAACATGACCTACGGCATTATACTGTGCGGTCAGCTCCTGCACTTTCTTTTGGAAGCCTTCGCCAGCATTCTCCAGGAGCTCCTTGAGCTGTGCGATGATGGCGCGCTTCTTCTCCAGATTGGTATGCTCCTCGCTGCGTGTGCCGGCATTCTGCTTGTTGCGTGCATCGAAGAACTTGTTGCAGGCGGTCAGGAATTCTTTCCACAATATATCGCCCTGTTTGCGAGGCACGATGCCGGTTTTCTTCCATTCCTTCTGCAGTGAGATGAGCTTGTCGCCGGTCTTCTTCCATTCGGTGCTGTCTGCCAGGGCCTTAGCCTTGTTCACGAGCTCCTGCTTTTTGGCAATGTTGCTGGCATACTGATCCTTCAGTCCCTTGAAGAATTCTGCCTTGTTGCTGAAGAAAGTATCGTTGGCAATGCGGAAACGCTCAAAGATCTTCACGTTCATCTTCTGTGGAGCAAAACCGATCTTCTTCCATTCGTTCTGCAATCCAATCACTTCCTTGGTAGCGTTCTCCCAGTCAGAAGCCTGCTTGTACTCAGTCTGGTTGATGGCCTCAACCTTTTCGCAAAGTGCGGTCTTGTCAGCAAGGTTTTTCTCCTCCTTGGCTCTCAGATCCTCGAAGTGCTGCTGGTGCTTCTTGTTGATGATGGTGCTGGCTGCCTTGAAGCGAGCCCAGATTTCCTCTCTCAGTTCTTTGGCTACAGGACCAATTTCGCGATATTGCTGATGAAGATCCTGCAACTGATGGAAGGCAGAGATGACATCGTTCTCTTCTGCCAGTTTCTCTGCAGCTTCGCACAGCTTGGTTTTGGCTTCAAGATTCTTCTTGAAGTCATACTCGCGTGCTTCGTTGTTGAGCTTCAGCAGGTCGTAGAACTGCTCCACGTAGAGCTGGTAGTTCTTCCATACCTCGTTAGCCTTGTCGGCAGGGATGGCCTTGATATCCTTCCACTCCTGCTGCAGCGCCTTGAAGTCCTGGTATGATTTGTTAACCTCTTCAGGAGAAGTGGTCATAGCCTTGATCTTTTCGATAATCTCAAGTTTCTTAGCCAGATTTTCCTGCTTTTCTTCTTCTTGTGCTAGGAAGATCTTAGCTCTTTTTTCCTTGATAACCTGCATTTCTGCCTTAAAGGCTTCTTCAGTGTCATCTGGAAGAAGTACATATTTTTCCGGGTCGCCACCTTTAGCGAGATACTCTTTCATCTGAGCATCTCTTTCTGCCAGGTGCAACTTGTAGAAAACTGTCTTTAATAGATCAAGCTCTTCTTTCACTGGAGCTTCTGCACTACGTGCGATTTCTTTTACTCTTTCGAGTACTTCCTGCTTGGAAGAATATATCTTCTTAGCAGGTTCTTCCATGGTGCCCTGCTGCAGCAGAGCGTTTTCTAGAGAGTCCATCATTTCACTTTGTTTAGTTTATGATTCGAGTTTCTTTGCCGGTAGTCGTTTCTTGAAAAAGCGATTCGGCCACACATTGTTATTATTAATAATTTGCAAACTTAAATAAAAAAATCGAATATCTTTGTAAGACATTCGATTTTTTATATTTTTATAACAGTCGCTTATATCTTAGGAAGCCCCAGGAGAGGCCTGATACTACGAAAGAGAGAACCAAAGCGAAGGCAAATCCGTAAGAACTTTCCTCCATTCCGTTAATCAGGTTCATACCGAAGAGAGAGGAGATTAGCGTTGGTAACATCATGACGATACTGATACTGGTCAGGGTACGCATCGTGGTGTTCATATTGTTGTTGATAATGCTCGAATAGGTGTCCATCGTCGATTCCAGAATGTCGGAATAGATGCTTGTCGTCTCTCTCGCCTGCGTCATCTCGATGTTGACGTCCTCAATCAGGTCGGCATCCAGCTCGTCCACCTGCAGTTTGAACTTCAGTTTCGACAGCAGGTTCTCGTTGCCTCGGATAGAGGTGTTGAAGTAGGTCAGGGAGTCTTGTAGGCGGCTGAGTCCTATCAGGCTCTCGTTGTTCACCCCGTGGTCAAGATTGCGCTTGGCTTTCTCGATGAGCGAGTTGATTTGTTTCAATCGTTTCAGATACCATACGGCAGAGGAGAGAAAGAGACGGAAGATCATGTCTACATAGTCTGTGAATCCCTCGTTGCGCTTCTGCTGATAGCTTACGAAGTCTATCATCATGTTGGTTTCGTAGTAGCACACGGTGATGGTTACATCGCGCTTATGGATGATGCCCAGTGGCACGGTGGTATACGGCGTACGGCTTCTGATTTCCTTTACGTAAGGGATACGTAGGATAATGAGCATCCAGCCATCGTCATATTCATAGCGGGCACGCTCATCGGTATCGCTGATGTCCGAGAGGAAATAATCAGGAATCTTGAATTCTTCTTCCAGCAGGCGCTGGTCTTCATCGGTTGGACATGTTACTTGTATCCAGCAGTTTGGCTGCCACTCGTTGAGCACAGTCAGTTTCTTGTCTATATTCCAAAAAGTCTTCATTGTTTGCTATTCTCCACAAAATAAAAGGTTTGGGTATGGAGAATTAGCCTGAGAAATCGCCTTGGCGCAATTTTTTGATGGTTGCTGAATCTCCACGCCTTACAGATTATTGAAATTCTCCGCGTGATAATCGTCCATTTTTGTTAATAATTAATTGAAACTTGTGCAAGGTCATTGTATCGTATATTACTACGGTATGACAAGCCTCGCGAAATCGCCTGCAAAGGTAATGATTTTAATCGAGAAAAGGGAAAAAAAACCGAGAAATTTCTTTCCCGGCTTTCTTTTTTAATCTTTTTGTAATTTTCTGCTTGCTTATTTTGCTGGAATTTCAGCCAGCAGCTGCTTCATCAGGTTCCAGAAAGGAGCCACGCAGCTAATCTGGCAGCGTTCGTTGGCTGTATGAGGGCTGAGCAATGTAGGACCGAATGAAACCACGTCGAGGTGAGGATACTTGCCCAGGATGATAGAGCACTCCAAGCCTGCGTGAACAGCCTGAACTAAGCCGTCCTTGCCGTTCTGTTCCTTGTAAACCTTCAATACGTGCTCCAGGATGTCGCTCTTTGGATTAGGGTTCCAGCCGCCGTATGCACCGCTGAATTCCACCTTCATGCCTGCCATGTTGAAGCAACTCTCCATCATGGTAGCAAGATACATCTTGTAGTACTCGTGGCTGGAGCGAGCCAGAATCTTGATGGCTGCCTTGCCGCCGCCAATCTCGATGATGGCGAGGTTAGAAGAGGTTTCTACGATGCCTGGCATAGATGGAGCCATGCGCAGTACGCCGTCGTGACATGCATAGATGGCATCTACCAGGTTGTCCTGAATCTCCTGTGGAACCTCCTTGGCTGGAGTCTCTATGTTCTCTGTGAAGAACTCGATGTTCTCTGCTACCTCGATGCCCTGGAACTCGTCGATGAACTCGTCCTTCCAGTCGGCTACCATGTCGTTCAATGCCTCTACGTTCTCCTTTGGCAAGGTCAGTACTACCTCTGCCTGGAATGGGATGGCATTGCGCATGTTGCCGCCCTGCCATGAAGCCAGACGTGCATCAAGTTCTGAGATAGCCTCACGTACGAAGCGAACCATGCACTTGTTGGCGTTGGCTCTGCCCTCGTTGATCTCGATGCCTGAGTGACCGCCCTTCAAACCTTTCAGGGTAACCTTCACGGCTGCGTCGTCCTTGTCAGTCTCTACCTCCTGATAGTCGAGTGTTGCTGTGATGTCGATACCACCAGCGCTGCCGATGACGAACTCGCCCCATACCTCTGTGTCAAGGTTCAGGAGAATGTCACCGTTCAGCTCGCCTTCAGGAAGACCGTTGGCACCAAACATGCCAGTCTCCTCGTCTGCGGTGATAAGACCCTCTACCGGACCGTGCTGCAAGTCCTTAGCTTCCATGACAGCCATGATGGTAGCCACGCCGAGACCGTCATCGCTTCCGAGGGTAGTATGATTCGCGCGAACCCAGTCGCCATCAATGATGGTTTCGATAGGGTCGTTTTCAAAGTCGTGATTGCTTTCTGGTGCCTTTTGAGGAACCATGTCCATGTGAGCCTGAAGGATAACGCCCTTGCGGTTCTCCATGCCTGGAGTGGCTGGTTTGCGCATCACGATGTTGCCCGCTGCATCCTGGAATGCCTCTACGCCAGCTTCCTTTGCCCAGTCGAGCAAATAAGCCTGAATTTTCTCCAAATGTCCTGATGGACGTGGAACTTGTGTTAACTTGTCGAAGTTACGCCAGATTTCAACTGGACTCAGATTCTTAATGTCAGCCATAATATTTTTATTTAAAATGTTAATGTTTCATGTTTGATTGGGTATATGCCCGAAAGGCAAGAGAATTCTTCACTCTTCATTCTTCACTTTTAGCTTCTTCGTAAACGCCAGGGCTATCCAGGCGTAGATGCCCAGAAGGATGACGAGCAGTGTCTGCACCGAATGAACGATGAGCACAAAGAAGAGGGCATCGGTCTGCTGGATGCCGTAGAGAATGAGCATCGTCTTCACGGCAAAATGCCAGGGACCTGCTCCGTTGGGAGTTGGAACGATGACTGCGATGCTGCCCACGATGAAGGTTACCAGTCCGCACATCAGACTGAGATGCGATGTCGCATCGAAGCACTGGAAAGTGAGGTAGTAGTGGAAGAAATAACTCAGCCAAATGCCCAGCGTAAGAGCGATGTAAAGCGGTACGTTCTTCACGCCTTTCAGCGAAATGATACCCTGCCACAGTCCGTTCAGTGTAGCTTTTACCTTATTATATATAGAGAGCTTTTTCAGCAGGAAGTGCAGCAGGATGAGTACGGCGATGCCGCAGACTGCCGTTACGAAATAGCCTGTGGCGGTGAATCGCCCCAGGATGCTGTCCATGCTGGTACCCGTCTTGTCAAAGAAGTTCAGAAATACCGGTATCTGCATCAGAAACACTATTCCGGTGATGATGAGCACCAGCAGCGAGTCGATGGCTCGCTCCGTAACCACCGTTCCCAGAGCTTTGGGGAAGGATACGCCGTCGTATCGTTTCAGTACGGCACATCGAGCGAATTCGCCCGATCTCGGGATGACGAGACTCAGTGCGTATGATAGAAAGATGGAGTTCACGCTAACGTGCGTGCGTGCCTTCTCGTCCAGCGGCTCCAATGACTGTTTCCATCTCCATCCCCTGAACAGCTGCGCTGTAATGCCAAAGGGGAACGACAGCAGCATCCAGGTCCAGCTCATCTTGTGGAGCACCACGTCCTCCACCTGCCTGAAGTCGAAACCCCGATACATCCAATAAAGGATGGCACCGCCCAGTACGAGCGATAGCCCCACCTTCCAAATGTTGTTTGCTATCTTCTTTATATCCATAATTAAATGCAAAGTTAATACTTTTCTTGTCAATATCGCACGAAAGTGCATATTTTTAGCATAAATAAACGCTTGACCCTCTTTCCTTTCCCTCTTTTTTCTATAAAAGTTAAAAAAAAATGTATTCAATGGGCTGTTTCTCGAAAAATAATCGTATTTTTGCAAAAAATATATTTATAACGTATGAAAGCTGTAAAGCCAAAGAAAAATCTAGGTCAGCACTTCCTTACTGACCTCAACATAGCAAAGCGCATCGCTGATACGGTGGATGCCTGCCCGGATATTCCTGTTCTCGAAATCGGACCAGGTATGGGTGTTCTTACCCAGTATCTTGTAGAGAAGCCTCGCCCCGTGAAGGCGGTGGAAATCGACTCCGAGTCGGTGGCTTACCTGCATGAGAACTTCCCTACGCTCAAGGATAATATCATCGGAGAGGACTTCCTGCGCATGGATCTGAACGAGATATTCGATGGAAAGCAGTTCGTGCTCACGGGCAATTACCCTTACGACATCTCTTCGCAGATCTTCTTCAAGATGCTCGACTACAAGGATCTCATTCCTTGCTGTACGGGCATGATTCAGCGCGAGGTGGCGCTCCGCATGGCTTCCGAGCCAGGCAACAAGGCGTATGGCATCCTCAGTGTGCTTATCCAGGCATGGTACGATGTGGAGTATCTCTTCACCGTAGACGAGGGCGTGTTCAATCCGCCGCCAAAGGTGAAGAGTGCCGTAATCCGCATGACCCGCAACGAGGTAACCGATCTGGGATGCGACGAGAAACTCTTCAAGCGATTGGTGAAGACCGTGTTCAACCAGCGTCGCAAGATGCTGCGCGTCAGTCTCAAACAGATGTTCCCGGGCGTAACCCCACGTGAGGATTTCTACACCACCGACATCATGACCAAGCGCCCAGAGCAGCTCACTATCCAGCAGTTCGTAGAACTGACCAACTATGTGGGCGAGGAATTGAAAAGATTAGAATTAATAAAATAAAAAACATAATAATTATGATAGACGTAAAAGAAACTTTGAATTCAGCAGCAGAGCGTATGGAGATGGCTGCAATGTATCTCGCTGAAGAGCTCTCTCATGTTCGTGCAGGTCGTGCCAATGTGGCTATTCTCGACGGTGTGCGTGTTAACAGCTATGGCAGTATGGTTCCTCTGAACCAGGTGGCTACCGTAACCACTCCTGATGCCCGTACCATCGCCATTCGCCCTTGGGACAAGAAGGCCATCAAGGACATCGAAAAGGCAATCATGGATAGTGGTGTAGGTATCACTCCTGAGAACAATGGTGAAATCGTACGCCTTGGTATCCCTCAGCCTACAGGTGAGCGCCGTAAGGAACTCGTTAAGCAGTGCAACAAGATTGCTGAGCGTGCCAAGATCGAGGTTCGCAACGTGCGTCAGGAAATTAAGGAGAAGCTGAAGAAGGCCATCAAGGACGGTCTTTCTGAGGATTTGGAGAAGGATGCTGAAAACGATTTGCAAAAGCTTCACGACAAGTACATCAAGCAGCTTGAAAACTTGATGGACGAGAAGGAAAAGGAAATTATGACAGTCTAAAAAACAGCTTTCCCAGGCTGAGATTATTGATTAAGTGATAATGAGAGGACTCGTTATTAAGAATACAGGCAGCTGGTACACCGTCAAGACCGACGATGGCCAGCTGATTGAAAGTAAAATAAAAGGCAATTTCCGACTGAAGGGCATCCGCAGTACAAATCCTGTGGCTGTGGGTGACTATGTGCAGCTTATCACCAACCAGGAAGGCACCGCCTTCATCTCTTCCATCGAAGACCGCCGAAACTATATCATCCGTAAATCGCCTAACCTCAGCAAGCAGAGTCATATCCTGGCTGCCAATGTAGACCAGGCACTGCTTGTGGTTACGGTGAATTACCCACAGACATCTACCACCTTCATCGACCGATTCCTGGCAGGTGCCGAGGCATATAGAGTGCCAGTCATCATCATCTTCAACAAGACCGATCTTCTTACCGAAGAAGAGCTCCACTATCAGAAGATGATGCGTACACTCTATGAAACCATCGGCTACCAGTGTATCGAGCTTTCGGCAGCTACAGGCGAAGGTGTTGACGAATTACACTCTTTCATCAAGGAGAAGAAATCGCTGCTCAGCGGCAACAGTGGAGTAGGGAAATCTACCCTCATCAACCAGCTGATTCCTGATGCCGAACAGCGTACAGCCGAAATCAGCGAGGCTCACAACAGCGGTATGCATACCACCACCTTCAGCGAAATGCTGGAGCTGCCAGAAGGTGGCTATCTAATAGATACTCCGGGTATCAAGGGATTCGGAACCTTTGATATCGAGAAGGAAGAGTTGACTAGTTACTTTAAGGAAATATTCAAGTTCTCACAGGATTGCAGGTTCTCCGACTGCACCCATACCCACGAACCGGGCTGTGCAGTCATAAAGGCGGTAGAGGAGCATTATATTGCTGCCAGCCGCTATCAGAGTTATCTCTCTATGCTGGAAGATAAGGACGAAAATAAGTACAGGGAAGCGTTCTAGAAAGGAGATGAGTGAAGAACGAGGATCTTTTTTTCAAAAAAAACGTATTAATGAAGGAACAGAAGGACGTAAGGCAGCGCATCGCGGAAGGTGAGTTTGCTCAGAGTGCCGAGATCAGCGCTAGCTATCTCGACGAGGATATCTTGATTATTGACAATCTCAAGGTGTTGCAGAATCCCGACCCCGTGAGGTTGCAGATGAACATGATTGCATCCTGTCTCAGAGGCTCTTTGAAAGTTGATCTGAACGGACGGGAAGTATTGGTAGAGAAGGGAGATATTTTTATCAGCCCGCCTAATTCCATGCTAGACATCATTGAGGTGTCAGCTGACTTTTTGTGTACGGCAATGTGCGTCAGCAATCATGGCATGTTGAACATCCTTCAGTCCAATATCTCGGTATGGAATCGTGCTGTATACATCAGCAAGCTGTCGGTATTGAAAATGAACGAGACCGACCAGCTATTCTATACCAAGTTTACCGATTTGGTACGTCTCTGTCTAGACCCCACCTTCAGTGATCGTAGTTCCTGGAAGCCATATCGTCGTGAAATTGTAGAGACGCTTCTCAAGAGTGCGCTTCTTGCCGTGAGTAATCTGCTTCTCGAGGGATTGCCTAAGGACGAGAGCATCTCCAGCACAAGCGATCTCTTCGATAAGTTTCTGAAGATGTTACAGCAGAGCGAGGTAAAGCATCAGCCTGTAGAGTATTTTGCCCGTCAGCTGTGCATTACTCCCAAGTATCTCTCTATCATTAGTAAGCGTCATTCGGGCAAGACTGCAATAGAATGGATTACGGAGTATACCCTTGCCGACATTACCTATTATCTCCGTTCCAGTACGAAGTCGATCAAGGAGATTTCGGGTATTCTGGGCTTCTCCAACACTTCTTTCTTCGGAAAGTATGTCCGGGAGCATCTCCACATGTCGCCGCTGAAATACCGTGAAAGTTTGAGAAAATAAAAATCCTCAATGGCATATATGCAGTTTGGATATTCAATGGCGCATATATGCAAAAAAAGAAGTCGCTGAAGAATCAGCGACTTCTTTTTGTTTCTAGGGTGGAGCTGGAGGGAATCGAACCCTCGTCCGCACAAGGAAACCATATGCTTTCTACATGCTTATTCCAGCCTTCAATTTTCGAGGTATGGCAAGACCTGGACCACCAACCATACCCTTATCCTCTAAAATTTCATCCGGGCAACGAGGCGTACCCGAACTATTTCCGATTTGCCTGCACCGCTTGATCAACAAGATTCGGAACTACATCCGTTGAGCGATGTCCCGTTCCAGCACCTTGTGCCGGAATAAAGCTAATCTACTGTACTTCGATTAAGCAGCGAGAGCGTAGTTATTTTCGCCAATTAATTTTTTGTTCACTATGATTTAGGAGGTAGCCAACGAGCCTCCGCATGCTTACATACCATTTCATCTCGCCGTCAAATCCAGTCAACCCCGAGATTTCTTTGATACTAGGGTGCAAAGATAAAAGGAATATTTGATATCACCAAATATTTTTGCGTTTTTTTTCAGTTTTCTTCAAAAAAATGTAAAATCCAAAATATCTGGTGATTTGGGTGGATTCTTACGTACAACATGTGCCTGATAGCTCCATTTTATTTCTTGAGCAATAAGTCCCCTTACCCTCAATCTGACAAGTCAATGAGTCGTTAAGGGAAAATGGAAACTTGAGATATTCAAAAGAATTACCAAAATCAATGTTCAGCAATGGAGTTTGCAAACGTTTCAAAAGCAAACGGTCCTTGTCTTGTGAAAAATCAAGAATGGCATCCTTGTCTATCATTTTGATATGGTTGCTATCGTTTCCAACAATGAACACCTCTTTCTCTTGTTCAAGATATCTGGAATTGGAGAAATCCCAAGTATGCTCAGAAACATTTGAATTTTTGTGATATTGTAGGTATCACGAAGTCATAATGTATGCTGTCACCAACTCTTAGGTAATTAGGACTACCTGTAAAATTGTATTCTTGTGACCAAATCGGAATACTATTGATTTGTATTAGAAAAAAAATATATAATATTTTCATTGTATATTACTTTTGTTTATTATATTTTAGAATTAATAAAATTGTTGATAAGATATATGCTAATACTAGAGACAAAAGTGTCACTCCTGTAACAACTCCCTCTGTTTCTACGATATTTATTCCACCATTATGTAACAATTCTTCTCTTTGACAAAAGCCTATAACCATCATGGAATTTATGTTTAAAATTACAAGTTGTTTTATATTTATAGATAATAGAAAATTGATAAAAAATGGTATTATGTAGAGTATGATTCCGTATAAATCCATTTCACCAGAATTGAACCACACACATTTGGGAATAATAATTAAATAGTTACATGCTAGTTGCCCCCAAAAGAATATTCTTTTCTTTTTTGAAATTGAAATAAAATTACACATAATAACAATGATAATGAAATGACTAATAGCAGCAAGACATAATATGTCTTCCTCATCTTGACTATAAAAGCATAACGTATCTATTGTCATTATAAACGACAATAATATATAAAGTAAAAGTTCTGTTTTAAAACTGATTTTATTTTCCATACTTATAATGTTTTTTGGTGCTTGTATTATAAAATAACACAACTTTCCCTTTTGGGATTATTTTTGATTATACTAGGATAGACACCCTTTTTAGGTCTAAGTCCTCTGCCAGGATTTAATCCAGCTTTTTTTAATGCATTCGGGCGAGGTTGCTGTCGAATGAGCAATAGCCACCCTCAAACTGATACTTGCTCAGCTTGCCATCTTCAAATATGAAGTCACCGATATAGTCCGTTGCATTGGTTGTGAGAGCCTCATGAATGGTTCTCAACTTATTGCCACCAGCATCATAGACATACTTTGTCTTGAAACCATTGTTGAAGGTAATGCTGCTGAGGTTGTCCAGCACATCATACTCAATCTTGCTGATGCCCTTGCTAAAGTCATCTAAAAAGCAATAGTTCAATGCCTTTAGTGAAATGCTATAGGTTGTCATTAGATAGATGCAAATAAAAGCCTTTCTTATACAGTTATTCATAAGATAATTGTTTTTAGTTCTTCCAAATTGATACGTGTAACACTTAAGTTTCCTCGCAAATTGAACCAAAGCCATATGTTATTTTCTTTAATTAGAAGTTTTTGTTCGTGAAAGTGCATATAAAAATTGTTTGAGAGAAGAATGAGGAAAATTTACTGGTTATCAGTTACTTTCCTCATTTTGGTTAAAAGTGACGAGGACAGACGAAGACGGGAATACGACAAGATGAGACAGAGGAACGTTACCTATCCGTAACCTATACCCCAA
>OLGI01001029.1_pt1 | contig 25855 bp, 10 predicted proteins | sample 1605221 | NCBI WGS metagenome assembly OLGI01 (sample SAMEA3888915, study PRJEB22519) | human gut metagenome | biome: human gut; feature: human-associated habitat; material: faeces | place: Denmark | collected 2010 | reverse complement strand
AACCTGATGTGGTGACATAGTGCTTGTTGCCCCATGTTTCGATGTAGCTGAAACCTGCGAACTTATCGCCCTGAAGTGCGATAACAGCCTTGGCTTCGCGCATCTTGGTAGCCACATATTCAGGTGAACGCTTGGCGATACCTGAACCACGTTTCTTTGCTGCTTCTGCGATTGTAGTCAGAATGGTGTCGATGTATTTGATGTGACTTTCGTCAGCCACCATTACTTTAACTTCTTCCATTTTCTCTTAAATATTTAATAATGTTCTTGTTTCTATTTTTTATTTATGGGTTGAATCAGTCGTGCAGACTGAGTTCAGGAATAACCACCGAAAGTGCATTGATGATCTCTTCTTCTGTAATTCCCTTTTTCTTGACGAGGAAGATGGTGTCATCTCCTGCGATGGTTCCCAGAATCTGGGTGATGTCGCTGTTGTCAATGTTGTAGGCAATGCTGCTGGCATATCCCGGTCGGGTTCTGATAACCACCATGTTGCCCGAGAAGTTGATGGAGAGGAATCCTGTTCCCATTGCCATGTTGCTGATCGGGATATGGTTGGATACCCGCTTGTAGAGTGCATCGTTCGGAAGTACGTATGTGTATTTGCCGCTGGATGAAGCTGCCTTGGCTACCTTCAGTAGCTTGAGGTCGCGGCTCAATGTGGCTTGCGTAATCTCAAATCCTTCCTGGGCGAGCGCTTGCAAGAGTTGATCCTGCGAACTCAACTCTTGACTAGAGATGAGCATCTTCAATGTTTCCAATCTGCTATTTTTTACCTTCATACGTTGTATTTTTATTCGTTTGCGGTTGCAAAATTACATAAAATATGCGAAACTGCCAAATAAATATTAGAGAAAATGCATTTTTAGCGATAAAATGTTTCAAAAGTTTGGTTTTATGCATATTTTATGCAGTATATTTATGCATGCGGCGTGTTTGCGCTCTGTCTTCTTCTTCCTTTTCCTTCCGGATAATGAAAGAAAAATGTAGAAACTTTGTCTTCAAAGTGTATTTTCTTTGTAGAAAAATTGCAGATATTGATTTTTTTGCTTATATTTGCAAAGTAATCCTCATTGATGCAATGAGTAAGTAAACTACAATGAACAGAATAGTTACATTATTATATATATGGTTAGGTTGCATCCTTTCCATGCAAGCACAAACCCGTCATCAGATGGGGGGCATTTATTTCGCTTATCCCGGAGGTCCGTCAGCGCAGACTGGAACTTTCGGGACAGACTCTTGTTGTGTGCTTGATTCCTTGAAAGGCGCTTTACCAGATTCCCAGAAGCATGCTTTCAAGGATTCCCTGATTCCTTCGTCGGGTCTTATTCCTGCCGGATTTACTCCTTTTTATATCAGCCATTACGGTCGCCATGGTTCCCGATGGATGGCGCATGACGACCGTTATGTATGGATATGCAGGCATTTCGAGGATGAGAGTAATCTCACTCCGCTCGGACTACAGGTGAAGGGAATGCTGGCAAGGATGTGGGAGAATGCCAGGGGGAATGGTGGAAAGCTCACCCGGCTCGGTACACTTCAGCATCAGGGCATCGCCCGACGCATGTTTGCCCACTTTCCGCAAATCTTTGCTGCCGGCAATCAGGTGAAGGCACGTTCCAGCATCTCCGACCGTTGCGCCAGGAGCATGCAAGCCTTTACTTCGGAATTACAGATCCTCCAGCCCCAGTTGAACCTGGATGTGAAGACCGATTCTGCTGATATGGCATGGATAGCCCACGTTTCTCCCGAAATCAAGGCGCTGGCTAGCAGAACCAAGGTGGAACCTCTGATTTCTCCCGACAGATTTCTCCGTCAACTCTTCAGAAACATCTCGAAGATAGATGACCCTATGAAACTGATGATTGAGATGCATGCCATCACTTCATCCATCCAGGATGTGGGCTTGGATTTCCCGGTTTATCCTATCGACATTGAAGAAGCCTTGAATGCTCTCTTCACGGACGAGGAGTTCCAAGCCATCTATGAGGCAAACAACCGTCGCATGACCATCGTCAATGGCAACGAACCTACAAACGAGTCGATTCCTGCACGCTGTGCCATTCCGCTCTGGCAGAACATCGAGGCTGAGGCTGATGCCGCCCTGCGTGCTCGCCAGTCGTCGGCAACTCTCCGCTTCGGTCACGATACGGCACTCTATCGCCTGCTTTCGCTCCTCTTCAATACCGCCCATCTTCCTCCAAGTGCCAAGGATGATGAGGAACAGGTGGTTTTGGGCGACGATGTAGACAGGATGGATAGGGTGGTTCCGATGGCAGCGAATCTGCAGATGATTTTCTATAAGAATGCCCAGGATTCCGTCTTGGTGAAGTTCATGCTCAATGAGAAGGACATCAAGATCAATATCCTCTCGCAGGTGGAGTATGGCACGTGCTACTATCCTTGGAACCAGTGGAAGAAGCAGATGCACGAACGTATCCACGACCTGGAGCACATCCGCCAGCTGAATGCCATCAACACGATGGTGGGCACGGCGCAGTCCAACACCCTGAGTGCCGGCCTGTTTGGCAAGGGCAGCGAGGAGCATGGACAGACCCTGCCTGCCGTACTCGTTCCGAACGGGCAGAACTTCTGGACTCCGCAGACCCAGGATACCGAACAGAAATGCATCGCACCTTATTATTATAAGGACTCCCTTTTGCAGGGTTTCCGCTGCAGCCATTGGATAGTGGGTGGCTGCATGCAGGATTACGGTTCCTTTACCGTTGCCGCCCTAGGCAATGAGTTGAGGCTCCAGCCCGGGCAGCGCGCCACTCCTTTCAGTCATGCCGATGAGGTTTCGCATCCTCATTACTATGCGGTGAATCTGAAGAAGGAGCATCTCAAGGCAGAGATGACGGCATTGAGCCATACCTCCATCCTCCGTGTCACTCCCGAAAAGGACCAGCTGGTTCATCTGGTCATCAATCCGAATAGTGATGAAGGGCAGGGCTACATCGAGATTGATACCCTCAATCATGTGGTGTATGGCTATAATCCGGTGCATCGCATTTACCAGGGATGGGGCGAGTCGGCTGGTTTCAGCGGTCACTTCGTGCTGGCTTACGATGCCAGAGACCTGGTGGATTACGGAGTGTTCGAAGGTGACAACAGAATTAGCAAGGGCTTGAAGATGCAGGATAAGCCACGCATCGGTGCCTGGCTCACTTTCCGTGGAAAGGCGGGCAAGGCAATGGAGTGGATGTCGGGCACTTCCTTCACCTCCCGTGAGAAAGCCCTGGCAAATCTCAATGCCGAGAACTACAACTATGGCGGCTTGGATTTCTATAGCATGATGCAGTTTGCTGCCGATTTGTGGTGCGACCGTCTGCATACCATTGATGTGGAGCATCGCGATCAGGCAAAGGTCAACCAGTTTTACGGTGCCCTGTATCGCTGTTCCTTCCTCCCTCACGAGGTGAGTGATGTGGGGGATGAAATCAGATATGATGATTTCTCCATGTGGGACATCTATCGTGCCGAATTGCCGCTCTATACGCTCATCACCCCGAAGCGGTCGGGCGAGATGATGCAGTCGCTGGTCAGAATGTATCAGAACCGTGGCTGGCTTCCAGCTTTCCCATGCTGGAACAGTTATACGGCTGCGATGATAGGCGACCATGCCAGTGCCGCCCTTGCCGATGCCTACGTCAAGGGAATCCGCAACTTCGATGCGCAGAAGGCTTACGAGGGAATGCGCATGAATGCTTTCTCTACACCTTATATATATAAGGAGTATCAGGAAGGAAAGGGACGCCGTGCCATCCAGTCGTATATCAATAATGGCTACATTCCTCTGGAGGATATGGTGGAGGAAGCTTATCATACCAACGAGCAGACTTCACGCACCCTGGAGTATGCCTACGATGATTTTGCCGTGGCGCAGATGGCGAAGGCGTTGATGGATTCCTGCAGGGATGCTTCGCAGCGACAGAAATATCAGGAAGATTACAACGAACTGATGCGCCGTTCCGAGAATTGGCGCAATGTCATCAACCCCGTCTCGGGTTGGGCGGATGGCAGATATGAGAATGGAAAATGGCTGAACAATAAAGACCTGGTTCATCGCCAGAGCTTCATCACCGAGGGTGCTGCCTGTCATTATACCTGGTATGTGCCCCAGAACCCGGAAGGATTGTTTGATGTGATCCGCCATAGCAAACCGATGGATAAGAAGGAGAAGAAGGCAGAAGATAAGGTCATCTACCGTCTGGACAGGATGTTCGACAAGGGATGGTACTGGCATGGCAACGAACCTTGCCATCAGATAGCCTATCTTTATGATGCTGCCGGAGCTCCGGAGAAGACCCAGCAATGGGTGCACCACATCCTGCAGACGGAGTATAATGATACCTCGGGCGGTTTGTCGGGCAATGATGATGCGGGTCAGATGTCGGCATGGTATGTATTCTCCTCCCTGGGTTTCTACCCGGTTTGTCCTGGCACACCTTATTATTATATAGGTACGCCAGGTTTCGACAAGGTGACGCTGAATCTGGAAAACGGAAAGAAGTTCATCTTGGCAGCCCGAAGAAAGGATGCAGGCAGCTACCTCATCCAGTCTACCTCTCTTAACGGAAAACCACTGAATGGTTATCGCCTCTCTCACCAGCAGATAGTGAGTGGAGGACAACTGCTTTTTGAATTGAAATAATAGAATCATAGAAATTAATACTGTAGGCGTAAGCCTGGCAACTAGATTAATTAACAGATAAGTATATGGATGCTGTAACGAGTTTTATTTATGGAATGAGCATGATGTTCTTTTCCATGATGGCATGGATGTTTTGGCGTAAGGGCAGTGAACGGCTCTTCCGCCTCATCATGCTTTTGATGTTGATAGCGGACGCACAGTGCCTGAAAGACCTCGTGCTCTTCTATTACAAGGGTTTCGACAGTACGGAGGGATGGTATTTCACCTCCGCTGTCGATATGTTTATCATTCCGTTCTATAGCTTTGTGCTGATGGAACTGGTAAAACCGGGATGGACCACCTGGACCAAGGCGGTGGTGCTGGAGTTGCCTTTTGTGCTGCTTCCGCTCTTGTTTCTCATCTCGGGTGCCAACATCTATTTTTATATTCTCTCGGTATGGGGTGCCGTTTATGGCGTCACCACCTTCGTTGTACTCTTCTTCCTCATCCGCAGGTATCATCGCCAGCTCAAGGAGCGTTTCTCCTATCAGGAGAACATCAACCTTTCCTGGCTTCTTGCCATCCTGGGCAGTTTCTTCCTCATCCTGATTATCTGGACCTTGAGCTGCTTTGTCATCGACGGAGGCTTCGACAATCTTTATATGGTCTGCTCCCTGGCTATCTGGATGTACATCTGTTACTTTGGGTATCGACATGAGTCGGTGATTGATGAACTGAAGAATGTGGAGGCTGCGCATGCAGAAGCTGCTCCGCAAGAGAGTGAAGAGGAAAAGCAAGGTCTCGCCACCGAGGTGCTGCGTCTCTTTGAAGTGGAGAAAATCTATCTCAATCCGCGACTCAAGCTCTCGGATGTGGCACACATGGTGGGCACCAACCGCACTTATCTCAGCAGGTATTTCAATCAGGAGAATGGCAGCACGTTCTATGATTTCGTGAACAATTACCGCCTCCGTTATGCGGAAAATCTGCTTCGAAACTCAGAATCTTCCATTCTGGAGATTTCAGAGAAGTCGGGATTTAATTCCCTTTCCACCTTTAGAAGAGTCTTTTCTTCTGCTTATGGCTGTTCGCCTAATGAATTTAGAAATGCTCTGTAAATGATTGTAAACCAACTGAATTTACGAAATGGATGCATGTTTTTTACGAAATGAGTTTTGGTAACAGGCAATAAAAAAGATACTTTTTGTTCAAATGGCTTCTTTTTTTTACCAAATGAAGCCTGACTTTCGGAGAAAAAGCTTATCTTTGCATCAGAATTTTCTAGATTAGGTTTACTTATCATTTGCTTTTGATAGAACACATAAAGAGGTTGGCTAACCCGTGGTGGGCAAGCCAACCTCTGCTTTTTTTATTTCTGTTGAAATCTTATTCCTTGTTGCTTCCGAAGATGCGAAGCAGATAGAGGAACAGGTTGATGAAGTCGAGGTACAATGTCAAGGCTCCGATGAGTGCCAACTTCTGAGCACCTTCGCTCATATCGTACTGTGTCTGGAGCATGTGCTTAATCTTCTGGCTATCCCATGCTGTAAGACCGGTGAAGATAGCAACACCCACGTAGCTCAGGATGTAGTCAAATCCAGAACTCTTCAGGAACATGTTTACTACGGTGGCGATAATCAAACCAATCAAAGCCATGAAGAGAATCTTGCCCATCGAGGTCAGGTCCTTCTTGGTGGTGTAACCATATACAGCCATGGCACCGAAGGTTCCGGCTGTGATGAAGAACACCTTGGCAATGCTGGTCATCGTGTAAACCACGAAGATGGAAGAGAGCATCGCTCCGTTCAATACCGAGTAGACGATGAAGAGCAGGGTAGCCGTGCTTAACGACAGGCGGTTCAGGGCACCTGTGATAATGAATACCAGGGCGAGTTCAGCGATTACCAGTCCGAAGAGCAGACCTCGGCTAGTCATCAGCGTCATCATCAGGGTTGGGCTGGCAGCCACGCCGTATGCAGTAACACCCGTAATAACGAGAGCCAGGGTCATCCATGTATAAACCTTGCGCATCAGTGCGGAGAACACGCCGCTCAATCCACGCTCCTTCTCATTGATAGCAAAGCCGTTGCTTTGCTGTTCATTCTGATTATTAATCAGATTGTACATTTCCTTTTCTGTCATAGTTTTATTTTCTAATTGTTGTGCAAATACAAAGCGCAAAGATAATGCCAATTATTGAAACTAGCGATTATCTCTGCGCTTTATTAACATTTATTCCGTTCTTTTACGGCTTTCCGACTGTTTTGACTGGTTTTTATCTCATTCTTTTCAGTCTTCGTCCGTGTCCTCATCCCTTATTTCAGGGCAATCTTCCTTACTGCCACCTGTTTGCCGCCTCGTGTCACTTCTACGATTACGTTGCCCTGGATGGCTGTGCGAACCTGTTCCTTCTCAGCCTTTGCCTTCTTCTGGAGGGCGAGAACGCCATCGGCAGCATACACGCTGATGAGGTCGTTTGGCTGGAGCCCCTTGAGGACGATGGTTCTGAATCCGATAGCCTGGATGCTGATGTCTGACTTCATGTCTGTTGCCATGCGGTTGAAACTGATGGTGAAGCGATGGTCCTGCTCGCCTGCCTGGCTTGCATGGAATCGGTAATCGCCTTCCTTCAGGTCGATAGCCTTTCCGGTTTCCTTGTCCTTCAGCCATACGGTTTCATATTCGCTGGCATCGCATTCTTCAGGGATGCTGATGGTGTATTCACCCGTTTCTGGCAGACTGATGCCGATGCTCTGTTCTGCTTCAATGCTGATGGCAGAGAGGAGCGAGTAGCGTCCGCCGTTGCGGGTAGCATAGATCTGAGCATTCTGGCTGGTCATCCATTTCACGCCGTCGCTTCCCAGGTCGAAATCTGATTTCGCCTCCTGTGCAGGAACTGCGTTCAACTGGAGCTGGTCATCTGCAGGAGTGCCGTTGCCGGCTCTGCTGTTTCTGTTGCTCTGTGTGATGGCGATGTCGAGGGCTCGGGTTGCTTGATAGGCTGTTGTTGCCCTTGCTTCCGAATGTCCTACTATCACGCTTTCTGAATTATCCAGAGTGGCAGTCTGCGTAAACACGGCATCCATCGCTGGGATGTAGCCATCCGTTGAATTTCCCGTGTCTGAATCATAGGTATTGATGACCTTGTAGCTGCCGTTTTCTTCGCATTGGTAGATGACTCTGCCATATTCCATATCGCTATAGTTCATGGCGCAGAGATAAGGCGAACCGAAGAGATTCCAGCCCATGTTCTCCTTATGAGTGAACTTCAAGCCACCGCCATTACTGTCTGACCATGGTTGCTGGTTGTTGTTCTGTACCAGGGTAATCTTATCCAGCAGACTCCTGTTGGTCCTACCATCTTTCTCTGTGTAACTGATTCCATAGAAACGGACGGTCTTAGCTGCTGTGGCATCCATCCTGAAACCTGCGGTAAAGTTTCGCTGGTTATCTACACCTTTTACCCATGCTTTACTATCGTTTTGGTCAAACTTATAGTCGTATTTGGCACGGGTTGCAGCATTATAGTAGTAGGCTGCTACGCTACCATCAGCAGGATTATTTGTGCCCTCAACCTCCATATTGGTAGCCTTGAAAGGCATGGAGAAGAAGTTGGTGCCTGCCTTCAACTTTCTTTCCACGGCAAAGTTGGTGAGGTTTACATAACTGTTGTTGCCTCTTAAACCAGCGTGGTGCTTCAAGAGCAGGAAGCCAGGACTGAACGGATTCGTCTCTGTATAGAATGTGTTGTCGAGTTTCAGCTCCTTGTCTTCTGTCATGACATAGACCACAGATTTACCATGAGGATAATCTGATTTCTTTGCTTCTGCATCTTTTGTTAGATACCAAGTCTCGAAACATCCGTTATCAACCTTACCTCTGATGCGTTGGTTGCCGGCAAGGTCATGGTTGTGCATCACCATGTCGATGCATCCTTGGGTTTTGCTTTCATCTGCATTGGCGTTGATGTTGGTATTGTCTGTCTCGTCAAGCTGGTACTTCCAATAATCATCTTTCACATATTTATTGGTGGTTACAGATGATCTGTTGGCAGCACTACCTGTCGATGATGGTAATTCGCCGGAAGCAGTCACATTGACAGACTTCACATCCTTCACGCTTCCTAACGCCAGACTGTTATAGAGCAAACCACTTGCATCGCCTGTTACCTTTGCATTTGCATCGAGGATAGAGGTGGAGAGCATGCTGTTGCCTTGGAGACTGACGTTGCCCGAAACCTTGAAACCATCTACAATACACATTCTGGTATCAGTACCAGTAGTTGCGTTGTTGAGTGTCAGTCCATTGATGGCAGACTGACTGGCAGACTCAATGATTCCTTTTCTCTGAGTAAGGAGATCCTTTACGATAGCTTCTGGTTCTGTTTCAGAACTTTTTTCTTCGCGCATCGAACCAAACATCTTGACGCCTGGCATGCTGATGTTCACGTTATCAGCCTTCAGATTCCTATCTACGAAGACGTAGCCATATTTACCTGCATTCTTGTTGGCATAAAGCTCAGCCAGGTTGATGGCGCCTTGCAGGTCGTTGGTCGGGTTAGCCCAGCTTTCACCTGTTCCAGCTATAGCTGAAACTTCTTTTACATAGATAACCTGAATCATCTTCGTGTCGCATTCGTATGCACCGATATCTATGTTGTCGCCAATCAGACGGGCAGTATTGCCCAAGTCCTTTTCTGAGTTTATATCAGCATTTAGCTGATATTTGTCGTTGCTTCCTTTATCGAGTAGCATGAGGCTAGGTCGAATCCTATAGTCACCGTTGTTTGGATCAACGAAGTTCGGACCATTTAGCACATCTCCGTTTTCTGTATTCGCAGGGAAGGCAATGTCATTATTTGCTTCGTTCTTTGCATCGTTATCTTTAATCGTGTTGTCTCCATTGTTCCAAGTTAAGGAGTTATAGATGCTGCCTGTTCCTTGCACACCTCGTCCTATGTTGTTGACAAACGTAGCGTTTGTAATATCTGCAGATTGTGAGCCGGAAATTGTAAGTCCTGCTGCTTTTCCGTCAGCAAACAAAACATTCCACATCTTTATTCCACATCCTAACGAGTTATCTACATACATTCCAACTCCACTATTGTGTCTGAAGGCGCTATGATGTACCTTCAATAGACTACCCTTTCCGCCATTATCCTTATTTATCAAAGCCTTTACTCCCACACCACTCTGATTCTGGAAAGTGAAACCTGAAATAGTTACCGGCTTACCATTCGTTACGATATTGAGCAAGTTTGTGGTTTCGCCCACCTTTGCTGGGTTCTCAATGAGTACCGAAGGCTTGCTAAAGTTTTGCACCTCTGTTCCGTCAGCATTCTTCGAGCCCGTACAACCACCTACAAGTTCAATCGATGTTATATACTTAGCCTTTTCGTCATTGTTCACAATGAGAGAGAAGGCATCGTGGCTAGAGTAGGTTGGCGAATAATAAGTACCTCCACGTACAAACACCTTTCTGTTGTTGTTGGTTGTAGTACCAGCAGCTACGTTGCCTGAAGGGTTAGCCATAGCAATGATGGCACCACGGAGGTCGGTGCTTTGATTATCCCAACTGCTACCATCGCCATTTCCTTTCTCTTCCATTCCGATATAAACCTTTTCTAAGTCTGTAAACTTGAATACATACTGGAATTCATACATACCGATATCGATAGGCTTTTCTGCTATATTACCATTCTCGTCTTTCGGACCTACGTATCTTTTGTATGTACCGCTGACAGGACGGATGTACTCAGATGGATAACCATATTCCCCAAGGCGAGTATTGTGCATAGTCCACCAATTCAGATATTTACCAGTCTCGTTTTTATCGTCTTTATCCTTGCTTCCATCTCCTGCATCTGTAAGCACAGAGATAGCCTGTGGATTCCACTTGGCATCCTGTGTATAACCTTCGTAACCCTTTGTCGTTGTAGGCGCTGTGAAGCGTGGACCATCCGATGCGATGTTCTCCTTGCTCAGCTTGATGTTACCATCCTTTGCAGTAGAAGCAGGTAATTCATCCCAGGCGCAGTTGCGCATGTGCTCTCTCTTGAGGAGAACTTTGTCACCCTCAGTTACAGTTGATTCATTACCCCAAATGGCGGTATTATATAATATAGGTGTAATCGTACCATTTGTCACCTCGTTCTCCACATGGATGGCTCCATCTTGCTTTGCCTTGTTGTTCACGATGAGGCTGTTTACGATGTAGGCATCCTGATAGCCCGCAGGCATACTGCCAGCATCGTCTGCTCTACGGATGTAGATGGCTCCGCCTTGTGAATTTTGTGTGCCCGTATATCTGCCACAAGTTACATCATTGTTGGCTAAGAGTGAGTTGACGATATGCAGGTTTCCATTCACCGATTTTGTGAGATAGAGATAGATGGCTCCACCCTTACCAGGTTCGGTGACTTCATCCTGACTAGCCTTTTCTGATACGTTACTGTTACCGCTGATAGTACTGCCGATGATGTCTAGACTTGCATTGTTTACATAGACAGCTCCGCCATGCAGACCGGAGTTTTTGATCAGTCGGCAACGGTTCAATGTATAGTTCACGCGGTTGGCGTAGATACCGCCTCCTCGACCAATCTCGGCAACTTCGTTAGTTCCTCCTTCTTCAGTCTTCAGTCTTGTCGTGGTCTCACCATTCATAATGGTAATACCGTCTAATACGACTTCGTTGTTCGATGTAGTCGAAGTATTAGTTGATCCCGCATTGCTGTAGACTACATGATATACATTACGTTCCTTTTCCGATGCCTTGATGTCACCGGAAAGAATCGTAGGATTCTGGAACTCCCATGGCTCTATCAATCCGTTCTTGTTGTTGTCGGTCATGTGGCTGGAGTTGCGGTTAGCCAAGATGTCTTTGATGTCTCCATCTGGAGTCAATTTTTTACCTCCAAAGCTTGTAAACTTATCTCCAGTTTCTTCTCCCGTATCAGGATCAACAGGAGTTGAAGAATACAGGTCATCTTTCGAGAAACTGCCGAAGATATCTACGTTCACAGGGATGGTGAAACTCTGCAAGCGGCGGTCTATCGTGTTCTGTTCTTGCGAAAGATCTTTGTTCTGTCGCATCTTGCTCGGCTTGTAGGTTCCACCTGTCATCAGAATCTCGAAGTGGGTATTGTCATTAGCCACATTCTTTTCTCGTGCCTCATTGATGTAATCGAGGGCTGCTTCGAGACTGTTGAAAGGAGTCAGGAAGGAGCGGCCATAATACTTTGCCTTCTCTTCTTCTGTTACAATCTCACCACCTGTCTGAGAAACGAACAGGCGCTTCAGAAGCTTGGTATCGTCAAACGCAGGCAGATCAGATGTGTATGCGCCGGCTGTCTGTTGCTTGGTCATGTTTCTTCCCTTACCGGTAATGTCGTAGCTGCTGATACCATAATTCTTCCATGCATTGACGTATTCTTTCTCAACTCCGTTGCCAATCAATGGTGAATAGGCACGAGGCTTGAAGATTTTGTTGTCGTTGAAGTAATTGTCCAGGTCGCTGGTCATCTCCGTATTCATTTTGTTGGCTGGCAACGCCATCTTCTCTACGAAACAATAGTTGTATGGATAGAATTTCTCCGTATATGCTCCCAGTCCCTGCAGATAGTCGTAAGACTGATAGTTCACATCACCGCTGATGTTGTTGTCGGTCTGTGCCGAATTTCCCCATATCACGGAGTTACCGCCAATCAGGGAGTTCTCTTCCTGGTAGATTCCGCCACCAATGGTCGCCTCGTTGCTGGCGATGGTGCATGAGATGACGTAGGCATGGTATTTCTTGGCGTCTTCGTTCTTGTCATTGGAACGAACGGCATAGATGGCGCCACCTTTCTGTGCCTTGTTTCTTACGATGACACTACCGCTTACGATGCTACCTTTCAGTAGCGTGAGAGCACCGCCTTGGGTAGCCTGACAGTCGGAAATCTCACAGTTGCGTACATGTGCCATTCTTGGCACAATGGCTGCACCACCCATACTCTTGAAGCCCGATTTGTCGCTTGCGTTACCGTCAATCAGGCGACAGCCATCTATGATGGTGTTGTCTGTCAAGGCAGTGGTGTTGTAGTCGTCATAGTCGCCCGTAGGCCATTTGCCGAAGCACACGGTGTGGTAGCCATTCACCTCCTGGTTAACGGCAGAACCTTCTTTTACTTCGGTCTTCGCACTTAATACCGTCTGGTAAGTGCTGATACAGTCGCGTTTGTCATTATTCCAATTGGCGGTTCCATCTTTCGGCTTTCCTCCTTCCTGATCACCCTCATAGTAACCACCCATCAGGCATACTCCGTTAGGAATCAGGAAGGTGTAGCTCTGCGGATCGCTAGGGTCTGCCAGCGTGTTGGCATGATAAACAAATCTCTTTCCGGTTTCATCAGCCTGATAGCCTGCCACTTTTACATACACCTTGCTCTGACTTGTTGAATTAAATTTCTTGCCCGCAGCAGTCAGCACGTCCTGCAGCTTGTCTGCACAGGCAGCGTTTTCCGGACTGTCTCCACTTCTGTTTCCCCATCCGTTTTGGGTTACATAATAAATGTAATCTACAATACCTGCGCTGTTTGTCTTTTTCTGTGGTGCGATATTGGTAGTATTATCAGCCTCATAGGCACCGATATCAATGGCGCAGTCCTTGATTCGGTTGGTATAGTCCATATCGGTTTCCGGAAGGATGATTCCTTTTCCTACATTTGTGGTTCCACCATTCAGACATTTGTTACCTGCTAAACCTTCAGCCTCGTTCAGACGGAAGTTGTTCTTTAGTCGGGCATTGCGGAAGCGGAAATTTCCTTCATGTTCACTTTCGTAGGTCTGGTCTTCAAATGGGAAAGGCAGATCTGTGCCCGTGAAATTGCCATCGCTGGTAAGGAATTTACTATTGCTGTCACTACTGTTCATGTAGCAGTTGTGGGATGTTTTCATTTTGTCCTTTGCCGCAGAGTTTACCTGGTCTGTAATCTGCTTGCCGTTGTTATAATTATCATAGATGATACAGTTGTAGAGCGAGAGCTGTGATTCAATTCCGGTATTGCTGTCCTGATAGTGATAGATGCCGGTTCCGTTTGTTGACATATTGTAGGCGATGGTGTTGTTGTAGAACTTGGCACTCTCCAGGAAGATACCTCCACCCCAGCTGGTTCCGTTATAGCAGCGGTTGTTTGCCACTACAAGGTTGTAGCCGGTGCCTTGAATCATATAGGCTCCGCCTCCATAACTTTCTTCGCTGCTGGCAAAGCTCAGGTTTCTCAGCATATAACTGTTCGAAATCTTACTGTTCTCACCATCCATATACAAACCGCCACCACGCACGCGACTGCCATGGTTGAAGTTGTTGACGATGATAAGGTTTTCCAGTTCTACTCCTCGGAATACACGCACACCAGCTCCTCCGTCACGGTTGGCACCAGGATAGTTGATGATGTAGCCGTGACGTACGGAGAAGCCATCCCATTTGGCATACTCGTAATCCTTGTAGTAGATGTCGTCTTTTAAATATCCTTTGTAGCGTACAGCATTACCTTCGGTACGTGAGGAGTTTCCATTACCCGATGGTGACCAGGTAGGAAGGCATACGTCTGGCTGATACAGTACGTAGTGGCGTTCTGTATTTCCGCTGTTCATTAACGTTTTGGTATAGCCATAGTTAGAACCATCTTCAGGTTTGTTCTCCTGATACCACATTTCTTTGCTCTTGTCTGTGAAATATACAGGCGATTCCTTTCTGATTTGTAGAATGGTCTCATATTTGGTCTTGTCCAGATTCTCGTATTCCTTGCGTGCCGGCACGTATTGTGACAGAAGCGGATGGCGGTCGTCTTCTCCAGGATAGCCTTCGTATGGGAAACCACCATAAACCTTCACGTTGTCTCTGATAACGAAGCCTTTGTAGTCGGTATAGATACCTGCACCTACCCATACCACAACGCTGTCTTTTTTTATCTTATTCAACTCGGCTGCTCTTTCCACAGCATATTGCAGACCGCTGATGTATTGCTCATATCTATTGTTGGTGATTTTATTATATGATCCCCAGCCAGAGAGATACTGCTTTTCCTTATTGCCAGAGTTTGTCCAGAATTTACCGTAAGAATCTGTCTTGGAACGAAACTTGCCGTTAGTCTGACTATAATCAGTATTGTCAATAGTGGTGCTAAGCAGCGTATTGTCACTCTGCTTTACATAGAATTCGTTGCCCGTTCTACCCTTTGTGTTGTCACACATGGCGTTACCGATGATCGCCTTGTCCCAGCTGCTTCCGTCATATTCGGTATCTGGTTTATTCAGAAGATTGAAGTTCGGGTTGCCGTCCTGGTCGTCATTGTTGGCATCGCTGATGCTTTCATACTTCTGGTTGTACGAACGCACGTAGATAATCTTTCCTGCTTTTGGCAGGAGAGCTTCGTATGCCCCTAGGTCAGGAACACCACCTAGGTTGCGGTCTTCGCCGGTGATGTCCTTGGCTGTTGTGGTTGCATTGTTTTCTTGGGCGCTGTTGATGATGCGGCCAGCCTGTACAGAACTGGTCAGCGGGCGGAAGGATGAATAGCCTCCGTAATAAACGTTGCCGCTCATTCTGGCACCCACATCATTGGTTGGGTTGCTGAAGTTCAGGGCTCCGTCTTTTCCCAAAGTGTTGATATCCATGCTGTTCTTGCATTCCGAACCATCCCATGCACCGTTGATGTTCAGTTTGTTTCCTACAGCATACGAGGTAGCATTCACAAGGTCGTTATCTGGCGCTACTCCCTCATTGTTGATGATGCTCACGTGGTTGAGTGTGAGAGAGTTGTTGCTGCCTTGGCTTTTGTTCAGATAGATGATGGAAGGCAGCACCGATGGACTTGGATTATGCGGATCCTTGCTCGTATTGTTATTGATGACGCAGTTTTCCAGTTCCAATTTCACATTCACGGCATCCGGCATGGTAGCGATAGCACCGCCATCTGTCGCCGTGTTGTTCTCAAAGATGCAATTTTTCAGCTTCACGGTGGTTGCTTGGCTGCTCTGGTCCATGCTGCCTATCAGCACGCCGCCACCATAAGGCATGTAGGCAGTACCGGCGGCGTATGCATGGGTAAAGGCATAGCCGTCGATGGTGATGTTGGCACCCGCTTCGATGCGGACCAGATGGTAGAGACCCTCGTTGAGTTCTGAACCGTTCAGGTTTCCGTTCAGTTCGGTGCGGTATTTGATAGGGTCACGGTCCTCATCCTTCGGATTCGGATTCTCTGAATATTCAGGATAACCGCCATACACGGTAATTGGGAGTACGCAAGGTTGAATGTTAAAGGTGCATGACCTGGCGTCTGTTTCCTCGAACGTGTAGGCAATCTTCGGTTCGAAGATACCCTCACGACCGCAGATTTCAAACTCCCAACCGCTGTTTTTGCTGATAGTGAATACCTCAGGCGTAGTATTGCCCGCAGTAACCACCTTTACCTTGTCTCCATCCTTGATGTCGGCAAGATAACCGAGTACTTCATCTGCAGATGATGAGGTATAGCTCTTTTCCCACGACTGTCCTGTTCCGTCCACCAGTTCTCGTGAACGGTCAAAGTAGATGCGCAGGCGTTTCTTGCTGTCATTCTTTTCAAATACAAGGTCGTGGTTGTCAGCCATATAGGCTCCTGCAGACGGAACCGAACTGATAGCTTTTCCGCTCAGGTCTATTTTTGGCTGATACAGGTAGGAAGATGGCAGGAGAGCATAGCTGATGCCCACGTTGCGCAGTCGGCTACCTGTCAATGTTTCCCAGTAATAGTTCACCGTCTTCATGTCTGTAAGAACGCCACGTTTCTCGTTGAAGGCTTCCACCGTGTTGTAAGGTGCTTCAGTACCCATCACGAATCCCTTGCCCGAGTAATACGTGTTGATGGAGATGGTTCCACTCTGATAGGTGCTGGTCCATTTGGCTGCATTTACATCCGAGATGGCGTTGTTGTAAAACTGTACGGTCTCTTCTGATGGGTTGGCTGCATAAATCTGTGCCATGGACGCTGAGTTGCTGGTGCCTGATTTGTGCTGGAGCAGCGAGTTGTTCCAGATGACGTTGTTGGCAAGAAGACCCTTTTCCTTGATATACACACCACCCGTATTGGATGATAGCTCGTCTGCAGGATCCGAGGTGTTGTTGGTATAGTTGTTGACGATGGTGTTGTTAATCACCAGTCCGTGACCATCCAGATACACAGCACCATTTCGGGTACTGGTATTGTTACTGATTACCGAGGTGGCAAGAATCTGATAATAGGCTTTCTCTGAGTTATCAGCGTCACCATTCAGATATACACCCGCTCCCTGATAGGCAGAGCAGTTGGTTACCATGCTTCGGGTGATGAAGCCGGCTTCGTCAATATAGATGCCTCCGCCCTGGTAAGCCGAGCAGTCGTATACCAGGTTACCTTCCGTTTGTCCGTTTTTGCAGTAGATGCCGCCGCCACGAGGCTTGATGGTTCCGCTTTCTTTCATGCCCGGGTTGCAGAATCTCACGGTACAGTAACGCATTCGGGCTGACGGGTCATTGATATAAACGCCTGCACCACAGCCTGGGGCGTATTGGGTAGCAGCGCTCGTTCCGTTATATGTACCTCCCTCAATGGTGAAGCCTTCCAGATATACTTCGTCCGTAAAGGCTTCTTTTTCTTCTGGCAGAGGAGCAAACCATACCACATGATAGGACTCGCTGTTCTGTATGTTCCAAGCTTCATCACTATTGTTCCATTTGGCATCATCGCTTCCCGTGAATCCCGCACCCCTGATGATGGATTCCTGTTTCCATCCCCAAGGCTTTAAATTCTTGGATTCCTCGATGCGCTCGGAACGTCTTTTCTCTTTTCCCTTGAAGGAGCCATAAACGCTGATGCCATTCTTCATCAGTAGGGATACCGGGGAAGAGGCATCTTTGGCAAGGATGCGGTCTTTTACTACATAGGTTCCGGCTGCTACCCAGACTTCGCCTTTCTCGCCTGGCGTTCCTGCCTTTTCGGCCAAATCGTTGATGGCTTTCTGAATGTCGCCCATGGCTTTATCCCATGATGTTCCGTCGCCATTTCCCTCAGGCTTCACGTATCTGATGCGTCCTGGCTTCATTCGGGCATACTCGTAGGCTCCGATGTCGATGGTGCTTGTCTGATAGCGTGTTCTACCCATGATGTCGGTAGAAGCTGTTTCCAGGTTTGCATCAACTACAAGATTTTTGTAGTATTCCAGTTTTCCTTTGTTCAGAAGGGCAGAGGTTTCCTCGAATGTGAAGGCGGTGTTGTATAATTGCTTCAGGTTACTGCTGAACGAGAAGTCGTAACCCTGGGTTACGGCACTCTGCTTGAACCAAGGGGCTGGCTCAATGCCGTGGTTCTCGTTGCTGATCCTTACGTTCCCGTTGGCGTCGGTGTTGGCCTTGGAATCGGTTACCTCTACTTCCGGAAAAGCACAGGAATGGAAGGCAGGACGGCTGTCTTGCTTGCTGAGTGCCGTGGAATGCCAGAGCACGCTGTTGTAAACTGCTCCGCCGCCACTGCTGTTTGAAGCCCCGTCTGTGGTCAGGTCTGCGGCGGATACGGTGTTGGCTATTACAGAACAGTTGACGATTTTCGATGTGCTCGAAAGTCGGATACCGCCGTTCGTATTGTTGTTGATGTTGCAGTTGTAGACGGTGGCAGTTCCGTCTATCCACATACCGCCACCTTCGTTTTCGCTGGAGCCTCGCTTGCCTGCCACATTATTAAAAATGCTGCAGTAGCTGATGGCTGACAGCTGGTTGGTACAGGAATTATCTACATAGATGGCACCGCCGCGCATGCCGTAGTTGTTCGCAAAGTTACATTGCGAAATACGGAAGTAACGGCTGCCGGCATTGTTGTCGTTGCTGTTGTTTACTACGTAGATGCCGCCGCCTCTGCCATTTGCAGAAGTGTTCTCTCCCTTGGCATTACCTGCTGCGATGAGGAAACCGGAAACAATGGTTGGCTTGTTGCCGTCGTTGGTGTTGTCCTGTGTTACGCCCATCTGGAGGGTCAGCACATGGGTGGCATTGTCGGAGCGGGTGGTGTTCTCTGGATAGATAATCAGCTGCTGGCTCGCCTTGTCGTTGGTGGCGATATCGCCCACCAGAGCCGTCTGATACTTCATCTGATATTTATGTCTGCCCGTAGGGAGATCGTTCTTGATGGTTTCTTTTCCTGCAAAACCTCCATACATGGCAACGCCCGAAGGGAGAACGAAGCCTCCCTCCGGTGCCTTGTAGATGTGGCCGGTAATATCCTCGTAGCCTTTCACCCAGATTTCATCGCCAGCCTTGGCTAGGTTCAGCGCATTTTCCAGGGTGATAGCTTGAGTCCATGATGAGCCGTCACCACCGTCAGTTGCCTCAGCTGTTACATGATAGGTCTTGCTGCCCTGTGCGAACAGGGAGCTGACACAGCTCAGGAGGATGAGGACTGCTATGATTTTCCTGTATGTCGTATGTTGTATTCTCATGCTGAAAAGAGTTTTATATGTTGAAATTGTTGATCGTGATATTTTCCTTTGTGAGCTGAGTACCCGATATTTTTACATTGATCTTGTACCAGCGAGCTGGGATAAAGCCATCTTTCAGATTGCTCATGTCAAATGTTACGTTGTATTTCCCTGTCGTTCCTTCTTTCTCTGTGTCAAGCTTGAAGGTGAGGCGAGGAGGAATGGCTCCGTCTGGGAAGGTATAATGATATACTCTTCCGTTACGCTTGCTGATTTCCGAGGTGTTCACAAAGGTTGTGTGGCCGCTTACCGAAGTCCTGGAAGATACTTCTTGGTGGTAAAGGGTATAAAGGGTAGGGAAGAGTCTACCATTCCCGGAGCCGGAAATGGTTGATTCTTGATTTGCCTGTTCTCCGTGATAAGTAAACTGGCTTACTTTCACGTTGGTATATTTCAGATTTCCATCCTTGTCTTTCTCGTAGGCTCCCTTGGCATCCCATTGGATGTCAATCTTGGCTGCCAGTCTGCCCAGTACCATGCGCCAGTATTGCTTGGTGGTAATATCGGCATTGATGTTTTTTTCTACTTTTATATCTCTGTCATTGGTGAGAATTTGCGTCTCTGGGTCCAGCTTGAGTGCATAGCCTGTGGCTACGCTGATAAACTTGGCTACGTCTATGGCTCCGTTTTTATGGGCATAGTCGTTGGTAATCTGTAAGTTATAGATATCAGAGTTGTGGTTTTGCCCGTTAGGTTCTATTTGTTTTAACATCTCCTCCAGATTCAGTCCTTCTCCGTTACTGTAGGTAATCCCATAAACGCAACAGGTGCCTAACGGCAGATACATCGTATAGGTGCGAAAGCCGTTGGTATCAGGTCCTGAAAGGGTTGAGGTGGCATGGGTGACGATGGTTCTCCGGTCGAATTCTTCCTTGGTATAGGTATCGTAATATACCATTTTCTGGGGGGCTCCATCTATGATTTCGTCGCCTTGCGTCTTTTCCTTATAGGCAACGATGATGGTGAGACGGTCCCAGTCCACCTCGTCGTGGGTGTCTTTTCCCGGGTCTCCGACGCGGGTTCCCGTCTTGTCGTTAGGCACGGAGAGGGTGAGCGAGATGGGAGCCAGCGTGTCCTTTGGCCTCTCCTCGCTCTGCTCGCTTTCGCTGCATCCTGTCAGCATGATAAGCGATATTATCGCAAGTATGTATTTCGTAATATGATTCATATATCAAATCTTTATAGCCGTTGAATTCTTCACTCTTCGTTCTTCACTCTTCACTTAATTAAATCTCCACGTCGTGGCTTCCGCCTGGTTTCCAGTCTAGTTTCACGCTTACGCCTACGGCGGTGTTACTGGTAGAGAGCGAACCGTCTTCCTTCAGTCGGGTCTTGATAATCTTAAGCTTGCCGGCTTTCAGCGGTTCGTTCATGGTGAAGATGGTTTCGGTGTATTTGTCGTTCACCTTGGTGATGACGTGGTAGCGCCATTCCGGTTTGATGCTCGGGAAGCTGACTGTGTAGAGGGCATCGTGGGTTGGAATGGAGTTGGTGATGAAATCCTGGTTGATTCTCTTTGCCCTGACCATCGTGTTGAGGCTGGAAGAATAGGTGCTGTCGTTCACCTGGAATTGGGTTGCCATGCCTTCTACAAATCCCCAGAGTTCGGTGGGCTGCACTTTGCTCTGGTCGATGACCACCACAGCTGAGCTGTTTGCCATATAGAGCGTGGTTTGCAGATCGTGTTCGAAATCGTTCTCGTCGATGGCGAGTCGGGAAGTGAACAGTCCGATGTTGTGACTGTTGATGGTATCTTTTGCCTCTTGCCGCAAAGCGAGTGATCTACAGGAGTTTGCGTTGATGATTTTTACATTGTCTGCGCTTCCCGTATTGGCGAGAGAGAGGTTCTGATAGTTGTTGCGTGGCAGATAGATGGTGTAGGATACCGAGTTGGCACCCATCTTGTTTGTCTCGTGGTGGGAGAGTTCTTCGCCTACGAAGAAGGAGAGGTCGTTGTCGTGGGCATGGTCGGTGAATACCTTACTGAGTGCCTGTTTCAGCCGGGCTGCAATCTCCTGTTCTTCGATGAGATTCAGATCCACGTCAATCACGGTGTTGATCTGCGTATTGAGTCGCAGATTATATTGTATCTTATACTCTTTTCCGCAGTCGCTCATATCTTCATCAATGCATGAAGATAAACTGGTGATGAGGCTGATGGTCATCACGGATGCCAGTAAAGTGTTATATAGTTTTTTCATTGTACTTTTTGCATTCTTAATGTTCGACAATCTTCCTCCACAAATATGATTATAATTTGCGTTTTCTATTGCACACTACACGGAAGTTCAGCAAATAGCTGTGTATAAGGTTGTTATGTGAGTGTAGTGTGTAATGGTTTTCGAGATTTCTACGTATGCTGCGACACGCTGATTTCGAAAGCCTGTTTCCGAAGGCAAGTGTAGGCGATAGCGGAATGGAATTCCGTACATTTCGCAAAGAGCCTAGGTATGGCAGCTAACTTGCCTGCCAAGCCCCATTTGTGTTTCTAGAAAGTTCCCCCGCACGCCCTTTAAGAACGTGTGGGGGATAAGCTATCGTTTTATTCTATCTGGCTTAGAGTTCTACATCGAATGTAATACCTTTCTGCCATGTAAGATCTACTGCAAGACCTACGTTAATCTTTGATGTACGCAGATCAGGGATATGGTTGTATGCTTTCTTCAAGTTTGTGATTTTGAAGTTGGCAACAGTGGTATGATCCTTGACGAATACATGGTCGATTGTCTCACCGCTTGGTTTTGTTGCAGTAGAAGCATTAGGGTCCAATTGTCCTACTAAATAGAATCTGCTATCTTTAGGAATCAAACCTTCTGCACCATAGAAATCGCCCATGTTATTTTCTAATTCAACTGTAACATACACCATGCTTTGTTTTGGATCAGCTGTCGATGAATTTTTATTGTCCAAAACCAAAGTATAGTTCGGGGCGGTGACAGATTTTTTGGCAGCTATTCCATAATTCATCTCTCGGTCATAAATCGTATGATCAAATGTTGCGCTAGAAGCAGGTTCGAAATTCCATTCTACTCCCTGAGGTTGGCCTCCAATCAGAATACCTGTTACTTTAATGCCTTCTTCAGGAACAGTTAAAATGTTGTCTGCTGTTGTTGATTTTAGAATACCGCTAGCATTATCTGCTAGTGTTGCTTCTTTACAGCTTATCTTTGATTCCAAGCAAGCTACACCATATTGTACAGGCTCCTTTAATACCACTAATGTGGTATTGCTTTTAACAACGTCTTTGTATTGAGACCAATCTGTACTCTTTTTTAACCATTCGTCATATTTTGGTAAGTCTTCTAGCTTATTATTATTAGTTGCAGATGTTCTGACAGCAGAACTTACGAAATATGCCAATTCTGATGGATAAGTAATTTTCGTGTGGTCAACAAGATCACGTCCTGTTGGTACTTCTACGTTAACTTCCTTATATGTAAAGGTCTTGGTTTCATGGTCAAATGTCAATACTGCTGCACCATCAGGTAAGCCAATGTTTCTTGGGAATCTGTTTGAACTGCTAAGACCTGCCGTAGTACAATTATTTTCAATGGCATCTGTCAATTGCTTGAAATTTACAAGCTTTTGGGTGTTGACAGCAGCCTTTAGGTCATTTATAGCACGTATAACAGAATTCTCAGAACCTGCACTTAAGCTAACGAAATCTTTGTATAACGTCTTCAGGATATTACGCTCTTCTAGTGTTCCTGTGTTAGTAGCGTCGTCTATTTTTGCCCATTCAATAGATGTTCCGTCCTTGGTTGTTACTTTTGTTCGTGCGATAGTATTCAATGTATTCAGTACTCTTGCGCCCTGCTCAGCAAAGTCTTTAGCACTATGGATTGTTTCCAAATTGAATTTGAAATCCGATAATGTTGGTTTTGCTTCATCCGTAAAATTAGCATAAGGATTTGTTAGAGAACCTGCTTCGAAATTACTCTTGGATGTAATAGAGTTGGATTTCTTTGAAGCTCTTGTATACAAAACCATATGAGTTGTACCTACCGGAATTGCAATGTCACTATAGAGTCGACGCTTAGTATTATTATCGCTAGTACCTGGCTTATCTCCAATTCTGATAGTTCGGGTAGATTTGCTCGTTGTAGTTCCAGGTTCACCTTCAAACGTAAACATTTCCATTTCTACTAATCCCAAGAAATTATTATTCTTTTGGGTGTTGTCCGCAGTCATTCTCGTCGAAACTCTGGCATTTCCGCCCTCGTCATTTCCGGCATACGGAATGTTCAGGTAGAACTGTGTTTTCACCACTTGTCCTGCCACACCTGATCCTCCGTCCAGAGGATCTTCTGAATCTGATGAGCAGGAAGTGAATCCTGCTGCGCTTGCAAGAAGCATTGCACTTGCCAAGCTAAATAGTTGAAATCTTTTCATAACTTTGGTCAGATTTTAGTATGTAAATAATCTTGTTAATTAAAAATTCTATCATATTGCATGAGGTTCTTCTTCGCCTCCTCATCGCCAGTCTCCATCGCCTGCTGCCAATAACGGCGGGCGGCTTCTCGGTTGCCCGTCATGTAGTAGGCTATGCCGAGGGCATTGGCGGCTCGCTTGTCGGCTTTTACCTTCTGCAACTCCTTCAACGCCTCCTGGTAACGCTCCGACTTTAGCAACTGGGTGGCTAGGTTGATGGTGGTCGCCGCCTCGTCAGGTACGTAATCGTAGTAGATGCGGAGGAAACCGGAATTGCGCTGGTTGCCCAGAATCTTATCACGAAGTTCTGCCCATGCCTTGCCTTGGTCGATGCTCTTGATGCGACGCTCCCTGCGGTCGGCATCAGGCTCGCTGTCGATAATCCTCAGCAGTTCGTCCCGGCATTTCAGGTCGCTCTCCTTAATACTATAGCGAAGTTCAGCCCAAGCCTCTCCGCCATTATTGCACTCGAAGAGCGAATCGGGAAGCAAGGTGCGCTGCTGGATATAATCCTTCAATGCCTCTGCTCGCTTGCCAGCCAACTGTTCATTAAATTTCACGGAACCATCGATAGACGCGAGACCCACTATCTGGATAATCTTCACCGAAGAAGTGGTATCCATCATGATGGCTTTGGTGATGTCGATAATCTGGTCGAGCACCTTATTATTATTGCGGAATTCCTGCGTAATCTCAGCCTTCGACTTCGGGAAGAAGATGTAGAGTGCTCCTTCTTCCTGGCTCAAAACCAAATCCTTGGTGTAAGGGCGATAGTTCTTAACATCTTGAAGCACAGGGTTGTTCTTCTGTAACTCGCCCGCCTTGCCCGTGTTGTCCTTGACGAACGAAAGAGCTGGGATAAACTGGATTTCGTTGAGCGTACAGCTATCTTCAGGAAGGATAATCTCCTGTGGCTCCTTCTGGCGGCAGTTGTCCATGCGGTCGGTAGGACCGATGTTGTAAACCAGCGAAACAGCCAACTTGGTTGGCATCACGAAAGTCTTGTTTTTTTTCTCGATAGCCGTACCGCATTTTCCATAACAGTTATATTTGGTATAGCGAGTGAATCCCACTCCCAGTCCCAGTGCCGTTTCCAGGTTCCATCTGTTGCTCTTGCCGAGCGACCAGTCGTAACCATACACCAGTCCTATGGCACCCAAGTCGCCTTGGAACCGATGCTTTTTTAGCTCTGGAAAAAAGCCGAAGGGAAAGTGTACGCCGCCCGCATTGTAATGCGAGTAGAGTATGTTGGCTCCCAGGAAGTGTCCGATGTAGGGGCATCCGAGCCAGTATCTGATTTCCGGTTGTATCGCAATGTGCTTCAGTTTTTTGTTTCCACTATACGTAAATGTGTTCCATCCTAATGATAGATCCATCGACAATCGGTTAGATAGTCTGGTTTCAGCAGCGATATTGGGTGTTGTTGTAGCCCAGTATGCTAGGTTCGTCTTCAATCGCCAGTCTTGTGCCTGTGCTGAAGTCATCGTAAGAGTAGAAAGCAAGAGGAGCAGCATGCGCAGTTCTTTACTTCTTATCATGAATCGGTATTCTTTAAATTGTTCTTAATCTTCTTTGTTGTTCTTAGATATACCGTATTTTGTACGGGTATACCATATTTTATGTCGGATATATCTGATTTTGCTCAGAATATACCATTCAAGTTAGTATAACTTTCATTTATGGACAAAGGTAGCAAAAAATCCGATAGCTTCCAAAAAAACGGGGGGGGTAATTTTTGTATTTTAGATTTTCTTAACTATATAAAGAAACGTGTGCGTGCACACATGCGCCCAACGTGTGTATGTATACTATAAGGAGCTGGAAGGGGAATAACAAGTTGAAATGTTTAAGACTGTTAAATTTGAAACAAAAATGAAACTTTCTTCTCTGAAAATTTGGTGGTTTCGAAAATAGTTAGTACTTTTGCACTCGCTTTTGAGAAATACACTTTCTCTAAGCAACTAAAGAAAGAGTTCTTTGAAAGATTTTACATAAACAGACAAGTAGTACAAGAAGCGGTTTTGGATTACACCTTATTATATATAGGGGGTATGAAGGAACTGGGTAAAAGAAACGAACCGTCAAGAAATTGACAAGTCAGGTTTACTAAGCTTCAATAAACGAAAAGGATATTCGTCCTAAGTACAGACAACAAACACCGAGTTGCTTCTTCGGAAGTGACGAAGTAAAAATGATATTTTACAATGGAGAGTTTGATCCTGGCTCAGGATGAACGCTAGCTACAGGCTTAACACATGCAAGT
>OLGI01001025.1_pt1 | contig 25982 bp, 19 predicted proteins | sample 1605221 | NCBI WGS metagenome assembly OLGI01 (sample SAMEA3888915, study PRJEB22519) | human gut metagenome | biome: human gut; feature: human-associated habitat; material: faeces | place: Denmark | collected 2010 | reverse complement strand
CTTCGCAGTTGCACCGGGCCAAGTATTTGTTAGCAAAAAGAATTAAAGAGTATAGAAATCATGAAGAAAGAAAATGATGAAATAACCGATCTGTTTCGCACTCGTCTCGCTGATGCCGGGATGACTGTTCGGGATGGCTTTTGGGAAGAGCTTTCGCAGGATATCCCTGTGGCTTGCCAGCATCGCCGTCGGTTGATATTCTTCCGCGTGGCAGCGGCAGCATCTGTGTTGCTGGTATTGGCTGCCTCCTCAGCTACTTTCTGGTATCTTTCTCCGAAAGAAGAGATGGAGGAGGCGTTTACCAAAATCGTGGTGGCGAACAGCGGAAGAATGGATGGAGATGGTGTACGCGCTAATCAGTTGCCGACGGCAATGGAACCTGTATTGCCGAAACCGGCACCTAAATCATTCGGATTATTATCGCAGTATCCTGAGGAGGGAGACTCGGTTTCCATTTCCTTCTCCATGTCATTCTCTTTCTCGGCAACTACCACCACGGGAAATGGCAACCGATACGGCAACCAAGGTCACAACGGTTATTGGCAGGCGAATAATGGTAACACAGAACCATCCGCCGTACAAGAAGAAAAATACACTACCGATGCACCTGCTCCGGTGGAAAATATGAAAAAACATCGCTGGGCTCTGAAAGCACAGATGGGGACGGCACTTCCGGCAGAGGATGGTGCTTACAAGATGCCGATCTCCGCAGGAGTCACTGTAGAGCGAAAGCTGAATGACTATCTGGGAATAGAGACCGGACTGGTCTATTCCAATTTGCGTTCGGAAGGACAGCATCTGCATTATCTGGGCATCCCGCTGAAAGCGAACATTACCTTGATGGATACAAAGAAAATCGACCTCTACGCTACGGTAGGCGGAGTGGCGGACAAATGTATAGCCGGTGCGCCGGACAACAGTTTTAAAGAAGAACCTATCCAACTGGCAGTTACTGCCGGTATCGGAATCACCTACAAAATTAATGACCGATTGGCGGTTTTTGCCGAGTCGGGTGTTTCCCATCATTTCAAGACGGATTCGAAACTGGCTACGGTACGCACAAAACGGCCGACTAATTTTAATTTACTTTGCGGACTTCGCATGACGTATTAATCCTTATGAAAATGAAAAAAACACTTATGATGCTGTGGATGGCTGTTAGCCTGATGGTATCCCTGGTGGGATGCAGCAGCGAAGAAATGGACTATGAAAATCCCGATGTAACCGTTTTTGTGAAACAGCTGAAAGCGGGCACCTATAATATGAAGAATGAAAAAGGGGTCGTGGAAGTTCCTCATTTCACTGAAGAGGACATTCCCGAACTATTGAAATATGCGGAAGATCTGACTATTATTCCTTCTTTCCCGTCAGTCTACAATACGAATAACGGTAAAATCCGTTTGGGTGAGTGTATGCTTTGGGTGATAGAGTCGATCCGTCAGGGGACAGCCCCATCGTTAGGTTGCAGGATGGTACTGGCGAATGCCGAAAATTACGAAGCCATCTATTTCCTGACCGACGACGAAGTGCTCGACGCGGCAGCTTGCTATCGTCGATGGTGGGAAGGCCGGAAATATCCGAAGACGACCTGGACGATTGATCCGTGCTACGACGAGCCGCTTTGTGGCTCAGGATACCGATGGTGGTAAAAAAAGAAAAATCCTTTGGGGCATAAAAACTAAAAAACATGAGGCAACGTTTATTTGTATCAGCAGTCTTTGTACTGCCGACAGGGGCGTGCTATGCCCAAAAGGAAACGAATGCGCTCATGCATGATGGGGGTACTTGAGGAATATAGAAAACAGAGGTAGAAAGATGAGTGAATTGATAAAACGTTTGATAACAGCTATGACACTGTGCCTGACAGCTTTGCTTGTACATGCGCAGGAATGGACGAAGGAGGATTCCTTGCGTCTGAGAAAGTTGCTGGACAGTGATCAGGAGCTGAATTTGAATCAGGATGCAGTCAGGCAGATTGATTTCGGCAGCGCTGTCGGTACTCCCCGCATGTCGGTGGAAAAGAAGTGGATGCTGCCCGATGAGTCGCTTCCCGAAGCATTGCCTAAACCGAAAGTGGTATTGAGTCTGATGCCCTATAAGGCAAATACTCCTTATAATTGGGACCCCGTTTTTCAGAAGAAAATAAGAATGGATAAGAATACCTGGCGTGGAGATCCGCATTACGAAATGCGTCATCAAAGGTCGTACAGCAACTGGGCGCATAATCCGATGGCGGGAGGAGTCCGCAAATCATTGGAGGAGATACGGGCGAGCGGGGTACGTTTCCGTCAGTTGAGCGAACGGGCGAATGGAATGATGGTTAATTCGGTAGTGATGGATAGCCCGATTCCTTTGTTTGGAGGCAGCGGCGTGTACATCAATGGAGGAACTATCGGAGGACTTGATCTGATGGCGGTTTTTACCAAAAACTTCTGGGATAAAAAAGGAAAAGAACGTCGGGAGCGTACGTTGGAAGTGTTGAGAACCTATGGCGATTCGACGACTGTACTGATCAATCGCCCCATTGAACAGATTGCCCGCTGAAACTGTTTTATTAAATATGGACATGTCTCATGTTTCATGTTATCAGATTAGCACATTGAAAAACGATTAATTTATGAACAGAATTACTTCTCTTTTCGGTATTCAGTATCCTATTATTCAAGGTGGCATGGTGTGGTGTAGCGGATGGCGTCTGGCTTCCGCAGTAAGTAATGCGGGAGGATTGGGACTGCTTGGCGCAGGCTCTATGCATCCGGAGACTCTTCGTGAACATATCCGGAAATGCCGTGCGGCTACAGACCGTCCCTTTGGAGTCAATATTCCCTTGATGTATCCTCAGATTGAAGAAATCATGGCGATTGTTGCCGAAGAGGGCGTCAAGATCGTTTTCACTTCTGCCGGAAATCCTAAAGCATGGACCGGATGGCTACACGAACGTGGTATTATCGTGGCTCATGTCGTTTCCTCTTCCCGTTTCGCGATGAAGTGTGAAGAGGCGGGAGTAGATGCGGTAGTCGCTGAAGGTTTCGAAGCCGGCGGACATAACGGGCGTGAGGAAACTACCACTTTCTGCTTGATTCCTGCGGTACGCAATGCGACCACTTTGCCTTTGATCGCTGCAGGAGGTATCGGTACGGGAGAAGGTATCTTTGCTGCCATGGTGCTGGGAGCAGAAGGGGTACAAATCGGTACTCGCTTTGCGTTGACGGATGAAAGTTCAGCCAGCCCGGTCTTCAAAGAATATTGTCTGGGTTTGGGAGAAGGAGATACTAAATTATTATTGAAGAAACTGGCTCCGACACGTTTAGTGCGGAATAATTTCCGGGATGCTGTGGAGAGGGCTGAGGATGGCGGTGCTTCTGCCGAAGAATTGCGGACTCTTCTTGGGAGAGGTCGTGCGAAGAAAGGTATCTTTGAAGGGGATCTGGAAGAAGGCGAACTGGAGATAGGGCAGGTGTCGGCTATTGTTTCCCGTCAGCAGTCAGTAGCGGAAGTCATGAATGAATTGGTGGAGGCTATGCAGCGGGCAGCGGAGAAGAAATATTGGTAAAAAAACAAGTTCCGAAGTAGCGGGTTTGGAAAACCTGACTACTTCAGAACTTTACTACTTCAGAAAGTTGGCTGCTTAATCAATTTATAGGTTTATATTTTCATATTTTAGATCGAATACATCCGCTACTGCTTTATATACCACTTTTCCTTCCACTACATTCAAGCCGAGTGCTAGTGCCGGGTCATCTTTACAAGCTTTTTTCCATCCTTTATTTGCTAAAGCAATGACATAAGGGAGAGTAGCATTGGTCAAAGCCAGCGTAGAAGTATAAGGTACAGCTCCCGGAATATTGGCTACGGCATAATGAACGATACCGTCTATCACATAGGTAGGCGCACTGTGGGTCGTGGGGTGTGACGTTTCGAAACATCCTCCCTGATCTATTGCTACATCCACAAGTACCGTACCGGGCTGCATCATTGCAAGCATATTTCGGGTAATCAGATGAGGCGCTTTATCCCCCGGAATCAGCACGGAACCGATGACCAGATCAACATCCGGCAATTCCTTTTTTATCCTTAATTCGGATGCGTACAGCGTCTTGACATTTTTCGGTAATGTCTCGCTGAGATAGCGCAGGCGTGACAGATTAATATCTGCAACTGTAACATCCGCACCCATTCCCGCAGCCATCTGCGCTGCATTACTTCCGACAATACCGCCTCCGAGAATCAATACTTTGGCAGGCTTCACACCGGGGACTCCTCCCAGAAGGATACCTTTTCCTCCTTACGGCTTTTCCAAAAAGCGTGCTCCTTCCTGAATGGACATGCGTCCGGCTACCTCACTCATAGGGATAAGCAGGGGTAATGAATGGTCTTCCTTTTCTACGGTTTCGTATGCCAGACAGATCGACTTATTGTCAATCATGGCAAGAGTCAGTTCCTTATCGGAAGCAAAATGGAAGTAAGTGAACAATAACTGTTCTTTTCTGATCAGATGGTATTCGGGCGCGATAGGCTCTTTAACCTTTACAATCATATCTGCTGTGGCATAGACATCTTCTATTGTCGGAAGCACCTGTGCACCGACGGACAGATATGCTTCATCCGGAAAACCACTATTGATACCTGCCGTATGCTGGATATATACTTGGTGACCTTGCTTCACAACTTCGGCAACTCCGGAAGGTGTCATGCCTACCCGGTTCTCGTTGTTCTTGATTTCTTTGGGTACTCCGATGATCATATTGTTATATATTAAAGGTTTAACATGGACCAATGTACGAAAAATCCCCTTACGTTGTTATTCGCAAGGGGATGTTTAAGAGCAGAATGCTTATATATAATTCGGTCAATTTAATAAACCCGGATTTGCAGCAATAGCACTTTGTGGAATGCGTAGTGTATAACGTGAATCATCTTGTTCTAATAGATAAGCTTGTCCGTTCAACACTTTTTCAATTCGTGGACGGGTGGTACGACGTAGATCGAACCAACGATGACCTTCGAAAGCAAGTTCAAGAGCCCGTTCTTCCAGAATTTCTTTAATTAAATCTACTTGATTCATAGCGTCCACAGCTTTTTTCTTTTCTGCATAACCTTCCGGAGTGTATCGCTTTTCCATCAATTGTAGCAGGCGGGTACGAGCTTCGGGCAATTTATTCATTTGTGCAGCTGCTTCGGCAGCGTTTAAATAAATTTCTCCTGTACGGAAAGTACAGTTATGCTCTGCTTTTCCGCTTTTTTTCGAGATGTACTTATCTCCACTTAAACTATAGTATTTGTTCCGGCGGAGATCCTTATTAGCATCATATTTTTCCATGAACGCAGGTATCAATATGGATGCTGAAGTAACGTCATCATTGAAAAACTCATAAGCAGTAATCATTTCTGCTGATGTATAATTATTGGGAAGTTTGGCTTCCGGATCATTGAGGTCTTCTAATGTGGATTTTTGAACTAATATGCGTTCTGCCGCATCATAGGCTTCTTTCCAGTTTCCCATGTACAGGCGTACACGTGATTCCATTGCATCCACAGATAGGGTGGAGAAGCGGTAAGCATATACGGCTTCCCATTCTTTTTGATGCATTAAGCCGCGGGCCGATTCTATGTCGGATAGAATAGCAGTATAGACCTCTTTTACGGTGTTTCGTGGCAGTACCACTTCTAGATCAAGGTCCCATTTTATGGGAATGGATTTGGTCTCTGGTGCTCCCTCTTTAGTATAAGGTTGTCCATATAGGTTAGCAAGAATAAAGTGCATGTAACCTCTTAATAAATAAGCTTCTCCAACGAGTTGATCAATGTCTTCCTGACTGCCTTCTTTTATATTATCTTTATTTGCTATTATAGCATTTGCATAATAAATCACACTATAATATACTGCCCAGCCAAATTCCCGGGTTCCATCTTTGGGACTCATATCATTCCACTTTTCAATCTCTGAGTAGAAATTTTGAGAATTACTGTTATCTGTTACCATAGCTATGTCTGTGCGAAATTCAGTGACGGATTTGTCGATGAGTTTTAGTCCGTAAGCGGTAGTCAGTAAAGCACGATATTCTGTTAGTGTAGTAGGGATTACTTGTCCTACAGGTTGAATATCCAGGTAGCTGTCACATGAAGATAGCAGGATGCTTCCTATGACAACCATTATGAAATATATTTTTTTGATCATATATATTTTTCTTGTTTAAAAGTTAAGACTTAGATTGAAAGTAACTGATTTAGGAACCGGCGTTGAATAAAGATTGCTCATTGACTCCGGATCCATGTAGTTTTTGTAACTGGAACCAAAAACAAAGAGATTTCGTGCTTCCAAACCTACAGTTGCTCCACCGATGTTTAGTTTATGCAGCCACTCGGAAGGAAAATGATAGGCCAGGCGTATGTTCTGTAAACGTATGTAACTTAACTTTTTGACCCATATATCCAGCGATTTGTAGAGATCTCTCCGAGTGCTGAATAAATAATAGTCAGCCGGATTAGTATTTAGGCTAGTTAATGCAGGAAACTTTCCGTTTTTATTTTCTGGCGTCCATCTATCCAATATATCTCTATTCATATTGCGTCCCGGATCGGGATCTGCTATGTAATAAGTAGGATCTGTTTTTACATGTGCACCTAAGTTATAGGAGAAATTTAAGTTCAGTTCCCAGTTACGGTAATTAAATGTATTCATGAATCCTCCGGTGTAGGGAGCATCGGACGTTCCGGCATAACTATAAAAACCTCTCTCTGTTTCTTTATCTACGCCAATGCTGTATTCTCCGTCTAAATTTCCTTTGTCTGCCATTTGGAATAGCTCCTCAATAGTGACAGCTTCTCCATCTTTATTTTCAATGTATATCTGTCCTGTCTCTGATTTTATCCCTTTGGTTTTTAGGGTGAAAATAGCGCCAACCGGATACCCTTCCAGACTTGGAGTTACTTGATCCTTTTCAGTCATCACTTTCAAAACCTTATTTTGGTTGTATGCAAAGTTAAATGAAGTATACCATGAGAAATCTTTAGTTGCAATGTTACGTGTTTGCAAGTTTATTTCGATACCTTGATTCTTCATACTTGCCCAGTTGACAGCCATACTGGTAAATCCATTTTCCAATGGTAGCATTTTGTTACCAATGAGATCGGTGCCTTTTCTGTAATAATAGTCTACACTTAGGTTGATAGCCTGATTAAATACAGAGAAATCTATTCCGGTATTATAAGAGGCTGTTTTTTCCCAGCGTAATTTACTGTTCGGAGCACTATTGATAGTGATGCTCTCTTCATTTGAACCGGGCAAGATACTTATATTTCCATAAGTACCAACGATAAAGGGTGAAGTGTTTTTGTCAATGTTCCCTTGTAAACCATAAGACAAACGGAGAGCAAGGTTATCAATCCATTTGAACTGATTAATTAACGGTTCGTTTGAGATACGCCACAGTCCACTGACTGAGTAAATAGGTAAATAACGATATTTTTTATCTACACCGAAGAGATCGGAGCCATCCATGCGGACGCTACCTCCCAGAGTGTAGCGATCCATCAGTGTGTAAGAACCATTGGCGTAGAAAGACGCAAAAGCATTTTCCTTAAAACTTTTAGTCTTTAGTTTCCATTCATTGGCTTGTTTGGAATCTCTGAATTCCAGGTTTTTGAACGTTAATGTTTTGGGGTCATATCCATATCCGGTAGATGCTTGATTCTCGTACCAATTTTTACGGATTTCTGATCCCGCCATTATTTGTATGTTGTGGATGTCATTGAATGTGTTCTTGTATTCGCCCTGAACTTTCCATGTAATTTGGGAAGTCGTAGAATTGGTCGATTTGAGCATCCCGCCTTCCGGTATGAGATATATACGGTCGTTTCCTTTGTAATATGCAGAGTTTTCACGTTGGTTACGCAGATTGAAACTGTTAGTACCGGCATATTCTTCCCGGGATAGTTGATCCCATTGTACACCGACTTGTGAAGTAACTTTCCATTGGTCGTTAAAGCGAAGTTCTATATCGAAAATACTATTAATAGCGGTAGTAATTGATTTATTACTGGTATTTTCACGTTCTTCTAGAATATTATATCCTTGTAAAAGATCGGGCATGCTACCTGTTACGACATCATAATCATACAAGTAATTGTTATTATTGTCGAATGGTTCGAAATAAGGATTGGCAATACGGGAATAATAGACAGGATTAGTAAGCCCATAGGTATCTGTCAGAAAGGTGGTGTTTTTACGTCTATTTGCAAAAATAGAAACACCTACTTTCAGTAATTTATTGATCTGATAAGAGGTTTTGCTCGTCAGATTAAAACGACTTAAGCTTACTCCCGGAATATTCCCGTTTTCGAGAGTGTAGCCAAGGGAGTTATAATAAGTCACCTTTTCGCTACCTCCGGAAATGCTGATATTATATTCTTGAGTAATGGCATCTCTGAATAGTATATCATTCCAATCAGTATTAATACTTTTTAAGCGGTTGATTGCGTTTTGAGCTTCAGAAGTAAGCCCTTCCCAGCCTTTCTCCCGATAAATATCCATTAGATTGTATTGTTTTAATATAGCGGCTACTCCTCCTTTTTCTGAATATACAGGTATCGGATAAAATCCCCATTTATTGAAAGGTGCTTCTTTCATCATTTGAAGTTCCAAGTTTACTTTTTCCTCAGAATTTAGGAGATTAAGGCGGGAGGTCTCCAAATTAGGAGTATAGGTTAATTTAGTATTAAAATTGACAACAGGCTTTCCTGTTCTACCTCTTTTTGTAGTAACTACAATTACACCATTAGCAGCGCGAGCACCATAAATGGCGGTTGCTGCTGCATCTTTCAGTATGGTAATGCTTTCGATATCGTTTGGACTTAATCCGGCGATAGATGATTGACCGATGTTGACAATATCATTGTCAGAAGATTTATTGTCCATTTTGGGAATATCTGTTCCTTCCAGAGGAATTCCATCCAATACCCACAATGGGTCTTGTGTTCCGTTCATTGATGCAGTACCACGAATACGAATTTTGGCAGGTGATCCTGGTGCACCGGAAGTGTTTGTCACGGATACACCGGCAATTTGTCCTGTCAGCGCCTGGTCAATACTTTTTGCAGCACCTACCATGGCATCCGAAACTTCAACTTTAGAGATCGCAGCTGTTAATTTTCTACGTTCTAGGGTTTGATATCCTGTTACAACTACATCTCCCAATGTATGTGCTGAAGTTTGAAGTACGATTCGGTAGCTTTTTTTGTCGCTCTGAAGAACTATAACTTGTTCTTCAAATCCGATGTAGCTACAATGAATACGGGTTACTTTATCCGGAACGGAAAGAGAGAATTTACCATCGATATCTGTAATAGTACCTAGCGATGTCTGGGATGCTCCTGCCTTTTTCAGTTCATCCGTATGAACGTAGACCGAAGCACCAATCAACGGTTCGTTATCTTCACCGGAGATTACTACCCCGGTGATAGTACGATTAGCCGCACTGGCCATTGCCAGTGTGTTAACAAGGAAGCATATAATAATGCAAAGATGTTTTTTATTCATTAATTGTAAATAAACGTAAGTGATTGAATAGAATTATTTAATACCTAAAGCTGTATTGATACGTAAAATCATATCTTCGTAATGATAACGTGTTGCTGTATCAGACGTTCCGAGGCGGCTCTGCAATAATTTCTTAATCCGCAGTAACTCTCCGCGTTTTACGGATATTGCATCCGAGATACGATTCAGTTGACTACCGTAGAAGTTGAGAACTCGGTGAGCTCCCATTTTATCTTCCTGTCGGAGCGAACGTTGTTCGGCCGCATAGCAGCTGCAGAAAGGAGTGGCATGATCGAGCAAGAAATGATCGTCTGCAATCTTTTTATTGATTTTCACAGCTTCGGGCTCTGCGGCAGCTGTGAGTAATGCATCCAGAAAGTTTTTTTGCAAAGAGCGTTCCATCACATTGGGAATACCTCCTCGTTCGGTAATGCCGAAAATATTCTTGTGGAGTCCGTCCATTAGTTCCACTACGGTAAACGCTTTTTTTCCATTGACTGATTCATTTTCAATCATACGCATCAGACGGGTGTTGCCAAGCAAGTCCCAAAGGATGTAGGCTTGTGCATTCTTCAGTATCTGCGTCGGGGCGTTTTCTTGTTGTCCAACCGGGGTGTTACGGAGCAAATAGGTATATTTTCCTACTTCCGTATCGAACAACCATTTAGGATAAGTCAGTACTTCATCTGTCAGAAACTTCAAGGAAGCCTGTTGCTTCTCTTTCTCAACGAATGTGTAGGTCTGTACACCATCTCCTATGACTGTATTTTCGATATAGATGCCACCAATGTTGGCCAGTACGTGATACAGATAGTTGTTCCATTGATTGATAATTGCGTAATAGAGGCGTGAGGCTTCTTCGTAAGTCTGCCCTTTTTCTCCGGTAGTAGTCCATTGAAGGATTTGCGGAACGATGCGTTTCAGGTTGTCAATGCCAAGTAAGGAAGAACGTACGGGATCATCGCCTAAATCTTCATTCTGTGCACGTGGATCAACGGCATCACGTACATCCTGTGCTTCACTATATTTATAAAGACGGTCGGTATGCTTGCTCAGGAAATCAAATAAGATATCTTTTTCTTCTTCCGGGCTATTCTTTCCGTACCAGCGATATCCATATTCGATGGCAAAGATATCGTAAGGACCGATATGCGGGGAAAGAACCTTCACGCCATCTCCCGGTTGGGCTATGTAGTTGAAGCGGGCATAGTCCATAATAGAAGAAGCGGTGGAATTTAATCGGGAAGTGAACGTTGCGGAACGTAAGGAATCAGTTGGGAACGCTGCCGATCCCATCATGTTGTGACGCAATCCCAAAGAGTGCCCTACCTCGTGGCAGGCAACAAAGCGGATAGCATCACCCAATAGTGAATCCGGCAACTGCACGCTGCGTGCTTCCGGGCAAACAGTTCCGGTCTGTACTGTAATCCATTCGCTTACCATAGAGAGCACATTGTGCCACCACATGATGTCTGCTTCCAGAATCTCTCCGGAACGGGGGTCTAACAAAGAAGGTCCCATCGCATTCTTCTTTTCCGAAGCTGCGTAGGTCAGTACGGAATAGTTCACGTCATCCATATCTATTTCCATACTATCGGTAACTTCAATGGCGATGATTGCATTCTTGAATCCGGCTTTTTCAAAAGCGATCTGCCAGTCTTCAATACCTCTTTTTATATATTTGCGCCATCGATAAGGTGTGGAATTGTCGATATAGAATACGATTGGTTTGGCGGGTTCTACCACCTTTCCTTTCAGGTAAGCTTCCCGGTCTTCCGGTTTGGGTTCCATACGCCAACGGGTGATAAACTGCTTTTTATCCGTTCTTTGCTGTGCATCGCTGAAACTCAATAGCGGATTGGTGAAATAACCTATTTTCTGATTATCAAAACGTCCCATCATCGGAGTTTCAGGCAGCAGAAGGATAGAAGAACTGACTTCTACCGTTACATATACGCTTGTTGTTCCTTCCGTCACTTTAGTAGTCAGCTCGGAAGTGGCAACTACATTGTTCGGAAAGGATTTCACGGATAAGATACGTGATAGATTTTTAATAGCCGATGTTCCCAGATTGATATTGGTAAATACATTATTAATGCTGGTTTCCGTACCATCATAGATGTCGTTGATCTTGATCACCAATGCTGTAGAGTCCTGATTGACAGCCTCTATCTTGAATGCGGCAATAAGCGGTGATATAAAATTGTCCTTAACCGAACGGAAAATAGCATCCGTCTGAGGAGCCAGAGGTAACGGGCGTTGTTGGCGGAACATCAGTTTCCCGGTTGCTTTGTCCCATTCCATGCAAATCATTTGATTTTCATAATTTACACCCCGGTTTACTCCAGCATCGTTCAATTCAGCCGGTACTCGTTGTAACTTGTTGACAACAAGTAAATCGCGCCCTAGCAATGATGTGGGAACCTCAAAATAATAATCGTTCTTTTTTTGATAAACGGCAAACATCCCTTTTTTAACACTGCTGCCTTCCACTAATTTCTCGTAGTCGCTTTTTACTCTCTCTTCTTCTGAATTTTTTTTCTTTTTCTTTTTAAACCAACTCAGATTTTCTGTAGCAGGGGTAGTTGCAAGTGCTGAGTACGCTTCTCCACTCAGCAATATACATGCAATGACCGCTGCCATTACCTTTACATACATTCTCATTAAATCCTTTTACTTTTAATTATTATTAAAAACAGCCGCAAAAGTAATAATATTAATAATATAATGATTACAGTTTAGTTGCGAATATAATAATAAAAGGAATTATTAACTAGGTTCATCTGCTATCATTCTTCCCGGATATTTCGTAATCTAGTTGGAATAATGTACATTTGCAGGAGTAAAAAAGTGAAGAAGATAATGAAAAGATATATTGCTGCTTTATTATTGGCCTGTTGCGTGGAGGGGTATGCACAGGAAAAAAAGCAGGCTGCCTTTGTGCCACCTTTCGACTTTCCCCTTACATTGAGTGGAAACTTCGGAGAAATTCGTTCCAATCACTTTCATGGCGGATTAGATTTTAAGACGGGAGGAACAATCGGCAAACCGGTTCGGGCACTTGCTGACGGGTATATCTCACGTATACGTGTCACCAATGGTTCGGGGTATGTGCTTGACGTCTGCTATCACAACGGCTATTCCACTATCAACCGCCATTTGAGCGCTTTTCTGTCTCCCATTGCCGAAAGGGTAAAGAAACTTCAATATGAAAATGAGAACTGGGAAGTAGAAATCATCCCCGAACCCGATGAATATCCGGTGAAAGCCGGACAGTGGATTGCGTTGAGCGGGAATACCGGATACTCATTCGGACCACATCTTCATTTGGATGTATTCGAGACGGAGACGGGAGACTATATCGACCCTATGCCTTTCTTTAAAAAGAATCTGAAAGATACACGTGCCCCGAAAGCGGATGGTATCATGCTTTTTCCGCAGCTTGGCAAAGGAGTGGTCAGTGGAAGTCAGGAAAATAAAACGATTCTGCCGAACAGTGAACATCCGGTGGAAGCATGGGGGGTAATCGGCACAGGTGTCAAAGCGTATGACTACATGGACGGGGTAAATAATCATTATGGAGTGTATTCCGTAGTGCTTACGGTAGATGGTGCCGAAGTGTTCCGTAGTACCGTAGACCGCTTTTCGCAGGAAGAAAACCGAATGATAAACTCCTGGACGTATGGGCAGTACATGAAATCCTTTATTGATCCCGGAAATACATTACGGTTGTTGAAAGCCTCGAACGATAACCGTGGTTTGGTAACGATTGACGAAGAACGGGATTATCAGTTTCAATATACATTGAAAGATGCTTTTGGCAATACTTCCCGCTATCACTTTACGGTACGTGGCAAGAAACAGCCGGTTGAACCGTTGAATCATCGGGAGAAATATTTCTTTGCCTGGGATAAGACGAATTATCTGCAGGAACCGGGCTTGAGTCTGATTGTTCCGAAAGGGATGCTATATGATAATGTACCTCTTCAATATCAGGTAAAAGCGGATAGCGGAGCGGTTGCATTTACCTATCAGTTGAATGATAAGCCGGTCCCGCTACATGCAAGCTGTGAACTGCGAATCGGATTGCGGCGCAAACCGGTGGCGGACACTACGAAATATTACGTGGCGCGAGTGACCCCTAAAGGGACTAAATACAGCGTAGGAGGGAAGTACGAAGATGGATTTATGAAAGCATCTATTCGTGAACTGGGCACATATACGGTTGCTTTGGACACTGTTCCTCCGGAAATTATACCTGTTAACAAGAACTTGTGGGGACGAAACGGAAAGATTGTCTATCGGCTGAAAGATGAAGGAGCAGGTATCGCTTCCTATCGGGGAACGATTGACGGTGAATATGCACTTTTCGGTCGTCCCAATATTGTAAAGTCTTACTGGGAATGTGTGCTTGACCCGAAACATGTGAAGAAAGGCGGCAAGCATACCGTAGAAATGACTGTCACGGATGCTTGTGGAAATCAGACCGTTTCGAAGGAAACTTTTGTTTGGTAAACTATTAAAATGTATTATATATGAAGAAAAGAATCATTCTATCTGCTGTCCTGTCTTTGGCGGCTCTGGCGAATTCTTTCGCTTGTACGAATCTGATTGTCGGCAAAAATGCCTCGACTGACGGTTCGACTATTGTTTCCTATTCAGCCGATTCGTATGGTCTGTTCGGTGAGCTTTATCATTATCCGGCTGCTACATATCCCAAAGGGACTATGTTGAAAGTCTATGAATGGGATACGGGTAAGTATCTGGGCGAAATCGAACAGGCACGCCAGACTTATAATGTGACTGGCAATATGAATGAATTTCAAGTGACTATCGGTGAAACCACCTTCGGTGGACGTCCGGAACTGGCAGATTCTACCGGAATCATTGACTACGGAAGTCTGATTTATATCGGATTGCAACGTTCACGTTCTGCCCGCGAGGCGATCCGTATCATGACTGACTTGGTACAGCAATATGGCTATTATAGTGGAGGTGAATCGTTTACGATTGCCGATCCGAATGAAATCTGGATTATGGAAATGATCGGTAAGGGACCGGGGGTACGTGGTGCTGTCTGGGTGGCTGTACGTGTACCGGATGATTGTATCTCGGCTCATGCCAATCAATCCCGTATCCACCAGTTTGACATGAACGACAAAGAAAACTGTATCACTTCTCCGGATGTGATTTCCTTCGCTCGCGAGAAAGGTTACTTCAATGGTGTGAACAAGGATTTCAGCTTTGCTGAGGCTTATGCGCCACTTGATTTCGGTGCCCGTCGTTTCTGCGAAGCCCGTGTGTGGAGCTATTTCAATAAATTTACTGATCATGGGAATGACTATCTTCCTTATATAGAAGGAAAGACAGATACTCCGATGCCTCTTTTCGTAAAGCCGAACCGTAAACTTTCCGTACAGGATGTGAAAGATATGATGCGTGACCACTACGAAGGAACACCGCTTGATATTTCCAATGATTTCGGTGCCGGTCCTTATAAAACTCCGTATCGCCTTTCTCCACTGAATTTCAAGGTAGGTGATAAGGAGTATTTTAACGAACGTCCGATTTCGACTCAACAAAGTGGCTTCGTATTTGTTGCACAAATGCGTGCCAACAAGCCGGACCCCATAGGCGGCGTTCTTTGGTTTGGAGTGGATGATGCGAATATGGCCGTATTTACTCCTGTTTATTGCTGTACGACGAAAGCCCCGTTGTGCTATACACGTGTAGATGGCGCAGACTACATCACGTTCTCCTGGAATTCCGCTTTCTGGATTTTCAACTGGGTGTCTAATATGGTCTATCCGCGTTATGATCTGATGATCGGTGACGTGCGTGCAACTCAGAAAGAGATGGAAACGACTTTTAATAATGCGCAGGAAGGTATTGAAGAAATGGCAGCTAAATTGCTGGCAAAAGATAAGAATGCCGCAATCGCTTTCCTGACTAACTATACCAATATGACCGCTCAGAGTACTTTTGATACTTGGAAGCAACTGGGCACTTTCCTGATTGTGAAGTACAACGACGGAGTAGTGAAGCGCGTGAAGGACGGACAGTTTGAAAGGAATTCTATCGGACAGCCTGCCGGTGTCATTCGTCCGGGATATCCGAAGGAGTTTCTGGAGGAGTATGTGAAGCAGACTGGAAAAAGATACGAAGTGCCTGAATAATCGTTATTTTATTTATCATAATACTATATATAATGTCCACATCATTTCAGCTTTGTAGATGATGTGGACTTTTATTATATTGATAATCAGTTGGTTTTCTGTATAACTTTTGTCCATCCCAAATATTAGGAATCTTTGTTGTTACTGCCTACCTTTGTCCCATTCTATTTTAATTATTGACTACTATGCGAATTATCTTTGTAATATATTGTTTGCTTATACCTACTCTTTTTTTCTCTTGCCGGTCTTCATTGCCTACCGGAGTTGAAGTAGAAGAAGTAAACTACTTGATGGAAAAGGGAGATAGTTGCCGTCAGGCAGATAATGAGGAGAACGCTATTATTTTTTATTATCGTTCATTGGAGTTGGCCAAGCAAATAAACGTTCCGATGCTTGAAGCTACAGCTAGCAGTCGTTTGGCTATTATTTACTTATATCGCGAACTTTATTATGATGCGCTTGATTTGTTTCGAAAAGCTGTATCTATTTATGCTTTGGCAGGAGAAGATGCCGAGCAAGCAGTGGCACTGCGCAACATTGGGCGTACTCATTTGATGCTCCATCATTCAGATAGCATAGCTTGTTATTATGAGCAGGCGATTGAGGTAGCTTCTCACTTGGAGGATAAGGAATTGTTGCGTAGTATATCTGCAGAATTGGAAGCTATCTATTCAAAAGGTGGATTCTATCATTTCTCATCTCGTTTGATGTTAAAGTTCTTGGATAGTGTCTCTGACGAAGCCTTTTCAAGTTTGATAGCGGGTGAGTCTTATATAAGCATGAGGAATACGGAACAGGCACGAGTTAGATTGAAGAAAGCTACTCAGACAAGTGATATGTATATTTGTTCGAGTGCATATCAATTATTATATGAAATTGAAAAAAAAGCAAAACGTCCCGAAATAGCTGTTGAGTATGCCGAGTCTTACATTCAATGCAGAGATTCGCTTGATAAACAGCTTTCTGCTTCTTCGACGATTCGTGCATTAGGGCAGAATTATGAGAAAGAACGACTTAAATCGGAAAATCAGCGGTTACAGAATGAGCAGCTTCGTAGGCGGATGCATTATCTAATAATACTTTCACTCTCTTTCTGCTTACTTGTTGCAGGATTGGTTTGGTATTATCGAGAGAAGTGGAAAAAAGAGAAAGTGTTGGCTGAAGTCATGCAACAACTACGAGATAATGAGAGCCAAATCGAAAGTTATACTGCAGTAATAGAGAAAAATAAGCGTATCATTAGTGATCTGAAAGGAGATCAACGTAGAAACGCTGCATTATTGCGCGAGGAACAAAGTAAATCAACCAACTATGAGAATCTGAAGAGCGAAAATTTGTTGCTTATGAAACAGTTGCATATACTACACTCTGACCGGGAAGAAATATTACAGCGGCTTCAGATGGGATCAACTTCATCTATTTCTTCGCAACGGATTGCTGCTTTTACACAATTTTGGTTGTTGAAGAGTGAACCTTATTATGGCATAATAGAAACACAGGAAGAGTGGAACCGAGTTTTTGAGCTCGTAGATATGTTTTATGGGGATATTTCAGCAAAACTCAATGTTTGTGAATTATTAAATGAACACGACAGAAGAGTTTGTTATTTACTTCATGCAGGGCTTGACAACTCGACTTTAGGGATATTGTTCAATATAGATAATACTTCTGTTACAAAATCAAAACAACGTATTAAGAAGAAACTAGGACTTGGCCCGAATGATTCATTGGAAGCATTTTTTGCTGAGAATAAAAGATAGAATATATTGTTTCACTTTTAACATAAAACTATCATGAAAAAGCTATTATTTGTATCTTTGGCTTTATGCCTCGCTTTTGGTGCTTCGGCTCAGTCCAAGCAAAGTGCTTCCCAACTACCTGTAATTGACATAACTAAGGATTATCCGAAGAAGAAACTGATATTGCAGGAAATCGCGACTACTGAATATATCCCGTTGGAAACATCAGATAAAGTATTGTTGGATGGAGTGGCTACTTTGCATTGTTCTTTTACTGAGAATTATATCACAACTTATAATGCACAAGAAGGACAGATCTTTGTATTTGACAGAAAAGGTAAAATATGCCATACGTTTAATCACAAAGGAGGGAGTGGTGAAGAATACAACTATCCTTTGCAACTGCGCTTGGACGAGAAAGCTAAAGAACTGTTCCTTGTAGATGTTTCTAATAAGATACGGGTTTATTCTATCGATGGAAAATACAAACGTACTTTGTCTATCCCTGAAAATGTACGTATTGAAATTATGTACAATTGTGACGACCAGAATTTGTTGTGTTATGACAGTTATATGTTAGACAACCAAGGTAAACATCCTAATGCTCGCCCCTATTTGCTGGTATCAAAAAAGGATGGATCTGTTTCCCGTCTTCCGGTAACAGTTCGTGATCGAGTGGGTAATCGTGCCTATGCGACAGAGGGAGGGCAGAAAATTGTTTGGTCGATGAGTGTTTATCCGATAGCGAACAGTGGTTCTGAGTTTATTCTTGCTGATTTGGCCTGTGATACAGTTTATTCTTATCGCAATCACAAACTAACTCCGCTATTTATAAGAACCCCAAAGGCTAATGCTTCCGAACCAAGACTACTCATGCAATGTGAAGCCAAAATTGGAAAATATCTGATCATGTCCACTGCGTTGAAAAAGTTTGAACCGGGAAAAAGTAAATTTGATTCCAAAGAATTCGTTTATGATATGGTTGAGAAGAAAGTGTATGATCTGGAATTTGAAAATCAGGACTTTTCGTCTGCACGTCCGATGCAAATTCATGGTTTATTACCCGAGTTGCCCGAGATGTGTGTTTATAACTCATGTGATGCCGACCGTTTACTGGAATTGTTGGAAAAAGGAGAGTTAGCAGGAAACTTGAAGAAGGAAGCGGAGAAAATGACAGTTGACGATAATCCTTTACTCATATTGCATAAATTCAAATAAAGTATAGATGAAAATAGTATGGTTCCTTTTCTCCCTCTGTCTGTTGGTCGGTTGTAAGCATCCGAGTGCGACGATGCCGGAAGTTGAGGCTTTGCCGGTGATAGATTTAAATGCTTCTTATCCGGAAAAGAAAATAGATTTGGCTAAAGTTGCAAAGTCCGAATATATTCCTTTATATACAGTCGGCACAGACTCTTTAGGCGGATATGATCTGACCTCAGCATGTGTTACGCCTCATTGGATAGTGGCTTACAACCGTCAGCATACAATAATGGTTTTTGAAAGGGTCACCGGAAAGCTCCGGTATCGTTTCAATCATAAAGGGCAGCGTAAGGAACAATACTATTTTGTATTTTCTGTTTTTATAGATGAGGAACGTAGAGAAATTTATGTAGTTGGTTCAATTAACAGAACTAATGTTTATAGTCTGTCCGGTAAATATAAACGTACATTAGAACTTCCAAGCGATAAGTACTTCGATCAGGTTTTTGATTACAACAGAGACTCGTTGGTATTTAGCGACGGAGAGGAAAATATTGATAATCCGGTTCAAAAAGGAACCTACTATTATTTAATGTCAAAAGATGATGGTGGAATGACGCCTTTGCCCTTTTATGTAAAGCATCATATCACGAATTATTTCCGTTTCCGGTTTTGGAATGCAAATAGTCAAGAAGTATTTACTTGTGTTTTTTCTATCAAACCTTTATTGAAGAATGGTAACGAAATGATTCTTTCGGACTTTTCCTGTGATACGGTTTTCTCTTATGGAAAGAATGGATTCGAGCCATTGTTGGTACGTACACCTGCACCTCGTTCTACTTTTCCTTTGAAATTGATGGCAATTTCGTTTCGTAGTGAACGTTTTATGTTCTTAAATGTTACAGAAAAGGTGTATAAGCGGAATATGAAGAAATTCGATGGAGATTCGTATGTTTACGATTATCAGACCAAAGAAATCTATACTCCTATAGTGATAGACAGTGATTACAGCCCTGAATTATCGGTTGAAATAAACAATACTCGTGGAAACTTTCCAAAGAATACTGGTGTCTCATATATTAGTTCTCGGAAGCTTATGCAATATTATCGGGAAGGAAATTTGCAAGGAAGAGTACGAGAGATGGCTTCTCGCCTTACAAGGGATGATATTTATATCTTAGTACTATACCATTTCAATTAAATGAATCGATAAATCTCCTCTTCAGGTTATTATTTTGAGAAAATAACTAGGATTTATAAACTTATTCTTTTACATTTGTGTGCTCAAGACTTGGCGTATATTCAAGGATTGACAGAGAATAGAGAAATAATCATTAACCAATAAACAATAATCGAAATGGAAAATCAGGAACTTATCAAGCAGGTCACTGAGAAAGCCGAAAAATGGCTGACCCCGGCTTATGATGCCGAAACTCAGGCTGAAGTGAAACGCATGTTGGAGAACGAAGATAAAACAGAATTGATCGAAGCATTCTACAAAGATCTTGAATTTGGAACGGGTGGTTTGCGTGGTATCATGGGAGTAGGTAGCAACCGCATGAATATCTATACGGTAGGTGCTGCTACACAGGGCCTTTCCAACTATCTGAAGAAGAACTTCAAAGATCTGCCTCAGATTTCTGTAGTGGTTGGTCACGACTGTCGTAACAACAGCCGTCTGTTCGCTGAAACTTCTGCCAACATTTTCTCTGCTAATGGCATCAAAGTATATCTGTTCGATGATATGCGTCCGACTCCGGAAATGTCTTTCGCAATCCGTCACCTCGGTTGCCAGAGCGGTATTATCCTGACTGCTTCTCACAATCCGAAAGAATACAACGGTTACAAAGCATACTGGGATGATGGTGCGCAAGTACTGGCTCCACACGATGCTGGTATCATTGATGAAGTGAATAATATCGCTTCCGCTGCTGATATCAAGTTCCAGGGGAACCCGGATCTGATTCAGATCATCGGTGAAGATATTGACAAGATTTACCTCGATATGGTGAAGACTGTTTCTATTGATCCGGAAGCTATCGCCCGTCATAAGGATATGAAGATCGTTTATACTCCGATTCACGGTACAGGTATGATGCTGATTCCGCGCGCTTTGAAGATGTGGGGATTCGAAAATGTATTTACTGTTCCCGAACAGATGATCAAAGACGGTAACTTCCCGACAGTAATATCTCCGAATCCGGAAAATGCCGAGGCGCTTTCTATGGCTGTCAATCTGGCTAAAGAAATTGATGCCGACCTTGTGATGGCTTCCGATCCGGATGCCGACCGTGTAGGTATCGCCTGTAAGGACGACAAGGGTGAATGGGTACTGATCAACGGTAACCAGACTTGTATGATGTATCTTTACTATATTCTGACTCAGTACAAACAATTGGGTAAGATCAAGGGTAATGAATTCTGTGTGAAGACTATCGTTACTACCGAACTTATCAAGAAGATTGCTGATAAGAATAACATCGAAATGCTCGACTGCTACACCGGATTCAAATGGATCGCACGTGAAATCCGTCTGCGTGAAGGCAAAAAGAAATATATCGGTGGTGGTGAAGAGAGCTACGGTTTCCTTGCCGAAGATTTCGTACGTGATAAAGATGCCGTATCAGCTTGCTGTCTGATTGCAGAAGTAGCTGCTTGGGCAAAAGATAACGGTAAGTCATTGTACCAGTTGTTGCTGGATATCTACGTAGAATATGGATTCTCCAAAGAATTCACAGTGAACGTAGTGAAACCGGGCAAGAGCGGTGCTGAAGAAATCAAAGCTATGATGGAAAACTTCCGTGCTAATCCTCCGAAAGAACTGGGTGGCTCCAAGGTGATTTTGAGCAAAGACTACAAGACGCTGAAACAGACAGATGCAGAAGGCAAGGCGACTGACCTTGATATGCCGGAAACATCTAATGTGCTCCAATACTTCACTGAAGATGGAAGCAAAGTTTCAGTTCGCCCGTCGGGAACAGAACCGAAGATCAAATTCTATATGGAAGTACAAGGAGAAATGGGTTGTCGCAACTGTTTCGCTTCTGCTGATGCTGCTGCAATGGAAAAGATTGAAGCAGTGAAGAAGTCATTAGGTATTTGATTCCGTTCTTCTTCTGATATTTCAGAATAGAGAAACAATAAATAACGCCTCCATAGTCTTCGAGACTATGAAGGCGTTTCTTTTATGTAACCGCCTTTTCATCGGTCTTTCATTTCCTTTGCATTCTTTAAGTTCCCTTGCTAATCCTTCTTATGGAAATCTTGTTCTATCTAAATCATCTCAATTTAAACATGCAGGCTACGGGGATACACGGTTTTGTTGATGCTTTAGAGTGATACGTAACGTTTCATTTTCATAAGTTGTTCGTTTGTAGTTTGTGTGTACTTCGTGGCCTGCTTTCTTCATTATTTCTTAGCTCCCAACCAAGTCCATTTGTGCCAGATGGTTTCCAATGGTCCTTGTTTGTGCTTCGACAGCCACCATTTACAGAACTGTACCTGTAATAGGAACAGAATGATTCCGATAATCAGACTGAGCGTATATCCGCAATAGGGAGCCAGATAAAATCCGAATGGGAAGTAGATGATAGCTCCCATAATAGATTGTGTGATGTAGTTAGTCAGACTCATTTTTCCGTAAAAGCGCAGGTTGGAAACGATTTTCTGGAACTTAGCCTTCTGATAAAGTAAGATGAAGGAAGCAATCAGTACGATGGTAAATGCGAATTTCTGCCACATATCGAAAGCTGTCCCTACGGTCTGTTGAATCAGGCTGCTGTCACTTTGCATGATCTGCTCTTTCAAAGAGTAAAGCGGAGCGAAACTGATAGCTGCAATGATTAGTGCTTTGGTCCAGAATTTCAGATGAGACTCGGAAGTGATGAACAGTTCTTTGCGTCCGATGTACAGACCGAACAGGAAAAGTCCGGCAGTCTGCAAGAAACGTCCGGCACCAATGGCCCAGAACAAGCTTGCTTTCTGTCCTAATGTGACGTTGCCAATGAGGAATTCCCAAAAAGTTCCGTTTTTGGTGTAATCTGCCACTTCGCTATACATGGCTCCGACATTCAGATCGGGCAGGGTATAGGCAGGATTGAACAGACTCATTATATAATGGAACCATTCAATAGGCTGTAATGAAAATAAGATAGCAGTGATTAAAATAGCCTTATCGCTCCATTTGCGTACAATAAATAATATGATACCGACAACAACAAACAGAAGCAAAACATCTCCAGCCGGAAAGAAAGCCGCGTTAAGAGTGGCAAAACCGGCAAGTAAAACCAGTCTCCATAAAAAACGGTAGCCGAAATCTTTGCCTTTCAACTGCTGATTATGCGATTGGATATAGAAAGTAAATCCGAAAAGCAAGGCGAATATGGCATAAGATTTTCCGGCAAACAATGAGAATATTGCATTAAACACTCCGGCATCTAAAACGCTAAGCCATTCGGGAGAACTCTCCGGATAAACAGGGAAAATGAAATGTTCCAGATTATGTACCAAGAGGATGGCCATAACTGCAAATCCTCTGAGGGCATCTACTACTTCAATTCGTGGTGTCTTTTTTAATAATTCCATGGGTTTGATTTATGATTGTTTTTTAGTTAGTATTCGTTTTACCCATTTATTGGCGGGGTTTTCGAAATAATAGTAAGAAAGTAAACTAAGTATAATGGTGATACCGAAAATGAGGGGAACACTGATCATCCATGACACCTGCCATTGATAGAGCGCTGCCATTTTCGTATATGTGAGTATAATAAACAAATGTATCAGGTAGAAACTATAGCTGATTTCTCCACCTATTATCAGAAACCGATTGGATAATAGCCGGGATATACCTCCCTTCTGGAAGGCAAAGATGAGTATCATCAGAGAAACAGGTAACCAGTAATAGCAAGAATAACGGTATACTTTAGGTATATCTGCGGCACAAAGATAAAAAAGAAGAAATAAAGCGACGGATGCTACTTCCAAGAATGTTCCCGTGGAAGAAGAAATCTTTTTATTGTGTAATGACTGATAGATCTGATAAAGCAATACTCCCACAAAAAAGTCTGGCAGGCGGGTGATGGGATTGACATACCAATATGCTTTGATTTGTTCGTCGGCAGTCAGATACATACCTGCCAGCATGACCGGAAGACAGATTGAGAGTACAACCAATAGTTTTCGCCTGCTGCTTAAGAAAGGAATCACGAAAGGAAAGCAGAAATAAAATAACTGTTCGCACCCCAAGCTCCATGAAGGACTGTTGAAAGAGAAAAAATAATCGGCAGAGGGGAAGAAGGGCTGTAACAGAAAGGTAGAGGCGACAAAGTGTTTGATCCAGTCCGTCGTATCGCTATATTGAACATATCCTCCTATACATGCGGCAATTAATAGTGTAAGTAGATGCAGGGGATAAATGCGGGCAATACGTGCTACCCAGAACGTGCGTTTAGTAGTCGTTTTTGTCAGTAGTTTTTCCTGATAATTGTAGGTAATAATAAACCCGCTGAGGACAAAAAAGAAACTGACTCCGACAAATCCTTCTTTAAAGAAGTGGGCATCGAAACTTGTATCCAGAACATAACAATGTGCTCCGAATACCATCAAGGCAAAGAATATTCGTAAAGATGTTAATGTGTTGATCACGACGTTTATCTGTTTCTTTTTTGTATTCGGCTGTAAAAGTACAGTTTTTCTGTGATATAAAAATTCACATAGATTAAAAAGAACTCAGGATTCGGAGCGCAGGCGGCTTAAATGTTGTGGAGTCATCCCAAGAAAGGAAGCTATATATCCCAGTTGGGCACGGTGAATTACATCCGGCTGTTCGCGTAGAAGTTGTTCGTAGCGTTCTTTGGCCGGTAGGTATAGTCGGTTTATGTGGTGTATGTCCATGTAGAGCAGACATTCCTGATGGATAATGCGTCCCCAGTTGGCAATTTCGATATTTGTTTCATAAATCTGATTTAATTCATCAATGCGTATGGCATATAGTTCGCAATCTTCCAGTAACTCTACATATTCGTATCCCGGTTGGTTGTGGTATAAGTCTTTCATCGCAAAAGTGATATCGCCTTCGCGTGAGAACCAGATCGTGATTTCTTCACCGTCACGCAGGCAATAGGAGCGGCAAAATCCTTTCTCAATAAAGTAGACGTGACGATCTGATACTCCGCCGTGTATCAGTAAGTGTTTCTTTGGCAATTCCAGCTTTTTCATGTGGCTGAAAAGCATTTCCAGTGAGCTGTCAGATACCGGATAATATCGGCGGATTCCTTTGATGATGTTCTCCATGTCTGTTTATTTGTGGGAGCATTCCAGCCACCAGTCGATCATTTTCCGTGCCAGGCTCAGTTTTCGTGGAAGTTCCGGCAAATTATCTCTTGTATAGAAATCACCGGAGCTTAATTCTTCTTCTTGCAATTTGATTTCTCCTCCGGCATAATCGGCAATGAATCCTACCATTAATCCGCTGGGGTAGGGCCAGGGCTGGTTGCCGAAATAAGTGATGTTCTTCACGTCCAGTCCGGTTTCCTCTTTCACTTCGCGGGCTACACATTCTTCCAGTGTTTCTCCGGTTTCCAGAAAACCTGCTACCAGGCTATAGAAAGTTCCTTTAAAATTTCGTGCATGTACCAATAGTAACGAATCTTCTTTACGTACCAACACCAGTATGGCTGCCGAAATAGAAGGATACATTTCGTTTCCGCATGTCGGGCACTTCTTCATGATAGCATCTTTCATTTCCGTTTTTGTGCCACATACCGGGCAGAAACGGCTATGCTGATCCCAATGTAGTATTTCAAAAGCTTTTCCGGCTGTATGGTATTGTTTCAATGGGATAAAATCATAAGAAGCACGTAGCCCGGTCATACAATATTCGTCGGATTCTTCTATGGGATGGCTGACTACGAAGGCTTTGCAGGGCTGTCCCTCCAGAATACATATTTCGTGTATATGGGTATCTGCCGGGATAGGTATAGGAGGTTGTTCGTTACAAGGGATTGTCAACTTATTATTCTGCTTTTTAAGTAGTAGCTGGTCTTTGTAGAATACAATCCACCAGGTAGTAGTTAATTTGCTCATTTCTTTAATAACTTTTTTATATCCGATTCATTGATCCATTGCTGTTTTGACGGGCGTCCGCATCCAATAGTGGTTCCCGTTTCCGGCATTCTCACCTGTCTCATTTGTGCCTTTTCGCAGGCTGTTTGCATGGCTTGCATGGGATCTTTCCGGCGGGGTTTGATACTGGAATATTCTGTGGGAAAATCGAGTCCCAATTCTTCCATTAATAATTTTAACTGCCGGCGTGGTTCTTTAGCATTCGGG
>OLGI01001011.1_pt1 | contig 26268 bp, 24 predicted proteins | sample 1605221 | NCBI WGS metagenome assembly OLGI01 (sample SAMEA3888915, study PRJEB22519) | human gut metagenome | biome: human gut; feature: human-associated habitat; material: faeces | place: Denmark | collected 2010 | reverse complement strand
TGACATGTTCATGCAGGCGTTCATCGCCCTTGGTGACAAGGATTCTTCCAAAGGTCAGGAACTGTTGCAGAAGTATCAGCTTGCGGCAAAGGAAGCGCATGAGTCTTTGACGGATGAAATCAAGGATAAACTGGCCAAGGTTGAAGCTAAAAGCAAGTCTAAGACCGAGCAGATAGCCTCTCTTGTCAGAATGATATTTACTCAGAAGCGTGAGCGGGTAGTCTTTAGTAAGGAAGAACGTGATACTATCTATGATAAGGTAATGGCATCAGTTGAGTTCACTGATGAGGAAAAGAAACGTTACCAAGAGTGCCGTGAATTCTGTGAGGAATATCGCAAGCGCAAGGCTATAAAGAAGCTTTTGAATAGCCAGAAGGAACAGAAGGGGCATGGGCGAAATCCTATACCTGAGGATATGCCTCGTTTGGAGGAAAAGGTACTTTGGCCTGAAGGCTATATAGGACATGAGGATGAATATGTAATTGTTTACCAAGGCAAGGTGCAGGAGTTTATCGTGCCAGCCAAAGTACGCTACTTTGTTCAGCCATATCGTCGTCCTGTAGTTCGTCGCAAGGATGATCCAATGCAGAAGCTCTTGCAGTCTCCTTGTTATGAGGACGTATTTTGGAAGAGTTATGCGTCTGCTGAGTTATTGGCGCAGTTGGAGTGTAATAAGTATGTCCTTCATCAGCCGTTTAACCGGCAGATAAAGAAGATGAAACAGGATGGCTTGATACTCGCTCCTTCAACGGTTGATGACTGGCATCAGGGTGTATGCGACAAGATAGAACCTCTCTACAATCTGCAGAAGGATCGAGTAATGTCCAGTTTGCTGCTTGGCGCTGATGGTTCTCCATTCCCGATATTGGACTGCGAGAAGCATAAGACGGTAAATCATTACTTGATTCAATATCGTTCAGTGGCGACAGGCATTCCAATCTTCATGGTTAATACGAAAAACAAGCATGGTAGGGGTACTGCTGACATCATGGACAACCTCAAAGATTGGAAAGGTGTGGCGCTGATGTGTGATGGTTACTCCGGCTATGATTGGCTGAAGAAGATAAATGGTCGTATATTGTGTCGCTGTGTCGTTCATGCCCGAAGACCAATGGAACGTGCCTTGAAGGAAAATCCTAATCTTGCAAAGATAGGTATTCTCTTCTACCAGAACATTAACCTGATTGAGGAAATGATAAAGGAGAAGAAACTTGAGGGCGAGGAGAAGGCACAGTTCAGGAAGGACCATGCTGAGCCACTATGGGAGGACTTCAAGCTATGGGCTGCAAGTGCCATCTTAGATGTGCCAAAAGACAGCAATATATACCAGGCATTGAACTATATGTTGCGCAACTATACAGAGTTGACTAATTATATAGACATCCCAGATATGCCATTGGACAATAATGATACCGAACGCCTGATCCGTGACATGGTGATGGGTAAGAAGGCTTATTTGTTCTGCCGTGACTTGGATGCTTGTAAACGTGCAGCAATGATGTACTCCTTGTTTGGTGCATGTAAGGTACTAGATAAAAATCCTGAGCGTTGGCTTTGTTATGTGTTGAAGCACATAGATTCTACGCCTGAGGATAAGTATTATACTCTTCTTCCTGAGTTCTGGGAAGATGAGGAACAATAAAAATGAATTTAATATTTAGTCAAATTAAGTTATAACCTCCATTAGCTTGTGCTGATGGAGGGCTAAATTGCGTATTCTTGTCTCAAAATTAGAAAAATGATGCCGCCGTGCAAAGGTACAACATTATTTTGAGATTTGCAATACGGAGTTGAGCGGATACTTACGTTTCTTCTTTACTTCCGAAGTTTCTTATGAAGGTCGTTTTCTTATATACGAGCCGATTTATATAGAATGTTTGAACATAAGATTTTGACAATTATGAGCGAAGAACAATATAAAAAATTGTTGAAAGCCTATAACAAGGAGGCTTTAGCAAGCATGATAAAGGCTGATATACGCAGTAGGTTCCCGGAACCTTACGCCAATATGTATTGCCAGCAGTTTGATAATTTCAAGACTGTTGCAGATTTCTTTTAATTTGCAGCAAAGTTAATGAGGAGATAACAATATATTTATTACTAGTCTTTGTTTTTCTCTGACTTATGTAAATAAGCATTAAACTTAGGTATATAGTATCGTATCTCCCGGCGGTCCCCTCCCGCACAATATTTGGCGAAGACCTTTGATGATCCGACAACCTTATAGCGTAGCGGTTCCGAGCACCGAGTAGGGCGGTTTCCTTCTTCTCGCCTGAGGAGAGAAGACCGAGATGAGAGGTGGAGCCTTCCTTAACGGTAAGGAAGGACGGGTAGGTTTTCGAAAAAGCCTTTTTTAATGGTAAAGAAGGACGGGATGATTTTAGAAAACATGTTATTGATCAATAAATAATAATGATATGAAAGGAATAGTATTAGCAGGTGGAAGGGTTCACGCTTGTACCCCATCACAAAGGGTATCAGTAAGCAGCTGATACCAATTTTTGATAAACCAATGATATACTACCCAATATCAGTATTGATGTTGGCTGGTATCCGTGAGATAACTTCTATGGTAAGTATCTCTTTTCTATACAGGATGAGAAAATCAGACATTTAAAAATAGAATTTTAAGAAGAAAATAATTATGGCAGGTGAAGTGTCAGGGGCTTATTTTATAAGCTACTTTTCGGCTCTTGGTATGGATCCTGTCTTTTTACAATAATAAGTTATTATAACTATGAATATTGCTTTAATTATCGCTGGCGGTGTCGGTCAGCGTATGGGACAAGACATCCCAAAACAGTTTATCAATGTTGATAACATTCCTGTTATCGTATATACGATGGCTGCTTTTCAAAAGCATCCAGAGATAGATGCCATAGAAATAGTTTGCGTTGATGGTTGGCATGAGGTTCTTTATGCTTATGCTAAGCAGTTTGGAATTTCTAAATTGGAAAATGTTGTGAGTGGAGGTAAGAATGGACAAGATTCTATACGAAATGGATTGTATGATATTGCCAAGCGTCATAATGATGACAATGATTTAGTTTTAATACATGATGCAATTCGACCATTGCTGAGTGAAGAAATCATTTCGGATAATATTAGAGTTTGTAAAGAGCATGGCAATGCCATAACTGTTATTCCTTGCAATGCTGCAATGCTTAAGACATATGATGGAATTCATTCTGAAACTCAGGTCCCACGTGATAATCTTAAAGAAACCCAAACTCCACAGACTTTTTTCTTGAAGGATATTATTGCGGCGCATAAGGAGGCTCTGGAGAAAGGGATTGTAGCTTCTGTCGCTTCATGTACTATGTATATTGAACTTGGACGTAAATTGTATATGTGTAAAGGTTCTGAAAAGAACATAAAGTTGACAACCGTAGAAGATGTGGAAATCTTTAAGGCTTTGTTAAATGCTAAAAAGGATATGTGGTTACACTGATTATGATAGCAAATAGTATTTATTGTAACTCTCTGAAAAGAGTAGTTAATGAAGTGTCTGTTGATAAAAAGGCATTTCTTGTTACAGGAGCTTCTGGCTTGATTGGTTCTTGTTTGGTAGATTTACTGATGTTGGCAAATCAAGAAGGTAAGAAAAACCATGTCTATGCTTTGGGACGGAATCGTGAGAAATTAGAATATAGATTTAAGGAGTTCGTAGGAAATGCATATTTTCATATTATAGAGCAAGACATTTGTAAACCGATAGATGTAGAATATACATTCGATTATATAATACACGGTGCTAGTAATGCTGATCCTGTTTCGTATGCCAAATTTCCTGTTGAAACAATGTTGACAAACATTATTGGTGCTAAAAATATCTTGGATTATGGTAGGTTGCACCCAAATTGCATGATAACTTTGCTTTCAACATTTGAAGTTTATGGAAAATGCGATAAAGATGTATATACCGAGATGGATGCAGGAGTCATTAACTTTAACCAATTTAGAGCTTGTTATCCAGAAAGCAAACGCTCTTTGGAAATTCTGTCTCGATGTTATATAGATGAATATAGCGTAAGGGCTAATGTGGCAAGATTGTGTAGTGTTTATGGACCAACTATGACTCCACAGGATAGTAAGGCTCATGCTCAATTTTTACGTAATGCTTTGAACGGTGAGAATATAGTGCTAAAAAGTGAAGGATTACAAAAACGCACTTATTGCTATGTGATAGATGCTGTTCGAGGAATTTTAGCTGTGCTTTTCAAGGGCGAAGTTGGTAAGAATTATAATATTAGCAATTCTAATTCGATAGTATCTATAGTGGAATTGGCAAAGCTTATTGCGTCATTGTGTGGCAAGAAGGTTGTTTTCTGTTATCCTTCTGACATTGAGTCTAAAGGTTTTTCTAAACCTCAGAATTGTATTCTTGATAGTACAAAATTATGCAAACTTGGATGGCAGGGACTATATGATATTAAGTCTGGAATGACCGAATGTATTGAGATTATGAAAATGGAATTTACAAACAAATAAGAAATATGAACATTATTCAATTCGTATTTAGATGGCTTCCTGATTTTTTATATTTTAGGGAGTTGAATCTTACCAAACAACAGTGGTTCTACTATAAGTGGGTAAAAAGACATTTGAAGTGGGCTTATATGTCCATAGAATGTGAAAAAGTGATACCTCCACATGATGTAGTAGAAAACCAATCTATTTTTATGTATTGGAAACAAGGTTGGGAGAATGCACCAGAATTGGTGAAACGATATTTGGTCAGTGTGAGAGCTAATGCAGGTGGACATCCACTTGTCTTATTGGATGAGAATAATCTGACTTAATATGTTAAGATGCCCGCATTCATAGAGAAAATGCATGCTGAGGGTATTATTCCCGAAGCGAATTATTCTGATATGCTGCGTACTTGTCTTTTACTTCAATATGGTGGATATTGGTTAGATGCAACTTGTCTCTTGACATCTTCATTTCCAGAAGTAATTGATAAGAGTGAGTATTTTATGTTTCAGCGCCATCTTTTTCCTGATTGGGCTTCTCCGATAAAGTGTTCTAGCTGGTTTATTCATAGCAAAAAGGAATCTCCAATATTGTGTGGAATAAAGAACTGGATGTTTAATTATTGGCAAAGAAAGAACTATATTATTAATTACTATATGTTCCATTTTGCTTTATCTGCTTTGGTTGAAGAGGATAAGCAATGTAAGGAACTTTGGCAAAATATGCCGTATGTTTGTAATATGAATCCTCATGTTCTTCTCTTTAGCTTTTCTCGTAAATATACACCAGAGTATTATCAATTCATAAAGGATTCTTGTTTTATACATAAGTTGAGTTATAAGTTTGATAAAAAGTTATTAGAATCAGAAGAGAATAATATACTTAAACATTTCCTCGAAAAATAACATTGTAATGCAATATAGAAAAATAACTTTACATAGGATTCTTCACGGAATAAAGTGGAGATGGGAGCATAGAAGATGGGATGTTCTTTATCCAATATGCTGTAAGATGTTTCCAGTTTCTTCAAATAAGGTTTGTTTTATAAGTTGGAATGGAGCTCATTTTAACTGCAATCCTAAGGCTATTGCTACTTATGTAGCAGAGCACAACGATGATGGCAAGTTACAGTTAATTGCTGTAGTAAACCATCCAAAACTTTATAGAAATCAATATAGTGGTATAAAGTTTATCCGTACGTTTTCTCTAAAGCATATATATATGCTGGCAACTTGCAAGATGTTGGTCGCAAATATCAGAATGAGTTCGTTTAACAAACGTAAGGGACAGTTATATATCCAAACTTGGCATGGAACAGGACCCAAAAAGTCTGAGAAAGACAGTGTTGCTGTATTGGACAAAGTTTACATAGATAGTGCTATCAAGGATTGTCGTCAAACAGATTTAATGCTGAGTGGAAGTATCTATTTCTCTAAATGGATACGTCATTCTACTTGGTACACAACTGGTAAAATTCTTGAAGCAGGAACTCCTAGATATGATGATTTCTTTAATCAGAAGATATATGATTCATTGAGAAATCGAGTTCTTGCCAAGTATCATATTGAAGAACATATCAAGCTGGTGATATATGCACCAACATTTCGATCTCTTACAGAAATCGATAATTATGGCTTTGATTCTGAAAGGCTCATAAAATCATTTGAAGAAAAGTTTGGGGGTGAATGGAAGTTACTTTTGAGATTTCATCCGAATGTAGCAAACTTTCCTCTTCCCGACATCTTTGCTAAGCATTTGTCTCGTTATGTCATCAATGTAACTCAATATGATGATATGCAAGATTTGCTTTGTGCAGCAGATGTCATGATTACAGATTTTTCATCTGTTTCTACAGAATTTGCTGTGCAAAGAAAACCTTGTTTCTTGTATGCACCAGATTACGATTCGTATGACAGAGGACTCTATTTAATTCCTAATCAGATGCCTTTTATGTTCTCAGAAACAGAAGAACAGTTATTAAGCAATATTCGTAATTTTGATGGGGAAAAATATAGCATGGCTGTAGAAAAGTATTGGAAGTTGTTAGGTATTAAGGAAAATGGAACTGCCTGTCAAGCAGTTTTTAACGAAATAAATAAAATGTTATGGCATCATATACAGGAGTAAGTGCTGCTATTTGGAGTTTTTTTGAGAAACTATCTAGTCAAGTTGTAAGTTTCGTTATTGGAATAGTCTTGGCGCGATTGTTGTCTCCTTATGACTATGGAGTTGTAGGATTGACTGCTATTTTCATAGCTGTATCAAATGTGTTTATCGAAGCAGGCTTTGCAAATGCACTGATTCAAAATCAGCATCGCACAGAGAAAGACCTTTCTACAGCGTTTTATTTTAATGTGGTGATAGGTTTAGTCTGTTATGCTCTATTATGGATATTTACTCCAGGCATCGCTGCTTGGTTTAAGGAGCCTTTGTTGATACCTTTGCTTAAGATTGTTGGCATAAATGTCATCTTAAACTCTTTATGTATTGTCCAAACTGCAATCTTGACAGCTAAGTTAAATATACGCCTTCAGACAATCATCAATTTGTCGGCTCAACTCCCAGCAGGTATTATCGCTATTGTCATGGCGTATCATGGTATGGGTGTTTACGCTTTGGCTTTGCAGGCAGTTTTAGCATCGTTGATTCGTGTTATATTGCTTTGGATATTTGCCAAATGGATACCTAAGGAAAAGTTTGATAAACAATCATTAGCAAAGTTATGGAGCTTTGGAAGTAAATTGTTGGGTGCTAACTTGATTGGTACTTTGTTTAATCAGGTTTATTCCATTGTTATCGGTAAGTTTATAGGCAAGAATGAACTGGGCTATTTTTCAAAAGCAAATGGCTTATGTATCAATGTAGATGGTGTAACATCTGGAATTGTGCAGAGAGTAGCTCTTCCTGTACTTGCAAAGTATCAAGACGACGAATTGATGCTAACAGAAAAATTCCGTGAAATCATGCGTTTGTTAGTGATGTTGATCGCCCCATTAACTGCATTTTTGAGCTTTGCGTCAGATGATATTATCGTCTTGTTGTGGACGGAAAAATGGCTTTATTGTTCTTTACTTTTTAAAATACTTATAGTGGGCATCATGTTTGGACCAGTTGGGCAGATGAGCCTTAGTTTAATGCAAGCACTAGGAAGAACTGGAATGGTGTTAAAACTAGAATTTCCGAAGAAAATAGTATATTGTATATATCTATTTGTAGGTTTTCAATATGGAGTAGTTGGCTTGGCGATAGCAAACGTTTTTATTAATATCACAGGAACATTGATTAATGTGTGGGCAACTCGTAAACTCCTACCATATAGTTATGTAAAGCAGCTTATGGATGTTTCTGTTTATGTAATCATTGCATTTGTTGTGGGATGGTTATCTTCTCTGATGATAGATTTTAATGGTAATATTTTAAATATTCTATCCTATTTGTTGATAGTCATGGTAGGGTATGTTGCTGTATTATTTGCATTGAAAGATAAAATTTTCCAAAAGTACTTGTCTAAATTGGCGACCAATTTAAAACACGTATAGAAGAAATACTAATATCGTTGTTACTAGTAACAGATTGTTTTATGAAATTATCAAAACTATATATTAAGGGTTTCCGAAATTTTAAGGAAGTGACTATAAATTTTAATAATCAGAGTTTGATTATTGGAGCTAATGATGTTGGCAAGACCAATCTTCTTTATGCACTTCGTATTTTGCTGGACCGAGGCTTTTCTGATTTAGATCTGGAATTAAAAGAGTCCGATTTTTATGCCTATGAAGAAACGAATGAAGTGATAATCACTGCTTTCTTCGATGATATTAAAGAAGATTGCATTTTATCTAAAATGAAAGGTGACATTAGTGGAGATGGAAAACTTGTAATTAAGTATCTGGCAACTAAGGGAGAAGATTATAAATTTTTCTGTGGTAAAAGTGATGCAGATGAAGACTTGCATGAATATGCCATTCCTTATTACCGCAAGGTATTAAACATAAAGTATATCAATAGCAAGAGAGATTTTTGGGGGTACATCAACAAAACCAAGAATATTCTCCTTCAGCAAGCAAAAGAGGAGCGTAGTGCTGAAACTATAGATACGGACGATGCCCTATACAAGCAAATTTCAGATAAGTTGAAAGAGGTAGATTCGCAGATACCAGAACTTTCATACGTAAAGAATGCTACAGAGCAAATAAATGAAGAGCTAAATAAACTTGCAATACACAATCAAGAACAGAAAGTAGTATTTGATACTGCATCTACTGATACAGATTCCGTTATCAATAAGATTTCCATCACATCAAAGCATGGGGACAAGAAATTGTTGATAGGTGGTGAAGGAAGACTCAATCAAATCTATCTATCTTTATGGGCTTCACAAAACCGAATAAGTGAATACTCTAATGAGGTATCCATATTATGTGTGGAAGAGCCAGAGGCTTACCTGCATCCACATCAGCAGCGAGAATTGGCTCGTTACCTGTGTCAAGTTCTTAAAGGTCAGGTTATTCTGACAAGCCATTCGCCTTATATAGTATGTGAGTTCTCTCCAAATTCTATTATGAGACTCTATAAGGATGACCAAGAGACGAAGGTTGCTTCTGATGGTTGCTCTTCTGTTATAGAGGAAGGGTTTGATGGATTCGGGTATAGAATGAGTGTAATACCTGCTGAGGCGTTTTTTGCAGATTGTGTAATCTTGGTAGAGGGACAATCTGAACTCATTTTCTATAAGACGCTAGCCAAGCAGATTGGTATTGATTTAGACAGATTGAATATCTCTATACTTAGCGTGGAAGGTGTTGGGTTTTATACTTATGCGAAAATCTTAGGAGCATTAGGTATATACTGGGTAGCAAGGACAGACAATGATATCTTCAAGATTCAGCATCAAGATGCTTATAGATTTGCGGGCATAGAGCGAGGACTAGAATTGGCTAAGCAGAGTTGTGATTTGGAAGAAACTGACGAAAAAGTAATTGATGCTTATTCTTGTAAGATACATGGCTTTGTAGATAAGAATTCAATACCATCTAAAGTGCTAGAAGTTGCTGATAAACTTCGTGATGTACTTGCTAATTATGATATTTTCATAGCAGATGTTGATTTTGAAACGGATTTGTGTAATGGTCCGTTAAAAGATGCCTTGAAGGAATATTATGGAGATTTGCTTTCTGATAGTAGTCTTATCAAAAAGATGAAGTCTCATAAAGCAATTAACATATATGACTTCCTCAAGAATCATAAGGAACGTTTGGAGGCATTGGCTGATGATTATGTCGCAAAGCCGCTATTATCTGCAAAGAATTATATAGAAGATAAATATGGAACTTACTGATGCCCAAAAAATCATCGTTGAGCAAGATGGTAATTGTGTTGTTTTGGCAGCACCGGGAAGTGGAAAGACTTTTGTCATCTCTGAAAAGATCCGCAGGATTCTCCTTGGAGATGAATTGCGAGATTATCAAGGTGTAATAGCTATATCCTATACTCGTAAGGCTGCCAAGAACCTAAAGGATAGAGGCTTTGCAAATATTCCATTTAGCAGAAGTTCTTTCTTTGGTACCATAGATGGATTCTGCTTTTCCGAGGTGATTTATCCTTTCTTATCTCATATATGGGGTAGTAAAAAAATAGAAATATCTATTAAGTCATTGAATGATTGCGATAAAGATAATCAAGAGTTATTTTTATGGATAAAAGAGAAACGTGATATATACTCCATAGCTGAAGAAGAATGGGCACAGTTGTGGGAACTTTATTATGAAGAAGGATTTGTTCTAGTTGAAGCTTTGGAGCTCTTGGCTTGTAAGATTATAAAGGAAAGTACTGCTTGTCGCAATTATCTGAAAGCAAGATACCGTTACATCTTTATCGATGAATACCAAGATGCTGATATTTACACCAGCATTTTGTTTGATGAATTGGTGAGCCTTGGGCTTGTAGGCATAGCTGTTGGAGATGCGAAACAGTCAATATTTGGCTATGACAAGAAGGATAGTAAATACCTACAAGCTTTGGTAGAAAGAGGTGATTTTCATTATTTCCCTTTGGATAAAAATTTCAGATGCTCTCCTTCCATTATTAATTATTCGAATAGATTGATGGATGCTGATTCCACTTTACTTCCTGCCTCACAAATAGATGTCCATCTTGTAAGAATTGAAGGTGAAGAGAGTGCTGTCTCCAAATTTTTGTCTTCCAACATCAAGGATTGTTGTAATCGATATCATGTTGAGAAACTTAGTGATGTGGCAGTACTAGCAAAAACCAATAAATATTTGGATTTGATAGCTTCTCATCTGTCTCTGCCTTATAGAATGTACAATACAACGGGATTGGATAACGATTCGAATGTGTGTTCGTCATTCTATGCAGCCTTATTGAGATTTTATTATGATAGTAACATGACTTTCTTGGAAACATTGGAGGATTTTGTGGATATAGAGATGCTTACTCGATATGACCACAAAAGGGTTCTGCAATTAAAGGTTCAATTGCGTTCTCTTAGCCTTCCTGATGATGTTGAACTATTTGTTGGATATTGCACCGAATTGGCTGATATTATTTTGCCCAATGCATCAAACGATGTATCATCTGCAATATTAAGAAAGGTTATAGGGGATAAAAAATCTTTAGAATCATATAGACCGCTCAATGATAACGAAGTGAACTTAATGACGCTCCACAAGTCAAAAGGTTTGGAGTTTGATTTGGTTTTTCATCTGAATTTGCATGAATGGATACTTCCAAACAAGAAGCCAATAAATGGAGACTTTTATAATTGTGAATACCCTTCGTGGCAACAAGATTTAGATTTGCATTATGTTGGTATAACGAGAGCCAAGAAAGCTTGCTATTTGGTCATAAATAATCAAAGGCTAGGTTTTAAAAATAAAATTGTTACAGGGCGTGATTCTGAATTCTTAACATTGAATGGAGTTGATAAATATAGAGATATTTTAATATTTTGAAATATGAAGCATTGTATTTTAATGACGGTTTATAAAGATGTTGAACAAATAAACCGCATAATAGAGTTTGCACCAGAAAACTTTGATTTTTATGTTCATATTGATAAAAAATCAAAGTTAACTCGTTCTGATATATCTAAACGAGCTAATGTCTTTATTGAGTATCGAATATACTGGGGAGCTGTAGAACATTTAAAGGCATTTCTTTTCTTAATGAATAAAGCATTTCATTCAGGAAAGCAATATGATTTTTACCATCTAATAACAGGACAGGATTTTTATGCTACTTCATTTGACAACTTTGAAAAACTTCTGGAAAAAGATAAAATATATATAAGTTATTTCAATTTGCCAAGAAAAAAATGGTGGCATGGAGGGCTTGCAATAGTTCGTTATAAAAGTTTCGCCTCGAAATTAGATTTGAGAAAACGTAGTTGTAAAGTTTTGAATTATTTATATTATATCTGTCAACGTCTTTTTACAAGAGGATATGATTTGCCTTCATATAGACTTTATGGAGGTTTGGTATATTGTTCAATTTGTGGGGGAGCAATAAAATGGGTTCTGGATTCTGAAATTTCTAGAGATTTATTGAATCGCTTAGAAAACACTACTTGTGGTGAAGAATTGTTTTTTCAAACAGTGTTACTGAATTCTCCATTTTCAGAAAATATAATAAATAATAATCTTCGTATTATGGATTGGAATGTTAAAAGTCCTCCAAAGGTATTAAGAGAAGAGGATTTCCATAAGATTATAGATAGCAGCTGTTTGTTTTGTCGAAAAGTGGATTCTAAATCATCTAAGATGCTAATTAAATTACTGATGAACAAATTTTGTTTAGGATGAATATAATTATTGGTATATTATTTTTTTATTTGGTCATAAAAGCGTATGGGAACTTTGCAACAGTTTTCCCATTTATATTGGTGACCTATACTTTTCTTGGAAGTTTTGTTGTAGGTACTATAAGCCCATATAGCTTTTTGTCTGTGATAGTTGCATTTATATTTTTTACTCGTTATAATCGATTTTTTTCATATTATGGGACATTTCCATTTAAATCGACTGTGTTTCTGTTTGCTCTATCGATGATATGTACGAATTTTTTTGTGTCAGCAAGATATCGACATACTCCTACATTGGTATTTAATATTTGTCAATCTGTAGGCTATACCTATATTTTATGGTATTTGTTACAGAATAATGCGCAAAAAACAATTCATGCTTTGGTGAAAACCGCTCTTGTTTTTGGATGCTTGGTATCAATATATGCATTGTTCGAAACTATAACTAGAAGTAATCCTCTATTAAATAGTTTAGTTTTGAGTGGCTGCTATATAGAGTCTCCTCTTATTACAGAAATTAGATTTGGGTTAAAACGTGCGCAGGCTATATTTTCTATGCATACTACGCTAGGTGGAGTTATGTTGTTCAATTATGCATTGCTTTTAATTGCTTACAAGACTGCATATTTAAAAAAAACGAGAATAAATATAATCGTCATTTGCTTATGTGCAATGTGTATTTTTCTTACGGGTGCTCGAAGTTGTATTATAGGTGCAGTAATGTGTACCGGAATGTTATTTTCAAAATTGAAGGTTAGACAGATTCTTTTTATTTTTTTAATATTTCCTTTTGTATTTGTCTTTGCAGGCGATTATTTGTCGCAAATCCTCGATTCTATATTTAATACAGAGAAAGTAAATGGAAGCAACTCTGATATGCGCTTAATTCAATTTATGATTTCATGGGATTATATGATGCGTTCTCCGATTATAGGTAATGGACTTGATTTCCTATATAATGATGTAGTTTTAAACCATGTAGAAAAAGAGTTATTTGGTGCAGAATCGTTGTGGTTTGGAGTAATTGCAGATCAAGGAATTTTAGGATTGGTTTCGTATTTGCTTCTTTTTATTTCACCAATTTTATACTCATGGCATAAAGATAATAAGTTTATAATATTATTTGTTATAGGAATTTTGGTTATGCATTCTTTATCAACTATTCCAGGCGTAAATCCTGCAATGGTTTTAGTGTTTACGTTGATATTTAATTATATGCAGGATACTGCTAAATCCGGAAAAATTAGAAAAACATGATAATTTCAATTATAGTTCCTATATATGGAGTAGAGCCATATATAAAGAAGTGTTTGATATCAATAATGTCGCAATCATTAACATCGGGGGTAGAATGTATTCTTGTAAATGATTGTACTAAAGACGAGAGCATTAATATTGCTCAGAAATTAATAGATGAACATAGGGGAAACATCAAGTTCAGAATCATCAATCGAGAAGAGAATGGAGGACTTTCTGCGGCTCGTAATACTGGTATTCTAGAAGCTAAGGGTGATTACCTTTATTTTTTGGATAGTGATGACTATATAACTCCAGATTGCATTAAGGTACTTGCAGAAACGGCTCAAAAGTTTCCTAAGGCTCAAATCGTGCAAGCTGGCGCCCAAGCTACATCTGAAGGCTTTGAATATTTGAGTATGAAATCAAAAAAGTTAAAAGAATATTCGGAAGATGCTAAATATATCAAGCGTAATATGTTGATGGCATACTATCCACCAACTGCTTGGAATAAGTTGGTAAACCGAGAGTGGGTTTTAGCAAATAATCTCTTTTTCAAAGAGGGGTTACTCCATGAGGATGATTATTGGAATTTCTTCGCAGCTAAACATGTTACAGCGTATGCCATTTGCAAGCAAGATACTTATATTTATAATATTCGCCCAGGAAGTATAACGCAGGCTCCTAGCGCGCGAAATATTAAGTCTCGTCTCATATCCGCCGCAGATTTTATGGATAATATAGACAGCTCTTGTAGGAATAATCAATTGGCTGTCATTTATAAATTACTGATGTCGGATTACCGAGTGCTGCCAAATAAAGCCAGTGCAGCTTATTTACCCTTATGGGCAAAATTGAACTCCTTGTGTGGCATTGGTGGTAAAATGGCTATCTTCTTTGCTTTGCATTTGCCAAAACATGTATTGAATAATTATTATATAAAACTTTTTAATGATAAAATAATACCTCGAATAATATGAACAAGCATAAAATTTCAGTTATAATACCAATTTATAATTGTGCTGAATGGATTGAAGAATGTGTAAATAGCATACTCAACCAAAAATTGCCGGACCATTTTGATACACAAGTGATTCTTATAGATGACGGAAGCACAGACGAATCTGGGAAAATATGTGATACTTTCTCCCATGAACAGGGAAATATCGTGGTGGTACACCAACCTAATGCTGGTGTCAGTGTAGCACGTAATAAGGGATTGGAGGTCGCAGATGGTGATTGGATTTGTTTTGTGGATGGCGATGATGTTTTGAAGGATGGGACATTCATGGTGTTGGAAAAACAAGAGGTTGCAGAACATGATATAGTGCGTTATGGAGCTTATTTATTTGACAAAAAAGGAAATGCTTCTTCTTGGGGATTAAAGTTCAGTCAAGATAAAGATGAATATATCCAACTTGTTGTTCGTAGATCTGCAATGTTAGGTGTGTGTGGGGCTTTCTATAAAAGAGAGTTATTTTTTGATAATAATATTCGCTTTCAGCAAGGTATACGTACAGGCGAGGATTGGATGGTCTTGTTTGAACTACTGATAAAAGCAAAGTCGTTTATCTATATTGAAAAGGATTATTACGGCTATCGTGTTAATGAAAGTAGTGTTACTAGGCGATTGGTGTCAGCGGTACGCCCAGATGCCCTTATCGCTTTGAACCATATCATAGCGTATGCAAAGACTAATGCTTATTATGTTTCATCAAGAGATATAGCGATAGCTCGGTCGGATTTAAGGCGCGGTATGATGAAAGAAGCTATTTTGAACAAGGATAAAGCCTTCTTTCTAGATACGGATGAGGCTTTGAAAAAATATGCTTCTCAAAGTTTTTTGGCAGATGTATTTTATAGTAAGAGGTTAAAGCATAAAATGGGATTCTTCCTTTACTGGTTATTGGACAGGTTGTACAGATTAAAAAGGTAAATATTAAAACTATGTTTGTGTTAATAATTAATCCCTCATTTTATAATAATATCTGTAATTTACAGATGAAGAGTGCAGAAGAATCTTCATCTGGTTTTGCCGGATTGGCATACCTATAAATTGCATAAATATAGCTGATTTTAGAAATCTTCAGGGATAAAGTGTTAGGATATGGAAAGAAAATATATCAATAAAGAACTGTCCTCTCAAGTCCTTTTCTTGGGAGTTTCTAAGAAAACGAAGGGTGGTATGACTGCAGTTCTTGTATCTTATGATAAGTATATTGAGAACATGCGTTTTATTCCAACTTGGAAGTTGGGTAATAAGTTGGTGAAGTCTTGGTATGCTCTGCAGGCATTGGTGCGAACTTGGTTCTTACTGACTTTTGACAAACGTATAAAAATTGTGCATATACACGGAGCAGCTAATGCTTCGTTTGATAGATGTAAGTTATTTATTCGTCTTGCCAAAAAATGTGGCAAAAAGGTGATTCTGCATGAACATGCAGCTGACTTCGTTGAGTATTATCAGGAAGCAGAAGGCAAACAAGGTATTACAGATACATTGAAAATGTGTGATGCCTTAATTGTTTTGTCGCAATCATGGAAAGAGTATTTTTCATCCATCGGAATGGACAAGGACAAGATTCATGTTCTTAACAATATCGTGTCACCTCCAGAGATAGCTCCAGAAAAACATACTGAAGATGGTAAGTTGCATCTGATGTATATGGGGGAAATTAGCAAGCGAAAAGGTGGATTCGACTTATTAAAAGCTATTGTGGACAATAAGGAGTATTTTGCCGATAAGCTTTTACTTCGTATGGGAGGTAATGAGGTTGATGGTGATATCAAGGCTTATATTCGTGAGAATGGCTTGGAATCGTTTATAACATATGAAGGTTGGATTGCAGGTCAGAAGAAAATCGATTGTTTGAATTGGGAAGATGTTTATATTTTGCCATCCTACAATGAGGGATTGCCTATTGCTATCCTTGAAGCAATGGCTTATAGCCATCCTGTCATATCTACTCCTGTAGGGGGAATTCCTGAAATTATCAAGAGTGGTGAAAATGGTATCTTGGTTGAGCCTGGTGATACAAAGGGTATAGCTGATGCTATCAAGTTTTATATTGAAAATCGTGATGCGATTAGAAAACAAGGTAATAATGCTTTCAATGTAGTACAGGACTTTTTCCCAGAGAAAGTATTTGGAGATTTGAAAACATTGTATTTGAAAATGTTAAGTAAGGATTGTCTTGTTTGATTATAATCCTGTTTGAAAATTATAGTTAATAGAAAGTGTATTGTTATTTGAATAATGAAGAGTATGAATTTTCTATATGATAAAAGAAAGATAGTCATGAGGCTATCTTTCGTGTTATGGTTTGTAATACAAGTGTTTTTAGTTATAAAATATAGGAACCTTCCACAATATAGTGATGCAAAATTATATATGGATTCTGCAATGGAATGCTACATGGGGGGGCAATGGTATCCAAATATACACCAATTAAATAGTCAACAATATTTGTTTAATCCAGGTTTCATTAATTTCTTGATATTGGAATTAAATGTATTTGGAACATTTATGTATCATGGTATTATTGGAATAGGCTTGAATCTGATTTTATTGGCGTCTGTTCGAAAAATAATTGAAGAACTTGTAAATGATGAAGCATCGGACTATGCTACAATTTTATATTGTCTCATGTATAGTAATATGATATCTTCTATACCAGTGATGAGTGATTTGTTTTTTACTTCTTTGTTGTTTGGAAGTTTAGCACTATTGCGTCCTAAGTATATTTGGCTGGTTCTGTCTTCCATGATAATGTGTTATGCCAATTATACACGCCCATTGCTTGTTATTTTTGTAGCTTCCATACTCTTTTATATGTACTTTAAAAATTTTGGTTGGAAGCGAATTGTGGTATATTGCATATCTTATTTCGTCTTTTCAACAGGTTTGTCTTTGATAATCTCTAGTAATACTGCAGCAAAGGATGCTTCGGGTTCAACGTTAGGTGTTAATTTGATTATGGGAGCAAACGATCATATGAATGGTACTGTGAATGATGAAGTCTTTAAAAAAGGGGATATTGGATACATTGACAAGAATACCAATGTTTATCAAAAAGATTCTATTTGGAAATCACATGCAATACAATGGATAGCTCAGCATCCTGTTAAATATGTATCCTATGTACCAATTAAGATGGCTCGACTTTGGTGGGGAGATAATTATATGGATTTACCTTTAAATAATTTAGCAACCTCAAATACATCATTATATTCAAAATTGGAGCTATGTAAACGAGCTTTTAGAATAGTAGGCTTTTCTCTTTTCTATTATATAACATTCTTCTTAATGTTAATTGGTTTATGGAAACTTCGAAAAAAAATATGGGGATATTGGGGAGTATTTGTTCTGCCTATTATTTTAGCTTGTGGAATGCATTGTGTTTTATATGGAGGAATGAGATACCATTATTCTTATGTGCCAATTATGATTCTATATGCAACTATAGGGCTAATGTCATTTAAAGACAAAAAACTTTTATTTTTGACTAAAAAGAAATTTTGAAATGAAAAATATTATATTGTTATTACGTCCGCAACAATGGGTAAAGAATATGTTTATTTTCTTGCCATTGTTTTTTCATGGGGATTTGACAAATGTGCAGATGTTGACAAATGCAGTTATAGCATTCTTCTGTTATAGCTTTGCTGCTAGTAGTATATATTGTTTTAATGATATATATGATGTAGCTGCTGATAGAAAGCATCCTAAAAAATGTAAGCGTCCTATTGCTTCTGGTGCTGTTAGTATTCTGCAAGCTTATGGATTAATGGCGTTGACGCTATTTCTTTCTTTAAACCTTGCGTTTTGGACTCTTGGAAATTGCAGTATGCAGGTGATTGGTGTTATTTGCTTCTATTATCTGATGAATATAGCCTATTGTGTAAAGCTTAAGCAAATAGCTTTAGTAGACGTTTTTATCATTGCAATTGGTTTTGTCCTTCGTGTTATTTTAGGTGGTGTTGTCAATGATATCATTCTTTCTCATTGGATAGTCTTGATGACTTTCTTGTTAGCATTGTTCCTTGCTTTTGCCAAGAGAAGAGATGATGTTGTATTGTATCAAGAAACGGGAGTGTTGCCAAGAAAGAATGTCAACCGCTATAACTTGGACTTTATGAATCAGGCATTAACTATTGTTTCTGCTGTTACATTGGTTGCTTATGTAATGTATACTGTTTCGGATGATGTTATGGAGCAGTTTAATTCTCATTATATTTACCTAACTACAGTGTTTGTCTTGGCTGGTATATTGAGATACTTGCAGATTACAATCGTAGATGTTAAAAGTGGAAGTCCGACCAAGGTATTGATGAAAGACAGATTTGTCCAGTTGTGTATTGCTGGTTGGGTTATTTCTTTCTTGGTTTTAATATATCTGTAAAGCTATGGTACTCGATTGTTTAAATACAAGACCTGCGTGGTTCATGCAGTCAATGAGTGTACGGTGGTGGTTCAAGGCTTGGATGGCTATATCGTAGCCGAGAAGCACGGACAATTGCTTGTTTGCTCTTTGAAAGAGGAACAGAGAATTAAAGAGTTTGGAAAATAATAATGTAATCTCTATCTATTTTAAGTTTGCAAGGGGCTTCATGCCTTTCTATGTAGATTGGTGCGTGCTCATGGTGCTGTCGTATGTGGTGGCTGTGGGGGATCACTGGGAAGTGAAGAGGATAAACACTAAAATATAGGTATATTAATATTTTTATTTATGAAAAGTATAGCTGTTTATTATAAGATTCATGAAGGAATAGATAACAAGGTATCATCCGAGAATTATAATGAAAATCAAGAATGGAGACCAACTTCAACAGAAGGATTAAAACCGTTCTCTGACGTAGGTGAACTCCATGTAAATATTTGGAAAGTAAATGAAGGGAAACTTAAATTGCATCCTGTATTTTACGTTGATTTAGGAATTAAGGTTAGCTTTAAATGCGAGCAAATAAGATTGTTTGTTCCATTTGTTACTCTAAAAGAGAAATGGAAGGATCTTTGCAAAGATGTAATGGAGCATCGGGATTTGATGTGTGCTATATTTAATGATGATATGAAAGGGATACCTCAGAATAATACTTGTTTTTGTAAGGTAGAAAGCCAAACAAATAATCGGGCTTTTTATCTTTATCAGTTGGCCTTGGAGAACATGGAGTTTGAGGAATTCAATGATGAAAACAAACAGAAAGGAACATATATTACTATAAAAATAAAAGGGAATCCTGCTAATGAAGAGACTTTGGATAATTTCAAAGATGAGCAGGTTTATTTACGAATTAGACTCTATGTTGAGAATAATGATGAATTAGCCATAACAGAACATGTTTCTAATGATTTGTTGCAGGCGGCATTCTCTCAAACGGATTTGTTTGATTTTCGCTTTAACGAAAAGCGAGAGATTGATGGCAAAATACTAGAAAAGATGAAGTCTGATGGATTTCAGCCTTTGAGTTTTGATAAGGTTCATGTATTCTACATAGCAGATACACGAGAGGATGTTGAGAATGAAAGCTCTTTAAAAATTGATAGTCGTTTATTGGAAAAGTTGCATTGGGAGACTTATGAGCCTGAAAACAAATTACGTAATACTCATTATGTAGCTCACCATTGGAGAAAGCGGCGTAAAAATGAAGAACCGCCATTTGCCGAGGCTTCTGTTTTTTTTAGTACTAAGTATCCTAATATTGACTTGTGGAGATTGGCATCCTATTTTTCGGTTGTCATTCTTCTAGGTTGGGTTGGCTCGATGCTTTCGTTTCACTTTAGAGAACTTTCTAGTTGGCAGCCTCGTGTTAAATTGGCTTTGATTTTTTGCCTTGTAGTATTTGTTGTAGGTTTAATAATCAAGGTAAACATTGGATTTGTTCAAGCAAAAATATATCGTAAGCGATGAATGTACTTATAGGAACAGATGTTCTTCTTTACTATCTTCAAAAGCAAGAATTGGATGGCATCGTCATGCTCTTTAGTTGGATAGATAAAATTAAATCTAAAAAGTTTATAGACTTGTCCTCTATTGCGATTTTAACGAATTTCGTATCTTTGGATTCTTTTGAGGAGTTATCCTCTTTTAATATATTGAAAGGGATCAAGCCCAAAATTAGGAAGATAGAGGATATTGAACAAGCTGATTTTTTACTTAAAGGCTTTAACTATAGACCTCTTTTAGCGCAGTTAAATTGGTTGTTCTATGATGATGTTGATTATTTGATAACGGAAAATTCTTTGTCTCATAATATTGCAAGGATTCTGGAGATTGACGATAAGGTATTTTCTATTGAAGGTTTTATTGAGAAGTGTAGCATTGAGCATCTGGAATTAGATGAAACTTTGGGTGTTTCGATAAAAAAGACTTTGTTTGGAGAGCTTGACTATAATGACAGATTCTTTAATTCTTTTAAAGCAGAATACGAACCTTATTATCATACTTGGTTTAAGAACAAAGCTAATGATGAGGTGTATGTAGCCAAAGATTTGAAAGACAATATTCGTGGACTTTTAAAATTGAAAATTGAAGAACAGGCTATTGAAGCAGGAGATATAATGCCAGCGTTCAAACCTGCAAAAAGATTAAAAATTTCGTCATTGAAAGCTGACTATACTAGTCAAAAGTTAGGGCAACGTTTTATGCGTATTGTTTTTGATACGGCATTGCGCGAATCTGTAGATGAGATTTATGTTACTTTATTCCCAAACAGTCCACAACGAAGAAGATTAGTGGGTATGATAAGTCAATGGGGATTTGGCTATTATGGTACAAAAGATGGAAATGAACAGGTATTTGTGAGATCATTTAGAAAAGAAGTTTCTAAAGATTTAAAAACTTGTTTCCCATTTTGCTCTTTCCATAACAACAAGTTGATTGTGCCAATAAATCGTTTCTATGCGGCACAATTATTACCAGTTTCAAGTATAGAAAAAACTACAGAACTGGAGCCTGCTAAGCATGCCATCAAAAAAGTGTTGATCTTGCATCTAGATGCTAGAACATTAGAGAAAGGTTCTCTCTTGTTTTTTCTTCAGAACTCAGCAGATGAGAATTCTTTTGAAGTAATATCTTTAGGTGTGGTGGAAAATGTATATAGGAATTTTGAGAGTGAGTTAAGTTTTATTAGAAGATGTCGAAAACGTTCTACTTTTTCTAATAATGCATTACATGATTTTTGGTTAGGTTCTTTGGAAAAACCAATAGTAGTAGAATTCTTGTATATTTGCCATTTTGAAGAGAATATTCTGAAGAGTACCTTTACCGAAATAGGGGTGGACCTGAAAATGTTAAAAAGTCAGTGTCCTATTATGATAGATGACAAACAAGCTGTATCGTTTATAAAAAATACGCCCTATGAAAAAGTTGTTGTTGCCAATACGTCCCAAATATGTTAACCAAATATTGGCTGGGACTAAAAAGGTTGAGTATCGTACAAAGATTCGTAAAGATGCTTTAGTGAACCAAATTCTTATTTATCAAAGTTGTGATGTAAGAAAAGTTGTTGGTGAGTTTCGTATATCAGGCATAATTCAAGGAACTCCTGATCAAGTTTGGAATGCGACAAAAAATGTTGGTGGCATTAGTGAAGAATCATTCTTTAAGTATTTCAAAAATAAAGAGACGGCTTATGCTTACCAAATTTCAGATTTAATAGTTTATGATAAACCTATATCCTTGGAGGATTTAGGATTACATAAAGCTCCAATGTCTTATCAATATGTTGATGTTGATTAATTAAAACGCAATAAGACAGATTATGAATGCAAAGATAAAACTCATTTCATCAAATGTAGGCATCTGTAAATTTGAGGAAAAAGAAAAGCAACCTGCTGATGAGGAAAACATGGAGCTGAAATAATATAATGTTATAATGGAAAAGGTATATTTGTATAAATATAGGAGTATTGAATGTTTGGATCGGGATTTGAAAACGCTATCTAATGATTCTTTTTATGCTTCTGATATTAAACACCTTAATGACGACCAAGAATGCTATTTTAATAGTGAAATGTTTATCGCATCCTTGGAACAACTATTGAAAACATTTCCAAATAGTGACCAAGTAATATCAAAAGTAAGGGAGCAATTTGAAAGTATTGTATCGTTTCGAGAGCAGATAGGTGTTTTCTCTTTGAGTAAGAATCCATGCTCTGGGATGATGTGGGCATTGTATGCTAGTGAAAGAAAAGGGTATTGTGTGATTTATAATAAGGAAGGTTTGATGGAAGTAGCAGGTCCTATCAATAAAAATGATAGACATATGTTGAATGTGTCATATTCTTGTAATCTTCCAAGACCTGATTTGATGGATATCCCTTCTGGAAAATTACTTCAAAAACTATATGGGACCAAAGAAAAAAGTTGGTCTGCTGAAGAAGAAGTAAGAATTATTACTGATAATTTCGGATTTCAGAAAATTGTACCTTCTGCGCTGCACGGAATTATCTTTGGATCGGAAATGCTTGATGCAGACAAGGCTAAAATTAAAGACGTATTAAAGAATAGGAATATATCATTTTATCAGCTGAAAAGGAAAACTGATGATTATGGCTATACTTATGTCTTGGATGAAATCTTCGAGAAGCCTTCTGACTTAGATGAAACTTCATACGCTAAGCCGATTTTAAGCAAGTATGGCGTTACAGATAATTATTATGTAAAATTGTTGGTTGTTCCACCTAATAAGGAGTGGGTTATCAACTTCTTGATTGCTTTTAAGGAAAAATATGCAGAAGGAGACCGTCAGATTAATATTTGGCTTTTTAGAAAGGATGCTCCAGATGAGGATATGTCTATTAATAGTGAGTCATTTGATAAATATTGTATTGGAGAATGGTATGTTGGAGTGAAAGAAGACGAATTAGAATCATTTGTTTATATCTAAAATAAAAATGGAAACAGTAAAAGTATTAAATATAGATATTCAGAATATTACTCGTCAGGAACTCTTGGAGAACCTGAAGGAGGGTGTTCTTGTGACTCCTAATCTTGACCATCTGATAAAGCTTCAGAAGGACAAGGAGTTTTATGACGTATATCAGAAGTCGGAATGGGTGGTGTGTGACAGTAAGATTCTCTACCTGTTCGGCAAGTTGTTGAAGTCCCCAATCAAGGAAGCGATTCCGGGTTCCAGCTTCTTCACCTCTTATTATATGTATCATAAGGATGATGCAGACTGCAAGATATTCCTGCTTGGTGCCAAGGAGGGTATTGCTGTTAAGGCAATGGAGCGCATTAATGAGAAGGTGGGGCACAAGATGGTGGTTGGTGCTCATTCTCCTTCCTTTGGCTTTGAGAAGCATGAGGATGAATGTGAGGAGTTGGTTCGCATCGTGAACGAGAGTGGTGCGAATGTGCTGCTCGTTGGTGTGGGTGCGCCAAAGCAAGAGAAGTGGATTATGAAGTATCGTGATAAGATGCCTGGAGTAAAGGTATTCATGGCTCTGGGTGCTACCATTGACTTCGAAGCTGGAACATTGAAACGTGCGCCTAAGATCTGGCAGAAGATTGGTATGGAGTGGCTGTATCGTTGCATGAAGGAGCCAAAGCGCCTCTTTAAGCGCTACTTCGTGGATGATATGCAGTTCTTCTATTACTTCGGTAAGCAGCTCTTGGGTATATACAAGGATCCTTTCCGAAAAAAGTAGGATTACTTTCTTCGGAAGAACTTACATAGCAAGGCTATCGGAAGGAGAATGATAGCTGCTATGTAGGATAATATGAGGCGTATGGCTTGTTTCATGCGTGCAAAAGTACAACTTTATGTTGAAACAACAAAAGATTTTCTTTGATTTCTTGCGATTCTGCATTGTCTCTGAGAAGGATATACATACTTCTTTTGTAGGAGTAGGATTGGAAGAAACTATATCGTATTGCTCAGAATCAGGCCTTGCTAGGTGAGCGGTATGGAAGAATATATATGGAATAAAATATAGATATATCGGGCGAACGTTTCCCGCTCCCCATTTTTATTAAGCTACTTTTCGGGGATGGAGCTTAGTAGCCCGATTTTACTATAATTGATATAATGAACGTAATAAAGACAGATATTGAAGGCGTACTCATCATTGAGCCACGCCTGTTTAGAGATGCTCGTGGCTATTTCTTCGAGAGCTTCAGTGAGCGTGAGTTTAAAGAGAAGGTCTGATGGTGGTATCTCGATACTGGATGATTCTCTCGGAATCGATTGGCGCATTCCTACGGAACACGCTATTCTTTCCGAGAAGGATACAAAACATGAGGTATTGAAGGACTTTGAAAGTCCTTTCGATTTCTAAAATCATCCCGTCCTTCTTTACCATTAAAGAAGGCTCCACATCTCTCACCAAGCCTCTCTCTTGCCCGAAGAGAGAGGATGTAACCGCCCTTCGGTGCTCAGAACCGCTACGCTCTAAGGATGGCGGACCATCAAAGGTCTTCGCCATGTTGTGCGGGATGGGACCGCATGGAGAAGGAAGTTTATAATTTACAATTAATAGTTTATAGGTTGCTGTTTACTGATGATTTTGGGGTAATTGGCTGATGAGTTGCAGATTTCTTTTGATATTCTTGGTGGTTTCGAAGAAAAAGCGTAACTTTGCGGTTAGAAATTAATAAAGTGAATTATTATGGCACAGATAGCAACAATGAATCAAGCTCAATTGCAAATCCTCGATATGCTGTCATTTATAAAGACTCCTGAGGCTTTGCGAGATTTGAATAAGGTAATCTCTGATTATTTTGTTCAGATGGCTGATGCAGAATTAGATAGAATGTGGGATGAAGGAACCTTGAATGAAGAACGTATCGAGAGTTTCCGTCATCTCCATGAACGTACTCCATACAATAAACCAACTTTATAGTCATTAGATTATTAAAATGAATATTGTATTGGATACAAATAGTTTGATTATGTCAATCGCCCCTAGAAGTCCGTATCGTAAGGTGTGGAATGCTTTTCTTAGAGGCGATTATAACCTATGTGTGTCCAATGAAATAATAGAGGAATATTCAGAGGTTTTATCTCGTAATATATCCCCTCAAGTTTCTGAGGCCATTGTTTATGCTATATTGACTAGAACCAATGTAATTCGTAAAGATCCTCATTATACTTTTGCTTTAATTGAGGCAGATAAAGATGACAATAAGTTTGTAGATTGTGCCATTGCTGCAAATGCAAAGTGTATTGTTACAGAAGATAAGCACTTTAAGGTCCTGGAAAATATTCCTTTTCCTAAAGTGGAGGTTATAGGTATAGAGGATTTTAAATGTTATTTGGAGAAGTGGATATAGGTTTATGTACTGGTTTTGGCATATCACCATTACATGTAAGGTGCTAGATAAAAATCCTGAGCGTTGGCTTTGTTATGTGTTGAAGCACATAGATTCTACGCCTGAGGATAAGTATTATACTCTTCTTCCTGAGTTCTGGGAAGATGAGGAACAATAAAAATGAATTTAATATTTAGTCAAATTAAGGTATAACCTCCATTAGCTTGTGCTGATGGTGTTCTAAAATCATCCCGTCCTTCTTTACCATTAAAGAAGGCTCCACCTCTCATCTCGGTCTTCTCCCCTCAGGGAAGAAGAGGAAAACCGCCCTACAGTGCTATATTTACCCCACCTGTCCCTCCCCAGCGGGATGGTCCTTAATCCTAAACCAAGCCTTTCCCTTAACCATTAAGAGGAAAGGATGCAACCGCCCTCCGGTGCTCGGAACCGCTTCGCTATAAGGTTGTCGGACCATCAAAG
>OLGI01001010.1_pt1 | contig 26288 bp, 25 predicted proteins | sample 1605221 | NCBI WGS metagenome assembly OLGI01 (sample SAMEA3888915, study PRJEB22519) | human gut metagenome | biome: human gut; feature: human-associated habitat; material: faeces | place: Denmark | collected 2010 | reverse complement strand
ACAAATGAATGAGGGAGCTCGTGAGCGGGCTGAGAGGAAGTCATCCAACTTCGACCTTTATAACCTGATTTGGGTAATGCCAACGTAGGGAATATACGCGATGACATGAAAAACAATCGATATATCTATCCGAATGTTTCAGCAAATATACCTTGTCTGACCTGTACCTGCGCGGTGCAGGTTTTTTATTTTACCTGCGCTCATATATCTTTTACGAAATGGATCATACATATGGTTTTACTGTATCCCCTTTCTTTCAGGAAAAGGAACTCTCTTCTTCAAATTCCCATTTTAGATTTTTAGATTCCGCTCACTTCCCTCCGAAAAAGGAGGACTACGCATGAACTACACCACACAGATGGATGCCGCCCGCAAGGGAATCCTGACAAAGGAGCTTCTGGCGGTGGCCAAAAAAGAGCAGATGGAACCAGAAAAGCTGGTCAAACTGGTTGCTGCCGGACAGGTCGTGATCCCGGCAAATAAATGTCACACCTGCCTGGATCCGAACGGAATCGGCTCCGCACTCCGCACAAAAATCAACGTCAACCTCGGAACCTCCCGCGATTTAAACGACCTTGACATGGAGCTTCAGAAGGTCAATGACGCGGTTGCCATGGGCGCAGAATCTATCATGGATTTAAGCTCCTTCGGCGATACCCAGAAGTTCCGCCGCAAGCTGACAGCCGAGTGCCCGGCCATCATCGGAACCGTGCCGATCTATGACGCTGTGGTTTATTACCACAAGCCACTGCGTGAAATCACATCGGAAGAATGGCTGCAGATCGCGGAAATGCACGCAAAAGACGGCGTTGATTTCCTGACTATCCATGTAGGAATCAATAAAAACACCGCCGAGCGCTTCAAAAAAATGAAACGTCTGACCAACATCGTCTCCCGCGGCGGTTCCATTATCTTTGCATGGATGGAAATGACCGGACAGGAGAACCCATTCTATGAGCATTTTGACCGCCTGCTCGATATCTGTCAGGAATACGACGTGACCTTGAGTCTCGGCGACGCCTGCCGCCCGGGCTGTCTGGAGGACGCAACCGACGTATCACAGCTGGAAGAGCTTCTGACACTCGGTGAGCTGACCCGCCGCGCCTGGGAGAAAAATGTCCAGGTCATGATCGAAGGTCCGGGACATATGCCGCTCGACCAGATCGCTGCCAATATGAAAATTCAGCAGTCCGTCTGCAAGGGCGCCCCGTTCTACGTGCTCGGTCCGCTGGTGACGGACGTCGCGCCTGGCTACGACCATATCACGGCTGCCATCGGAGGCGCAATCGCAGCATCCGCCGGTGCTTCCTTCCTCTGCTACGTGACCCCGGCAGAGCACCTTCGCCTGCCGAACCGTGACGACGTCAAAGAAGGTATCATCGCCTCCCGTATCGCCGCCCACGCCGCCGACATCGCAAAAGGTATTCCAGGGGCAAAAGAATGGGATCGCAAAATGGCGCAGGCACGCGCCCGGCTCGACTGGGAAGAGCAGTTTTCCCTCGCCATCGACCCGGAGAAAGCCCGCCGCTACCGCGCAGAATCAAAACCGGAAAAGGAAGATACCTGCTCCATGTGCGGCAATTTCTGCGCCGTCAAAAACATGAACCGGATCCTTTCGGGGGAGATTGTTTCAATTTTCGATGAGTAATCTTTACATAACTAATTAGGAGGTTTTTCCATGAATCACTCAACTGTATCTGCATCCACTGCATCAGCGCAGACTTTTTCCATCAAAAAAACAGCTCTGGCTGGTATGCTGGTTGCCTTAACTGTCGCTTTATCCGGCTTTTCCATTCCGATCGGTGCATCCAAATGTTTTCCGATCCAGCACCTTGTCAACGTCCTCGCCGGCGTCTTTTTAGGACCGGTTTATGGCGTTTCGATGGCATTTTGTGTCTCTCTCATCCGAAATATTCTGGGAACCGGCAGTCTGCTTGCTTTTCCTGGAAGTATGGTCGGCGCTTTTCTGGGCGCTTATTTATTCCAGAAAACCGGACGTTTCCTGCTCGCTTACCTCGGTGAGGTAGTCGGAACCGGCATCATCGGCGGCACTCTCTGCTACCCGGTTGCTGTCCTTCTGATGGGAAAGGATGTTGCCTTATTCTTCTACGTTCTCCCATTCCTGATGAGGACCGCCTGCGGAACCGCCATTGCATTTCTGCTGATTGAATTTATGCGCCGCATCGGGCTGTTTTCCTACTTAAAACGCCTGCTCGACGCACAGTAAAAGGAGGCGCTCACGATGCCAGACCAGGCTGCCTGTTTATCCAGGGCACTCGCTTATTATCCAGAGCGGGTACGAAAAACCGCACCGCTCATCCACTGTATCACCAATTATGTGACTGCAGGCGATGTTGCCAACCTGCTCCTCGCCGCGGGCGCCTCCCCAGTCATGACTGATCATCCGGCAGAGACAGCCTCAACTGCCTCTGCCAGCGACGGGCTGGTGCTCAATCTGGGAACCTTAAAAATTGGCTCCGTCACTGCCATGATCCGCGCAGGTCAGGCTGCCAACCGGAAGGGGATTCCGATTATATTCGATCCGGTCGGCATCGGTGTGTCCGCCCACCGCAGACACGCCGCCCGCCGGATTCTGTCGCACATCTCCGTCTCCATCGTGCGGGGAAATTCATCTGAAATCCGGACGCTGGCGAATTTGTTTGGATATCCGGTGGAGAAGGAACAGCACGGGGTAGACGCAGTTTCTATGCAAATGCCAGACACACACGCAAGTTCTAACTCTATTTCAAAACGCCTCCGCACAGATACCCGTATCGCCCGTTTTCTCTCTAAACGTCTGCGGGCTGTTATCGTCTGTACGGGTCCCTGCGATCTGGTTGTCTGCGGTTCTAAAACCGCCCGCATCCACAACGGCTGCCCGGAGCTGGCGCAGATTACCGGGAGCGGATGCATGATGGATGGGCTGCTGGCGGCATTTGCAGCGGCTTCTAAATCTTATTTCTATCCTGCCGTCTGTGCCGTCACTGAAATCGGGTTATGCGGTGAGAACGCCGCAGCACAGATGCGTGCAAACGGCACCGGTCTTGGAAGTTTCCACACCTATTTCATGGATGCTGTCAGCCTGATGACCGGCGAACAGATGCAAGGAGGTCAAAAAATTGAAATTCCAACGAAATAACTGCCTTTTATATGCGATCACAATGCCACACCGCCCCGGCATGCGTCCGCTGGAGGAACAGGTGCGCGAGGCGCTGGACGCCGGAATCACGATGCTGCAGCTCCGTGAAAAATATCTGTCCGAGGAAGATTTTCTGCGGGAGGCGCTTTCCATCCGCAAACTCACCGAGCGCTATCACGTTCCTCTGATTATCAATGACAGCCTCTACGTCGCCATAAACAGCGGTGCCGACGGCATCCATATCGGTCAAAGTGACCTGCCCGCCCGCGAGGTGCGCGCCAAGCTGGGACCGGACAAGATTCTCGGCGTAACCGCCAAAACCGTTGCCCAGGCCCTGGAAGCAGAAAAAGCCGGAGCCGATTATCTCGGTTCCGGCGCTGTATTTCCAAGTCCAACCAAAACAGATGCCATTCCGATGTCCCGTGAGACTCTGACCGCCATCTGCCAGTCCGTCTCCATTCCGGTTGTCGCCATCGGAGGAATCAACGCTTCCAATCTTTCCACCCTGGCTGGAACCGGCATCGCAGGAGCTGCGATTATATCCGGGATTTTCGGACAGCCAGATATCGGGGCTGCGGTCCGGGAGCTGCGAGAGTGCATTCATAAAAACCACCGCGTTATCCCCACAGTACTCACCATCGCCGGTTCGGACAGCGGAGGCGGCGCAGGAATACAGGCAGATTTAAAGACCATCACCGCTCTGGGGCTCTATGGAACCAGTGTTATCACTGCGATTACCGCTCAGAATACGCTCGGCGTGCAGGCTGTCTCGCCTGCCTCCCCGGAAATATTAGCGGCACAGCTGGATTCGGTTCTTTCAGATTTAACTCCGCAAGCGATCAAGATCGGAATGCTGGGAAACAAAACTGCCGTTCAGGTTGTCGCAGAAAAACTAAGCGCCTATCCCGATATCCCGGTGGTACTCGATCCAGTGCTTATCTCCACCAGCGGACGCCCTCTGGCAGCTCCATCGCCGCCTCCCAGGAGCTTTTGTTTCCGCGCGCCACCCTTTTGACACCGAATCTGCCGGAGGCTGAATTTTTGCTTCAAATGCAGACGCATACATTGGACGATGACGCAGGCATAGAAGCTGCCGCCACCCGGCTGTCCCGTCAATTTCACACCGCGGTTCTTTTAAAAGGCGGACACCGGGAAAATCTGCCAAATACTGTCTGTGATGTTCTTTGTCAGCCAGACCAGACTCCACTCTGGTTTTCCAGTCCCCGGATCGAGAATCAAAACAACCATGGAACTGGCTGCACACTCTCATCCGCAATCGCCTGCGGTCTCGCCGCCGGACGTTCTCTGGAGCAGAGTATTCGTGATGCACGTTCCTATTTAAGTGGTGCATTAGCATTCGGATTAAATCTTGGAAATGGAAATGGACCGTTGTTTCATGGATGGAATCTTAGATAGGACATAAAAATAACCGCCCCAGGTCCTAGCAAAACTTGAGCGGTTATTTTTGCTTAAAATTATGGCTCTATACTGAATGTTGGGGTGTGCTGAAAAGCATACTTCCAACATTCTTTTTATTGTAATAAAATACATCTATAAGAAGCCTCCAAAACCATTTTACCGACCAAAGTTTAATGCTACGGAGGTGACCCCTTATAGATGTACCCTAATTATAGCAAAACGTTCCTCGACTTGGAAGATGTTTTAATCAGAAAAGTAATTCAGGCGGACTCTTTTCTGCAAATTCACATTGAAACACACGCTGCTGAACAAACCTGTCCTTGCTGTGGCAAGAAAACCAGACGTGTCCATGATTACCGGCTTCAGAAAATACAAGATATCCCCAACCTTGGAAAACAGGTTACTCTCATTTTGAGAAAACGGCGATATCTCTGCATTTCCTGCGGTAAACGCTTCTTGGAACACTACTCATTCCTGCCATCGTATCATCGCAGAACCAAGAGACTGGTGTATTACGTTATTAATCTTTTGAGAGAGTCTCTTTCTTTAAAACAGGTTTCAAAACTTACCGGCGTATCCGTGCAAACAATTGCAAGGCTGTTGGATACCATTGCTTATAATGCTCCTCAAAAGCTGCCAGCTGCTGTTTCTATTGATGAATTTAAAGGCAATGCTTCTACCGGAAAATACCAATGTATTCTGGTCGATCCGTTGAAACATCGCATTCTCGATATTCTCCCAGATCGGACCCAGAGCCATCTGGCATCCTACTGGAGAAATATTCCTCGAAAAGAGCGGTTAAAAGTACAGTTTTTTATCTGTGATATGTGGCGACCCTATGCAGATTTGGCTCGAACGTTTTTCCCGAATGCAAAAATCATCATAGACAAATATCATTTTACCCGTCAAGTTACATGGGCGATTGAAAATGTGCGAAAACGACTTCAGGTAGCTATGGTAGCTTCTCTCCGTAAATACTACAAACGGAGCCACAAGCTCATCCTGTCACGCTACCAGACATTATCTCCTGAAAACAAGAAATCCTGTGATTTAATGCTTCTGTACAACGATGACCTTCGACTGGCACACGGAATGAAAGAATGGTTTTATGACATCTGCCACATGAAAGCTTATCGCAAACAGCAGATGGAATTCGACAACTGGATTGCGAATGCCAGAGACAGCGGAATTCCTGAATTTGAGAAATGTGCACAGACTTATCAAAACTGGAGAAAAGAAATCCTCAATGCCTTTAAATATGGCATTACAAACGGTCCCACAGAGGGATTCAATAATAAAATCAAAGTAATCAAGCGAATATCCTATGGAATTCGGAATTTCAAACGATTCCGCACCAGGATTCTTCACTGTACATCATAAGATAAAATGGTCGGTAAAGCGGAGGCTTATTTGGCGTACCCAAAAACAGTATCAAGTAGAGTCTAATGTAAAAAAGGCTCTAAAGTCAGTAATAGGGCGGGATTTTAACGAATCCCACCCCAACTATTGACATAGAGCCTTTATTTTATGCAGATTTGTTTTATGTCTCTGTTCAAAAAGACGCCAAAATCTTATCTACCGTCTCCTTCTCCATCTCCCCAATCGGAATCATCTCCGCCGGTACGTCCTCATATGGCAGCAGCGCTTTCTCATACCAGGTAACATCGTGCCATTTTCCGCTCTTATAACCGGTATTTTTGCACACGCCCATCGTCCGGAATCCGCATCCGTTATGCATCGCATCGCTCTTCACATTCGGACTTGTCACCAGACTGTAGACTGTGTGGACGCCCTGTGCCTTTAAAAGCTCTAAAAGCACCAGAAGCATCCGTTTGCCGATGCCCTTCGACGTCACCCGACTGTCCAGATATTCAGAAAGTTCCGCATTCCAACGGTACGCCGCGCGCTCAAGCTGCTTATGCCCATATGCATAGCCAATGATTCTGCCCGTTTCATCCTCGCAGACAATCCACGGATATTCTGCCGTGATCGCCCGGATTCGCTCCTCAAATTCCTCCAGGGACGGCAGCTCCGTCTCAAACGTGATCGGCGTGTCCATATATTGTGCATAAATTTCCAATATCGCAGGTGCATCGGCGATAGCAGCCAGACGCAGGCGGCAGGATGTATGGTCCATAAACTGGTTCCTCCCTATCATTTTCGGTCATTTTTCCTTTACAGGCAACTATATATGAATCTTCCCGTTTCGTCAACTATTCGCAACCAGATTCATGCCTGCCCGTGAACCCCCTCAATCCACCAGCTCATTCTGATGCCTCGATAAATGCTCATATGGCAGAATCAGCCGCCCCCGGTACAGCCCGCAGCCGTCATTGACCAGGTCATTGTTGATCGCCGAAAACATATTGACATCGAGCTCAGCCAACTTGAGCGACACCAGGCGCTGGCAGCGCTCGTATGCCTCGTCAAAATAAACGCACGCGCCCTCCGGAATCTCATCCCGTCTGGCCCGCTCGCCCTCCTGGCGCTTTTCGTAGCTTAAATGATTGGCCACGCCGATCTCCGCGATATCGTCCATGTGCTTCGTGCGAAGCTGTACCTCCACGTAGCTTCTGGAACAATTATCGTAAAACGTAATATGCAGAGACTGGTAATCATCCGAACTATTTCCGCAGACATAATCACGGTAGTACGGCCTTGCCTCCTCATCCATCAACGGGGAGGTACTCTCTTTCACCCCGTAAGCCGGTTCCGCCGTAAACCCGCGTTCCTCCAGAAATCCCGGAAGTTCATTCGCAATCTGGTAGAGGTACCGGATATCTGCCTCCTGCTGCGATTCCCCCGGTTTCAGGTAACACTTCGGCAGTGAAATCACGATCCGGTACGCGATCAGGTCGCGGAAACAGCTCAATCTCTGCTTCAAATCGGAGATCGACGGAAATGTCTTATGTTCTGTATAACAGTCATAAATATATTCGACGATATATCCATTAAATTTCGCCTCCGAGCGGATCAGCGACTTGATTCTTCCCTTAAAGTTAAATGCCAGAAGCGGATATTCCTTTGCCATATGAATATAAAATTCCCGGATCTTCTGTGACTGGGTCGTCAGGAAATCATTGTGTTCCAAAAGCTCCCGGATCTGAATCAGAAAATTTGCATGTATCAGGTCTATCTCATTGTTTGTCTGTTTTGCCTCCGCTTTCAAATCCCGGCTGTAATTCTTTAAAATCTTAAACATCGTATCGCCGGAATACAGATAATCGTTTAAGGTCACCATGGTCCTCACCTCCCTGCTTCAGCAAAAAAGGGACGGTGCGTAGGATAACAATGCCCCAGATGCACCAGCCCCCTTATTTATAAAATAGAGCTATTTATTTTCCGTAAACCTTCTTGATCCGCTCCATTGCCTCTTTTGTATTCGCAGTCGTACCAAATGCAGTCAGACGGAAGAATCCTTCTCCATTCTTACCAAATCCGCTGCCCGGTGTGCCGACCACATTTGCCTTGGCAAGCAGATCGTCGAAAAACTCCCAGGATTTCATGCCGTTCGGGCACTGCATCCAGATGTACGGTGAATTTTCGCCGCCGATGTGCCAGATGCCAAGCTCTTTTAAGGTCTCGGTCATGATCTTCGCATTGGTGCGGTATACGTCCAGGTGCTCGCGGCACTGTGCCATGCCCTCCGGTGAAAGAGCTGCCTCTGCGGCGCGCTGTACCGGGTAGGAAACGCCGTTAAACTTGGTTGTCTGGCGGCGCAGCCACATCTTGCGGATGGAAGAACCACCGCGCTCTAATTCGGACGGAACCACGGTATAGCCACAGCGGGTTCCGGTAAAGCTTGCCAGCTTCGAAAGGGAGCAGAACTCGATCGCGCAGGTCTTGGCGCCCTCAATCTCAAAAATACTTCTCGGAAGCGCCGGATCTGCTACGAAGGACTCATACGCCGCATCAAATAAAAGGATCGCATCCTGCTCGTTCGCATAGTCAACCCACTCTTTTAACTGCTCACGGTTGTACACACCGCCAGTCGGGTTGTTCGGGGAGCAGAGATAAATAATATCCGCTTTCTGTCCCTTCGGAGGCATCGGAAGAAAGCCATTTTCCACATTGGCATCCATAAATACGATCTTTCTGCCTGCCATCACGTTCGTATCCATGTAAACCGGGTATACCGGATCCGGGATCAGGACCGTGTTGTCCGCATCAAAGAGATCGAGGATATTTCCGACATCACTCTTCGCGCCGTCGCTGATGAATATATCCTCCGCCGCCACCTCAACCTGGAAGGACGCATAATACTTCTGAACTGCTACGCGCAGAAAATCATATCCCTGCTCCGGACCATATCCATGGAACGTAGCCGCCTTGCCCTGCTCCATAGCTGCTTTTGCAAATGCGTCAGCTGCTTTCTGGCAGATCGGAAGGGTTACGTCACCGATACCCATTTTGATTACTTTTGCCTCTGGATGGGCTTTGGTGTACTCATCTACTTTTTTAGCGATGGTGGAAAACAGATAGCTTTCTTCCAGATTTTTATAGTTTTCGTTGATCTTCATACTTTATTTTCTCCATATTTTAAGAATTTTTTTCCTTTACCTCCAGAGCCGCTTTCACAAACTCCCGGAAGATCGGATGTGCGCGGTTCGGGCGGCTCTTGAACTCCGGATGGTACTGAACTCCCAGATAGAACGGATGTCCCGGAATCTCCATCGCCTCTACCAGCGTACCGTCCGGAGACTGTCCGGAAAAGATAGCACCATGCTCCATATAAACTTCCCGGAACTTGTTGTTAAATTCATAACGATGGCGATGTCTCTCTTCGATCAGACCTTTTCCATACGCTTTCATCATCAGCGTATCCGGACTGATGCGGCACGGATATGCACCCAGACGCATCGTTCCGCCCATGTCAGCCAGATCCATCTGCTCTTCCATCAGAGCGATAACCGGATGCTTGCTGTCTGGCGCAAACTCGGTGGAGTTCGCATCCTCATAGCCTAAGACACCTCTGGCAAATGCGATCGCTGCGATCTGCATACCGAGGCAGATGCCAAAGTACGGGATATTGTTTCTTCTCGCATAATCCGCTGCTGCAATCATGCCCTCGATGCCGCGGATGCCGAAGCCGCCCGGCACGATGATACCGGTTGAACCGCCCAGGATTTCCGGTGCCGTCTCCGGGGTGATCGTCTCACTATCCACCCAGTTGATCTCCACCTGCGCGCCATTTTCCCATCCGGCATGGTGCAGGGATTCTACGATCGACAGATAGGAGTCGTGCAGTTTGACGTACTTGCCGACCAGGGAAATCTTGACCGTCTTGCTGCTGTTCTTGATGCGATCCAGCATATGTTTCCACTCCGTCAGATCGCACTCCTGCGGCGCTTTCTCGATGCCCAGCTCGCGAAGCACGATCTTGGCAAGTCCTGCTTCCTCCAGCATGATCGGCGCCTCGTAGAGAACCGGAAGGGTCAGGTTCTCGATGACGCAGTCCTCTTTGACGTTGCAGAACAGTGCAATCTTGCGGAAAATGGACGGATCGTCCACCGGACGGTCACAGCGCGCCACGATGATATCCGGCATGATGCCGAAGGACTGCAGCTGTTTGACTGAATGCTGGGTCGGTTTGGATTTATGCTCGCCGGAAGATTCCAGATACGGAATCAGGGTTACATGGATGAAGAGGCAGTTGCTACGTCCCGCCTCGCAGGACACCTGGCGGATGGCTTCCAGGAACGGCTGTGACTCAATATCGCCGGTTGTTCCGCCGATCTCTGTGATAACGATGTCCGCATCGGTCTTTTCCTGCACGGAATAGATAAATGATTTTATCTCATTTGTGATATGTGGAATTACCTGTACCGTCTCGCCCAGATATTCGCCGCGGCGCTCTTTATTTAACACATTCCAGTAGACCTTACCGGTCGTCAGGTTGGAATACCGGTTTAAATCTTCATCTATAAAACGCTCATAATGTCCCAGATCCAGATCCGTCTCCGCACCGTCGTTTGTTACGAATACTTCGCCGTGCTGATACGGGCTCATGGTTCCCGGATCGACGTTGATATATGGATCCAGCTTCTGCGCTGCTACCTTAAATCCCCGTGCCTTCAAAAGACGTCCCAGAGACGCTGCTGTAATACCCTTCCCCAATCCTGATACAACACCGCCTGTCACAAAAATAAATTTTGCCATCTGCTTTTCCTCCTCTTCCTTTCTTTGAAATTAATCCACTTTTTCCGTCATATATGATTCTGTCAGATTTTGCCTTCACAAAAGATTTCAGCCTGCACGGATTCCGCAACCCTCAAAACGCAGAATCCATGCAGACCATCGTTCTTTTTAGTCGTTCTCATGCTCCTGAAGCACATAACCCGGAATCTGGATTTCTTCCGGTTTTTCCATCTGGCTCAGCTCTTTTCTAGCGGCTGCACCATGTGCAATGTGCGCGATGTCCACCAGTTCAACGTTGTCCTCGTTGTACTGGCTTTCCAGGGTCAGCGCCAGGACAGCCGCGGTATCAAGCGATGTCAGGCACGGAATACCAAGCTCGACCGCCTTTCTTCTCAGGCGGACACTGTCGCGTCCCGGCTGGCGTCCCGTCTTGGAAGTGGAAATTACATAGCTGATCTTTCCTTCTTCCAGCAAGGAAATGGTCGTCTCCTCGCCCTCTTTGGCTTCCTTCGGCTTCTTGACTAACGTTGAAGAAATGCCGACGCTGTTTAACCGGCTTGCAGTACCGGAGGTCGCGTAGATGTGGAATCCCATCGCCACGTACTCTTTGACCAGCTCGCGCAGGTCGCTCTTATCGGTATCGCGGACACTGATTAAGACGCCGCCCTCGCGCTTCATCGTATATCCGGCTGCTACCAGGCCTTTGAACAGCGCTTCCTCCATCGTCCGGGCGATACCCAGTACCTCGCCGGTCGATTTCATTTCCGGTCCGAGCTGTGTATCTACGTTGGACAGCTTCTCAAAGGAGAAGACCGGAACCTTGACTGCGTAGTACGGAGAGCACGGATACAGACCTGTCTCGTAGCCCATGTCAGCCAGCTTCTCGCCCATCATGATGCGGGTTGCCAGATCAACCATCGGCACGCCGGTTACCTTGCTGATGTACGGCACGGTACGGGACGAACGCGGGTTGACCTCGATGATATAGATCGTATCCTCATGCAGGACATACTGGATATTGATCAGGCCTTTCGTATTCATGGACAGCGCCAGACGGATGGAATAGTCCACCAGACGGTCTTTCTGGCTCTCGGTCAGCATAAATGCCGGATATACCGCGATGGAGTCGCCGGAATGGACGCCCGCACGCTCGATGTGCTCCATGATACCCGGAATCAGAACCGTTTCGCCGTCACAGATCGCGTCGACCTCCAGCTCGGTACCCATCAGGTATTTATCAATCAGGATCGCATTCTCAATCTTGTGGGAGAGAATGATCTTCATATACTCATGAATATCGGCATCGTTGTACGCGATAATCATGTTTTGTCCGCCTAATACATAGCTCGGACGCATCAGAACCGGATAGCCCAGATGATTTGCCGCCTGGATCGCCTCATCCTCGGTGTAAACGGTCTGACCCGCTGCCTGTTTCATATTTAATTTTTTCAGCAGGGCTGCGAAACGTCCGCGATCCTCCGCCATATCGATGCTGTCTGCCGGAGTGCCGAGAACCGGAATATTGTTCTCTACAAGACATTTTGTCAGACGGATCGCTGTCTGTCCGCCAAAGGCAACAACTGCGCCGATCGGCTTCTCGATCCGGATGATATCCAGCACATCCTCCGGTGTCAGCGGCTCAAAATACAGACGGTCTGCTACGTTGAAGTCGGTGGAAACGGTCTCCGGGTTGTTATTTACGATGACAACCTCATAACCGGCTCTCTTTAACGACCATACGCAGTGAACAGAGGCGAAATCGAACTCGATACCCTGACCGATACGGATCGGACCGGAACCAAATACCATAACAACCGGCTTTCCGCTTGCATGCTCTTTAATAAATTCTCCTGCCTCATCTTCCTCGCCGAAGGTGCTGTAGAAGTAAGGGGTACTTGCCGTAAACTCAGCGCTGCAGGTATCAACCATGCGGTAGCATGCCGGTACGTGCTTGATTTCCGAAAGCCCGGTCATCTCCTTGATGACTGCATCCGGGAATCCATTCTGTTTGGCTTCCATATAAAGCGCATCGCTCAGAGTCTCAGACTGCATCCGGCGTTCCAGAGACAGGATATGCATCAGTTTATTTAAGAACCACTCGTCGATCTTGGTCAGCTCATGAATCTCGGCAACGGTCACGCCGCGCTTGAAGCTCTCATAGATTGCAAACAGACGCTCGTCATCCTGCGCCAGAATTTTTTCTCTCAGCTCTTCCACACTCATCGGCGCCAGTTTCTTCATGTTCAGGCTGTTCTGGGAGATCTCCGCGCCGCGGACTGCCTTCATGAGCGCCTGCTCAAAGTTGCGGCCGATCGCCATAACCTCGCCGGTTGCCTTCATCTGGGTACCCAGCTTCCGGCGTCCGTAAACGAATTTATCAAATGGCCATTTCGGGAATTTAACCGTTACATAGTCAAGGGCCGGCTCGAAGCATGCCATCGTCTCGCCGGTTACCTCGTTCGGGATCTCGTCCAGATGATAACCGATCGCAATCTTGGTTGCCACGCGGGCAATCGGATATCCGGTTGCTTTCGAAGCAAGGGCGGAAGAACGGGATACACGCGGGTTTACCTCGATAACGGCATATTCAAAGCTCTCCGGATTCAGCGCAAACTGGCAGTTGCAGCCGCCCTCGATGCCCATCGCCTGGATAATATTCAGCGCTGCGGAACGAAGCATCTGGTATTCCTTATCCGCCAGCGTCACAGCCGGTGCGATAACAATGGAGTCGCCGGTGTGGACGCCGACCGGGTCAAAGTTTTCCATCGAGCAGACCGTAATCTCGTTGCCGATGGCATCGCGCATTACCTCAAACTCGATCTCCTTCCATCCGGAAATACATTTCTCAACCAGAATCTGATTGATCGGTGACAGGCGGATACCCGCCTCCGCGATGTTGTAAAGCTCTTCTTTATTTGCCGCAATACCGCCGCCGGTACCGCCCAGGGTAAAGGCCGGGCGCACGATAACCGGATAGGAAATAACCTCGGCAAAATCAAGCGCATCCTCGATGGTGGTGACGACCTTGGACGGGATGACCGGCTCGCCGATGGCTTCCATCGTGTCTTTAAAGCACTGGCGGTCCTCCGCCTTATCGATGGTCTCCGGGGACGCGCCGAGAAGCGTTACATTGTGGCTCTTTAAGAAACCTTCTTTGGCAAGCTCCATGGACAGTGTCAGTCCGGTCTGTCCGCCCAAGGTGGACAGGATGCTGTCAGGCTTCTCTTTTTCAATGATTCTCTTGACAAATTCCAGGGTCAGCGGCTCGATGTATACGTGATCCGCGATGGCGCTGTCCGTCATGATGGTTGCCGGGTTGGAGTTTACTAAAACGACCTCCAGACCTTCCTCTTTTAAAGCCCGGCACGCCTGCGTTCCTGCATAGTCAAACTCTGCCGCCTGACCGATGACGATAGGACCGGAACCGATTACCATAACTTTTTTCAGGGATTTATTTAACGGCATGACGCGCCCTCCTTTTCCTTATAATCTCTCATCATCTGAATGAAACGCCCAAACAGCTCTTCCGTATCCTTCGGACCTGCACACGCCTCTGGATGGAACTGGACGGTAAATGCCGGCATATCGTGGTAGGTGATGCCCTCGCAGGTGCCGTCGTTGACATTGATAAATGTCTCCTCCGCGCCCTCCGGCAGCGTATCGCGCAGTACCTCATAGCCGTGGTTCTGGCTGCTGATGTAGACGCGTCCGGTCGTCAGATCCTTGACCGGCTGGTTCGCACCTCTGTGACCGAATTTCATCTTTCCAGTCTTCGCGCCCTTGGCAATCGCCAGCAACTGGTGTCCCAGACAGATGCCGAACATCGGTTTTCCAGCCTTCGTAATCTTTCGGATCTCCTCAATGATCTCCGGGTTGTCCTCTGGGTTGCCTGGACCGTTGGAAAGCATGATTCCGTCCGGATTCATCGCCAAAATCTCCTCCGCCGTCGTACCAGCCGGAAGGTCAGCCACGCGGCATCCGCGCCTGGTCAGCTCGCGGATGATATTTTCCTTTGCGCCGAAATCCCAGAGCACAATCTGGAACTCTTCTTTCTCATCCGCCGGTTTGATCTCACATTTCTTTGGTGTAACGGTTTCAACCGCCTTTGTAATGTGGAAGTTTTTCACTTCCTCCAGCTTTTTCGCATCATACGGCGGCTTCACCTCGGTCAGCCAGCCGTTCATCGAACCGGATTCACGAATGGTTTTTGCCAGCTTTCTCGTATCGATTCCATAGACGCCCGGGATGTTTCTTTCTTTAAAAAAGGTGTCAAGATCCCCACTGCATCTGAAGTTGGAAGGTTCCTGACACCACTCTTTTACGATATAGGCTGATAAATATACCTCTTCATTCTCGAAGTCCTGCGGAATCACTCCGTAGTTTCCGATTAACGGAAATGTCTGAACGACAATCTGTCCAAAATAGCTGGGATCTGTGATCGTCTCAAGGTATCCTGTCATACCGGTTGTGAATACGACTTCTCCGGTCACTTCACGTAAAGGAGCGCCAAAGCTTTTTCCCTCAAAATAGTCGCCGTTTTCCAACAGAAGATATACCGGTTTCTCCATCTGGTCACCATTCCTTTCTCTCTCGTACCCCGCCTGTGAATAGCTTCATGCAGGCAGTTTACTTTTTCATTCTCAATAGCCTCACATTTGAGCAAATCTGTTTTTCCTCAGATGCGTTTTTTACATCATTAGAGACATATTTTATAAATTGTCTGATTCTGCAACAAAGGCGTCCATGAGCCTAAGCCCATGAACGCCCTTGTTCATATTCTGAAAGATTATAGCATAGGAAAGTTCTATGCGTCAAGAGATTTTTTATACATTTTTTTATGTTTTATACGTCATTTATGCATTTTTATGCATTCCTGCCTATTGTTTTTCATTTTTATTTATTATGCAAACATCAAGTATACATATGTAAGGATTTATTAAGGAATAAGTAACACGGTTGTCTATTCCATCCTGTATACTGTCTCTATTACTTAACAGGAGGTATTGATTTATGAGTCTCTTTCTTTTAGTTTTATTCCCACTAAGCTTTTTACTTGCCATTCTTGCTTTTTTTACAGGTAAAACTATGGCATCCATCCTTACGCTTGGCAGTTATGCCTGCTTTGCACTCTTTCTGCTGCTTTCCCTTCATGACATCAATCTTCGCATGATGACTCAGGATATCAGCGGTATCCAGGATATCTATCCCTCTATTGAGTCTATCTGTATTCCTGCGTTTCTTGCTTTAAATGTAGTAGCTGGCTTCCGCGTTTTTAAGACTGCAAAAAAATAAGTGCTTGTTCTTATGCCTGTTTCTTTATATAATAAGGACAGGCATTTTTGATTTAGGAGGTATTTTTTTATGGATAAAATTACCAGTTTTACTATCGACCATCTGAAACTGCTCCCTGGCGTCTATGTATCCCGCAAGGACCGCGTGGGCGATCAGGTCATCACCACCTTTGATATCCGCATGACACGCCCAAACTATGAGCCGGTCATGAATACTGCCGAGGTTCACACCATTGAGCACCTGGCTGCCACCTGGCTGCGAAATAACGAGGAATGGCGTCCTCTACTTCGGACCGATGGGCTGCCGCACCGGCTTCTACCTGCTTCTCGCAGGCGACCTGACATCCGAGGAGATCGTGCCGCTGATGAAAGGGCTCTTTACTTTCATGCGCGACTACAAAGACGAGGTTCCGGGTGCTTGTGCAAAAGATTGCGGCAACTACCTCGATATGAACCTGCCGATGGCAAACTGGCTGGCTGACCGCTTTCTGCGCGAAGTCTTAGATGGAATTGGTCCGGAGAGACTGGTTTATCCGGAATAAAAGACAAGAATAGCAGGCGGTATGCTTTGAAACACAAACCCCCCAGATGCTGCAGCATCTGAGGGGTTTTATTCTATTATTTTCTATTTTCCCTATTTTCTTGCATCCGCAGCCGCTGCATGTCCAGATAATCCTTCTCCATGCGCCATACGCGATACAAGCGGTGCGATACGCGCGGATGCCTCCGGGGTCATGCTCTGATGGGTACAGGTCTTTAAGAATGTACCAACCCAGACACCGCCGGTATAACGTGCCGCCCGAAGAGTCGGAAGTGTGTGGTTGGTTCCGGAAGCATAATCACCAAATACCTCTGCCGTATTCTGACCGATAAACAGAGAACCGTAATTAACCAACTTCGGAATCAGTGCATCCGGGTCTTCCACGTTGAGCTCCAGATGCTCCGGTGCGTACTCATTCGCATACTGAACCGCCTCGTCCAGGCTGTCTACCACGCCGATCTCTCCAAACGTATCCCAGGACTGTCTCGCAATCTTTGCCGTATCCAGAATCTTCAGCTCTTCCTCTACCGCCTCAATCACGCTCTTTCCAAATGCCTCATCAGTTGTCAGAAGAATGCCTTTCGCATTGACATCATGCTCGGACTGTGCCAGCAGATCTGCCGCTACCACCTTCGCGCTCGCTTTTCCGTCCGCGATTACCAGGACCTCGCTCGGCCCGGCTACAAAGTCGATGCCGACCTGCCCGTAGCACTGACGTTTCGCCTCGGTTACGAAGCGGTTACCCGGCCCTACAATAATATCCACCGGCTTGATGCTCTCAGTTCCATAGGAAAATGCTGCGATCGCCTGTGCACCGCCCAGTGCGTAGATCTCATCCACGCCAGCCAGATCCATCGCTACCAGCGTCTTGGCATTGATATGATCCGTTCCCCGCACTACCGGAGAGCAGGCGGTGATACGTTTTACACCCGCTGCCTTCGCCGGAGTCGCTAACATCAGCGCCGTCGAATACAGCGGATAATTACCGCCCGGCACATAACAGCAGCAGGACTCCACCGGAATGATGCGGTGTCCTAAAAAGACTCCCGGCTCCGGGCTGAAATTGTCAAGCGGTTTCACGGTCTGTCTCTGCGCGTTCGCAAATGCCTCGATATTGTGATGCGCCGCTTTCAGATCCGCCAGCTCCTGCTCGCCCAGCTCCTTATAAGCCGCATCAATCTCCTCCCGGCTGACCCGCAGCGATTCACGGGTACATCCGTCAAACTTCTCATTGTACTCCCTCAGTGCCGCGTCCCCGCGCCCCCGGACCTCACCAATAATCCCCGCCACGGTCTCCCGCAGATTCCGGTTATCTTCCTCGCTTCGAACCTGTGCTTCTTTTATAATCTTGATCATACGTTCTGCCTCTCTGTATAAGTTTTATCATTTTTTCCAAGTATACCACAAGTCTTTTTATTTTGCGATACAAAATAAACCTATCCAGCACATCTGAAACCAGAACGTTACTGTACACGGGTAGGCACTTTTGGAACCGAAAGTGCCGTAAGAAAACGTGGTGGCAGCAGGAATTTGCCGTATTTAAATGCGAAGCCACGGCAAATTCCGTTACTGGGCACGTTTGCGTGAACAGTAACACCAGAACAGGATCACACTTTTTCTCTTAGACAACCGTCTCAATATTCTTAACCACAAATCCCTCTTTTTCAACCGCTTCCTGCAGCTTCGCATCGTCCACGCCATTCTCATAGAACACGCGGGCAATGCCTCTGTCTACGTCCGCATCTGCACGGATGACGCCGTTCTGGGCGGTCAGGGCTTTTTCAACGGATTTCTTGCAGTTTGCACAGTGCATACCCTCGATCCGCATGATCTTGGACGGGGTACCCGCTGTAACCGCTTTCTTGGAAAGATCTTCGCCGCGCGCACCAGCATTCCCATCGCTGCCGCAGGAACCGCAGCTTCCACCGGAGCATCCGCAGCATCCGCCGCCTTTTCCCGTGTAATGACGGATCGCCGAACGTAATGCCAGCAAAAGCAAAATCGCTACTACAATTAAAATTCCAATATCAATCGGTCTCATACGTTATCGTCCTCTCTTCTCTGACTTTTCGATGAATGGCTTCGGAGTATCTTTTTTATTTTATCATACACACGGCAGATAAAATATCCTACAAAATAAACTACCAGAAAACCAATCACACCATAAAACATGGATCCGGATGAATCTCCCATCTATGCTTTCTCCTTTTCTTTTTTGAAATCGAATAAAGCTGCCTCCAAACAGCAGACTTTCATCCTGCTATCCGAGGCAGCCTTATAAAGGATTAATTTTATCACTTATGATTACAGGCACCTGCCGATGCCCGGTCAGCGGAAACGCAAAACCACCGGCCGGACGGCAGAACCTGTTTTATTTTTCATTTAGAAACTAACTTATGAAGCTGCCTCTACAGAGCTTCTTGTGTAGCTCTTCTGATCCTTGTATGGATCCGGACGGAACAGCATGAAGAGCATGAATACCAAAAGGACTGCTGCCACGATAGTCCATACGTTGAATGCAACTGCGCCAAGTACCAGACCACCTAACTGATATACAATCAGGGATACAGCGTAAGCGAAGAGGTTCTGATACAGGATAGCGAACCAGAACCATTTTCTGGACTGGAGCTGCTGTGCCATCGTTGCGATAGCTGCCAGACACGGAGAGTCAAGCAGGTTGAACAGCAGGAATGTAAAGGCTGCGATGGTTGTCGGGAACCATGTCTGGATTGCTGCTGCTACGACATCGGTCTCCTCAGACAGATCCTCGGATACATTCGCCAGAACACCCATGGTGGAAACGATAGCCTCTTTTGCTGTGAAACCAGTGATGGAAGCTGCAACCGGCTGCCACTCGCCGAAACCAAGCGGACGGAAGAGGATTGCGATAGCACCACCCAGCATAGCCAGGATAGAATCTGCAGATTCTTCTACCAGACCAAATCCACCGTCTACAAATCCGAAGGAGGACAGGAACCACATAACAACGCAAGCCAGGAACAGGATTGTACCAGCCTTGATGATGAATCCCTTCAGACGCTCCCAAACATGAAGGAGAACGGTCTTAGCGGACGGAATGTGGTACGCCGGAAGCTCCATAACGAACGGAGCTGGTTTGCCGGAGAACGGTTTGGTCTTCTTTAACATGATCGCGGATACAAGAACCGCAACGATACCTACAAAGTACATGATCGGAGCCATCATAGTAGCCAGATCCATGTCGCCGCTCATATAACCAGCCATAACGCCGCCCATCAGAGCGATAACCGGCAGCTTCGCACCACACGGAACGAAGGTTGCTGTCATGATGGTAAGACGTCTGTCGTTGTCCTGCTCGATGGTCTTGGACGCCATGATACCAGGAACGCCGCAGCCAGAGGAAATCAGCAGCGGGATGAAGCTCTTACCGGACAGTCCGAAGTGACGGAATACACGGTCCATAACGAATGCGATACGTACCATGTAACCACAATCTTCCAGAATGGAAAGGAAGAGGAACAGGATAGCCATCTGCGGAACGAAACCAAGAACGGCACCAACACCGCCGATGATACCATCCACTACAAGGCTTACAATCAGGTCAGAAGCGCCTGCTGCTGCCAGTGCATCGCCAGCCCAGCCCTGAATTGCGCCAACAAATGTATCATTGGTCCAGTCTGTTACGAATGTACCCACGGTAGTAACGGATACATAGTAAACCGCCCACATAACAAGAACAAAGATCGGAATACCAAGTAAACGGTTGGTTACGATGCTATCGATCTTATCCGAAAGACTCATCTTCTGAGCCGGTTTCTTTACGGTCTCCTCGATAACCTTCTGGATGTATACATATCTCTGGTCAGTGATAACGGACTCAGCGTCATCATCAAACTCTTTCTCCAGCTCCTTGGTGTAACGGGAGAAACGGTTGTCTGCACTAAGACCAAGCTGCTCTACAACCTTGCTGTCGTTCTCAAGAATTTTGATTGCATACCATCTCTTCTCTGCATCCGGAATGCTGGAAGGAAGCTCTGCCTCGATTGCGCTTACTTTATCCTCTACACCGCTCTCGAAAATAGCACTTACAGTGCCTGCAGCATGGCTCTTTGCAACTTTGATTGCCTCTGCAATGACTTCCTTCAGACCGGTTTTCTTCAGCGCGGAAGTCTCGATGATCGGGCAGCCAAGTTTCTTGGACAGTGCCTTTACATCAATGTTGATGCCGTTCTTCTTCAGAAGATCGCACATATTTAAAGCGATAACAACCGGAATACCTGTCTCGATCAGCTGTGTGGTCAGATACAGGTTACGCTCAATGTTGGTTGCATCGACTAAGTCTACGATGACATCCGGATTCTCTTTTAAGATAAAATCACGGGTTACAACTTCCTCCAGTGTATACGGAGAAAGGGAATAAACTCCTGGAAGGTCCGTTACATTTACTTCTTCTCCCGAAGCATCTTTTAATTTACCGGTTTTCTTCTCAACTGTAACACCCGGCCAGTTACCTACGTACTGGTTAGCACCCGTCAGTGCGTTAAACATGGTTGTTTTACCGCAGTTCGGGTTACCCGCCAAAGCAATATGAATTGCCATTTTTCATCCTCCTGCTTTTTTAATCAAACTTATTAAACTGTCTGAACATCTACGCACTCAGCATCGGCTTTACGAAGTGAAAGCTCATATCCACGAATCGTAACCTCTACCGGATCGCCCAGCGGAGCTACTTTTCGAATAAAAATCTCGCTTCCCTTCGTGATGCCCATATCCATGATGCGGCGTTTGTATGCGCCTTCGCCATGAATCTTGACAACTTTGACGGTAGATCCAACCTGTGCATCTTTAAGCGTCATTCTCTGTTCCTCCTAACCATTCCAATTTTTTACTCGGGATTCCGTCTGCTTTTCTACCATACAACCTGCTCCGGAATATCCCCATTCCCTTGTCTTAGACCAGAATGTGTCTTGCCTGATCCTTATTTATAGCCACTCTGGACTCCTTTACGTGAATAATCACGTCTCCGTCCAGCTGGGTTATCAATTTTACTTCGGTTCCCTCGTTAAATCCCATGGATTTTAAATGAGAACGAACCTCTGTGTTTCCGCTGATCTTTTTGATCGTATAGGCGGTTCCTACGGTTGCCATCGAAATCGGCATTGCTCCCTGCATACGATTCTCCTTCCTCTGTTTTTCCACCTTCTGCCCGTCATGATGTCTCACTTAGCGGAAACGGCTCTTTTCATCTGCTACTAATCTAATTGATTCGCGTGCGCTAATTCTCATTAGTTACTGCTAACAATTATTAGACATAGCTAATTTTCATTAGATGAGACTAATTTTCATTAGTTATTACTAACTCATACATAAGGTTAGCACATGCTAACTTTATTGTCAAGTTTTTTTGCCTGACCTGGAAATAAAAAAAGGGCGTGTTTTACGCCCGAAAATTGTCAAAAATTCCCATAGGATAAAAGTCATCCCAGCCATTTTCCCACAAAATACAGCGTCAAAAGATGCGCCGGATAATAGACATAAAAGAAGGAACGAAATCTGCTCCGACCTCTGGAGCCATCATATAACATGAAGCAGACAGCCGTGAGCGCCAGCACCCAGAGGGGTTCCTGCCACGCGAACGCTCCGATGAGGACGGCAACGATTATCTTCATAAACACCCCTGCCGTTTTCTCATGAAAAAGAATGTGCCTTGGCACGTTAGTGCCTGAATTTCCTATTACACAAAAATAAAATGCCAGCACCAGTCCCATACCCCATGCGCCGCCGTCTGCTCCCGCCGCTTCTGTCAGCGTACAGAACACCGCCGTCAGCACCAGCTTCTCCCAGATACCGTTTCCATACCGCTCTAACAGCTCCATCGCAACCAGCGCCAGAAAAAAGGTCAGGCAGACATTCTGGTGCTGTGCATCCATCCACCGTCCGGAAAATGCCAGATCATACGGAATCTCCGACACAACCGCCGCCAAAAGCAGCCTCCGTCCATAACATCTGCGATCCCGCGTGTGAAAAAAACCTTCTACTAATAAAAAGGCGAACAATGGAAACGCCAGATCCCCAAATGTCCGGAATCCCGGAACCGGTCTGCAGATCACCGCAATGTGGTCTGCCGTCATCGCCAGGAGTGCTAAATATTTAAGGGCGGAGGCGCTGAGATGGAGGCGGGTTAAAACCACTCTTTCCATCCCCTCTGATTTCTCATTCTGCTTTTCCTTGATTCGATCTTTTATCGCACTCTCCTCCCTTCGTTTCCTGTCCATTCTATCTCTATTCCATCAAATTATACTGAACATTTCACCCGCTGTCCATCCGCACTTTTCCATTCCCTTTTTCTCCATCTCCCCTATTTTCCCATTCTCATTTTCCACTCTTTCTCCCCATCTTTTTTCTTTATTTTCTCTAATAAAAAATGTAGTTTTTTCTTATAAATAAAGGCTTTTCGGCACTTTTCCGCGTCTTTTTTACACTAATTTTACATTTTATTTGACAAACGAAAAACCGTGTTATATTCTGTAAATGGTGCTGGTGCGAGATCCTGCTGAAAAAGCAAAAATCCCGCACCGCTCTTCATTTTAAATACTAAAAAATACACGGACAAAAGAGGTAGAATCTCATGGCAAGTTTAGATGTTATTTGCATTGGCGCTATCAATTATGACTATATGTTTCACTGCACCGGACTTGATCTGGTGGAGACATCCGCCGGTGGAGGCGACGAGAACTTAAGCAACCCGATTTCCGATGTGGAAAACGATATTCAGGAGCTGGCGATAAAAGGCAAGGAGTACACGACCCAGATCGGCGGTTCCGCTTTCATCACCCTGAAAGTTGCAAAGCATATTCTCCCTAACCTGCAGGTCGCTTACGTCGGCGTGTGCGGCACGCCCAGTCCATTCGATCTGCGCTTCGGCAAGACAAATGACATTGACGCTGAGCTGGCTCACCTGGATAACCGCGACTGGCTGTTTACCACACGCGAACGCTTCGACGATCCATATTCCAAAGCGATTGCCAAATCGATTGTCCGCCTTTATAATCACACGCGCAACTGTATTAAGATTGCGCCGTGTGCCAACAACACGCTCTTAGACCGCATCCAGGAACAGGAAGCCCGGACGGGAACCACACTGGCGGAGTACCTCGCGCAGGCCCGCTGGATCCACCTGTCATCCCTGTCTGATTTCGACCAATTCGAGGCAATCATGCAATCGGTCATCCAGGCAAAACATTTAAATCCTGCCATGAAAGTCAGCATGGATCCTGGTTTTGAGTATACATCGCTGCGCCGTGAGCGCTTACAGCCACTGATCGCATATGCCGATTATGTTTTCTTAAATAAATCCGAAAAGAAAAACCTCGGCTTCAATGCCCGCAGCGCCCGTCCGCTCTATGCGAACCTCTGTGAGTATTTTTCTGCGATCAACCCGGATCCCACCCGCACCCTCATTGTCAAGCACGATGACCGCCATGAGCTGATCCATTTTAAGGACGGCGTATGTCAGATCCGCACAGTCCGCCACAAAAAGCTCTACCAGTACCAGCTAAACAACGATACCGGCGCCGGTGATTCCTTTGCCGGCGGTTTCATCAGCGGTATGCTCGATGATCGGCTCAATTCGGATATCGCTGAGCCGATCCAGCTCGGTGTTCTGGCTGCCAAGGGACGAATGCGTAGTTTTGATTATGAGAACCCGTATCTGAATATACAGAAATTGACCGATGCTTTTTTCGAAGCTCTATAATATTTTTTTCCAGTGCTGTTAAATAGCGCAGCGTGAATTGCAGCCATCATTTCAGGAGAAAAGTACGTTACTGTTCACACACGTGTGCCCAGCAACGGGATTTTGCCGATGCTACGCATTCCAAATCGGCAAAATCTGCTGCCAGAACTGTATCGTACGGAATTTTCAGTTCAGAAAATTCCTACCTGTGAACAGTTACAAAAGTACCCGCAAAATAATAGAACGTTACTTTTCTCCTGTTTATCCTTATATAATTATATATATAATGTCTGTACACATCTAAAAACTTCTTTCATATATTAATATCAATTTGATATTGATTTTGGAGATCCCATGATCCGCCTCAGCCTATGTATGATCGTCAAAAATGAAGAAGCCGTTTTGACGCGTGTTTTAGCATCTGCCATACAATTTGCGGATGAAATCCTCGTCGCCGACACCGGTTCCACCGATCGAACTGTAGAAATCGCCCAGCAATACACCAAACATATTTATCACTACCCGTGGAACGATGATTTCGCCGCCGCGCGCAATTTCATCTGTGAAAAGGTCTCAACCGAATACTGGATGTGGCTCGACGCCGACGATGTCGTTCCCGCAGAATCAATTACAGCGATTTTAAAGTTGAAAGAAACTTTAAGCAAATCCCCGCAGCCCGACGTTGTCATGATGAAATACATCGCTGGATTCCAGCCGGACGGCACACCTGCATTTACCTACGATCGCGAACGGATTCTGCGAACGGACCGGCATTTTCGCTGGAAAGGACGCGTCCACGAAGCCATCGCGCCACGCGGCAGAATTCTCTATTCTCCTATTCAGATCGAACACCGGAAGCCTGCTTCCGCTCTCACCCATTCTGACCGGAACCTGAAAATCTATGAAACAATGCTTGCAGACGGCGAACTGCTCGATCCGCGCCATCAATACTACTACGCCCGCGAACTCATCGACCACAAACAATATGAAAAAGCCCGCCCGGTTCTGGAACATTTCCTAAACGAACCGGACGGGTGGTATGAAAATAAGGCGGACGCCTGTCTGCTTCTGGCGCGCTGCCATGAAATGCTCAGAAATACGGCTGCCAGCCAGCTTTCTCTGTTCCAGAGTTTTCTCTACGACCGCCCACGTGCTAAAACCTGCTGTGAGATCGGACGGTTGAAACTTTCCCTCGGAGAAATTTCCCAGGCTGTTTTCTGGTACCAGCTTGCCCTCAAAGACCGACCAGAATATCATCCAAATGCCTTTATCGAAGCCGATTACTATGATTTCATTCCTTTAATCCAGCTATGCGTCTGCTATGATCGGATGGGAAACTATGATAAGGCACTGTATTATCATAAGGAAACAAAAAAAATCCGCCCGGATTCTCCGGCGGTTTTGACAAATGAAGAATACTTTCAAACCATATCCTCAAACCATAAAACAAACGGATTACCTATCTTGTGACATTCGCTCCGACCTCTGCAGTGGTCTGAGCAGCGGACTGGGAGTCGTTCCATCCAGCGGCATCCACACTTTCTACATTCATTCTTACCGTCTTCCACACTTATAATATTCCACAGTTCCCAACCCTCAATTTCCCCGCCCCTTTCTGCTAATGCACATCTCTTTCATCGCACACATATACTACATCAGGATGGATGTCCTAAATCTGGAAAGGAGTTTTTTATGTTTCGTCATTCATGTAATTTTCCCTACTATTTTGATGATAGTGACTATGAAAATAACGGCTATGGGCGCTGCGGACGCGATCGCGGCTGTCCCGGTTCTTTTGAACCCTACAACTGCTGTCGTCCCGGTCCCATAGGACCACGCGGCTGCCCCGGACCGATCGGACCTGTCGGTCCCACTGGTGCTGCCGGACTCGATGGACTGGACGGCGCTACGGGTCCGGCTGGGCCGACTGGGCCGACCGGGCCGACCGGCGCTACCGGTCCTGCGGGTCCAGCTGGGCCGACCGGCGCTACCGGGGCTGTTGGTCCGACTGGGCCGACCGGCGCTACCGGCGCTGCGGGTCCGGCT
>OLGI01001007.1_pt1 | contig 26346 bp, 22 predicted proteins | sample 1605221 | NCBI WGS metagenome assembly OLGI01 (sample SAMEA3888915, study PRJEB22519) | human gut metagenome | biome: human gut; feature: human-associated habitat; material: faeces | place: Denmark | collected 2010 | reverse complement strand
CCGGCGGCAGCGGCCAGTTCGGTGACGTGTGGATCCGCTTCGAGCCCCAGACCGAGCAGGATGACATGATCTTCGCTGAGGAAGTGTTCGGCGGCTCCGTGCCCAAGAACTATTTCCCTGCTGTGGAAAAGGGCCTGCGGGAGGCCTGCGTCCACGGTCCTCTGGCCGGTTATCCGGTGGTGAATCTGAAGGCCGTTCTGTATGATGGCTCCTATCACCCCGTTGACTCCTCCGAAATCGCATTCAAGACCGCCGCTCAGCTGGCCTACAAGGCCGCTCTGCCTGAGGCCAACCCCTGCCTGATGGAGCCTGTGGGCGAGCTGAAGGTCACCGTGCCTGACAGCTACATGGGCGATGTCATGGGTGACCTGAACAAGCGCCGCGGCCGCGTCATGGGTATGGACCCTGCCGGCAATGGCGAGCAGGTTATCACCGCTGAGGTCCCCATGGGCGAGATGAGCACCTATGCCATCGACCTCCGCTCCATGACCCAGTCCCGCGGCACCTTTACCCTGCACTTTGTCCGCTATGAGGATTGCCCTCCCGCGGCGCAGGAGAAGGCGATCGCAGAGGCCAAGGCCCGGAACGAGGAATAAGATCAACCAGTGTGGCCGGGGAAGCGATTGCTTCCCCGGCCGCTGTATCTGTGTGGGATAGTCCCAGGGCAGTTCAATAGCTCTAACAAAGCGTGAACAATTTTAGGTTCTTTTAAAAAGTTGCATTTGCAACTTGCAAATAGAAACGATTCCTGATATACTACACTCACAAAGCAAAAAACGCTCAAGGAAAGAGCGAAGATAAGGTAATTATTTAAGGAGGATACATCTATGAAGAAGTGGGTTTGCAAGGTTTGCGGTTACATTTATGAGGGTCCCGAGGCTCCCGTCGAGTGCCCCGTCTGCCACGCCAAGAATGCGTTTGAAGAGGTCAAGGGCGAGCTGAAGCTGGCTGCTGAGCACAAGTTCGGCATCTATGCAGAGACCGTGAAGAACAACGCCGACATCTCCGAGGAGGATAAGAAGTACATCTTCGATCAGCTCATGGCCAACTTCAACGGCGAGTGCAGCGAGGTGGGTATGTATCTGTGCATGGCCCGGATCGCTCACCGCGAGGGCTATCCCGAGATCGGCCTCTACTGGGAGAAGGCCGCTTATGAGGAAGCCGAGCACGCCGCTAAGTTCGCCGAGCTGCTGGGCAGCGACCTGGAGAGCAACATGACCGCCTCCACCGAGAAGAATCTGGCCTGGCGTGTGGACTGCGAGTACGGTGCTACTGCCGGCAAGTTTGAGCTGGCCGCCTGCGCCAAGAAGAACGGTCTGGACGCTATTCATGACACCGTCCATGAGATGGCCCGCGACGAGGCCCGTCACGGCAAGGCTTTCGAGGGCCTGCTGAAGCGTTACTTCAACAAGTAAGAAAGTCTGTATATCCGTGCTAGAGCCAGTCTCGGTAATGGCAAAAAGCCAGTAATTCCAGCAGTTTTCGGCACAAAAGATACGCAGTAACAGAAATGCGGTTCACAGTAAAGTGTGAGCCGCATTTTTGCGTCTATATGCTGGCCCGGCAAAATCCGTGGGCTGTTTGTGGGCTGTCCACTCGATACCGAGGGATTTTCTGCCCACAGCCCACAAAAATGCCGAAAACCCTAGATGCCATGCGGATTTGCGGGCACTTCACCCGACTAAAATCTGTGGGCTGTTTTTTTGCCGTCATTCTTTTAGGCTGTTATACTCTGCTTAGAAAACAACACAAAGGAGAGAAAAACAGCATGAAAGGAAGCGTGCGAAAAAGGTACAACAATGCGTGGTCTTATCGCATTGATTTAGGCTTTGTCGATGGCAAACGGAAGCAAGTTGAAAAGGGAGGCTTCAAAACCGAGCGCGAAGCCACCAAAGCTATGCAGGATGTACTCTACCACCTAAATAACACCGGCGACTATGTGGAAAACAAGAAAATTTCGTTTCACACCGTCTACGAGGAGTTTATCGAGCGTGAGGGCAAGGCCACCAGAGCCTATGCTACCTTGAAGAAATATGATTCTCTCTATCGGAATCATATCAAGGACGAGTTCGGGCCGCTGTATGTCTACCAAATTTCGGACACTATGATTATCGACTTCTTAAATCAGAAGCGGATAAAGTACAGCGAGGAGTATGTGAAGGGAATGTACAAGTTCTTCAATGTGATCCTTCGCTATGCCCACGACCACAAGTATACGAAAAAGAATGTGATGGACTCGGTACCGCCCCCTCCTGATCCGCGCCATGTGGGTGACATCGTGACTTATAACCGCAAGGAGTTGGAGCAGATGATCGAGCGTATCGAATCCACCCGTTCCAAAATTGCATTCCAGCTTGGATTGCAGGCCGGTCTGCGGGAAAGTGAGTGCTTTGCCCTCACATGGAGTGACATCGACTTTGAGAAGAAAAAGATCAAGGTCTGCAAACAGCTTCTCTATCAGGATAAGCAGTGGTGCTTTGCACCGCTGAAAACGGTCAATTCCTATCGGTCTGTGAATATCACAGCCGAATTTGCCCAATATCTTGCAGACATGAAGATGCAGCACGATGCAGAGCGCAAACTGTACGGTGATGGCTACAAGCGCAACTTCGTGACGGATAGGCGCGAGCCTAAGAAAGAGGAGGTCATCGAAGTTCCGGACTTCATCAATGTCAAAGCCAACGGCGAGATGCTGACCACCAACGGTGCAAAGTTTCTTGCCCGTATCATCAAGAAGGACTTGGGTATCCACTTCAAGTTCCATAATTTGCGGCATACCTACGCCACAGTGCTGGCGGAAAACGGACTCAATCCCCGTTATGTGCAGGAAATGCTGGGGCATTCCAAACTGGAGTTCACTCTGCGGTACTACACGCACATCACAGAGAAGATGTCTGATGCCGCAGAAAACGCACTGACGGCGGCATTTCGATTTGACTGAATCGTAATAGTATATAACAACTTCATAGACAGCATCAGCGGAGTATTTCATTTGTTTGAAATGCTCCGCTTTTTTATGCAAAAAATCAGAAAGAAAGGACGGAAAACCTATGCAGACCATCGCAATCGTAAACCAGAAGGGCGGCGTGGGCAAAAGCACCACGGCAGTCAATCTGGGCGCAGGACTTACGCGGCAAGGTAAGCGTGTCCTGCTCATTGACGCAGACAGTCAGGCAAACTTGACCGAAATGCTTGGCTGGCAGCAGCCGGACGAACTATCGCCCACACTGGCTACCATGCTGGAGCGCATCATCTCAGACCGCCCCATCGAGCCGCAGAACGGCATTCTCCACCACAAGGAGGGCATGGACTTACTGCCTGCCAACATTGAGCTTTCCGGCTTGGAGGTGTCCCTTGTGAATACCATGAGCCGCGAAACGGTGCTGCGAACCTATCTGAACGAGGTCAAGCGGCAGTACGACTACATCTTAGTCGATTGCTCCCCGTCGCTCGGTATGCTGACGCTGAATGCGCTGACTGCGGCTGACCGAGTCATTATCCCGGTGCAGTCCCATTATCTTCCCGTGAAAGGCTTGGAGCAACTGCTCCGCACAGTGAGCAAAGTACAGCGGCAGCTCAACTCCAATCTGAAGATCAGCGGCATCCTCATCACCATGACAGAGAGCCGCACGAACTTCTCTAAGGAAATCAGCCAGCTTGTGCGGGACGCTTATGGCAAGGCGATACGAGTCTATGACACCGAGATACCGCGCGGTATCAAGGCGGCAGAGATGAGTGCCAGAGGCACCAGCATTTTTATTCTGACGGAACTTTCCGCCCCAGCAACTACATCACCCGCGCAGAGGCAATGACGATGATCAACCGCGTACTCTGCCGTATGCCGCAGAGTGAGGATGACCTGCTGAACGACATGACCGTTTGGCCGGACAATCATCCGACCGACTGGCATTACCTCGCAGTTCAGGAGGCAACAAACAGCCACGACTTTGACCGTAAGGGCGAGGTTAGCGAGACATGGACGAAGCTGACAAGCGCACCAGACTGGACGCGGTATCAGTAAAAGGCCAAAGAAACATACAGGATATTTAGGACAATAGCGATAGATAAGTTATGAAAAAAAGAATTATTGCAAGTATTTTGACGGTCATCATGCTCATGACCATGCTTCCGACTGCTGCGTTTGCGGCAGACGGAGAGAGCACGGAGACAGGCGACTCGACCACCCCGGAAGCCGCCATTTATCTCGACCAGCAGCATGGCGCAGATGATAATGACGGACTGAGCAAAACGACTGCTGTAAAGACGATTGAAAAGGCAAACGAGCTTGCAAACGAAAAGAATATCAAGGATATTTGTCTTTCAAGTTTTTATCAGGTCACGGGGACGGAAACTTGGGATCTTGGCGGCAAGACACTGCACCGCTATGGCCTCGGCGGCTATATGATCGAACTCGTCGATGCGTCTGCCTCGCTGACACTGAGTAACATTGTGATTGATGGCGCAGAGTGTACTGTGGATGCAGCACACGCTGCGGAGACCGATTCGATCATCAAGGCGGCGAAGGGCGGCACCATCGTGCTGAACAGCGGTGCTATTTTACAGAACAATAAAGCGGCTCAGTTTGGCTCCGGTATTTTGGCGAATAACGGCGTCAACATAACGATGGAGGACGGCGCGATCATTCGTAACAATACGAACAGTAATTACGAGCTGGGCGGCGGCATTCTGATCGGCAACGGCAGCACCTTTACCATGAACGGCGGCGAGATCAGCGGCAATACGGCAAATGGTGGCGGCGGTGTTGCAATCATCGGCTCAACGATGGTCATGAACGACGGCGTGATCTCCAACAACAGCACCTACAAGACATCCGGTCAGGGCAGTTATGGTGCCGGTGTTTATGTTGCGGACTATGCCAATGCAAGCGGCGGCGATACATTGTTTACCGCTCAACCTGCCTCCTTTGAAATGAACGGCGGCAAAATTACCGGGAATAAGGCACTTGACTACGGCGGCGGTATTCTCACCTTCCCGCAGCAAAGTAAGAAAATTACAATCAATATTAACAACGGCGAAATTTCCGGCAATAAGGTTACAAAGGGAAGCGGCGGCGCAGTCGCAGCATTCTTCGGCGTTACTGAGCTGAATATCAAGGGCGGTACGCTAACGGGAAATAGCGCGTATCAATTCGGCGGCGGTGTCTTTCTGTATCAAGCAACGAATGTAACGATTTCCGGCGGTACGATTTCCGAAAACAAAGCCCTTCGGGGTGGCGGCGGTGTTTGCTTGTTCGCTGGCTCTGAAGTGAAACAGACCGGCGGTTCTATTGAAAACAATGTTGCAAATGTAGGCGGCGGTGTCTACGGCGGTACTTATACCATGACAGGCGGCATCATCAAGGACAACAACAACTCTCTGACTGAGACAGCTCGACGTGCTGCCAAAGGTGACGGTGTTTTTGTAGGAACTGCCTTCAATCTTGGGAATGATGCTGAGATCAGCACGAATAACGATGTCTATCTGACAGCGGGCGACTCTATTTCCAAGGAAGGCCGTTATATCAATGTAATCTCCCCATACACGGGCGCAAGCAACGCGAAACCGATTCAGATCCACAGTGAAGATCGCACGGTGGAGAATACCGAAATCGGTACGCAGCTTGTTCGTTATACGACGGACGCGGGCGGTGAGACTGCGGCAGCAAAGGCAGACGAGGACGGCATTTTCGTTCCGAGCTGGAAAATGCCGGAGGGTCTGGTCATTGGACAGAGCAAGGCGGCAGGAAAGACAGACTGGATGACCTATGTACCGGCTGTTAAAATCCAGTATCAGTGGGTCAGCACGGATAACCCCACCGATGTAACACCCCCTGCGAATGATTATATCCGTACTGGCAGAGCATATACGGCGAAAGCACAGCAGGTTTCCCACCAGGGATATACCTTTGATGGCTGGTACACGGATACTTCATGCTCGATGCCGTATGTGGACGGTACGGTTCTGAATGCGGATACGGTTCTTTACGGTCGTTGGACGGCGGCGCACGGCAATCTGTCCGTTACCAAGACTGTAGCCGGGAACAACGGAGATACCTCTAAGGCGTTCAACTTCACCGTGACGCTCGGCGATACCGGCATCAACGGCACATTTGGTGAGATGACTTTTGCCGATGGAGTCGCAACCTTCGTTCTGAAACACGGCGAGAGCAAAACCGCCACAAACCTGCCCGCAGGGATTACTTACACAGTGAGCGAAGCGGAAGCGGATAAGGATGGCTATACCACAACGTGCGCCAATGCCAGCGGCAGTATCGTGAAAGATGCTACCGTAACCGCAGCCTTTACCAATACCAAAGATAGCTCCGGTGGCGGTGGAGGCGGCAGCCATACAACCAAGTACACGCTGCACTACGAGTCCAACGGCGGCACAACTTACAAGGATGAGCGCTATTCCTCCGGTACGGTTGTGACGCTGGACAAGGTCCCTATCCGTGAAAGCTATACTTTCACCGGATGGTATGCGGATAAGGAACTGACCAAAAAGATCAGCAGCATCAAGATGACCAGCGATAAGACCGTTTATGCAGGCTGGAAAGCAACCGGTGTGCCGGATATACTCAACGGCGACAACCACTACGCCTATGTGATCGGTTACCCGGACGGCAACGTTCGCCCCCAGGGGAACATCAGCCGTGCCGAAGTCGCGACGATTTTCTTCCGTCTGCTCAAGGAAGAAGTGCGTGATGGCAACTTGACCACTGAAAATACATTTGCTGATGTAACGGATGGACAGTGGCACAACAAGGCGATTTCCACAATGGCGAAGCTCGGCATCGTCAAGGGCCGCCGTGCGGATAGCTTTGACCCCGATGCCTCGATCACTCGTGCGGAATTTGCGGCAATCTGTGCGCGCTTCAACACAAGACCGGTCGAGAACAGCGGCAGCTTTTCCGACATTTCCGGTCACTGGGCGGAAAACGAAATTGAGAGAGCTGCTGCGTTCGGCTGGATTTCGGGCTATCCGGACGGCACATTCCATCCCGACGCCCGCATCACACGCGCTGAGGCCATGACCATGATCAACCGCGTACTCTGCCGTATGCCGCAGAGCGAAAGCGACCTGCTGGACAGCATGGTAACGTGGCCGGACAACAAGCCGTCCGACTGGCACTATCTCGCCGTGCAGGAGGCCACGAACAGCCATGACTTCGACCGTAAGGGCGAGGTTAACGAAAAGTGGACGAAGCTGACGAGCGTCCCCGACTGGAAGCAGTATCAGTAAGGGGGAGAAATTTATGAAAAAACGAATCCTATCAGGGCTGTTAGTAGCGGCAATGCTGCTCACATTATTGCCAACAGCCACATTTGCAGCAGATGATACAAATGCTGAAATACCTGACAGCACTGAAATGCAAACGACCCTTCTCAAGTCAAATGACGACACCGAGCAGCCGACTGTCGCGGCTTCAAGATATGAAGTGTCTAGCACAGAAGAACTCAGCAACACTCTGAGGCAGATCGCGGCAAGAGAAGATGATGAAGCAGTCATCACACTGACCGCCAATGTGAATGTGCCGACAGAGGACTATGTTTCCTCTTTCGGTGCAGACGGCAAGCACATTACGGTTTGCAGCACAGAGGGAGAAGTATTTACGCTTAATTTCCCCAATCGTGCCATGCTGACCGGTGACTGCACCTTTGATAATGTGAACGTGACCGGCTATAAGCTGTACTGCAATGGCTACCGGACGATTTTTACCAAAAACGGCGAAATCCATCTCTCCGGCACCTTATACGGCGGCGGTTACAAAACAACGGTAGCCAGCACCTATGTTGTGATTGCGGCAACCGGTTATATCAACCCTTCCTCTTCTAGTGGTCTGCACGATGTGATCGGCGGCTCCTATCAAGGCTCCGTTGAGGGAGATACCTATTTGGAAATCACGGGCGATATTCAAATGCAGAGCGGCAACCATCTGAACCCCGGCTGCATGAAGGGCGACGGCAGCAGTGGCGATGGCAGGAATGTGCCCGATGTCTATGTCGGCGGCAATGCTACGCTGATTTATGACAACAAAAATAGTACCGCTACCGCATCTCCTGCAATTGAAGGCACATACGGCTGCGAAATGAAGGGGAATGTTACTCTGGATGTTCGTTCAGGCAGTGTAGCGGGCATTGCCGGTACGAAGGAACCGGTCGATAAATCCATCATTCGCGGTAATTTGCATATCATTGCAGGTAATCCTGCTTATGAGAATACCGATCGGATTCTGCGGTTAGGTAGCAACTGGCCGATTGTCGGCGCAGGTCATAGATTTGCAACTAGGCCCGGTGCTGTGGGCAATTATGCCATCAATGGCAATATCGTAATCGACACCTATGAGAATGTCTGGAGCTGGGATAAGGGTGTAGACCCTACGACTGATCACGACAAGTGGTATGATATTCCTGAAATCTATGGCGCCATCCGTGGCAATGTTGGTGGTAGCATTACTATCAATGCTCATGGTTCTCATGTGGAAAATATCACCGGTGCATCGGATTCTTCGACGGTCGGCGGCGATGTGACCATCAACGCCACGAATGTTGAGCTGAAGAACTACTATTATGAGGACCCGAATTACGATGAAGGCGATATTTATGCAAATTACAACAGTATAATCAATGGTAAATGCGCCATCAATGTGGATGGCGGCGATGTAAATATCATCCGACTGACAAACCTTGAGCAAATCAATGAAGGTTCTCAGATTACAATTACAGGCAGTCCGAAAATCCGCACTGGTGTGGTTTCTACTTCTAATTATGACACAACCCCGGAGAATGTAGCTGTTACGCTGACCGACTGTACTGCAACAATTCCGTTTATTCAATCATCCACGCATACCCGTGTGACCAACAATTCTGATGTGAAATTAAACGGCTTATGGCTCACAGGCAGTTTGACAGTTGACGAAGGCAGTATTCTCAAAACCGATGATTTAGACGATATGGAACTGTCTGGCAATGTGGTCGTAAACGGTACATGGGAACAGCTTTTTATCAACAGTTCGAGAGCAGCGGCCTATGATGTCACGATTGTAGGGACGATGACAGTTGGGACAAGCGGTAAATATATTGGTCACGGTTCAACTAAGGTTGCTGGTGATGTGAGTTCCTGTGGCATGATGGCGTTGATGAAGCCGTCTGAGTTCGGCGGGAACTATGCAGGCACAAACGCAGAGCTGCGCTTACCGGCAGTCGTGACGAATTACACAGCTGCTGATATCCCGTTGAAAATCGGCGGTCTTTCCACCGGCACCACCACGGTCAACACGGTGGACCCCGCTGATTGGCAGACTCTGAAAAAGCCTGCACTTGGTGACAACTACATTCTTTCCAAGAAAAACACCGATTCCCCCGCACAGAATGTGTTTGTATTGGGCAATGCCGATGCCGTGGGAGACGGCTGGTTCCTCAAGCGCATGGCCGATGCCGATGGTACGGACAATTACTATATGTGGCAGGTGGCCAATGGTGTCCGTGTCATATTCGATAAGAACGGTGGCGATACCGAGGCCGACCCTCGTATTATGGTGCAGGACAAGGTTGCCGGTGTTGTAAATCACTTTGACCTGCCGACGACTGAACCGACCCGCAGCGGATATGATTTTATGGGTTGGAATACCAAGGCGGACGGTACGGGCGATGCCTTTACCGCTACGACTGATGTGACCGACAATATGACGGTTTACGCCCAGTGGAAAGTCAACACGACCTATACCGTGACCTACAAGGATGGTGTTGACGGTGCAGCCTTTGGGGATCAGACAACCACCGGACTGCACAGCGGTGATCCAACCCCTGCATTCTCCGGTACACCGACCCGCAGCGGTTATACCTTTACCGGCTGGGAGCCGTCCGTAGCCGCAACGGTAACGGACAATGCCGTTTATACCGCACAGTGGACAAAGAATAGCTCATCCTCCCATCATTCGACCCGCTATACGCTGCACTATGAGTCGAACGGCGGCACGGCTTACAAGGATGAGCGCTATTCTTCCGGCACGAAAGTGACGCTGGATAAGGCTCCTGTCCGCGAGAGCTACACCTTCACCGGCTGGTATGCCGACAAGGCGCTGACGCAGAAGATCACGACCGTGACGATGAACGGCGACAAGACGGTCTACGCAGGCTGGAAGGCTACCGGTGTGCCGGATATGCTGAACGGCGATGACCACTACGCCTATGTAGTCGGTTACTCCGATGGCACTGTCCGTCCGAACGCGAACATCAGCCGCGCCGAAGTCGCTACCATCTTCTTCAGACTGCTCAAGGAAGATGTGCGTGACGGCAATCTCACCGCTGAAAATACTTTCACGGATGTAACGGATGGACAGTGGCACAACAAGGCGATTTCCACGATGGCGAAACTGGGTGTCGTTAAGGGACGCAATGCTGAGGCTTTCGACCCGGATGCTCCCATTACCCGCGCCGAGTTTGCAACGATCTGCGCTCGTTTCGATAAGACCCAGATCAGCACCAGTAGTAACTTCACGGATATTTCCGGTCACTGGGCAGAAAAGTACATCGAGAGAGCCGCAACACTGGGCTGGATCGCAGGCTATTCTGACGGAACTTTCCGCCCCAGCAACTACATCACCCGCGCAGAGGCAATGACGATGATCAACCGCGTACTCTGCCGTATGCCGCAGAGTGAGGATGACCTGCTGAACGACATGACCGTTTGGCCGGACAATCATCCGACCGACTGGCATTACCTCGCAGTTCAGGAGGCAACAAACAGCCACGACTTTGACCGTAAGGGCGAGGTTAACGAAAAGTGGACAAAACTGACCAACGGCTCTGACTGGAGACAGTATCAGTAAAATCCATTCATAGCAATCATCTATTCCTGCTTTTAAGGCATCGGACATATCCTGTCCGGTGCCTTGTTTTTTCATTTGATAATGAAAGGTGATGTACATGATGCGGATAAACCATATGAAGCAGTATCGTTAAGAAAAATTTTTTCTTAAATTGGCATTTCACTTTTCCAATTCGTATTAGTCGGTATCAGGTCAAAAGAGCATCCCCTTCCGATGAAACGCCGAATGCGGAAAGGGGGTGAATGCTATGCAATGGACAGAGGAAGATATTCGCCGTATCGAGGGTAAATTTGATAGCTTCTGCAAAACCGTTTTGAGAAATTTTGCAAGAGACTGGTATCGAGCCAAGCAACGGCGTGGAAAAAACGAGGTCTTGTTTTCGGAATTGGCAGATGATCATTTGCTGGAGCCGATTCATATCGACCCAATCAGTCCAGCGGAAAAGTATTTCTTCGATGATTTAGAACGGTCTGTCGCCATTGAGAATGACGCGCTGGCACAAGCCTTACATAGCCTTTCCGGACGCAAACGGCAGATCATTCTTCTGGCGTACTTTCTGGATTGGACAGATCAGCAAATCGGAGAGCGGTTCCATGTTGTGCGGAGTACGGTACAAGCCGCCAGAACCAAAGCATTAAAGGAAATGAGGGATTTACTTGAAAAACAGGGAAAAGCATAGGCGCGCCATGATACGCCGTATCTCTGTGGATACCATTTTGAACGCGAAGAAAGGCGATGAGAGTGCGATTCAAACCATTTTGAATTACTACAAGGGATATATGCTGGAGCTGTGCAAGTTCGAGCTGTACGATGCCAGCGGGAAAATCTATGTCTGTTATGATGAGGACTTGTATCAGGAACTCCAGTTCAAGCTGATAAAAGAAATTCAGAACCGGTTTGAATTGAGCTAAGCAGATTTGCCTGTCCTTCACAGGGGATAACTGCGCGTTGTCCCTTGTGAAAGGCTGGCAAGCGTTTACCAGTCTTACTGTACTTTGAAAACAAAATGAGCGTCCGTATCAGATACAGCGCAGGGGAAGCAGGCCATGACCTCCGGAGAGGAGGTTTCAGGAGCGAGCGTGCCAATGTGTAGAAAACGGTGTCCTGTCACAACAGGCAGTCCATCAGGAACAGGATACGGGTGATACGCCGAACATGAAAACACAGTGGAGCCGCTGACTTTGTACAGCGGCTCCACATGATATAGGAGTGATTAATATGTCATTATTAGAACAGCGGCAGAAAGCCAATGAAACCGCAATGGAAATCTTGGCTTGCCGCGATATTTTATATACCGTCCCGGAAGCAGCAAAACTGTTGCGCGTCAATAAAAATCTGGTCTATGACCTGATCCGTTGCGGGTATCTGCGCTCTATCAAGCTGGGCAGCCGCAAAGTAAGCCGCAAGGCACTGCTGGATTTTGTCGAGCAGTTTGAGGGGCAGACGGTGGAACTGCCGGGTGTGCGGTCGGAGTAGTGCTATCCGTATAAATTAAAATCTAATGTCACCCAAACTGTCACTCAAGGTATAAAAACTTGAAAATTATATTGGGTACGATGGATTTCGACTTGTTCCCATTTATAACACCTGCTATAATAATAGCAACTGATGTGATAAAGGGGGCAGAGCAGTGGAATACTCGGATTTGATTTTATGCATTCGCAAACAATGTGCCTTGAGCCAAGAAGAACTGGCAAAGGAATTAGGCGTTAGCTTTGCCTCGGTCAACCGCTGGGAGCGCAAACGAACCAGGCCATCGCAAATGGCAATTCGCTCTATTGAAGAGTTTTGCAAAACACATCAAATCAACTATACAATGAATGGAGGTGTCACCCATGCAGATTAACAGCATCGAAATCAAAAATTTCCGTTGCTTCGAGCGCTTTGAAGCAACGTTCCACCATGAACTGACTGTGATCGTTGGCAATAATGGAAGTGGTAAATCTACGCTTTTAGATGCTGCCTCCATTGCTGTCGGCACATTTTTGGCAGGATTTGATGGAATGAGCAGCCCTGGTATTTCTAAGGATGACGCACTGAATAAGTGTTACGATATGGGTAGTGTGGTTGAACTGCAACCCCAATTCCCTGTTTCTATCAGTGCTTCTGGAGTTATTGGCGGAACGCCTATTGCATGGAAGCGTGAGCTGAGAAGCGCAGAAGGCAAGACCACGGTGGTCGATGCAAAGGAAATTACCGCGATTTCGGCGGCACTGCAAGATCAAGTACGGAATGGAGAAAAACCGTTGCTGCCACTGATCTCTTACTATGGAACCGGACGCTTGTGGGCTCAAAAGCGGGAAAAGAAATCTTCGGAATTGATGAAGTTTAACCGTCAGATGGGTTATGTGGATTGCTTGGATGCAGCATCTAACGAAAAGATGATGCGAAAGTGGTTTGAGAAAATGACCTTGCAGAGTGCCACCAATGGCACACAGGCTCCCGAACTGTCCGCAGTCAAATCTGCGATCATTCAGTGCTTCCAGGGAATCACAGGATTTAACGATGTAGATGTCCAATTCAACTTGGATACACACGAACTCGATATTCTGTACCGGGATGGTAATTCGGATCGAGAACGCTATCCGATGAAAGAATTGAGTGATGGCTACAAAAACACCCTCAGTATGGTGGCTGACATTGCTTATCGTATGGCCGTCTTGAACCCGTGGCTGCTCGATGATGTTCTCAAGGAAACGACCGGCATTGTGTTGATCGATGAGATCGATTTGCATCTGCATCCCCAGTGGCAGCAGCGGATTATCGGCGATTTGCGGACAATTTTCCCGAAAGTCCAGTTTATCGTATCTACCCATGCGCCGCTGGTCATCAACTCCGTGAAGAAAGAAAATCTGCTCATTCTAACGGATCAGCAAGCAGTCGAACCGCAGAACGAGGTGTTTGGTAGGGATGCAAACGCAATCCTGAGCAGCGTCATGGGAGCCAGTGAGCGTCCATCTGAGATCAAGCAGATGTTCCAATCGGTGTACGATGCCATTGACGAACAGCGCTATGACGATGCTGCTTTGACCTTGCAGCAGATTGAAGATAAAATCGGCTCTGCCGATCCTGAACTGACCAGCGCACAAGTGAGCTTGAAACTGGAACGGATGTAGGTGGATCGCAATGCTGTATATAGAGAAAAAGCAAGAGCCAAATGAACTGATTCAAGAGAAACGGAAAGGACTGACGGACTATAGCAATTTGTCCGGAAAACCCAAAGAAGCGGTTCAAGTATCTTTGCTGGAGGAACAAGGGTGCCTGTGTGCCTATTGTATGCGGCGCATCTCGCTGGAGAATGTGCAAATTGAACACTATCTGCCGCAGCATCCCCAAAGTGAGAATTACGACCCTGCCTTGACGATTGATTACCGCAATATGCTCGCTGTATGTTCCGGCAATAAAAAGCAGGCAGGAAAGTTTGAAAATCTGACTTGTGACCAGCATCGAGGAAACGAGCCGTTGACCGTTGACCCGCGAGACCCAGTGTCCATTGAGAAAATCAAGTATAAAACAGACGGAACGATTTGTTCTGATGATGCAGAGATTGAAAAGGATCTGAACATCACACTCAATCTGAATTGTCCGGCATCTTATCTGAAGGAGAACCGTAAGGCGGCGTTGGATGCAGTCAAGCAAGCGTTACATGACAAATTTCCGGGAAAGAAAGTGCCGAAGCAGCAGTTGGAACGAATGCTGAAACAATTTCAGGCCAAGACGAATGGACGATATGCTGAGTTTGCCGGAGTGATTATCTGGTATCTGAAACGACAGATCGCCAGAGTATGAAGGAAGCGAAAAGGCCCTGACTAAAATTAGGTCTGTAATTTTTTGCGAAATGCTCATGTACCCCCTATACTTTTCGGTAGGAGGTGCATGAGCATGAATGCAATGAATGAACAGACCCGTGCTGCGGTAGAAGAAGTCCGGCGAACTGATTGCGAGTTTTTGACGGTTCCACAGGTAGCTAAGATTTTGAAGGTCAACAAGAACATGGTGTATGACCTTATCAGCGTCAAGCTGCTGCGGGCGGTAAAGCTGGGCAGTACCAAAGTGGCAACCATTGCCGTAGAGGACTTCATCCGCGAGATGGATGCCGGACTGATCGAGTACGACCATGTGACCAAGAAAGCCACACGGCACCGGTCTAAAACCAAAGCTGCATCGAGCCAGAATAAGTAAGCATTTCCCTTGTGGAGCCTGACTCGGTACTGGATTTGCAGAGCGTATTTTTTGTGGGCAAAGCGTGGGCAAAAAACTTTTCGATTACGCTGAGAGCCTTATATAGTCTGATTGATACGGTAGAAGAATCCTATCACCAGATGAGGCTCGGTAAAAATAAATACAAATAGATATAAATAGTTACGGATTGAGATAACAAGCTCATACACCATTTGATAAGTTAAGTGTAGGGATAGCCATTGTGCTATCCCTAAAATTTTAAACAGATTGTGTACAATCCCGTTGCATTTGCAGCATTACATGGTATACTTATCATAGGATTTTTATAGATATAAGGGCGGTGATATTATGGCGACAGCGGATCAACTGAAAATGCTAATTAAAGCGCATTTCAGCGGCAAAGATGAACAGTTTCGTACTGCTGTTCTGCAAATCGCCGCATATGAGTCTCAACAGGGACATCAGAAATTAGGGCGTGAACTCAAGTCGTTCTTAGAGAAAAATAGTAAACCTAAAAGCATAGTAATCAGCATGAATTCGAATAACGAATTGGTCGCATATACTGAGGCCAATTGTAGAATGAACGATTTAGTTGTTAGCGAAGACTTGCGTGCTCGTATTGAGCGCATATTGCAAGAATTCCGGCAGCGTGAAAAACTGCATCGCTATGGCTTAGCAAATCGTAGAAAAATTTTACTTGAAGGTGAACCGGGCACAGGAAAAACGATGACTGCCAAAGTTATTGCGACGGAATTGGGATTACCACTATATACGATTCAAATGGATAAACTCGTCACGAAGTATATGGGTGAAACGAGTTTAAAACTTCGGCAGATATTTGAGAGCATTGATAGTGTATTAGGTATTTATCTATTCGATGAGTTTGACGCAATAGGTGCAGATAGAAGCCTCGATACAGATGTTGGAGAGATGCGTCGAGTTCTTAACTCGTTTTTGCAATTTATTGAACAAGATACATCTGAAAGCATTATAATTGCTGCTACAAATAATCGAAAAATGCTCGATCAAGCATTATTTCGCCGTTTTGACGATGTCCTACATTACGGTCTGCCAACAGAGCAAGAAATAACAACTTTACTAAAATACAAATTATCAAATAGTCCTATAAAAATCCATATAACAAAAGAAATACTTCACATAGCAGAGCAGCTAAGTCAAGCTGAAATTACTCGTGCGTGTGAAGATTTCCAGAAGTTTGCTATATTGTCCAACAACAAAGTAGACCAACAGACATTAATTCGTATGCTTCAAGATCGCGTAAGTGCATACGGAAAGGAGGCATAAATGTCGGAAATACAAAAGCATGACCATCTATTGATTGAAACGCCTCCAACTGTGATTGGCTTCTCTTCGGTTAGATCCTTCGGTGCAGAGTTTCGCAGTCGTCCAAGAAACAGAGCTACCCACGGAGAATTATTAGAAAGTCAATGGCGTGCAATATGGGCGAAACATGATGAAGATGAAGCTACCAAGCCTCACATAGTTGCATTACCAGCTAAAGACGGAATTTATGTTCATTTTGAAGGTGCCCCAGACTGTAATTTAAAAATTGATAGCCTTGAAGATAAAAGACAAGGTATAGTTCTACTGAATGCCATGACGCATTTAAGTAGTGATGAAAGCGGAGAGCATGAAGTCGAAAACGCAGTTGTCTATGTTCCAAACAATAAGCGAAATAGTTTTTTGAAAAAGATAGAGGACTATGTGCAATCCGAACCATCTGAAAAGGGAACTTTCAAAAATCAAAAATTAATGGAAAGCATTGAGAAAATTAGATTTGCGTTCTGGGACTCGATGTGGACAGGTAGACCAGAGGACCGACCTCAGGATACGCCTTTATGGTGCGAGGTATGGCTTCGAAATGACAAGCGCACAGTAGTAGATGCAAATGTAGAAAATGTAACTCGATTTTTCGAAGTATGCGCTAAACTAAATATTGCTCATAAAAATCAAATACTGTTCTTTCCGGAGCGGAATGTATGTATGATTAAAGCTAATATTGCGGCTCGAATCTATGAAAAGTATCCGAATTTCTGGCCCGAGACGGTTCGTGCAATGATGATTCATGCGGCATCATGGACTGAGGATATGATAGCCATGTGTGATGCAACAAATAAGACCAAACGAGGGAACTTGTTACGAACTTGTGGCTATGGTATTCCGTCACTTGAAAGAGCATTATATACGCTAAATAGTCGCGTAAACATGATTATTCAAGGCGAGTTAAGTCCGTACACTCGGTTGGAGGATCAGCGGATAGGCACTAATGAGATGCACATTTACGAACTTCCATGGCCCAAAGAAGAACTGCTGAGTTTAGGTGATATGCCTATAACTATGCGGATTACTTTGTCTTACTTCATAGAACCCGGACCGGGCGCTATTGGTTGGAAGGATAGGTATCGTTATCCGTCATGCTTATTGCGCTTTGACCTTAAGAACAAAAATGAAGATGTGGAGGACTTTAAAAAACGCATTAACCGAGCTGCAAGAGACGATGAAAAGGACTCTGGAGATGGAAGTAGCGGTAGTGAGCGTTGGTATCTCGGAAAGAAAAATCGAGATGTAGGTTCTATCCATTCTGATATATGGACGGGAACGGCAGCGGATTTGAGCCAATGTAATCATATAGGGATATTCCCGGCAATCGGATGGTGGAAAGAGCGAAAATACCTGAATTGCTATCAAAAGAAAATTCGATATTCGTTAGTAGTATCGTTGGAAAGTCCAGATACAGAAATTGATCTGTATACGCCAATCAAAATCCAGATTACCCCACCCGTTGTGCCACCTATTGCCCACCCCGCCAGCAGAGCATAATCCGCTTTTTTTGCGAAGCATCGCAATGCCCTCTATACTTCTTGTAGGAGGTGCATGAGCATGGACGCAAAAACAAGACAGGCAATTCGGGACATTCTGGCAGCGAACTGTGAACTGCTGACCATCCCAGAAACAGCCGCTCGTCTGCGTGTCAACAAGAACACAGTGTATGACCTTATCAAAAAAGGCTATCTGAAGTCAATCAAGCTGGGATGCCGCAAGGTATCCGTCCGCGCACTGGCAGAGTTCATCGAACGCTGCGAAGCCGGAGAGATTGAACTGTGACCTTTGTGGGCTATTATTTAGACACTGAGATACGGATACGGACACTTGGGTACTCATTTTGCAGATAAGTGAAAACCTGTGGGCAGAGTGTGGGACAACCCAAAAAGCCAAATTCCACATAGATACACCTGATAGCGTTTTCGATACACTGAGGTAAACCCGTCACTGGACGAGGCCCGTCACGGCAAGGCTCTGGAGGGCATGCTGAAGCGTTACTTCAACAAGTAAGTTCCGCAAAAACCAAAATCTTTTGAGAGGGAATCGGGAAACCGGTTCCCTCTCTTTTTGCGTCCCGTGTGTCTTACCCGCGTCCACTGTCGGATATATCTGCGTGAAAACAAGAGAAATGTGCCCCGTGCAAATTATGTCCTATTTTGCTGTTTTTCTGTCATGTTGACTGATTTGTTCTAACATACCAAAATGCGGTCCGCAGATGTCTGCGGACCGTATTTTGACGATATGGACAGTGAACCCTTTGGATGCTGCTTTTACAGCTTTTCCAGCAGATAATCCACGAACTGGGCGCAGGAGGCCCCGTCCCGGTGGCCGGTCATGACCACTCGCCGCTCCGTTTCCGTGCAGAGGCGCATAGCGGCGGCAAGCTGATCTGCCTTGTCCGCCATGGCGATGTGCCGCAGCAGCAGCTCTGCCGCTTTCAAAATGCTGGCGGGATTGGCGTAGTCCCCCTCGCCGTCGGCGATGAGCCGGGGGGCGGTGCCGTGGACGGCCTCGAACATAGCATATTGACTGCCAGTGTTGGCGCTGCCCGCCGTGCCTACGCCGCCCTGAATCTGGGCGGCCTCGTCGGTGATGATGTCGCCGTACAGATTGGGCAGGACGAACACCTGAAACCTGCTGCGGATCTCCGGGTTCACCAAATTGGCGGTCATAATGTCGATGTACCAGTCCTCGGCGGTGATCTCCGGATAGTCCGCCGCAACCTCATGGCAGATGCGGGTGAACATTCCGTCGGTCTTTTTCATAATGTTGGCCTTGGTGACGATGGCCACATTGGTTTTGCCGTTGGCCCGGGCAAAGTCAAAGGCGGCCTTGGCGATCCGGCGGGTACCGGCGTCTGTGGTGACCTTGAAATCCATGCTCAGCATACCGGGCACCTCAATGCCCCGGCTGCCCAGAGCGTATTCGCCCTCCGTATTCTCTCGGAAGAAGGTCCAGTCGATGCCCAGCTTCGGGACGGATACAGGCCGCACGTTGGCAAACAGGTCCAGCTCCCGGCGCATGGCCACATTGGCGCTTTCCAGCGTACCGCCCTTGGGAGTCTCCGTGGGGCCTTTCAGCAGCACGTCGCAGTCCTTGATGGAGGCCAGCACCTCGTCAGGAATGGCCTTTCCCTGGGCCGTGCGGTTTTCGATGGTCAGCCCCTCGATGTCCCGCAGCTCCACCCGGCCGACGGCAAGCTCTGCTGCCAGCAGCTTTTCCAACACCCGCCGGGCCTGGGCCATGAGGATGGGACCGATGCCGTCACCGGGGATCAGGCCGATGACGATGCGCTCCATGCGGGAAAAGTCCTTGGCGGGAGATCCTTGGGACATGCGCGCCTGCCGGTTTAACTGCTCAGTCAGTAAGGCACGGAAATGCGCCGCCGCCTGTTCGATATATGTGTTCTGATCCATCAGTCATTGCCTTCTTTCGTGTAATTCAGCAGACCGCCTGCCCGGAGCATCGCTGCCTGCCGCTTGGTGAAGCTGCCGCAGACGGGAATTTCACGGTTTCCGGCGTGAAGCGTCATGGTGCCGCTGTCCAGACCGGCGTCGATGCCGGTGAGGGTCAGGGTCTCGCCCTGGGTCAAGGCATCATAGTCATCGGGGGCGGCAAAGGTCAGGGGCAGGATACCGGCATTGATGAGGTTGGCGGCGTGGATACGGGCGAAGCTCTTGGCGATGACTGCCCGGACACCTAAGTACAGGGGCACCAGCGCCGCGTGTTCCCTTGAGGAACCCTGTCCGTAGTTGCTTCCACCTACCAAAATGGTCTCCCCGGCTGCCTTGGCGTTTTGGGCGAACTCCTTGTCGCACACGGCGAAGCAGAACTCCGACAGCTTGGGGATGTTGGAGCGGTAGGGGAGGATCTTGGAGCCGGCAGGCATGATGTGGTCGGTGGTGATGTTGTCCCCGACCTTTAGGGTCAGCTTGGCGGTGATGGCGTCCCCCACAGGCTTGCCCTGGGGGAATTCCTTGATGTTGGGACCGCGAAGCACCTCCAATTGGGCCGCATCCTCCGGGGAGGCAGGAGCCAGCACGGCGCTGTCGTCAATGAGGAACCGCTCCGGCAGGTCCACATAGAGAGCGTCCAGTCCCAAGTCGCGGGGATCGGTGATCTCCCCGGTGAGGGCGGCGGCCACGGCGGTCTCCGGGGACACCAGATACACCTTGGCATCCGCCGTACCGCTGCGGCCCTCGAAGTTGCGGTTGAAGGTCCGCAGGCTCACACCACCGGAGTTGGGGGAGAAGCCCATACCGATACAGGGGCCGCAGGCACATTCCAGCAGCCGCGCACCGGAGACCAGAATATCCGACAGCGCGCCGCAGTTGGCCAGCATGGTCAGGACCTGCCGGGAGCCGGGGGACACGGACATACTGACAGAGGGGGACACGGTCCTGCCTTTCAGCATAGCGGCGGTTTTCAGCAGATCGTACAGAGAGGAATTGGTGCAGGAGCCGACGCAGACCTGATCCACCTTAACGCCCTTCAAACTGCGGACGGGCACCACCTTATCCGGCATGTGAGGGCAGGCGATCAGCGGCTCCAGCGTGTCCAGATCAATGTGGATAATCCGGTCATAGGCCGCATCGGGATCAGCGGAAAGGGGTGTGAAGTCGGCTTCCCGCCCCTGTGCCTTCAAAAAGGCGCGGGTCACTTCATCGGAGGGGAAGATGGAGGTGGTAGCCCCCAGCTCTGTACCCATATTGGTGATGGTGGCCCGCTCCGGAACGGACAGTCCAGCGATGCCGGGACCACCCCATTCCATCACATGACCCACGCCGCCCTTGACGGAGAGAAGCCGCAAGACCTCCAAGCTGATGTCCTTGGCGGTGACGAAGGGACGCAGCGCACCGGTCAGTTCGACCTTGATGACCTTGGGCATGGTAATGTAGTAGGCTCCGCCGCCCATAGCCACGGCTACGTCCATGCCCCCCGCGCCGAAGGCCAGCATCCCGATGCCGCCGCCGGTGGGGGTGTGACTGTCGGAGCCGATGAGGGTCTGCCCCGGTACGCCGAAGCGTTCCAGATGCACCTGATGGCAGATGCCGTTGCCGGGGCGGGAGAACCAGATGCCGTGCTTGGCGGCAACGGATTGGATGTACCGGTGATCGTCGGCGTTTTCAAAGCCGGATTGGAGGGTGTTGTGGTCGATATAGGCCACGGACCGCTTTGTTTTGACCCGGTCAATGCCCATAGACTCAAATTCCAGATAGGCCATGGTGCCGGTGGCATCCTGCGTCAGGGTCTGGTCAATGCGCAGGGCCACCTCAGTCCCCGGCTCCATGCTGCCGCTGACCAGATGAGCGGCGATCAGCTTTTCTGTCAATGTCTTTCCCATGGTTCAGCCCTCCTTTTGGATGATGTCTGCCAGATTGGCCCGGGCGTTTTCCACATGGCGCAGGGACGCCTCCGCAGCCCGGTCCCCATCGTGGGCGGCAAGGGCCTCGTAGATGGCGGTGTGCTCCTCTAAGGCGTGGACCGCTCGGCTGTGGTGGGTGACGGAGGCCTTGCGGTACTTGATGATCTTCTTATGGAGGGAGATCAGCGTATCCGCATAGGGACGGCTGCCGCAGCTGTTGTAAAGCAATTCATGGAACCGGGAGTCCAGGTTTTTGATCTGATCGGAATTTTCACCCGGCTCCTTTTCACTTTCAATGTAGAAGCGCTGCAGGTCCAGGACCTCCTTCATTTCACTCAGTACATCGTCAGTGATGCTGGCGGCGGCCCGCTTTGCGGCCAGACCCTCCAGCTGAAGGCGGATCTCGTAGATATCCAGCATATCCTGCCGGGAGATGCCGATGACCACCAGACCGTGTCCGGAGTCCTCCAAAATGCGCTCCTGTTCCAACCGCCGGATGGCCTCCCGGATGGGGGTGCGGCTGACGCCCAGCTCGCCGGACAGCCGCAGCTCGCTCAGAATCTCGCCCTGAGGGTATTTACCGGACAGAATATCCCGTTCCAGCTTTTCGAAAACCTGATCGGCGATGGAAATGGGCTTGTGATCTCTCATCATGGTGGGTTCCTCCTCAATGGCGGGGCTTCAGTACGCCGCCGGACAGTTCTGCGATTTTTTCTTCCAGTTCTTCATTGGAAAGGGCGGTGGTGCGGCCTCCGGCATACTGTTCATCCACCCAGACCTTCAGCTTTTCCACCAGTGCGTCATGCTTGCTGAGCTGGTGGTCGCTGCGGAGCCGGTAGTTCTGGTTGATCCAGTAGGCGATGCCCGCCAGCCCGGAGGTTTTGCTGATGGCTACGGCGGCGGGCCGGTCCAGCAGCTTTTCCGTATTGAAAATGTTGTAGATCTCCTCGTCCTTCAAAAGCCCGTCAGCGTGGATGCCTGCACGGGTGACGTTGAAGTTCCGACCCACAAAGGGCGTCATGGGGGGGATGTGATAGCCGATCTCGCGCTCGAAGTAGTCGGCGATCTCGGTGATGGCGGTGGGGTCCATGCCGTCCAGAGAGCCACGGAGGGAGGCGTATTCAAACACCATGGCCTCTAACGGCACATTGCCGGTGCGCTCACCGATGCCCAGCATGGAGCAGTTCACGCCGCTGGCGCCGTACAGCCAGGCGGTGGCGGCGTTGGCAACGGCCTTGTAGAAGTCGTTATGACCGTGCCATTCCAGATATTCGCTCTCCACGCCGGAATAGTGCTGCAAACCGTAGATGATGCCGGGGACGCTGCGGGGCAGGGCCACCTCTGTATAGGGGACACCGTAGCCCATGGTGTCGCAGGCCCGGATACGGACGGGGATCTTGGCCTGGTGGGAAAGCTCCATCAGCTCGTTGACGAAGGGCACCACGAAGCCGTAGAAGTCCGCACGGGTGATGTCCTCCAGATGGCACCGGGGCATGACCCCGGCGTCAAAGGCGTCCTTCACCGTGGCCAGATAGTAGTCCAACGCCTGCCGGCGGGTCATCTGCATTTTCTTAAAGATATGATAGTCGCTGCAGGACACCAGAATACCGGTCTCCTTGATGCCAAGATCCTTCACCATCCGGAAGTCCTCCCGGGTGGCCCGGATCCAAGTGGTGATCTCCGGGAAGCGCAGCCCCAAAGCCTGACAGCGTTCGATGGCCTCCCGGTCCCGCTTGCTGTAAATGAAAAACTCCGTCTGGCGGATCAGGCCGTAAGGCCCGCCCAGCTTGCTCAGCAGCTTGAACAGGTGCTCGATCTGCTCCGGCGTGTAGGGGTTCATGGACTGCTGACCATCCCGGAAGGAGGTGTCCGTGATCCAGATATCGGCAGGCATGGATGTAGGCACCCGCCGGTGGTTGAAGGCCACCTTGGGGACCTCATCGTAGTTATATACGTCCCGGTACAGCACCGGGTCCTTCACATCCTGGAGGGAATAACGGTAGTCATTTTCCTCCAGCAGATTGGTTTTGGCGGATAATTCAAGCATGGCGGGCTCCTTTCCAGCGATACGCTTGCTGTATACTTGTATACATATATACACCCGTGGCGAAAACTTGTCTACCCCTCCGAATAAACTTCGTGCAGGATCACAAAGGGGTCTCTTCATGGCGGTCATTGAAAAGACAGATGTCCTCGATGCGCGGAACTTTTGCGAAACGCACTGCATTTTCTCCAGAATTTCTGTGCAGTCCGCGCAGAGCGGGGAAAATTGACCGATTTCCCCCGTATCCGGAAAAATCCCTTGCAAACCGGGGCGAATAGTGCTATGATACCCTTTGTCAACAGGGGAGCTTGCGCAAGCAGGCTGAGAGTGGGATGTATCGCCCAGACCCGTAAACCTGATTTGGATAATGCCAACGTAGGGAGATACCGTCGCTGACACGCTCATGGAGCTCGTAATGCGGATATGTCTTTCAGGCATATCCGCGTTTTGTTTTCTATCCGGTCCTTTGTGCCGGACAGACAAGAGCGGTGCCCGCCGGGATTTCAAAAGATGCAGAGGTGTTCAATATGAAATGTGATCCCAAAGATCTGCTGCTGTATGCCGTCACCGACCGGCACTGGCTGAACGGACGGACGCTGGTGGACGTGGTCAAGGAGAGCCTGGACGGCGGCGTTACCATGATCCAGCTTCGGGAAAAGTCTCTGGATGCGGGCAAATTTCTGGAAGAAGCCAAGGAGCTGCAAGCCCTGTGCCGGGAGCGGCATGTTCCCTTTATCGTCAATGACAACGTGGACATCGCCAAGGCCATGAACGCTGACGGCGTTCATGTGGGGCAGGACGATATGGCGGCGCTGGATGCCCGGGCCAAGCTGGGGCCGGACAAGCTCATCGGTGTCTCAGCCCACACGGTGGAGGAGGCTCTGCTGGCAGAGAAGCAGGGGGCGGATTATTTGGGCGTGGGAGCCGTGTTCCCCACCAGCTCCAAGAGCGATGTGGGGGAGATGTCCTACGAGACCCTGAAGGCTATCTGCAAGGCCGTGTCCATTCCTGTGGTGGCCATCGGCGGCATTTCCGGCGAGAATGTAGGCAAGCTGGCGGGCAGCGGCATCTGCGGCGTGGCGGTCATCAGCGCTATCTACGCCGCCAAGGACGTCAAAGCCGCCGCCGCTGATCTGAAAGCCACCGTGAAAGAAATGCTGCGGGTATGATCCGGGGGGCCATTTTCGACTTAGATGGCGTCCTGCTGGACTCTATGGGTATCTGGGAAGATCTGGGTGCCCGGTATCTCCGGCGGCTGCACATCACCCCGGAGTCGGGACTGAATGAGGTCCTCTTTCCCATGAGCATGGAGCAGGGGGCTGCCTATCTGAAAGCGCATTACCCGCTTCAACAGAGCGAGGCGGAAATTTGCGGCGGCATTGCCCGAATGCTGAAGGACTACTATGCTCAGGAGGTCCCTGCCAAGCCCGGCGCGGCAGCGCTGCTGGCATTTCTGGCGGAGCGGGGCGTTTTCATGGCGGCGGCTACCTCCAGCCCGCGGGCGCACGTGACCGCCGCGTTGGATCGGCTGGGTTTGCTGCCCTACCTGAAAGCGGTTTTCACCACCGGCGAGGTGGGCGTCAGCAAGCATGAGCCGGTGATCTACCATCTGGCCGCTGAGTGGCTGGGGACCGCTCCGGAGGAGACCCTGGTATTCGAGGATTCCCTCTACGCCCTGAAAACCGCCAAGACGACGGGTTTCCGCACTGTCGGCGTATTGGACGCCCACGGGGAAACAGATCAGGCGGGGCTGAAAGAGGCGGCGGAGGTCTATCTCACGTCCCTGACGGAGTTTCCCGACCATTGGGAACCGCTCAACAAGTAAATTCGGAACGCTCAGGGCCTTGCCCTGTGTTCAGGCGGTACATTGGGGGCACCACCTTGTATCGCTTTATAAAACTGTGCTGTAAAAGAGAAAGGAAGTATTCACATGAAAACAGCATTGACCATTGCTGGAAGCGATTCCAGCGGAGGCGCCGGTATCCAGGCGGATATGAAGACCATGACGGCCAACGGCGTTTACGCCATGAGCGCCGTCACGGCCCTGACCGCCCAGAACACCACCGGCGTCACAGATATTCTGGAGTCCACTCCTCATTTCCTGGGTGAGCAGCTGGACGCTATTTTTACCGATATTTTCCCCGACGCGGTGAAGATCGGCATGGTTTCCTCCGCCGACCTCATCGTGGTCATCGCGGAGAAGCTGAAGCAGTACGGGGCGAAAAAGATCGTGGTGGACCCTGTGATGGTGGCTACCTCCGGGGCCAAGCTTCTGCGGGATGACGCGGTGGAGGCATTGTGCCGGGAGCTGCTGCCGTTAGCGGCGGTCCTGACCCCCAACATCCCCGAGGCGGAGATCCTCTCCGGCATGACCATCACCGATGCTACCGGCATGGAGGCCGCCGCTAAGTACATCAGCGAGAAATACGGCTGCGCCGTGCTGTGCAAGGGCGGCCATAAGGTCAACGATGCCGACGATCTCCTGTGGCGGGACGGTTCCGGCAAGTGGTTCCACGGCAAGCGGATCAACAATCCCAACACCCACGGCACCGGCTGCACCCTCTCCAGCGCCATTGCCTC
>OLGI01000973.1_pt1 | contig 27026 bp, 20 predicted proteins | sample 1605221 | NCBI WGS metagenome assembly OLGI01 (sample SAMEA3888915, study PRJEB22519) | human gut metagenome | biome: human gut; feature: human-associated habitat; material: faeces | place: Denmark | collected 2010 | reverse complement strand
CGGCTTTGATTTTCAGAGCCGCCGTTTCTTTGCGTTTACACAAACCTATGACGACCCATTGAAACTGTAAAGGCACGGTGGCCTATGGAGGTACCGCCGTGTCCATTTTTGCTTTCTGTAATCCCCCTAATACTCTGCGGTCAAAAAAAGCCCATGCCCCGCAACAGAGTATTCCGGACATGAACATGAAATAAATAAGTACAATAATAACGGTAATATTTCGCGAGCCCGCATAGCGTCCTGCTGTGCGGGCGTTTTTATATGTCTGCACCTTGGGACAATTTGTCCCAAAGCAGCCAGTCCCGGCTGCCGATCTCCGCCATTTCTCCTTTCTGTTCACCCACCTACACATGAACCGAATGGAGGAAATACAAATGACGACCATCAATCTGAAGGACTTTTACGCTTGGTACACCCATGATGAATACATCGAAGTTTCCGACGAAGTGGCCGCCGAGCTGAAGGCGGACAAGCTGTATGAGGCAGCCTATCAGCGGCGCACGACCCGCAACAAGGCGCAGTATTCCCTCGACTGTGACGATGGGATCGAATACTCGGCCTGTCTGCATGAGCCGACGCCGCAGGAGCTTCTGGATCGTATGGAGCTGTTCGTCCACCTGTGGAACGCCCTCAACTCTCTGCCAGAGGTGCAGGGCGTCCGGGTGGAGGCGCATCTGATTCTCGGCAAGGGCTACCGCCAGATTGCCCGGGAACAGGATGTGGACAAGAGCGTTGTCCGGCGCTCGGTGAAGCGCGGCATGACTGCTATGAAAAAATATTTGAAAAAAGTTCTGTGAGCGAGGCTCCATTTGTCCGATTTTTGTCCTTGGTATATGAGAGGTAGTTTTCACCTCTCCGCAGCAAGGTAGTTGATGCTCCGTCACGGATCGTCGCTGTCCGCTGTGAGGGAGCGTCGCATTGAATATGAGCTGTCTTATGACAGGCCAACAGGAGCGGGTGCGGCGCTCCCAACTGTCAAAAACACCTTGGGACATTTCGTCCCAAGGTCATAAGTCACAGGCCAGCGCTTTTATGAGGCGCTGGCCTTTCCCTGTTGCCGAGAATTGAAAAGGAGGTCTTTATGCAGCAGAGAAAACAACATACCGCATTTGCTGTGGATGGCTACGCCATCACCGCCAGCTTCGCAGACTGCAAAAATGCGGCAGCGCTCCATCATGTAAAGCAGATTTTACTATCTTCCTTTGCCAACAATACGGCAAAAAATAGCTCCGGCGACATCCTTGCAATCCCTCCCGAACAGAGGGATAATAATAGTGGGGGTAGTCCCTATGTACCTTGAAAACTTCATATTCCCCGCGTATTGATTGCGTTTTTTCATTGACCCATCGACAAATGAAAGGACGGATCAATATGATGGAAACCAGACTGATGACAGGTAATCGGGTTGATTGCCTATACCGCGTGTCCACCGACAAGCAGGTGGACTACAACGACAAAAGCCAAGCCGACATTCCCATGCAGCGCAGAGAGTGCCATCGCTTCTGTGAAAAAATGGGCTGGACGATTGTTCACGAGGAACAGGAGGACGGCGTGTCCGGGCATAAGGTTAGAGCTGAAAACCGGGACAAGCTGCAAATCATCAAGGAGCGCGCCAAGCAGGGGAAATTCGATATTCTGCTCGTGTTCATGTTTGACCGCATCGGGCGTATCGCTGACGAAACGCCTTTTGTGGTGGAATGGTTTGTTAAGAACGGTATCCGGGTCTGGAGTACGCAGGAGGGTGAGCAGCGTTTTGATAATCACACGGACAAGCTCACCAACTACATCCGCTTCTGGCAGGCTGACGGCGAAAGCGAAAAGACTTCAATTCGCACAAAAACCGCTCTCGGCCAGCTTGTCGAGGACGGCGGTTTCAAGGGCGGTCTTGCTCCTTATGGGTATGACCTTGTAAAGAGTGGGCGCTTCAATAAACGCAAGCACGAAGTTTTTGAGCTGGCTGTCAACGAGGCCGAGGCCGCTGTGGTACGGATCATCTTTGACAAATATGTGCATGAGGGTTTCGGTGCTCAACGGATCGCCACCTACTTAAATAACCTCGGCTATCGGGCGAGGACGGGTAAAATGTGGCATCACGCCAGCATCCGGGGTATCATTTGCAATCTGACATATACCGGGGTGCTTCGCAGCGGCGAAAGCCGCTCCCAAACGCTGCCCCACTTGCAAATCATAACGCCGGAGCTATTCGAGGCCGCACAACACATTCGTACCTCCCGTGCCAACTCCGCCGAACAGGAACGGCGTGTACCGCTGAATACCCGTGGTCAGTCCTTGCTGGCCGGGAATGTCTTTTGCGGGCATTGTGGCTCCCGGCTGGCGCTCACCACCAACGGCAAGGCTTATCCATGCAAGGAAAATGCTCACCGCATTGTAAAGCGTGTGCGGTATATCTGCTACGGCAAGACACGCAAGCAAACCGAATGTGATGGGCAGACTGGCTACACAGCGCATATTCTTGACGGTATCATTGATAAAGTGGTGCGGCAGATCTTCGAGCGAATGAAAGCAATCCCTAAAAGTGAGATCGTCAATATCCGCTATCGTGAAAAGATGGAAGAACGGAAAACGCTTCTCAAAAGTGCAAAATCAGACTACGCCAAAGCCGCCGCCGAGCTTGATACGCTCCGGGCAGAGGTTATTAAATCCCTCCGGGGCGAAAGTGCTTTTTCGCAGGACTTGCTTGGTTCTTTGATTTCTGACTGTGAGACAAAATGTCTCGAAGTTCAGCACACTATGGAGGCGGCGCAGGCGGCCTACGACGAGGGACAGGCTATGCTGGACGCCTTAAACGCTCAGTATGACGATATTATTTCATGGGCGGATATGTACGACAGTGCCAGCATGGAGTCAAAGAAAATGATCGTGAGCTGCCTGATCCGGCGTGTGGAGGTGTATCGGGACTATCGGCTGCATATCGACTTCAACATTGACTTTGAGCAGTTCAGCGCTGGACTGGACATTTCGGCAATCGCCGCATAAAAAAAGCCCGCTTCAAAAGGGAAGCGGACATAAAACAAAAAACTTGCTTTTTTCAAAGCAAGCATTTATTAAGAATACTCAGCGCACCCGATTGGTGGAGATAAGCGGGATCGAACCGCTGACCTCTTGACTGCCAGTCAAGCGCTCTCCCAGCTGAGCTATACCCCCATGTAAGGGGTGCGCTGAGTAATTTCTTATTCAATTAGTGCGGGGGTTGTTTACCGCTTCAACCGGGCTCCCAGCTGAGCTAATCCCCCAGGTCAGTTCGTTTTGAACTTGTTTCGTTCACTCGGAACAATAGATAGTATATCAGGGCACCCCCTCTTTGTCAACACTTTTTTTATTATTTTCAAAAAACTTTTTTCGCCCACTCAGAGGGGGAAAATCGGAGCCTGAAGGGATGGCAATCGGGGGAGCGGCTCATAGGAGCTTCCGGCAGGTGAGAGAGGCTGCTGTATTTACACAGTTCGCTATCTTATGGAAAGGATAACGAATGATAGAAAGAACCGTTGCGAAACCAGACAGCCTATTATATAATGAACTCAAGAAATAAAAGGTTGACCTTTGGAAGGGGGAACCCAACATGGCTGTTTTTACGGTAAACGGCAAAACGGTAACCGCTGAGAAAAATCAAAAGCTGCTGCGGTTCCTGCGAGACGAGCTGCGCCTGACCTCTGTGAAGGACGGATGCAGCGAGGGCGCCTGCGGCACCTGCACAGTGCTCATTGACGGTAAGCCCACCAAGGCCTGTGTCCCCCAGACGGATAAACTGGAGGGAAAGTCCGTCGTCACGGTGGAGGGTCTTTCCGATTGGGAAAAGCAGGTCTACACATGGGCCTTTGGCGAGGCGGGGGCCGTTCAGTGCGGCTTCTGCATCCCTGGCATGGTGATCTCCGCCAAGGCGCTGCTGGACACGAACCCGGATCCCAGCCGGGAGGAGGCGGCCTTTGCTATCCGCAACAACATCTGCCGCTGCACCGGCTATGTGAAGATCATCGACGGGATCCTGCTGGCGGCAAAATGCTTCCGGGAGGGCAAGCTGCCGGAGGCACCGGTGGACTGGAAGGTAGGCAGCCGGGTCCACCGGGTAGACGTGGAGGAAAAGGTCACCGGCACCGGCCAGTACCCTGATGACATCTATCTGGACGGGATGCTCTACGGCAGCGCCGTCCGCAGCCAGTACCCCCGTGCACGGGTGCTGGCCATCCATACGGAGGAGGCCAAGGCCCTGCCCGGCGTGGTCTGCGTCCTGACGGCGGCGGACATCCCCGGCAGCAACAAGGTGGGCCACCTGAAAAAGGACTGGGACACCATGATCGCCGTGGGCGATATCACCCATTATCTGGGCGATGCCATCTGCCTGGTGGCGGCGAAAACACCGGAGGCTCTGGCTCAGGCCAAGGCGTTGGTGAAGGTGGACTACGAGGAGCTGCCTGCCGTCCATAACCCGCAGGAGGCCATCCTGCCGGACGCACCGCTGGTGCACCGGGAGGGCAATCTGCTGGCCCATAAGCACATCCAGCGGGGAAACCCGGCGGAGGCGCTGGCCAAATCCAAGTATCTCATCACCCGGCGGTTCTCAACCCCCTGGACGGAACACGCCTTTCTGGAACCGGAGTGCGCCGTGGCCTGTCCCGATGGGGATGGCGTTCTGGTGCTCTCCACGGATCAGGGTGCATACGATACCCAGCACGAGATCATGGGAATGCTGGACCTGCCTGCGGAGCAAGTGAAGGTCCGCAACTGTCTGGTGGGCGGCGGCTTCGGCGGCAAGGAGGACGTAACGGTCCAGCACCACGCCGCGCTGATCGCCTATCTCACAAAGCGCCCGGTAAAGGTGAAGCTCACCCGGGCGGAAAGTTTGCTGATCCATCCCAAGCGTCACCCCATGGAGATGGAATTCTCTCTGGGCTGCGATGAAAACGGCATCATTCAGGGCGTGGCGGCGGAGTGCATCGCCGACACCGGAGCCTACGCCTCTCTGGGCGGGCCGGTGCTGGAGCGGGCCTGCACCCACGGCGCGGGGCCTTATCAGTACGAAGCCTATGAGATCGACGGCTGGGCCTACTATACGAACAATCCCCCGGCGGGAGCCTTCCGGGGCTTTGGCGTGACCCAGACCTGCTTCTGCATTGAAACACTGCTGAACGAAATGGCGGACAAGGTGGGCATCTCCCCCTGGGAGATCCGATACCGCAACGCCATCCGCCCCGGCGGCGTTCTGCCCAACGGCCAGATCGTGGACGGCTCCACGGGACTGGTGGAAACGCTGGAGGCGGTGAAGCCCTATTATGACGAGGCTGTGAAGAACGGCGACCCCGTGGGTCTGGCCTGCGCCATGAAGAACGCGGGTGTGGGCGTGGGCATCCCCGACACCGGCCGGACGCGGCTGACAGTACGGGATGGAAAGCTCCACATTTTCGCTGGCGCCTCCTGTATCGGTCAGGGCTTGGGCACGGTGCTGACCCAGACCGTCTGCGGCGAGACCGGCATCCCAAGGGAAAACGTGGTCTACGAGCGTTCCAATACATGGATCGCGCCGGATTCCGGCACTACCTCCGGCTCCCGCCAGACGCTGTTCACCGGCGAGGCCTGCATCCGGGCCTGCCAGGACTTGAAAAAGGCCTTAGAGGAACATAGCTTGGCAGACCTTGAGGGACAGGAGTTCTACGGCGAATATCTGGGTAAGACCGACCCACTGGGCGCAGATGTGCCCAACCCGGTGAGCCACATCGCCTACGGCTATGCCACCCAGCTCTGCGTGCTGGATAAGGACACCGGACGCATCAAACGGATGGTAGCGGCCCACGATGTCGGCAAGGCCGTGAACCCCCTCTCCGTGGAGGGACAGATCGAGGGCGGCGTGGTGATGAGCATGGGCTACGCCCTGACGGAGCGGTATCCCATTGACGAAAACTGCCGCCCCACGGTAAAATTCGGCACACTGGGCCTATTCCGGGCCAACCAGATCCCGGAGATCAAGCCTATCATCGTGGAAAAACCGGGATTGAACGTAGGCGGCGGGGCCATCGGTATCGGTGAGATCACCTCCATCCCCACGGCCCCCGCCATTGCGGAGGCATACCGCCGCTATGATGGCGAGCTGCGTACCGAACTTCCCCTGAAAAATACCCCTTACGCAAAAAAATGACAGCGGCGAACCGCTGTCAAGGCACATATACTTCACGCATTAACCGGCGCTTCCGGCTTGCTTCAAAGCCTCCGGGGTGTCAATGTCCGTCAGCTCCAGAGCGTCTGTCTCTAACAAAATGAGGTCGGCCTCGTGGTTGCGGATGACGGCGCTGCCGCCCCGGTCCCCATTGAGGGCCAAGAGCTCCGGGTAGAACCGAGCGGGAAAGAGGCAGGGATTGCCACGGACACCGCCGTGGGCCATGGCAGCGATCTTCGCTGGGTGCTGGGCCCAGAGCGCGGCCAGCGCTTCGACGCTGTCCCGCTTCAGCCACGGCTGATCGGCCACGAGGAACAGAACCCCGCCGCAGTCCGTGAGTCGTTCCAGACCCAGACGGACGCTGCGGCTCAGCCCCAGATCCGGCTGATCGTTCAAAACGGCCTCAAAGCCGTATTCACCGGCCAAGGACAGAATCTCCGGGTATTGACTTACCACCACGGTCACAAGACCGCTGGGAACGGTCTCCAGTGCCCGGCGGATGAGGGATTCCCCATCCACCTGCACCTGCAGCTTATTAGAACCGAACCGGCGGGCGTTACCCGCCGCCAGCAGGACACATCCGATTTTCATAGCGATCACCTCATAGGAAAATTCCAGATCTCTCTCAGTATACCCAATTCAGACCCTGTCAGTCAATATGAGCGATAGAAGGAGGGATGCTCCATGAGCATAACAGTAGGAAAAAGCGTGGCCCGTGTGGATGCCTTTGATAAGGTGACCGGCCGCACAAAATACTACGAGGACCGGATGCCTGCCGGTGCTCTGTACATCCGGATCAAACACGCGGAGATCGCCCACGGCTTCGTGAAGTCCGTGGATACGGCGGCGGCGGAGGCCATCGACGGCGTGGTGAAGGTGCTGACCTGCTTTGACGTACCGGATATTCCCTTTCCCACGGCGGGCCATCCCTGGTCCATGGACCCCGGTCATCAGGATGTGGCGGACCGCCACTTGCTGAACCGCCATGTCCGCTACTACGGCGACGATGTGGCTGTGGTCATCGCGGAGAACGAGGTGGCGGCCATGCAGGGTGTCCGGGCGCTGAAGGTGGAGTACGAGGAACTGCCCTTCGTGCTGGACGTTCAGAAGGCCATGGAGCCGGACGCACCGCAGATCCACGAGAATTATCCCGGAAATATCCTCAAGCACACGGACATTCGCAAGGGCGACTATGCCGCCGCCATTCAGGAGCCGGGTCTGGTTAAAGTGGAGGGCTGGTATGAGACCCCCACGGTCCAGCACTGCCACATCGAGAACCACGGCTGCTACGCCTACGAGGAAAACGGCCGGGTGGTGGTGGTCAGCTCCACCCAGATTCCCCATATCATCCGCCGGATCGTGGGGCAGGCCTTGGGCCGCCCGTGGGCGGATATTGAGATCATCAAGCCCTATATCGGCGGCGGCTTCGGCAATAAGCAGGATGCCCTGTATGAGCCCCTTTGCGCCTGGTGCTCCACGCAGGTCAACGGCCGCTGCGTCCGGATCGACTGTTCCCGGGAGGAGACCTTCGTCTCCAACCGCGTCCGTCATGCTATCCGGTTCCATATCGTCTCCTGGCTCCGGAAGGACGGCCAGCTGGCCGCCCGGAAGGTGGAGTGCTTCTCCAACCAGGGAGCCTACGCCTCCCACGGTCACTCCATCTGCGCCAAGGCTTTGGGTTCCTTCGCCCAGATCTACCCCTGCGACCACATGGAATGTGACGGCTGGACCGTGTTTACCAACCGGCCCGCGGCGGGCGCCATGCGAGGCTACGGTATGCCCCAGGCCAGCTTTGCCGACGAGGCCAACATCGACGAATGTGCCGCCGCCGTGGGCATGGACCCGCTGGAATACCGCATGAAGTTCATCATGCCCAAGGATTATCACGACGCCTTCTCCGGCAATACCAACTATTTCGACTCCTTCCGGGCTTGCCTGGAAAAGGGCCGTGACGCCATGGACTATGACCGCCGCAAGGCGGAATTCGCCAAGGATACCGGTTCTGTCCGCCGGGGCATCGGCGCGGCGTCCTTCTGGTACAATACCGGCGTGTATCCCATCTCACTGGAGACGGCCTCCAACCGGATGCAGCTGAATCTGGACGGCACCGTTACCATGCAGTGCGGCGAGACGGAGATCGGCCAGGGGGCCGACACCGCTTACGCCCAGATGACCGCAAAGGCTGTGGGCCTCAAGAGCTACAAGGACGTTCATGTGGTGTCCTGTCAGGATACGGACATCACCCCCACCGGCTTAGGCGCTTACGCCAGCCGCCAGACCTACATGGAGGGCTTCGCCATCGACCAGACCGGACGGCTCCTGCGGCAGAAGATCCTGGCCTATGCCGCCGAGATGCTGGGCTGTTCTGCGGAGGAACTGGACATCGTGGAGGGCAATGTGGTCCGCAAGGAAAGCGGCGCGGTGGAGATGGACCTGTCCCATCTGGCCATGACCGCCCAGTATAACCCGGTCCACTCCGAGCATATCACGGCGGAGAGCACCGCCACCATCCGCTCTAACGCCTATTCCTTCGGCTGCACCTTTGCGGAGGTGGAGGTGGATATCCCCATGTGCAAGGTGACGCTGAAACGGATCATCAACGTCCACGACTGCGGCAGCCTGATTAATCCCGCTCTGGCGGAGGCCCAGGTCCACGGCGGCATGTCCATGGGCATCGGCTATGGCCTTTCCGAGCAGCTGCTGTTTGACGAAAAGACCGGCAGGCCCCTGAACAACAACCTGCTGGACTACAAGCTGTCCACCGTGATGGACCATCCGGATCTGGAGGCCCTGTTTGTGGAGAACGCGGAGCCGACCTCTCCCTTTGGAACGAAGGCTCTGGGTGAGCCCCCGGCCTGTTCCCCGGCGCCGGCCATCCGCAGCGCTATTTACAACGCCACCGGCGTTTCCATCGACACCACGCCCATCACCCCCCATGTGCTGTACCGCGCATTTAAGGAGGCCGGGCTGATCCATGACGAGAAGGAGGGTGACTGACCATGTATGATATGAAAGCCCTGTATCAGGCCGCCAGTGTGGAGGAGGCCGTGGCGCTCCGGTTGGAGCACCCGGAGGCCCAGATCATCGCCGGCGGCAGCGATGTACTGGTGCAGATGCGGGAGGGCAAGCGGGCCGGCGCGGAGCTGATCTCCATTTACGGCGTCGACGCCCTCCGGGGCGTTTCCATGGAGCCGGACGGCACGCTGCGGATCGGCTCTCTCACCAGCTTTTCCCATATTACCAGAGATCCCCTCATTCAGAAGTACATCAACGTGCTGGGCGAGGCTGTGGATCAGGTGGGCGGCCCCCAGATCCGCAACATCGGCACCATTGGCGGCAACACCTGCAACGGCGTTACCTCCGCCGATTCCGCCTCCACTCTCCACGCGTGGGACGCCGTCATTGAGCTGACGGGCAAAAACGGTGTCCGCCGCCTGCCCATCCATGATTTCTACATCAAGGCGGGCAAGGTGGACATCCGGGCGGAGGACGGCGAGATCCAGACCGCCGTGCTGATCCCTAAGGAAAGCTATGAAAACTGCTTCGGCCACTATATCAAGTACGCCATGCGCAACGCCATGGACATTGCTACTCTGGGTACGTCCGTGAACGTGCGGCTGTCGGCGGATAAGAAAACAGTGGAGCGGGCCAGAGTGGCCTTCGGCGTGGCGGGACCGGTGCCCCTGCGGGCAGCCACGGCGGAAGCGATGGCAAAGGGCCAGCCCGTGAGTCTGGAACTGGCGGAGCGGTTTGCTCAGGCGGTGACGGCGGACATCAACCCCCGGGATTCTTGGCGGGCCGCTAAGGATTTCCGGCTGCACATCGCAGTGGAGAGCGCCAAGCGGGCATTTATCGAATCGGTGAAGCTGGCGGGAGGTGAGCTGTAATGGCACAGTATCAGTTGGTCCATTTTAATCTGAATGGCAAGGATGTGGAACGGATGGTGGACGTCCGGGCCAGCCTGACCGATATGCTTCGGAATGACTACCACATGACCAGCGTGAAAAAGGGCTGCGAGGTGGGGGAGTGCGGAGCCTGCAACGTCATCATTGACGGCGAGTGCTTCAACTCCTGCATCTATCTGGCTGTCTGGGCGGAGGGCAAGCACATCCGTACCCTGGAAAGTCTGATGGGGCCCAACGGCGAGCTGAGCGACATTCAGCAGGCGTTTATCGACGAGACCGCCGTTCAGTGCGGTTTCTGCACCCCCGGCTTTATCATGACGGCGGTGGAGATCCTGGAAAGCGGAAAGCTCTATACGGACGCGGAGCTGCGCAAGCTCCTCTCCGGGCACCTGTGCCGCTGCACCGGCTATGAGAACATCCTCCGGGCGGTGAAAAAGACCATGTACCGCCGTCTGGGACTGCCCATGCCTACGGAACCGGAAGCCTGATAAAGCGCTGATAGAATCATCAAAGGTCCGCCCATACGGGCGGACCTTTTTCGGGCGGATTTTCGTTTGACGCAGATTGGAAACCGTGGTAAAATATAGCACAACGGTTACGTGCATGTCCTTTGACAGAGATGCGATCCCGCGGAGGCAAAGAACAAGGAGGAATCTCTATGAAAACCATCATTACCATCGGACGGCAATTCGGCAGCGGCGGCAAGGAGGTCGGTATCCGGGTCTCCAAGGAGCTGGGCATTCCCTTCTATGACAAGGAACTGCTGCAGGAGGCTGCGAAGAAGAGCGGCCTGTGCCAGAAGATCTTTGAAAATTTTGACGAGCGGCCCAAGAGCCTGCTGTACGCCATCGCCATGGATGCCTACCCCTTGGGCTTCTCCGGGATCACCGGTGAATCTCTGGAACAGCAGGTGCATCTGGCCATCTTTAAGACCATCCGCCACATCGCGGAGGAAGGCCCCTGCGTTATCATCGGCCGCAGCGCCGATTACGCCCTGGCGGATAATCCAAACCTGTTGAGCCTGTTCATCAGCGCCCCTCTGGAGGACCGGATCGCCCGCGTGGCCAAGCGCCAGAAGGTGACGCCGGAGGAGGCCAAGAGCCTGATCCAGAAAACCGACAAGCGCCGGGCATCCTACTGTGAATACTACGCCTCCAAGAAGTGGGGCGCGGTGGACGCATACGATTTCTGCCTGAACAGCAGCGCACTGGGTCTTGGCGGCACGGTGGAGCTGATCCAGGCCATGGTTGCTCACAAGGAACATCCCATCCCCAGCCCCACGGAGATCGACCCCACCCAGACCGAGGCATAAGCACTTTTCAGAACGGCCCCAAAGGGGCCGTTCAGCGTGTCGAAAAAGTCTTTTCTCCCCGCATGGAGCAGGAATACACCGTCGGCCCAGCCGGTTTCCGTGCGCTTTGCGCCCGAAAATCGGGGGCCTTCCTCGAAACAGGCTCGTTTTATCCGCCACCGGCGGCACTTCGCCTGTTTCCCCCTCTTGGGTTTCCCGCACACACTCTTCCTTACCGTTGCGAAAGATTTACCTTCAAACAACAAAAAAGCGTTGGGAACAATATGTTCCCAACGCTTTTTTTGATAGTTGCGGTTTTATTTGTCAAGTATGTGGACGTTGAGGTGATCGTAGGTCATTTCAACATTGTGCTTGGCGAAGGTGTCCCGCAGCTTCTCATTGATGGAGTGGTAGGCGGGCCAGTAGTTCTCCACGGTGCACCAGCAGTAAATGGTGTATTCGATGGAGCTTGCGCCGTAGTCGGTAAGATGCACTGCCGGGGCCGGGTCCGGCAGAATGTTGGCGGTGGCCTCCACGGCCTCCATACAAGCGGTCATGACGGTTTCCGTAGGTGCGTCATAGGAGGCAGTGACGGTCCGGACGATCCGGCGTCGGCCCAGAACGGTATAATTGATGATCTTGGAGGAGGAGAGGTCCTTGTTGGGCATCAGGATCATCTGACCGTTGGCGGTCTCCAGCTTCGTGTGGTTCAGACCGATTTCGCGGACAGTACCGGAGGTGCCGCCGGCTTCGATGAAGTCCCCCAGAGCGAAGGGGTGGGAGGAGAGGATCACCAGCCCCCCAGCCACGTTGCCTAAAATGTCCTCCGCCGCAAGGGTGATGCCCAGGGTCAGGACGGACAGCAGCGCCGTCAGGGAGGAGGTATTGACGCCCAGTGCTTCCGCGGTGATGATGACCGTCAGCACATAGAGGAGCACCTTTACGCTGGTGCGAATGACCTTTTGCAGCCGCTCGTTGACCTTCTGCATCCGGCTTAGCAGCCGGGTGACGACCTTCATAATGAGCCGCACGGCGATGAGGCAGACCAGCAGTGTCACCAGAGCGGAGAGGATCTTGCTGAGACTGTATCCCCCTACGGCGGTGTTCAGAATTTGCTTAATATTCATGCAATCGTATCTCCGTTACCGTCCGGCCTTCCGGTCGGCCTCAATGAGCCGCTTCAGACCCTCTACGGCCACCTTTACGGAGGCGGAGGTGTCCTCGCTCATTTTCTGGTCCAGACCTGCGGCCTCCCGCTCCTGATTCCAGATCACATGGAAGCAGCTTCCGCAGCGGCAGCCCAGCGCGGCGGCCTCCACGAACAGAGCGGCGGATTCCATCTCGCTGGCCTTGACGCCCAGCCGCTTCCAGCTCTCCCACTTGGCCTTCAGTTCATAGCTGACGGGGGAGGCGTCGGGGCTGTGCTGGCCGTAAAAGCTGTCCTTGCACTGGACCACGCCGATGTGGAGGGGATAACCCATCGCCTTGGTAGCGTCTACCAATGCGTTGGTGATCTCCCAGTCCGCCACGGCAGGGAATTCGATGGGGGCGTATTCCAGACTGGTGTGCTCGAAGCGGATGGCGCCGGTGGACACCACAATGTCGCCGGACTGCACGTTCAGGTCGATGCCGCCGCAGGTGCCAGTGCGGATGAAGGTGTCCGCGCCGCACTTGTGCAGTTCCTCCATGGCGATAGCGGCGGAGGGGCCGCCGATGCCGGTGGAGCAGGCGGTGACTTTTTCACCCAGCAGCGTGCCGGTCCAGACGTTGAACTCCCGGTTGTAGGCCACCTGATGCGCGTCATCAAACAGGGCGGCGATGGCGGGCACCCGGCCCGGATCTCCGGGGAGGATGCAATACCGGCCTACGTCGCCGGGGACGCAGTGAATATGAAATTGCTTTTCCAGTTTCTGCATGACATTCACGTTCCTTTCACGCGGCCGATCCGACCGGCTGATACCCTTTCGTATAACAGATAGTATAACAGATAAAAGTCTGATTTGTAAAGCCTCGGCAAAAGGACGGGAGAGGAAGGCGGTTCTCGCCACCAAATTGTCTGAAATTTGTCAATTATGCCGAATTGATTCCTTGCGAAATTCTTAACTTGAGTTTAGTGACTAAAAAATATATAATAATGGTTGTTTTGCAAGTGCAAAATGACGAAGATAGGAAGAAGCGAAGGAAAGGTGTGAAACCGACGATGTTGGATCAGAGTTATTACGAAACTGCCAACGAAATTATCAGCCGGTACCCTCTGGAGGAAAAATCCCTGATCCCCATTATTCAGGACATCCAGGCGACCTACCGGTATCTCCCGCCGGATCTTTTGGACTATGTGGCCAAAAAGATCGGCATTACAGAGACCAAGGCTTACAGCGTGGCCAGCTTCTATGAGAACTTCTCCTTTGAACAGAAGGGAAAGTATGTGCTCAAGATCTGCGACGGAACGGCCTGCCATGTCCGCAAATCCACGCCGGTGCTGCAGTACCTGCGTCAGGAACTGGGACTCAGTGAGACCAAGCAGACCACCGATGACCTGATGTTCACGGTGGAAGTGGTGTCCTGCCTGGGTGCCTGCGGTCTGGCCCCGGCCATGATGGTCAATGAGCAGGTCCATCCCAAAATGACGCCGGAAAAGGCGGCGGAACTGCTCAAGGAACTTCGGGCCAAGGAAGAGGAGGGGCGGAACGATGATTAGAATTGAAAACCGGTTCCAGCTCAAGCAGGTCCGGGCGGAATGCCAGGCTGAGACCAAGCAGGAAAAGTGCCGGGTGCTGATCTGCGGCGGCACGGGCTGTCTGGCCGGCGGCTCCGCCAAGCTCTATGAGCACATGAAGGAGTTGGCTGCGGAGCATGAAAACGTTCAGGTGGAGATCGATCCGGAGATCGCCCATATCGGCGTCCACAAAAGCGGCTGCCACGGCTTCTGCGAAATGGGCCCCCTGATGCGGATCGAGCCTTACGGCTATCTCTACTTAAAGGTGCAGGAGAGCGACTGCGGCGAGATCTTTGAAAAAACGGTCCTCCGGGGTCAGCCGGTGGAGCGGCTGATGTTCCGTCAGGATAACAAGGTCTATCCCTCTGAGGAGGAGATCCCCTTCTACGCCAAGCAGACCCGCCTGGTGCTGAAGAACTGCGGCCATATCGACGCGGAGCGCATTGAGGCGGCCATTGCCGCCGGCGCTTACGAGGGCCTTGAAAAAGCCCTCTTTGAAATGACGCCCAAGGCCGTCATTCAGGCTATTACAGACTCCAAGCTCCGGGGCCGCGGCGGCGCGGGCTTCCCCGCCGGCAAAAAATGGAGCCAGGTGGCTGCCCAGAAGGAGACCGTCCGCTATGTGGTCTGCAACGGCGATGAGGGCGACCCCGGCGCGTTTATGGACCGCAGCATCATGGAGGGCGATCCTCACCGAATGATCGAGGGTATGCTGATCGCAGCCTATGCCGTAGGCGCGCAGGAGGGCTATATTTATGTCCGCGCAGAGTATCCTCTGGCCATTGAACGCCTGAAGCTGGCCATTGCGCAGGCAGAGGAAGCCGGATTCCTGGGTGACAACATTCTGGGTACGGACTTCTGCTTCCGTCTGCATATCAACCGGGGCGCCGGCGCCTTTGTTTGCGGCGAGGGCAGCGCATTGACCGCCTCCATCGAGGGAAAGCGAGGTATGCCCCGCGTCAAGCCGCCCCGCACTGTGGAGCACGGCCTGTGGGAGAAGCCCACGGTCCTCAACAACGTGGAGACCTACGCCAACGTGCCCATGATCATTCAGCGCGGTGCGGAGTGGTACCGGGGGATCGGTACGCCGGAAAGCCCCGGCACCAAGGCGTTCGCCCTTACCGGCAACGTGTGCAACACCGGTCTGATCGAGGTCCCCATGGGCACGCCTCTGCGTGATATCGTGTTTGACGTGGGCGGCGGCATCCCCAACGGAAAGAAGTTCAAGGCCGTCCAGATCGGCGGTCCCTCCGGCGGCTGCCTGTCCGAAAAGGATCTGGACCGCCATATGGACTTTGACTCCCTCACCAAGATCGGCGCCATGATCGGCTCCGGCGGCATGGTGGTCATGGACGAGGACACCTGCATGGTAGAGGTGGCCCGGTTCTTCATGAGCTTCACTCAGCGTGAAAGCTGCGGCAAGTGCGTTCCCTGCCGGGAGGGCACTCAGCGGATGCTGGAGATCCTGGAGCGCATCGTGGCCGGTCAGGGCACCATGGAGGATCTGGATACCCTCCGGGATCTGGCGGATATGATCGAGAATACCGCCCTGTGCGGCCTGGGCAAGAGCGCGCCCAAGCCGGTCATCAGCACCCTCAACGCCTTCCGGGACGAGTATGTGGCCCACATTCGGGATCGCCGCTGTCCCGCCGGCGTCTGCTCCAAGCTTCGGGTGTACAGCATCGACCCCGCCAAGTGCAAGGGCTGCTCCAAGTGCGCCCGGAACTGCCCGGCGTCGGCCATTCACGGTACGCTGAAGTCGCCGTACACCATTGATCAGGACGCCTGCATCCGCTGCGGAAGCTGCGTGGAGCAGTGTGCCTTCGGCGCGATCACCGTAGAGAAGTAAGGAGGATGCTGCTATGGGATTTATGACCATTGACGGTCAGCGGGTGGAATTTACCAACGAACCCAATGTTCTGACCGTAATCCGCAATGCGGAGATCGATATACCGACCCTTTGTTACCATTCCGAACTGTCCATTTACGGTGCCTGCCGTCTGTGCACCGTAGAGAATGACCGGGGCAAGACCTTTGCCTCCTGTGCGGAGCCGCCCCGGGACGGCATGGTGATCTACACCAATACCCCCCGGCTCATGCGCTACCGCCGGACGATCCTGGAGCTGCTGCTGGCAGCCCATGACCGGGACTGTACCACCTGCGTGAAAAGCGGCGAGTGCCATCTGCTGGAGCTGGCTCACCGCATGGGCGTGGACCGGATCCGCTTCAAGAACCGGGAGGCCAAGTACCCCATCGACGAAAGCTCTCCCGCCATCGTCCGCAACCCCAATAAGTGCATCCTCTGCGGCGACTGCGTCCGTATGTGCGACAATGTCCAGTCCGTGAACGCCATCGACTTTGCCTACCGCGGCACCAGTACGCTGGTGACCCCGGCCTTCAACAAGACCATCGCTCAGACCAACTGCGTCAACTGCGGCCAGTGCCGGGTGGTGTGTCCCACCGGCGCCATCAGCATCAAGACCAACATCGATGAGGTCTGGGACGCGCTGGCGGACCCCAACACCATTGTGGTGGCGCAGGTGGCTCCGGCGGTTCGTGTGGCGCTGGGCGACAAGTTCGGCATCCCCAAGGGCGAAAACGTCATGGGCAAGCTGGTCAATGCCCTGCACCGACTGGGCTTCCATGAGGTCTATGACACTACCTACGGCGCGGACCTCACCGTGATCGAGGAGGCGGAGGAGCTGCTGGAGCGGATCTCCAGCGGCGCCAAGGGTCCCCTGTTCACCTCCTGCTGCCCTGCCTGGGTCAAGTTCTGCGAGACCCGGTATCCGGAGCTGGCGGACAATATTTCCACCTGCCGCTCTCCCCAGCAGATGTTCGGCGCGGTGATCCGGGAATACTACCGCAATCCTGAGATCAATCAGGGCAAGAAGCTGGTGTCGGTGTCCATCATGCCCTGTACCGCCAAGAAGGAGGAGATTCTCCGCCCGGAATCCATGACCAATGGCCGACAGGACGTGGACTATGTGCTGACCACCACCGAGGTGGCCTCCATGATCCGCAAGTCCGGTATCCGCTTTGAGAATATCGACGGCGAGTCCACCGATATGCCCTTTGGTATCGGTTCCGGCGGCGGCGTTATCTTTGGCGTCACCGGCGGCGTGACGGAGGCGGTGCTCCGCCGCCTTCAGACCGGCCACAGCCGGGTGGAAATGGATCGCATCCGCACCAGCGGCGTCCGGGGCGATGACGGCTTGAAGGAGCTGACCTTTGACTACATGGGCAAGGAGATCCGCGCCGCAGTGGTCAACGGTCTGGGCAATGCCGACAAGCTCATCAAGCGTATCCAGAGCGGCGAGGTCAGCTATGACTTCGTGGAGGTCATGGCCTGCCGCCGTGGCTGTATCATGGGCGGCGGCCAGCCGGTCGGCGCCGGTCCCCGGACCCGGAAGGCCCGCGCCAAGGGTCTGTATGATACCGACGTCAACATGCAGATCAAAAAGTCCAACGAGAACCCCATGGTCCTTGCTCTGTACGAGGGCTTGCTGAAGGGCAAGACCCATCAGCTTCTGCACCGTAATCTGGGCAGCACGGAGAACTGAATCACAGAACAGCCGCTGCGGAAACTCCGCGGCGGCTGTTCTCTGCGTATGGGGAGAGGCTCTGAGTGCCCTGAAAACTGATGAAAAAGCTGCGAAAACCTTTCTCACCGTGGAAGGGAGAAATCAAAAGCCAGCCCCTACGGGCTGGCTTTTGGCTTATTGGAATGTCCAGTGGGAAATGTCCGTATCGATGCTGTAAGCGTCAACGGTATCCGACCCGGTGCTGCCGGGGAATATGAGGGTCTGGCCGTCGCTGTCCAGCGTCAGGGGAAACCAATCAGGGCAGATGACCTCCCGGCCGTATTCATCGGTGAGAACAGCCGCTGATTCCAGAATATCCCCGGCGGCAAAGGGGAAGGAGAGAGGCTCCAGCCGATAGAAGGTGGCGTTGTCAAAGCCCCGGTAGCGGGTCTGCTCATCGGCGCTGATGGGCCGCGCCCAGGCGACAAGCCGCTGGTTTTTGAACAGGCCTACCCGAATGGAAACAGCCTTCGTCCGGGGGATCAGAATATTGTCCAGCTTTGTATTGAGCGTCAAGGCATACTCCATGGCGTCCGGCAGGGTCAGCTTGCCATTTTCAATCTGCGCCCGGCCTTGGAGATCCGCATCCACAAGACTGGCAACGTCCGGCAGGGAGCCGGAATACAGACCGGAATACGTTTGCAGGGGCTGGGTCTGCCGGGTGCCGTCCGGCATGACGAATACCGCGGTGATGGAGATGTCATCCGTCAGTTCGCAGGTCAGCTCCGTCGAGAATTTCTCACTGACCGGCTGCCCGTTCTGATCTGGCTCGGACAGGACGGTTTTGCTGTTGGAATTGTGGCCGTTGTCCACTGAAAATTCAACGCGCATACCCTCCACGTATGTTTTGGGGACGGCGTAGACAGAGAAAGTCACGGCGTTTTTGACCAGATCGGCGGATACCAACTCTATTCCATAGTCCACCGTCAGGCTGTTCTGCTGTTTGAGGATCTCCTCCACCTGACCGGAGATGCTGTATACCTGATTGGACATACTGCTATCCATCTGACCAATCCGGCTGTAAACGCCGTCAAACTGCCGGTCAATGCTCTGATAGGCGCGGTGGGCGGCATACAGCACCATCAGCGCTGCCAGCACATAGGGCCATTTCTTCCGGGGCTTCGGAGCCGGCAGGGCGGCGATGTACCGCGCCGTGATCTCCTCCACCATTTTCAGCTGGGCGTCCGTCAATTCGCCGCTATCCGGGGCAGAGGCCGTCTCTGGCGCTTCCTCCACTCCTAACAGCCAGCCTACGGTCACACCGAACCGGCGGCTGAGGGCCACCAGCTTGTCGATCTCCGGCAGGGCGGTATCCGATTCCCACTTGTAAATGGACTGCCGGGAAACACCCAGCTCCGCGCCCAGTGTCTCCTGGGACAATCCGGCCTCTTTTCGCTTCTGGGCGATCCGCTGGCCTGTGGTCATACGCGTCACATCCTTTCGTGGGAACAGTATCGCTGAAAGCGGGCAAAATCGCCACCAACTTCCCGGCGAAATGTGTAAACCGTGGGTTTACACAGGGGTTTTACAGCTTTTTTTCGTAGAGATTCAGGGGGCAGTGGACGTAGCCCATGAAGAAGGTGTCCACCGTCCCGGCGAAGCGGTAGCCGATGGCGGGGTAGAGGTGGTTGGAAACGGCGTTGCTCACGCCAGTGTCGAACCGCATGACGGTCTTGCCCTGACTGCGGGCGGTGTCCTCGGCAAAGGCCACCATCTGCCGGGCCAAGCCCTGCCCCGCCCGGTCAGGATGGATGGTCAGGGTGTGGATAACGGCGACCTGATCGTCCTCGGCGGGGATGGACCAGCCGCCGTTTTTGTATTCCGGCAGCTGGACGCCGTTGAGATTCATGCTGCCCCAGACCGTGCCGTCCTCATCCGCGCCTACATACAGGGTCCCGGCGTTGAAGATATTCCGGGCGGTGTCGGCGGTGGGGTAAGCGCCCCGCTTCCAGCCTGTGTAATGCAGACCGGTGGCGTCCTCATGGTCTAAGATGGCCTCGTAGACGGCGGCTACGGCAGGCAGGTCGGATTCCTTGGCAATACGGATCATGGTGTTTCCTCTCTTTTCTCTCATTTTCAAAAACAGGCGTACCATCCGGTACGCCTGTTTGGTATTTATTCGGATCTGGAGTCATTTTCCTGCTTGGGCTCAGGCTTCCCGTCAGACGGCGCTTCGTCAGAGGATGGTTTATCCTCGTTGTTCGTCTCCCCGTCGGCGGGAGCGTTCTCCGGGGCCTCGATCTTCTCGGAGATCATGTGGACCTTCCGGGCGGCAGGCTCGATGACCTCCGGCTGAGAGGGGCGGAAGCCGTTCTCGTGGGCCAGAGTGGAGGCGTAGGCGTCCTCTACGGTGGAGGGGTCCCGGCCCTCGATGATGGCTACCATCTCCGCACCGGTGATGGTCTCCTTCTCCAGCAGATAGGCCACCACCTTGTCCATGTCCTCCCGGTTTTCCCGGATGATGTTCACGGCGTCGGCATAGCACTTGTCCAGGATATCCTTCACGGCCTTGTCCATAGCGGCGGCGGTGTCCTGCGCACAGTCCAGACCGTAGCCGCCGTCCAGATACTGGCTGCGGCGGGAGGCCAGAGCCATCATGCCGAACTGGTCGCTCATGCCGAACATGGCAACCATGTTCCGGGCCACGCCGGTGGCCTCCTGAATGTCCTGAGAGGCGCCGTTGGTCATGGTGTTCATCACCACTTCCTCGGCGGCGCGGCCACCCATGGACACGGCGATTTTCGCCATCAGCTCGTCCCGGGTCCGCAGCTCCGTCTTATCCTCCTCCGGCATCAGCAAGGTGTAACCCAGCGCGCCTTGGGTGTGAGGGACAATGGTGATCTTCTGGACCGGTTCTGTGTTCTTCTGCTTGTAGGCCACCATGGCGTGACCGACCTCATGGTAGGCCACCAGCTTTTTCTCAAATTCCGTCAGGACGCTGCCCTTTTTCTCCGTACCGGCGATGACCAGCTCAAAGGCGGCCAGCAGGTCCTCCTGGATCACCAGCTTGCGGCCTTTTCGGACGGCCCGGAGAGCGGCCTCATTCACAAGGTTGGCGAGATCCGCGCCCACGCAGCCGGCGGTGGCCAGCGCCACCTTTTTCAAGTTGACGTCCTCGGCCAGCTTGATGTTCCGGGTATGGACCTGAAGGGTGGCCAGACGGCCCGCCAGATTGGGACGGTCAATGATGATGCGGCGGTCGAACCGGCCGGGCCGCAGAAGGGCCTGATCCAGCACCTCGGGCCGGTTGGTGGCGGCCAGAAGGATGATGCCCTTGGTGGGGTCAAAGCCGTCCATTTCGGCAAGAAGCTGGTTCAGGGTCTGCTCCCGCTCATCATTGCCGCCGAAGCGCCCGGAGTCACGGGATTTGCCGATGGTGTCAATCTCATCGATGAATACGATACAGGGGGCTACCTTGGCGGCCTCCTTAAAGAGGTCGCGGACACGGGACGCGCCCACGCCCACGAACATCTCCACAAAGTCGGAGCCGGAGATGGAGAAGAAGGGGACATTGGCTTCGCCGGCCACGGCCTTGGCCAGCAGCGTTTTGCCGGTGCCCGGAGGACCTACCAGCAAAGCACCCTTGGGGAGCTTGGCACCGATGTCGGTATATTTCTTGGGATTGTGCAGGAAGTCGATGATCTCCGTCAGGGATTCCTTGGCCTCGTCCTGACCGGCCACATCGGCAAAGGTGACGCCGGTCTGCTTTTCCATGTAGACCTTGGCGTTGGCCTTACCTACGCCGCCGATCCCGCCCATGCCTCCCATGCCGCCCTTTTTCGCCATGATCCGCATGACGAGGGAGAACATGAGCATGATGAACACAAAGGGCAGAATGAAGTTGATGGCGAACAGAAGGAGCGGGCTCATCTGAGGCTCGTACTTCGTGTCATAGTCTGTTTTTCCGGCCTCATGCATCCGCTCCACCAGAGTGTCATTAGACTCCATCTTTACGGTAAAGAGCTTCAGCGCCGCGGTATGCTCCTTGCCGTCGGCGTCGGTAAAAGCGTAAACGGCCTTGCCGTCCTGATCCGTGGACTTGGTGTAGGCGGTGCCGTTCTCAGCGGTGTAGACATAGCCGTCCTTGGGGACGATATACAGCAGGCCCTCGGAGAGGTCCACGGTGACGTCCTCCACCTGCTTGTCCTCCATCATGGCGATGAAATCGCTGTACTTGATGTTGATGTTGGAGGCCTGCTTTCCGGCGGACCCCATGTAGCTGCTGGTGCAGTAGAACACCAGCGTCAGCACCAACGCCCAGGCCACCAGCTTGACAGCGCCCAGCAGATTGCGGTTGCCCCGTCGGTTTTTATTGTTTTTATCGTTCTGGTCCATTGAGAACTCCTTTCAGAGTGTGTGAAATTAAAAAGCAGTATAGCACAACCTCCTTGAAACCACAAGGAAAAGAGACTGCCTTTTCATAAACTTTCTGTAAATTCAGACGCGCTAAGGCGGAACGATTTTTCAAATTCATCTTTATTGTGGACCGGTTCTGTGATATACTGTAAAAAGTATACCCCGCAGATTTTGACAAATTCCGATCATGAGAGGATTTCAATATGACAGACGAAAGAAAAGACCAGCTGACCGCCGAGGCCGACGGCCTCATTGAAGGCCGCAACGCGGTGATCGAAGCCCTGCGGACGGAGGCCAGCATCGACAAAATTTTCATCCAGAAGGGTGAGGTGGACAAGACCCTGGGCCACATCGCCTCCAAGGCCCGGGCGGCGGGCATCGTGGTGGTGGAGGCCGACAGGCGGAAGCTGGACGGCATGAGCCGCACCCACGCCCATCAGGGCGTCATCGCTCTGGCAGCGGTGCGGGAGTACGTCAGTGTAGACGATATTCTGGCAGATGCCGCCGCCAAGAACGAGTCGCCCCTGATCGTGGTGTGCGACGAGATCTCCGACCCCCACAATCTGGGCGCCATCATCCGGACGGCTTATTGCGCCGGCGCTCACGGCGTGGTCATTCCCAAGCGCCGCAGTGCGGGCCTGACCAGCGTGGTGGCCAAGACCTCCGCAGGCGCGGTGTCTCACATGAAGGTGGCTCGGGTGCCCAATATCCCCTCCTTGCTGAAGGACCTGAAAAAGCAGGGGGTCTGGGTATTCGGCACGGCGGCCAACGGCACCACCGGCCTGTATGACGCGGACCTGAAGGGCGCCGCCGCCATCGTCATCGGCAGCGAGGGGGACGGCATGACCCGTCTGGCTGCCGAAAACTGCGATTTTCTGGTGAGCATCCCCATGAAGGGTGATCTGAATTCCCTGAACGCCAGCGCCTCGGCAGCGATCCTGCTGTATGAGGCCGTGCGTCAGCGGATGAACTGAGAAGTTTGGAGAGAACACGGTGTCAAAGGATGTCGAGAAAACAGAATACGGCACAGGCACCTGGGATACGCCGCCGTCTGACGAGGATTACACCTTAGAGGAGATTCTGGCGGAGTACGGCTCCAGCCGCCAGCAGAAAATCATGGAAGAGGTGGAGCGTGAGACCGCTCCGGCAGAGCCGGATACGCCGCCCAAGGCACCGACTCCTGAACAGCCTTCCGCCCCTAAACCGACAGAGACGGCCCCATCTCCAACGCCCAAATCGGCGATGGCCCTCTGGGAGGAACGGATCGCCGCGGCGGCGCTGGAACAGGACGGGGAGGACCCCCTTGCCGACGATTCGGACCCGGAGGAAGAACCCCGGACAGATGACGGCCCAGAGCCGGAGGCCACCCGCTTTCTGAGTCTGGAAGAACTGGTAGGGACAACGGTAGGGGCCGTGATGGAGGAGCACCACGAAACGCTGCTGAAGCCGAAATGGGGGCTGTTCTCCCGGAAGCGGCAGGAGGAAACGGAGCAGCTCTACGATTCCATGGAAGCCCCGGAGGAACCGGTAAAGCCTCTTACCGAGGCGGAGAGCATCGGGGAAGAGCCGGAGCTCAGCGAGGTCGCGTCTGAGGAGCGGGAAGCCTATAAGAGCCGTCACCGGTCTCTGGGGTTTGCCTTTTTTACAGCGCTGGTGCCTATCGCCGCTATGGCGGCGGAGCAGTCCGGCGTCACGGTCCCCTTCTGGACCGGAGACCGGCAGATCCAAGGCGTTGCCATGCTGGCCTGTCTGCTGATCGAATTGGTGCTGTGCTGGCACGTGCCGGTGTACGCGATCCGGAAGCTGAGTGAAAAACGCTGCGTCAGCGCACTGCTGGTGTCGTTGGCGGTGCTGGCGGCGGTGGTGGACTGCGCGTTGTGGCTGCTTGTTCCGGGGCGAGGAGAAGCGCTTCCCTATACCGCTGCGGCGGGACTGGCGCTGTGCTTTGCCCAGTGGGGCATCAGCCGGGAAAGCCGGGGCAGCTATGATAGCTTTCGTTTGGCGTCGCTGGACGATCACCCCCCTTACTTGGTCACGGAAACTCCAAGGGGTGCCTGCAAGCAGAGGGGAGACCTGCGGGGCTTTTACACCACCGCCATGCGGGATGATTATGCCTTCCGTCTTCAGACGGTGTTCCTGCCGGTGATTTTTATGGCCGCGCTGGTATTCGCGGGCCTGACCTCTTTGGGACGGGGACACGGAATTGACTTCCTGCGGAACTGGTCCGTGATCCTGACGGCGGGAGCCACCTGTTCCCTGCCGCTGTGCTGGAGCCTGCCATGGTCCCGGCTGACCCGCCGACAGCAGAAAAGCGGCTGTGCCGTGGCGGGATGGGACGGCGCGGCCCGGGTAGGAAAGCGCCGGGGCATGATCCTGACGGATACCGACCTGTTCCCGCCGGGGACCATCCGGCTCAACGGCGTGAAGGTCTACGGTGAGGAACTGGGAAAGGTGTCGGCTTATGCGGCGGCAGCCGCTCGTGCGGCGGGCTGCGGCCTGGAGCGGGTCTTTGAGGGACTGGCGGTGGGGGAGAACGCCCCACGGGAAACGGCTCAGGACCTGAGCTTCTATGAGCAGGGCGGCTTTGGCTGCACGATCCACGGGGAATCCGTCCTGTTGGGGACGGCCTCCTTCCTGCGGAAGCAGGATGTGCGTCTGCCCAGCAACATCAATCTGAAAACCGGCATTTTCCTGGCCATCGATCATCAGCTGGCGGCGGTGTTTGCCGTGAAGTATGAGGCGTCGGAAAATGTGGATTACGCGCTGCGGACCCTGCGCCGCAGCCGGATCACGCCGATTCTGGCAGTGCGGGACCCCAACATCACCCCGGCGCTGCTGAAGCGGAAGTTCTACAAGAAGATCAAGGTGGAGTATCCGCAGCTGACGGACCGGGTGGCCCTCAGCGAAGCGGAGGAGGACCGGGGCCTGCCCCGGGCGCTGCTGCTGCGGGAGGGCCTGCTGCCCTACGCCGAAGCAGTGGTGGGCAGCCGCCGTCTGCGAACGGCGGTGCGCCGGGCTACCTGGCTGTCCCTGGCGGGCAGCGCCGCCGGCGTTTTGCTGACGGCGTATCTGGTGTCTCTGGGGAAGTTCGATTTGCTCACCCCCCTGTCCCTGACGGTGTTTTTGCTGCTGTGGACCCTGCCGGTGCTGCTGATGAGCGACTGGACCGGCCGATATTGACACTTGACAGAATAAAGTACCGGGAGGCAGACTTTTTCCCTGCCTCCCGGTACTTTTTCGCACTGTCCGGGACCAAAAGACTTTTTTTTAAGAAAAATGATTTTTGCGGGACCCCACAAAAATAGGCGACCCTTTTTGCCTACCCCTCCAAAATGTAAGATCTCACAAAATTCTTGTTGTATTGCCTGTGAAAAAGCGGTATAATTAACACATTGAGTGAGTCTCAATGGTTGACAGATCTTTTATCGGCCCATTCGGGCCGTGTCAACAGCATCAACATAAGGAGTGGAACAAACATGAGCTATTCAGTACAGAACATCCGTAACGTCTGCCTGCTGGGTCACAGCGGCAGCGGTAAGACTTCTCTGGCAGAGAGCCTGCTGTTTATGACCGGCGCCATCGACCGTATGGGCAGAGTCGCGGACGGCAATACCGTTTGTGATTATGATCCCGAAGAGGTCAAGCGTCAGATCTCTCTGTCCACCGCTGTGGCGCCTATCGACTATAAGGGCTGCCGCATCAACGTGCTGGATACTCCGGGCGCATTCGATTTTTCCGGCGAAGTGATGGAGGCCCTCCGGGCCGCCGACGCCGCCATCATCGTGGCCTCCGCTAAGGACGGTGTGTCCGTGGGCGTTGAGAAGGCGTGGAAGTATTGCGAAGAGCGGAATATGCCCCGCTTTATCTATATCTCCAAGATCGACGAGGATCACAGCGACTATAACGCCACCTTTGATGCGCTCCGTGAGCGCTTCGGCAACAAGATCGCTCCCGTTGTGGTGCCTACGCTGGACGAAAACAAGAAAGTCACCGGCCTCATGGACATCCTGAATAAGCGCGCCTATGAGATGCAGGACGGCAAGCGTGTGGAGATCGAGCTGCCTGAGGATAAGGTGGCCGTCATCAACGAGTTCAACGATGCGCTGAAGGAATCCGTGGCGGAGACCAGCGAGGAATTCATGGAGCGCTTCTTCAACGGCGAGGACTTCACCTACGCCGAGATGGCTCAGGGCCTCCGTCAGGGCGTCCGTGAGCTGAGCGTATTCCCCGTGCTGTGCGGCAGCGCCGTGGCTGATATGGGCACCCTGATGCTGCTGGACAACATCATGGAGCTGCTGCCCTCTCCCGAGCAGGGCAACTATCATAAGGCCACTCTGGCTGACGGCACCACCGAGGAATTCGTGGTGTCCGCCGGTGGTGTGCCCACGGCTTTCGTGTTCAAGACCATTTCCGACCAGTACGGCAAGTACTCCTTCGTGAAGGTCCTCTCCGGCAGCATCACGCCGGATATGACCATGGTCAACGCCCGCACCGGCGACAACGAGAAGCTGGGCCGCCTGTATACCATGCGGGGCAAGAAGGCCACCGAGGTCAAGGAGCTGGTGTGCGGCGATATCGGCGCCATCGCCAAGATGGATAAGGTCAAGACCGGCGATACCCTGTGCGACAGCCGTAAGGTCGTGGCGCTGAAGGGCATCCCCTTCGCTGAACCCTGCTACTCTGTGGCCATCGCCCCCAAGACCCGCGGCCAGGACGATAAGGTGGCTCAGGGCCTGAACCGTCTCAATGAGGAGGACCCCTCCTTCTCCGTGGTCAACAACGCCGAGACCCATCAGATGGTCCTCTCCGGCGCCGGCGATATGCAGGTGGATGTGCTGGTCAGTAAGCTCAAGACCCGCTTCAACGTGGAAGTGGAGCTGAGCCCTGTCCGCGTGGCTTACCGTGAGAAGATCCGCAAGACCGTGCAGAAGCAGGGCCGTCATAAGAAGCAGACCGGCGGCAGCGGCCAGTTCGGTGACGTGTGGATCCGCTTCGAGCCCCAGACCGA
>OLGI01000969.1_pt1 | contig 27138 bp, 20 predicted proteins | sample 1605221 | NCBI WGS metagenome assembly OLGI01 (sample SAMEA3888915, study PRJEB22519) | human gut metagenome | biome: human gut; feature: human-associated habitat; material: faeces | place: Denmark | collected 2010 | reverse complement strand
TAAAAATCATTACAAACAGTGCCGTCAGTGCAAAGTCCAGCCCTTTCGTATTAAATGTAATCACATTTGACACTGCTCATCTTTCTTAGTAGAATAAATACATTATAACGATCGATTTTTCGGATTCAACACAGATTTGAACTATGTAAAAAAGCTTTGAAGGAATTACCTTTACAAAAAATCTTATAAAAAAAGGAAGCAAAACCTATGAACACATATATTCCCCTACCCAATTCAAGTGCCGGCTCGCCTGTCCAGTTCTCTGAACCAGCCGCCTATTCCTACGAAAGCTGCCATTGCTGTCCGCGAAATTGTCAGAGCAACCGCACCAAAAAACAGGGCTGGTGTCACAGCCCTGCCGGTATCCGGGCGGCACGCGCGGCGCTTCATCCGTGGGAGGAACCGTGTATCAGCGGTCTGCACGGAAGCGGTACCATCTTTTTTTCCGGCTGCACGCTGCGCTGCTGTTTCTGCCAGAACTACCAGATCAGCAGCGAAGGCTTTGGAAAAGATATTTCCGGAACGCGCCTGGAGGAAATTTTTCTGGAACTGCAGGCACAGGGCGCGCACAATATCAATCTGGTGACGCCGACGCAGTACCTTCCGTCGCTACTGCCCGTCTTAAAACGGGTCAAACCGCAGCTTTTCATCCCGATCGTCTACAACTGCGGCGGTTATGAGACGCTGGAGGCGGTTGACGCGCTGGCTCCCTATATCGATATCTGGCTGCCGGATTTAAAATATTACTCTTCCGAACTGTCCGCCCGCTATTCCGCCGCCCCGGACTATTTTCCGGTCGCCTCCGCAGCAGTCAAACGGATGATCAAGCACACCGGTCCGCTGGTATTGGAAGATTTCTCCGAAAATGGCCAGGCCTGCCAGCTCATGAAGCGCGGCGTGATCCTGCGGCATATGGTTCTTCCGAAACACAAAGACGATTCCATCCGCCTGCTCCACTGGATTCACGACAACCTCCCGGAGGGGCATTTTCTGGTAAGCCTTATGAGCCAGTACACCCCCTTCTACCAGAGCAGCAAATATCCGGAAATCAACCGCCGCATCACAAGCTACGAATACCAGAAAGTCGTCGATGCCGCGATTGAGCTGGGACTCACACAGGGCTTTATGCAGGAAAAAAGCAGCGCAAAAGAAGAATACACGCCGCCGTTTGAATTGCAGGGGATTTGATATTTATATAAGAAAAGATCCTTCTTGATGCCTTTCCATGAACCAGAAAAAGGGTATCGATAAATTGACATTTTATCGATACCCTTTAAACTATCTCGTCCATTGGATGATACCTCTTTCTTTGAACTTTTCCTTTATTCAATTTTGATTCCTTTTTCAACAATTTCTGAATCGTTCAATCTTATTTTTTTCTTTTTTCACTTATCTATCTCTCTTTTAAAAAACGCTTCTTTTTAATGATACTTTCTCGTCATATCACTAAACCGAATCCTGTTTCTAAATATGTATGATAGATGATTGACTGATTTTTACTTGTTGATTTTGGTTTTCCTTTGTTCAATTTTTTTATTAAAAAATTGAACCAGTTTTATGTTTTCGGTGGAATCAGCTCCCTTCTTTTTTTGTTTTATTTCTTGTTTCTTTTGATGGTTTTATTCTAATACATATGTCGCATTTTGTCAATACTAATTTTGTATTTTCTTGTTATTTTTCAGTTTTATTTTCACCACGAATGCCAGCTATTAGTTTTCATCTCGCAATCGTGCCATCTTATCTCTTTATTTACCATCGTTCACACATTATGAGCGTCATGCAAACTTTTACTGGGAACGTATGCGTGAACAGCAACAAATCCGCAACCAGAACTTCACTTTTTCCCTGTTATTTTTCTTGCCAATCTTCCCATTTTCCAGTATAATCATGATATTGGTGCATTTTGGCACCTGCTTCTTTATATGCAGGCAATTTTTTCACATCTTACTGGTTCCTGCGATTCTCATGTTCAGTTTTTTCGATGATTTCCATGACCATTTTCATACTTACGCACTCAAAAGGTAAACGCTAAAACTCTGAACTTTTTATTTATTTTTTAATCACTAAGCAATCTTTCTTCACATCTCAAACTTCATGACTGCTTCTTGATTTGATTCCTTAAAACTTATTCACACGGGGAAACTGTTTCTCATCTTGCTGAAATTCATAACCTACATGAGCAAGCGGGCATCCCCTATCTGCAATTTTATTTCAGGAGGTACTCTATGGTCTATGAAACTTTTTTGAAAACAATCCAGTCGATGGTGCAGACGCGCCTCAACAAAAAAGCCAACGTCTCCCTGCGGCGTGTTCTGAAAAATAATGGACTGATGCTCGACGGGCTGAGCTTTACGAAACCCGGCTCACGGTTATCACCGACTGTCTATCTGAACGCCTACTATAATGAAGCGGAGGAAGGGATGCCGCTCTCCATTATTACCGATCAGATCCTGATGGTGTATGAGACAAATCCAGGATTTTCGGAGGATATCTGCGAGGAACTGCGTGATTTTGATGCCGTACGCGGCCGGATTGCCTACAAATTGATCCACGCCGCTAAAAATAAGGTGCTTCTCTCCCACGTCCCACATATTCCGTATCTCGATCTGGCGATCGTTTTCTATCTGATCCTCACTGACAATGAGGAGGGACAGATGACGACCCTGGTACACAGCGACCATCTTGCCCTGTGGGATATTTCTCTGGAAGAGATCGGCATACTGGCGGAAGAAAATACACCTCGCATGCTGCCGTACCACATCAGCTCCATCGAATCCACCCTCAATCAGCTCGAAATGGAGGACATCTTTGAAACGGAAGCTCTTCCATCGGTCGCTCTCTACGTTCTGACAAATTCGCGCGGCATCAACGGCGCTGCCTGCATTCTCTATCCCCGCGTCTTAAAAGAGTTTGCCGAAAGCCTGGGCGAAGATCTGATTATCCTTCCGTCCAGTATCCATGAAGTGCTTCTCACTCCCAGCAGCGTCTCCCTTCCGCCGGAAGAACTCAATGAAATGGTTCAGGCGATCAATCAGTCGGATGTGCCCGCTGAAGACCGCCTGTCAGATCATATTTATTATTTTAGCAGGATTCAGGGCTGTCTCTACCTGCCGCCCAGTTCCACTACGACGCTTTATTCCGGAGCAGACGGAACAGTGAATCCACAATAAAGATGGCAACCGCCATCGCCCCCGCTATCTGGATCGTCTGGATCAGATAAAAATTGTACCATTTTGTCTGTCCCTGTATCAGAAAATAGACGCTCCGGTAGATCGATGCGCCCGGCACCGTCGGCAGGATTCCTGCCACCAGAAAGATCGTGACGGGCGCTTTTAACACGCGTGCAAATACCTGGCTCAGCAGAGCCGCTGCCAGACTGGAAAAAAATGCCGCCGCCACCTGCGAGGTTCCCACCTGCATCGATACCAGGTACGCCAGCCATCCGGCACCTCCGGTAATGCCCGCATAAACCAGATATTTCCGCGGCATATCGACCAGCAGGGAAAAACCAAAAATCGCCAGAAATGCTCCCACGCTCTGGATCATCAATTCTCTTATCATCTCTGTCATACCGATCCTCCCGCCAGCCGGACTGCCACGATCGCCAGACCGACGCCCGACGCAACCGCCAGCGCCACCACGACTGCCTCCGCCATCCGCGCGACTCCCGAACTGTAATCTCCATTCAGCGTATCGCGGATTGCCGCCGTAAATGTGACCCCAGGCACCAGCGGCATGATTGCGCTGATAATCACTACATCCAGGCTCATTCCCAGAAATGCCCCACGGCGCAGCAGATACGCCGCAACCGCCAGTGCAAACGAGCCAAGTGCATTTTGACAGAAATCATTCAGCATAAGGTTGGACGCCGCCCGCAGGACAAACGCAAGAACGACTCCCACGACAGCCGCCACCAGGCATTCGCCCGGACCGCCTCCAAACATCACCGCAAAAAATCCCGTCGTTGCCGCATAGCCAATGCATTTCTTCCAGAATCCGTATAATGTCGTATTAGCAATCCGATCCAGTCGTTCCTGCGCCTCCCCGACGGACAATTTTCCGCTGCAAAATTCCCTTGAAACATTGTTTACCTGATAAATGCGGTTCAAATTCGTTGCCCGGTTTTCCACCCTTTTTACCAAGGTAAGCGGCGGAAGTGATGCATCCGCAATCGTCGCCACGATCCCCGTCGTCACGACAAACACATCTGCCCGTGCAATCCCTGAATGCTTTAAAATACGGTGAATCGTGTCCTCCACACGGTAGACCTCCGCTCCGCTCGCCAGCATGATCTCCCCCGCCCGGACCGCCATCTCCATCAGCGCGCCATATTCCATACCAACCACCCTCTGATTTATGAATTTTCGTAACTGTTCAGTACTTTTCCAAATCCAGCAACATTTTCTTGACCTCTACCATACGGTCACGCAACACGACCGCTTCCTCGAAATTCAGCTCGGCTGCCGCCTGATTCATCTTCTTCGTCAGTTCCTTTACGAGTTTTTCTAATTCCTGACGATCCATCGATTCCAGATCCTTCGTTACCTTATTCGTAACCGGTTCGGCTGCCTGCGAGATCGTGATCAGATCCCGGACAGCTTTCTTGATCGTCGTCGGCGTAATGTGATGTTCCTCATTGTACGCCTGCTGAATCGCGCGTCTTCGCTCCGTCTCCTCGATCGCCGCCCGCATCGAATCCGTGATCGAATCTGCATACATGATAACATGCCCCTCAGAATTTCGCGCTGCTCGGCCGATCGTCTGAATCAGGGACGTTTCCGAACGCAGGAATCCCTCTTTATCCGCATCCAGAATCGCCACCAGCGCAATCTCCGGGATATCCAGACCCTCACGAAGCAGGTTGATGCCGACCAGCACATCGAAGACATTCAGACGCATATCCCGGATAATCTGGGCGCGTTCCAACGTGTCAATATCCGAATGCAGATATTTGACGCGGATTCCCGCATCGCGCATATAGTCGGTCAGGTCTTCTGCCATCCGCTTTGTCAGCGTCGTGACAAGCACCTTAAACCCTCGATCCACCTCCCGGTTGACCTCCGAAATCAGATCGTCGATCTGTCCCTCGACCGGTCTCACCTCAATCGGCGGATCAAGAAGTCCCGTTGGACGGATCACCTGCTCTGCCCGCAGAAGCTCATGATCTGCCTCATACTCGCCCGGTGTTGCTGAAACGCAGAGAATCTGATCCAGTTTGCTCTCAAATTCTTCAAAATTTAACGGTCGGTTATCCAGCGCCGACGGCAGGCGGAAGCCATATTCCACCAGCGTTTTCTTGCGCGACTGGTCGCCCGCGTACATACCGCGCACCTGCGGCAGCGTGATGTGCGACTCGTCCACAATCACCAGAAATTCATCCGGGAAATAATCCATCAGCGTACACGGCGGTTCTCCCGGTTTCGAACCAATCAGATGGCGCGAATAATTCTCGATACCAGAACAGAAGCCTGTTTCCCGCATCATTTCCACATCAAAATTCGTCCGCTCCGCGATTCTCTGTGCCTCCAGAAGCTTATCCTCACTCTTAAAGTAAGCGACCTGCTCCTTCATTTCCTCTAAAATATTGTTTGCCGCAATCTCCATCCGCTCTTTCGGGATGACATAATGCGATGCCGGGAAAATCGCGATATGTCCTAACTGCGCCTTGATCTCGCCCGTCAGCGTGTCAATCTCTGTGATCCGGTCTACCTCATCCCCGAAAAACTCAATCCGGTACGCATCGCCGCCCGAATACGCCGGGTATACCTCCAGTACATCGCCGCGCACCCGGAACGAACCTCGCTTGAAATCCATGTCATTCCGGCTGTACTGAATGTCGATCAGCTTGTGAATGACCTCGTCGCGGTCCTTCTCCATGCCCGGGCGCAGGGAAATAACCATGTTTTTATAATCGATCGGGCTTCCCAGACCATAGATACAGGAAACCGATGCCACAATAATCACATCCTGCCGCTCCGACAGCGCCGCCGTCGCTGAATGCCGCAGCTTATCGATCTCGTCATTGATAGAGGAATCCTTCTCGATGTATGTGTCCGTGGACGGGACGTAAGCCTCCGGCTGGTAGTAGTCATAGTAGCTGACAAAGTATTCCACCGCATTATTGGGAAAAAATTCCTTCATTTCCGAATAAAGCTGGGCTGCCAGCGTCTTATTATGTGCAATAATTAACGTCGGCTTATTCAGCTTCTGAATCACATTTGCCATCGTAAACGTCTTGCCAGAGCCCGTTACACCCAGTAATGTCTGGAACTGATTTCCTTCCTTGAAGCCCTCCACCAGCTTTTCAATCGCCTGCGGCTGGTCGCCGGTCGGGCTGTATTCTGATACCAACTCAAAATGATCCATTGCTTTCTCCTGATTTGATATAATTCACAAAAATCCCATTAAGTATTTCTATTATACCAAATCCACCCATGAATGTATACATAAAAGCAGAACAAATCAGCACAAACGTTCGATTTTAGATAACTGTTCACAGGTGGGAATTTTCTGAATTTTCTAAACTGAGAATTCCATACGATACAGTTCTGGTTGCAGATTTTGCCGCCATTCCTATTATTTGTTTACTGTATTATTTCTTTCTTCCCGTGACTACTATCAGAACGATTCCTAATACTCCCATCATCCCCGCATACCCCACAAACGGCACGCTCACGCCCTCGCTGAATCTTCCCATCCATTTCAGCACAAACGGCGAACACGCTGCTCCCAGATTGCAGCCGACCAGCACGATTGATGTGGCTGTATTGATAGAAGACTGCGGAATCTGCTCGGAAATCTGGTGGAAGGAATAGGTAACCAGAACGGTATAGAAAAATCCAACGATACTAATGCCAATTCCAATCAGCGGCAGATTGCCCGCATATGCGGTCAGAAGCATCCCCGCTCCAATCAGCAGGCATCCAACCCCCGGTAATTTTTCCTTCCACCACATCGTCAGTTTTCCAAAATAAACACCGGCAGCTATTCCCATCAGCATCATGAGCGTGAGAATGATGCTGGCTTCCGACTCCGTTCCAAGTTTCTTCTCCAAAATCAGCATCGGGACACGCAGGGAATTGGAACAGTAGATGCAGATGACAAATCCCGCAAACAGTGCATAAGCAATGGTCAGGACTTCTTTTTTCCAGCATTCTCTTTTTTCATCTGCCTCCGCTTCCAGACTTTCTTTCTCTGCCCCTGCACTCTGTGAGCCCGCACTCTGTCCCGTCTCCATACTTCCCGGAACCCATACAAGATACAGAAGTACAATCACAAATCCAAGCGCGTACACCCAAAATGCCAGATTCCACCGGATCAACACCAATTTTCCAGCAACCAGCGTCATAACCGCGCTTCCCAGCACCTCCGCCGATCCGCGGTATCCGAGCAGCGCCGCTTTTTCCCTGCCTTCATAATATTCACTGAAAATGCTGATTGCTTTCGCATTAATGAGTCCAATCCCGATCCCCAGGAAAATCCTGGATGCGAGCACCACCGGATATTCCTGTACAAACACCGGTACCATGCTGCTGACCGATAAAAGAAGCAGACCGCCCACAATCATTGGACGGTCTTTCATATAACGCGACAGCCATGCATTCAGCACGATCATGACAGTGATCGCAAACGACGGTGCTGAGATCAACATCTCCACCTGTGCGGTTGTATATTCACTGAAATGCTGCAGCAGCGATGGCAGCACGATCGAAACAGAATACGCCGATGTCAGTATCAATGACAGCGATAGCAGCGCTATTTTCTTCATTTGTTCCTTCATATTGGTTTCTCCCCGAATGTAAGTTTTATACTAGAATTTTGATTGCTTCTGTCCTATCCATTCACAATCGCAGGCAGCACAATCCATGTATCATTTCTTAAAACAATACTCCATATCTTCTATCATAAATGAAATTCATTCAGAAAGAAATACTTAAATTATTTTTTATTCTAAGATATATGTCTATGACTGTTCACGCATACGGGATTTTCAGTTCAGAAAATTCCCACCTGTGAACAGTTATTCTTCGTTACCTATCCCCGCGCAAACCAGTCTTTCATGCACTGAAGCACCTGCACCAGCTCTTCTTCCTTGATAACATACGGAACCATCGCGTACAGATAATTTAAGAACGGACGGCTGAACACGCCGCGTTTGTACGCATATTCCTGATACCCTTTCAGGACTGCCGGATCATATACCTCGACACAGACACATCCGCCCATCATGCGGACCTCCCTGATTCTCGGATCGGCAAATCCTTCCATCTCCCGACGGGTGATAGCTTCGATCTTCTGAATCTTTTCCATATAGTTCTGCGTCTCAAACAGCTCAATCGAGGCAAGCGCCGCGCTGCACGCGAGGGCATTTCCCATAAAGGTCGGTCCGTGCATCAGCGCATGTTCCGGGTTATCATCGAAAAATCCATCAAATACCTTTTTATTTGCCACAGTCGCCGCATGACCAATGTAACCGCCGGTCAATGCCTTTCCGAGAACCAGAATATCCGGAAGCACCCGATCTGCCACAAAGCGGTTTCCGGTTCTGCCAAATCCGGTTGCCACCTCATCAAAAACCAGCAGCACGCCGTATTTATCACAGAGTTCCCTTGCCTTCTCCAAAAATGAAATGTCGTACATCCGCATTCCGCCAGCGCCCTGTAAAAGCGGTTCCACCAGCACGCAGTTCAACTTATCATGATACTGTTCAAATGCTTTCTCCAGCGCCGGGATCTCAGTCGGAATGTGAACCACATACGGGCTTGCGCCATACGCTTTCAGCACAAAATGGTAGTCCTCATCATCGCCTGCCTCCATCGTCTTAAAGGTATCGCCGTGGTACGCGTGTTCCAGCGCCAGAATCATCGTTCGCTTCTCATCACCGCGGTTCATATAATACTGCAGCGCCATTTTCAGCGCTACCTCAACCGCCACGCTGCCGGAATCTGAAAAAAAGCAGTAGTCCAGATCGCCCGGCAGCCAGGACGCCAGTTTTTCTGAAAGCCTGCGCGCCGGCTCATGCGTCAGCCCGCCCAGCATCACATGAGAAAATTTTTCTACCTGTGAAATAATTGCCTGATTGATCACCGGATGTTTATATCCATGAATCACACTCCACCAGGATGAAACCGAATCAATCAGCTTCTGATCCTTCGTGTAAAGATATACCCCGTTCGCATCCACGATCTCATAAGGTGCTTTCATTGTTTTTAACTGTTCATATGGATACCAGATCATTTTTCTTCTCCTTTATCTTCTGTCTTACGCATACAGCCCTTTCAGCGTCTCCACATCCATGGAAAGCTCCATATCTCCATCCGCCACACAGGCAACCACCGGAACGCCCGTGTAATATTCACACATTTTCCGGTTATCCTCATGAAGCAGATTCCCCGTCTCATAATGATTGAAAATAATTCCTTTCAGGGCAATTCCCTGTTGTTTCAGATAATAGGCAGTAAGCCCCACGCCATTGATCGTCCCAAGCCCCGCATCCGCAATCAGCAGGCAGCTAAGCCCGCACGCTTTTACTACTTCTGGAAGACGGATATCCGCCTCGTCTATGCAGAGTGGACAGAGAATTCCGCCGCTTCCTTCCATCGTCACATACTCATATTTTTCACAGACTTTGTGAAAATCTTCCAGCACCCGATCCATCTGGACCGGGTTGCCCTCCAGACGGGATGCCAGATGCGGCGATACCGCCGTCTCGTACACATACGGACACATTTCCTCAAGCGGCTGCCCGATTCCCGACATTGTTTTTACCTGCAGGGCATCTCCTGGAATCAGGCTTCCATCCGCACGCCGCTCATTGCCGCTCATTGCCGCTTTATAATACGCCGCATCCGCGCCGCTCTCCCGCAGTTTTTTCACAATCAAGCCTGTCACATACGTTTTTCCAATATCCGTTCCCGTACCTGTTATAAAAATCCCCTTGCTCATCTTTTATCCAAGTCTCCCTCCCTGAATCAGCGGAATCATCCGTTTTCCTATGATGACAGCCACAATACAGAGCACGATATCGCCCGGAACTGCCAGAACAAAGCAATATAAAAACAGCGCTCCTACGCCGATCGGCGAATTCAGATAGAAATTGCTGATCACGTAGTAATAAATCATTCCAAATGCATAGACAATAAAAAGTCCCAGAAAATTAGCTCCCAGCAGGCGCCGGTAACTCGGATGCGTCTTGGCATTGGCAATCTTACCATTCACATACGCCGCAACCGCAAATCCGATGATATATCCAAAACTCGGCTGGAAAATATATCCTGGTCCGCCGCCCTGAGTGAAAATCGGAAGTCCAATTAAACCTAATACGATATAAACCACAACCGCCAGCGCCCCATTGACCGGACCTAAAAGCAGACCTGCCAGCATCGTAAATAAAAACTGCAATGTAAACGGAACCACCGGAACCGGTATCTTGATAAATGCTCCCACTGCAATCAGTGCGACAAACATCGCACACAAAACTAAATCCTTTGTCTTCATGTGTTTCAAACCTTTTTCCTCCTTGGGTATCTGAATGATTTCAGGCATCCGAAGCCATTCTATTCTCGCACATGTACATAAATTTCTCTCCGCAACCCCTGTTCCAACCATCTAAAACAGCAGCGGCCGTCCCAGATCCCGGGTAGTCGAAACAGATGCAGAACTGATTGCAAGCATAACATAGCCTTTTTCTATTGTCAACCTATTATTTTTATATGGTTAACAATTAGTTTTTTATCTGTTTTTATCTCTTTCCTTCCCATAATCTTGTTTCTTATATCCCTTGATATACATACGTTTCCCGTCCGTCCACACATTCACTGCCCCTGAATCCGCCGTTCTCCAGATCTCCGTTCCCGTCTGTTCCAGACGTTCCACCGCCTCCGGTGCCGGATGCCCGTAAGTATTTCCCTCTCCATAAGAGAGCACCGTGAAAGCTGGGGAAAAGCACTCCAAAAACTCCTCTGAGGAGGAACCGTTCGAACCATGGTGTGCGGCTTTTAACAGTGTCACTTTTTCCCTCTTTTTGTCCTCTTCCACCGTCAGAATCTTCCTTTCGTCCTCCACTCCAATATCTCCTGTCAGAAGCATACGAAACTTTCCATACGTGACATCAAACACCAGTGAATGACTATTTCGCTCCTCGACTGGCTTTTCCCCCGCCTCCGGGTACAGGCACCGAAGCGCCAGGCTTTTCGCCCGCACCGTTTCTCCCCGATGCAGATAATAGACTTCCGCACCCCGTTTTCTGGCAAGAGTTTCCAGTTTTTTATATGCCTCCTGCCCTTTTCCTGCCGCCGGAAGTGCCAGATTCCGCACCCAGATATCTGCCTCCTCCTTCAAAAGCCATTCGATCCCGTTCGTGTGATCCGCATCCGCATGGCTGACCAGAATCCAGTCCAGCGTGCGGATTCCCTGACTTTTCAAAAATGGTTCCAGCACATTTTTCCCGATTTTTTTATCCTGGCTGCTGCCACAGTCCGAAAGAATTGCCTCATCCCGCGTCCGCAGAAAGACGCCGTCGCCCTGTCCTACATCGAGAAACCAGATCTGAAAGCCATGAACAGGCTGAACTACTAAAAAGACTACCGCCACAGCAATAAATACACTATTTTTTTCCGGTGCATTCCATTCTTTTGGAAACAGAAAAATCCCTTTTCTCTCTAAATTATCTCTTGCTTCTCCCACACTCCACACATATCGAATCCCCAGCGCCACATAAAACACCCCTATTTTCCACATTTCCGGGCGTCCTGCCACAATGGAATGAAACGGCACACGTTCCACCTGGATGCAAAGCCATTCATACAACTGAAAAATATAATGCCCCGGACCCGTACATGCACTTGCCGCTATTCTGAATATTTCTGGTATTTCTGATGTTCCTGATGCTGCACCCCCAAAAGCCGAAAGCACTCCCGCAATGCTGATGCCTCCGCCCATTTCCCCCATTTTTCCTCCCACAAACGCTACACTGTAAATTCCAAGCGCCAGCAGACCGCTTCCGGCTGCATACGTGAGAAGCGGAATCACGATCAGGTTCAGAAAAATTCCCAACATCGGAAATGTAAAATAGTGATACAGCTGAATCGGCATCGTATAAAGCTGAATTGCCGAGCTGAGCATGAGTGTTTCATATCCTTTCTTTTTTTCTTTCTCTTGTTCCTCCTCTTTTCTCTTTTTTCCCACTTTCCTCAGCTCCTCCGTCTCCAGCCCAATCGCAGCAACCGCGCCATAGGAAAGCTGCAATCCCGCCGAAAAGAGCAGATACGGCGACTGCCACGCCTGTAAAATCAAAGACAGCGACAGCGCACTCAGCAGATCATAACTCCGCCCCAGATATGCCGCCAGACAGGACACCTCTACCATAAATACCGCCCGGAATACCGATGCTCCAAATCCGGTTACTAAACCATAAAAGGTAAGAAGCGCTGAAGCCCCCAGTCCCGCCCATCCATACGATATGCCCCAAAAACGCAGTGCGCTGTAAACGCTCATGCCAATCAAAGAGACATGAAGCCCGCTGACTGCCAGAATATGTGCAATCCCATTATCCTGAAACCGTTCGCGCAGTTCTTCCGATAACCCGGATTTATCCCCCAGCAAAATTGCCTGGAAAATCCCTGCATCTTCTGGAACACAGATTTCCTGAAAAACAGCCGTCGCGTACGCCCGGAAGCATTCTGCCTGACTTCGGAGAGGGGAACTTTTTTCTTCTGAAATAAAAATCCGATCCGCCGTCACCCGGTTTCTGATTCCTAGTCCCCGATAATACATCCGATACGAAAACTGCCCCGGATTGCGCGCTTCTTCCAGAAACTCAGCAGTTCCCGTCAGATGAATCTGACTTCCGCAGGGTGGCAGAATTTTCTCTTCACACATATCCAGTAAATCGCTTTTACACGATATCAGTACCTTTCTTACACTTTCATCCTCTACCTCCACCTCCGTCAAAATCATCGTACACCACCCATTTTTTTCCGAAACAGAATCCAGTGTTCCAGATACCGCCACCTCTGTCGAACCGCCCTTCTGCGTTACCATCCGTTCCAGCGCATCCGGGCGCATTTCCACCATCATCCGTCCCCATCCTGCCAGGAAACAGAAAAACAGCAGAAAGACACGGCACATCATCGGATCTTTCCAATTCCAGACGCCTTCTGCGTCTGTCTGAAAGTCCGAATCTACCCGTCCTTCTGCTGTTTTTATGACTGCAGGTGAAAAAGAATGTGCCTTGTGTTTCATAGGACACAATTTCCTATGAAACACAAAAAGCGCTGCTGCAATTATAAACCACACCGTCATGCCCATCTGGTACGCTGCGACCTCTCCAAGTACAAAAGCCACCATCATCCACATTACCGGTCGTTTGATATTCAATTCCTCTTTTCTTGTATTCTACAAAACATCAACAAAATCCCATTGCTGCTCTCTTCCAAACATGGCATATACATTCTGTCTGACAGTTACTTCACAATATACTTCTCCTCTCTCTCCAGAGGCTGCGCCAGCGAAATCACATTCCGGTACGTCACATCTGCTGAGCCATTGACCGTGATCTGCACTTTATTCACCGTCTGAAGCTCTGTCAGCGAATCGACGATCGCGTAAATCGGAATATACTCCGCCACATCGATATCCCCGGAAATAAAACTGCTATCCAAGTTGACATAGCAGGTATTATCTGTCAGTGATACGTTTAATACCTTTGTATTTTTCGGCATCACTGAAAGACCGCCATTCTGGGAACCTGCCAGCAGCTGCTCCACTACCAGGCGTTCCAGCGACGTGTTCATACTGTGAAATACTTCCCGTTTTTCTGCCACCAGACCATCTTTTTCTTCATTGGCAAAATACAGGGTCAGCTCTACTTTTTCATACGAATTGACATCCGAAATACTGTCTACAAAATCACTTCCTGCGATCGCGCCCACCGGGTTTCCATGTGTGTCCAGGAGCGGCTGTCCCTCGCAATTAATGCTGATATAATCGACTCCCTTAACCTGTGTAAAGGTCTTTGCCAGCGCCGCCCGGCACAGAATCTCCCGCGACGCTTTCGTATTCATATATTCCTGATTAAAATTCAACGTCAGCACGTTATTGTCCCGGTTAATATCCAGGAATTCAACCTTATCGCTTAAAACTGCCTGATACTCCGGGTTTTCCGGTGCCGCAAGGATCTGCCCCGCCAGCTCCCCGATCAGGATCTCAGCGTCCGCCGTCTCCGTCTGATAGGAAACACTCGCCAGCCCCGTGCGCGTCGAATTGAGATAATAAATCTGATAGACGCCGTCCTCACCCGCCGTCGGATGCACCTCTTCTTTTTTTCGGCATCCGCCCAGAAGAAGCAGACACGCCAGGCAAAGGATCAGCCACAAACTTACGCTTCCTGCCCATTTTCCAGAGCTTTTTTTTCTTATTTTCTCCATTTATTATTTCCTGTTGTTATTTTGCAATCTATCTCACAATAGACATTGCCCTGACCGCACATTCGAACACTGCAACCCTCAAATACTGCAACATTCAAACACTGAAACATCCGAACACTGCAGCATTCAAACACCGAAATATTCGAACACCGCAGCACCAGCAACCCTCTCGAACCTCTAAACCGCCCAGAACCACGCTGTCTACGGAATATAATTCAACGGAATCCGCACCGTAAAGGTTGCTCCCTTGCCTTCTTCACTCTTTAGGCGGATCGCGCCCTGGTGAAGAAGAATAATATTCTTTGTGATCGCAAGCCCCAGCCCGGTACCGCCTGTCTCGCGTGAGCGCGCCTTATCTACACGGTAAAAACGCTCAAATACACGCTCCTGAAATTCCTTCGGGATTCCCACGCCATTATCCTCCACCTTCACATAAAAGAACTTGTGGTCAGCATCCAGCGTCACCCAGACTTTTCCCTCTTCGCGGTTATACTTGATGGCATTTTCCACCAGGTTCGAAAGTGCCAGGCTCAATTTTACCTCATCCACATCCGCCGATACTTCCCGCTTGCTCTCATACGTGATCTCAATGTTCCGCCGCTTCGCGATCGGGGTCAGACGTTTTAAAATCTGTTCCAGAAGACCATTGATCGAAGTCTGGGCAATATTCAGATCCGGCGATGATTTATCCATTTTGACTAACGTCAGCAGATCATCGATAATCTTGCCCTCGCGGTCAATCTCCGCCGAAATATCCTGCATAAACTCCTGATATAGCTCCGCCGGGGCGTTCTCCATCCCCATCAGAGAATCCGCCAGCACCCTTATCGAAGTCAGCGGTGTTTTCAGCTCATGCGACACGTTGGAAACAAACTCCTGACGCGACTGATCCAGGTTTTTCAGTTTCCGGATGGTCTGCATGACTGCCTCCGAAATGTCCCGCGTCTCCCGGTACGTTTTTACATCAATATCCTGATCCAGATTTCCCTCTGCCACCATATCGAGCTGCTGCTGCAGGCGGCGGAATGGTTTCAGCAGGCAAGCCGCCGCCAATAAATCTGCGATCAGAATAAAACAAAACATAACGAGCTGCAAAAATCCCGTCTTCTGCACAATTTTCTCCTGCAAAAGCGCCGAATTTTCCGTGGACGCCATCAGAAGAAGGACTCCCTGCACGCCTGCCGTATTTTTCCCATTTCCGGCTGCCACATCCGAATCGATCGGCGCTGCATCCGTGCTTTTTGCCTGAATCGGCTGCGCTACATAGAAATACTTTTTCTTCTGGTTCAAATAGCTGGAAGTTTCCCCGTCAAATGCCTTTAACACATCCGATACAACCAGCGTTTTCCCTCTGGAAAGACCAAATGTGTCTTTCAAAATCTTAAAGCTGTCGTCCACCAGCACGATTCTTCCGTTCATCAGATCCGCCGTTGTACTAAGTTCCGCATCCAGCGCCGGATTTGGATTTCCCGACAGCAGTACATTGATATAATCACTGCTGCGTATCTTGTTTGCTAAAATCAGACTCCGGTTCTGCGCTTCCGCCATCCGTTCTTCCACGTGGCTCTGGTAAAAATACCCCGATGTAAAACGGACCTGTACCAGAAGCGGAACCAGCGTCAGAATCAGAAAGGCGAGGAACAGAGGGATTCTCATCCCGATCGTGTGCTCCATCGCTTTCCATATCTTTCTTTTATGTTCTGCTATTCTTCTCATGCTCCTGTCCTGAACAATTACAGTTCACGCGCTCTTACTTGTGTTGCTTAACTTACTGACATTGACCGTGAACCGAAATGCTGCTCCGCAACTGCGTTTCTCACAACAACGATCCGATTTCAAGTTTCTTCGACGCCGCGATCGCCAGCGCTCCCGGTCCGATATGGCAGGCTACACTTAAGGACAGCGGCTCTACACGGACTTCCGTCTCCGGGAAAAGTTCCCGAAGCTCGGCTGCCAGCTCCTGCGCCATCTCATCATTGTCGGTATGCGCTACATCAATATACGTTTTTTCTCCCGTCACATCACCAAACCGAGTTTCCAGATCGCGGGTGATCGCCGTGATCATCATGGAACGCGCCTGTTTCATCGTCCGCGCCTTCGCAAATGCGTCCAGCTTCTCGCCCTGTATCGTCAGAACCGGTTTTAAACGGAGAAGTGTTCCGAGCGCTGCTGCCGCTGGTGTGATTCTACCGCCCTTTTTCAGATATTTTAATGTGTCAACCGTGATATAAATAGTTGAATCCAAACCTGTCTCTTCCAGCTTTTTGCAGATCGCCTCCGCGTCCATGCCGGCTGCCGCCATGTCAAGCGCATCCTGCACCGAACGGCGCTGGGTCACGGAAATCCTGTGATTATCCGCCACCTGTACTTTTCCGTCGAAATCATCTGCCAGCATCTTTGCCGTCTGGCAGGAGCTCGAAAGCCCACTGGACATCGGAATGTGCACAACTGCATCGTATTCCTCCAAAAGTTTTTCCCAGAGATTTAAGATCGTCTCCGGGGACGGCTGGGATGTGCTCACATCGTGATCCCCGCTCAGATGCTCGTAAAATTCCTTCTGTGTCAAATTTATATCTTCCAGATACTCGGTTCCATCAATCATAAACGGCATCGGCAGGACATATACGCCCATCTCTTTCGCCTGTGCCTGTGTAATTCCGCTGTTGCTGTCTGTAACAACCGCTACCTTCATGCTTGTTTCCTCCTGTTTTCCCTGTGAATCTGCTGCCATCCCATTTTCCTTTCCGCATAACACTTTCTTTTCTAAAAATGTCTGCCCTGGAACAGCCTCCGAGCGGTTCACATAGATGATTTTATTTTATCCTATTTTCTTATGAAATGGAAGAGAGAAGTAACCAAAAACTGCCACAAAACAAGCCCCGACCATTTCTCTGTTCATGATCTTTTCTTGCTTTATGGCAGTTTTCCCGATTCTTATTGACGGTTATATTTATACTTTCCTAATATATTCGAAAATTCTCCCTATTTCACCAACAGCGACTCTCCCGTCATCTCCTTCGGCTTCTCAAGTCCCATCAGTTCAATCAGCGTCGGCACAATATCGCAGAGGCGTCCGCCCTCGCGCAGCTTGTACGCCGGGTCAGCGCCGACCAGGACAAACGGCACCTGATTGGTCGTATGAGCGGTCCACGGCTCGCCGGTTGCCTCATCGACCATCACCTCTGCATTACCGTGATCGGCGCAGATAAAGAGAACGCCTCCGGCTGCCTTGATGGCTTCAACTGCACGTCCTACGCAGGCATCGACGGTCTCAATCGCCTTGATTGCAGCCGACTCCACACCCGTGTGGCCTACCATATCCGGGTTTGCAAAATTGATGATGATAACATCATATTTGCCGGACTCAATCGCCTCCACCAGCTTATCGCACACGATCGGTGCGCTCATCTCCGGTTTCAGGTCGTAGGTCGGAACCTCCTTCGGAGACGGAACCAGAATGCGGTCCTCGCCCTCGTTCGGCTCTTCCACGCCGCCGTTGAAGAAAAATGTTACGTGTGCATATTTCTCGGTCTCGGCGATACGTGCCTGCGTCATATGGTGCGCCGCCAGGAACTCTCCAAACGTGTTCTTAATCTCTTCCTTCTTGAACGCAATCAGCTTGTTCCCGATCGTCTCATCGTAATCGGTAAAGCATACAAACGTCAGGTCAAGCTTCTTCTCTCTCGCAAATCCGGTAAATCCCTCATCGCAGAATGCGCGGGTGATCTCTCTTGCACGGTCCGGACGGAAGTTGAAGAAAATGACGGAATCGCCATCCTGAATCGTGGCAACCGGCTTTCCGTCCTTCTCTACATAGAACGGTACGACGAACTCATCGTTTACTTCTTTATCATAGGATTCCTGAATACCTGCACACGCGCCTTCTGCCTTCTCGCCCTCTGCCTTTGTCAGCACATTGTAAGCCTTCTGGACACGATCCCAGTTTTTATCACGGTCCATCGCATAGTAGCGTCCCATCACGGAAGCCACCTCGCCGACGCCAAGCTGCTGCATCTTCTTCTCTAATTCTGCTACGAACTCCTTGCCGGAGGTCGGCGGTGTATCACGTCCGTCCAGGAAGCAGTGCACATACACTTTTTTTAGTCCCTGACGTTTTGCAAACTCCAGAAGTCCGAATAAATGAGTCAGGTGGCTGTGAACGCCGCCGTCTGATACCAGTCCAAACAGATGCAGGGCGGAATCATTTTTCTTGCAGGTGTCTGCGGCTGCCAGAAATTCCGGATTTTCAAAGAAATCGCCATCCTCGATTGATTTCGTGATACGGGTCAGCTCCTGGTATACGATACGTCCGGCGCCCATATTTAAATGTCCCACCTCCGAGTTACCCATCTGTCCGTCCGGTAGACCGACCGCCAGACCGCTGGCATTGCCGCGCACAAACGGGCACTGGCTCATCAGCTGATCCATGATCGGTGTCTTCGCCTCACACACGGCATTGTGCTCACAGGTATCTCTCATGCCATATCCATCGAGAATCATTAATACGGTTGGCTTTTTTTTCATCTCTTTCTTCTTCCTTTCCTTCCATGAAATGAACCGTTTTTTCTGAAACAACCGGATGAACCAACAATTTTGATTGTTTCAGTTCAAAACCTTCACCTTCTTTTTTACTGGCAAAAAGGGGACTGCCACGCCTCACACGTGCGACAGCCCCCTTTTGCTCATCTCTTATTTATAATTTACAATCTTTCCAAAATCTGCCTTTAAGGACGCGCCGCCTACCAGACCGCCATCGATATCCGGCTGTGCAAACAGCTCCGGAGCCGATGCTGCGGATACGGAACCGCCGTACTGGATGCGGATCGCCTCTGCGGTCGCCTCATCGTACACTTCCTTGATGCACGCACGGATCGCGCCGCACACTTCCTCAGCCTGCTCGGTGGTCGCTACCTTGCCGGTACCGATCGCCCAGATTGGCTCGTATGCAATCACAGCTGTCTTTGCCTGCTCTGCGGTCACATTCTGGAATGCGATCTTGATCTGCTGGCGGATCCAGTCAAGCGTGATGCCCTGCTCTCTCTGGGTCAGAGTCTCGCCGCAGCAAATGATCGGGGTCAGACCGTGCTCAAATGCTTTCAGCACCTTCTTATTGACCGTCTCATCGGTCTCTGCAAAGTATTCTCTGCGCTCGGAATGTCCGATAATCACGTATTTAACGCCTGCATCGGTCAGCATATTCGGGGAAATCTCGCCGGTGTAAGCACCTTTCTCCTCGAAATACATATTTTCAGCGCCAACTGCGATGTTGGTTCCCTCACACGCTTTTACAACCGGGATAATATCAATCGCCGGTACGCAGAATACAACGTCTACATCTTCCGAAACAACGAGCGGCTTCAGAAGCTCTACCAGAGCTACTGCCTCCGACGGCGTCATGTTCATTTTCCAGTTGCCTGCTACGATCTTTCTTCTAGCCATGACTATTCTATTCCTCTTTTCTATTTATTTATTATTCGCTGCCGCTACGCCCGGAAGCTCTTTTCCCTCTAAGAATTCCAGAGAAGCGCCGCCGCCGGTAGAAATATGGGTCATCTTGTCGCCAAATCCAAGCTGGTTGACCGCTGCTGCAGAATCGCCGCCACCGATGATCGTGGTCGCTTCGGTGTCTGCCAGTGCTTTTGCAACTGCGATTGTACCCTGTGCCAGAGTCGGATTCTCAAATACACCCATCGGTCCGTTCCATACAACTGTCTTAGCAGATTTTACGGTGTCTGCATACAGCTTTGCAGTTTCCGGTCCAATGTCAAGTCCCATCGTGTCAGCCGGGATAGCGTCAACCGATACATTCTGTACCTCGATCGGTGCATCGATCGGATCCGGGAAGGATGCTGCTACAGCTGCGTCAACCGGAAGAAGCAGTTTCTTGCCAAGCTTCGCCGCCTTCTCTACCATCTCACGGCAATAATCTAACTTTGTATCATCGACTAAGGATTTACCAATCTCCTTGCCCTGTGCTTTTAAGAAGGTAAATGCCATGCCGCCGCCGATGATCAGCGTGTCGCACTTCTCCAGCAGGTTGGAGATAACGTTTAATTTATCGGCTACCTTCGCGCCGCCTAAAATGGCAACGAACGAGCGGACCGGGTTATCTACTGCATTTCCAAGGAAATCTATCTCTTTCTGCATCAGGTAACCAACTACTGCGGTGTCCACATACTGGGTCACGCCTACGTTTGAGCAGTGTGCGCGGTGTGCAGTACCAAATGCATCGTCCACATAGACATCACACAGGGATGCCAGATCCTTGCTGAACGCCTCACCGTTCTTGGTTTCCTCGGCACGGTAACGGGTGTTCTCAAGCAGAACAACCTCGCCATCCTTCATCGCCTCAACGGCTGCCTTTGCGTTCGGTCCAACCACTTCTGGATCGGCTGCAAATTTCACTTCCTGTCCCAGAAGTTCAGACAGACGAACGGCTACCGGTGCCAGAGACAGCTCCGGCTTCGGCTCTCCCTTCGGTTTGCCAAGATGGGAGCAGAGAATTACCTTTCCGCCGTCCGCAATCAGTTTTTTGATCGTCGGAAGCGCTGCCACCAGACGGTTTTCATCGGTGATCTTTCCTTCTTTTAACGGTACGTTGAAATCACAGCGTACCAGAACGCGTTTGCCCTTTACATTGATATCATCCACGGATTTTTTATTCAGCATATCCTGTCTCCTTTACATTATAAAAGAATAAAAAACAGGTCCGGTCCCGACCGAGGACCGGACCCATCTTGAATCCTTATGATTTTCTATCGAATCGATAAAATTATGCCAGCTCTGCGAAGTATTTGATTGTACGAACCATCTGGCTTGTGTAGGAGTTCTCGTTGTCATACCAGGAAACAACCTGTACCTGATATAAGTCATCACCGATCGGAGATACCATAGTCTGTGTAGAATCAAACAGGGAACCATAGCGGATACCTACGATATCGGAGGAAACGATCTCATCCTCGTTGTAGCCAAAGGACTCAGTCTGAGCTGCCTTCATAGCCTCGTTGATAGCTTCCTTAGTAACGTCAGCTTTCTTAACAACGGCTGTCAGAATAGTAGTGGAACCAGTCGGAACCGGAACACGCTGTGCGGAACCGATGAGCTTGCCGTTTAATTCCGGAATAACCAGACCGATCGCTTTTGCAGCACCGGTGGAGTTCGGAACGATATTGACAGCGCCTGCTCTTGCTCTTCTTAAATCGCCTTTTCTGTGCGGTCCGTCCAGAATCATCTGATCGCCTGTGTAAGCGTGGATGGTGGACATGATACCGGACTGAATCGGAGCATAATCGTTTAATGCCTTAGCCATCGGAGCCAGGCAGTTAGTTGTACAGGATGCTGCGGAGATAATCTTATCTTCTGGTTTCAGTGTCTTGTGGTTTACATTGTATACAATAGTCGGAAGGTCATTGCCTGCCGGTGCGGAGATAACGACTTTCTTAGCGCCTGCATCGATATGTGCCTGTGCTTTTGCCTTGGATGTATAGAATCCGGTACACTCCAGAACTACGTCTACACCAATCTCGCCCCACGGAAGTTCAGCAGCGTTTGCCTTTGCGTAGATAGTAATCTTCTTGCCATCTACTACAATATAATCTTCGCCAGCCTCTACCGTATGTCCATCGTATCTGCCCTGAGCAGAATCATACTTTAACAGGTGAGCTAACATTTTCGGATTTGTCAGATCGTTGATAGCTACGACTTCGTAACCCTCAGCGCCAAACATCTGTCTGAAAGCCAGACGACCAATACGACCAAAACCATTAATTGCAACTTTTACTGCCATGATCTCATTCCTCCTAGAAATTCATCTTCATGATTGTTAAATATTAATCAACCCTGCTTGTATTGTACCCAACTTTTCCTAAAATAGCAAGTGGTTTTTTGTAAATTTTACAGCAAATATTCAGTATTTTCTCTCTTGCTGCGCACAACTTCGACGGATTGTCATACCTTAAATGGAATTTTGTGCTGACAGCCTTAATTTTGCATAATTTTTTAACCAAATGCTCTAATTCGAACTATTTTCATTTTAATCGATCTCTTCTTGTTTGTGAACCTCACATGGCTAAAGTCACGTGCTTCTCGGCCGTTTTAAACGGCAAGACTAAATATCGGCGGATACGCCAGTATCTTAGAATTCGTGCGGATACGCACTTTTTCCACACCGGATACGGCTGGTTTCCACATTACAGGTAGTCCGCTGTATATCTGCCTGCGTTTATGCCGCTTTTAAGTTGTTTACTTCTACATAAAGCTTTCTCAAATCTGCATAAACACAGGAGGTTCTACGCTTCACTGCAGGTACTTTTGCCTCCAGTGAAGACCTTTCCGTTTCCGGCAAGGGTTTTAAAAGTTCCCGTATAAAATATCTCGCTCCGATATTATAGGATGCTGACAGGTCGCAGTTATACTGTTTTCCGGTCCGGAAGGTACATAGGCTATGGTTCTCCTGGTTTCTTACTACCGCTCCGCTTCCGTCACAGGCCAGCCTGCTGGTGTTCCGGGCACTGACCATGGACACACGAATTCCGTTCCGATGTGCCTGATGTTCACACAGTTTCTGAATATCCCGCTTTCTCCATAAATGAAGCTTTTGTTTCTTTTTTCCGGATATTTTTCCCTGCATTTCCAGATACTCGAACACAATTACATCTGCCTGATACTCTGCGGCATATTTCGTGATCTCCGCAGCTATTTTGCGGGACAGCTCCATATTCAGCCTTTTTGCATAATCCCATCGGCTTTGGACCTGTCTGGAGGAATGTTCCCTCTGAAAACGGCGGATTCTGCCAAGCACATGATACAAATGGTCTTTATCACTGGAGAAATTTATAAATTTACGTCCCAGGATAGTGCCATCTGCACGCATGATGCTGCAGACCGCATCCGTATTGATTCCTAAATCAACGCTGCATATCACCTGCTCTTTTACATCTGTTTTTGATAAGCTTACTTCCTCTGTGTATGAAAACCGAAGGAAATATTTATGATGTTTCCTTTCCAAAGTAGGGGCAGATGCCTTTTTACCACTCCATTTTTTTCGCAGATATTCCATATCGGTATGAAGTAATTTTACTTGAAACCACTTCCACTCCCGCCCATCAAACAGCTTTAAATGTGCCGCATCTTCTCCCGGTTCTGCTTCCTTATACATGACATCCCGATAAAATACCGGCATCGCATGATTCTCACAGACCAGCTTCGGTTTTCCTCTCAGTTCTCCCTTTTCCCACAAACTAAGGCGTGTCTGATAGGAGGACACGGCTCCAAGTGCGTGTTGAATCGCCGCTCTTCTCAGATAAGATGGCATCTTAGGAAAATGACGGTCAAACGGAAATCTGGCATGATTCTTTTTTGTCTCATGTACCAGATGTTCCGCCTCATTAAAGCGTTTTTGTAGATTTTTGATTTCTGAAAGTTCTTCCCAGATCTCTGCATACACCGGAATCAGATAGGAAACTGCTTTCCGAAAAATATCCAGCGTAGAGCGGAGCGGTATATTCTTTTTTTTAATTTCTACTCCATAGCTGGATACAATCTGCATAAAATTTCCTACTTTCTTTTTTCCTTCTCTTTTTGTCCCTCAATGTATGCCACTACCTGATCCCTGCTTCGGTCACTTACGGTGACTGCACAATACGATGGATTCCACAAATGTCCTCCCCACAGCTCCTGTTTTAATTCTGGATGCGAAAGAAACAACTGACGTGCCAGATTCCCCTTCATAATCTTTATCATGTCTGATATAAAAAATTGTGGTTTGCAATCCAGAAGTAAATGAATATGATCTGGCATAACCTCCATCGCCAGAATCTTAAATTTGTATTCCTCCGCAAGCCCATACAACATTTTTTTACATTCTGCGTCTATCCCATTTTTCAGGACCTGTTTTCGATATTTCGTGCACCAGACAAGATGATATTGCAAAGAATACACATATCCTCTACCATATGAAAGTGTATTTCTCTTAATAGTAAATATATCTTTTTCCATGTTTATATTATACCATATGCCCCCACACTTGGCAAACGCTAGTTCTGTATCTTGATAAAAAATTTGGCGCACCTAACTCATCACTACTACAATATACTTATGGGTAATCCCCTTACATCCAGTAAGGATTTATCCATCTCATTACTTAAACTGTTAGAATGTAGGATGCAATGGTATATCGACTTCATCACTAGGACTTAGCGTCCGTACTTTAGACTGATAACCAGCTCCTCATTCACAGTGTTCGTTTTATGCAGGTTGAATCACATTAAGTGCATTCGTGTCACACACAGTAGTTTGAGCAGGTAATGAGTAAATCTGGTATTTATCCATTGTAATATTTTTTAAGGAGTGATAAATTTATGAACGCAGTAGGTATCGATGTTTCAAAAGGTAAAAGTATGGTTACAATTCTGAGACCATTTGGGGAGATTGTATCCTCTCCTTTTGAGATCAAGCACACATCCAGTGATATCCATTCACTTATTAAACTTATTCATTCTATCGAAGGTGAATCCCGGGTTGTAATGGAACATACCGGCCGCTACTACGAAGCACTTGCTCACCAGCTTTCAGCAGCAGATCTCTTTGTCAGTGCTGTTAATCCCAAGTTGGTCAAAGATTTTAATAACGATTCTCTTCGCAAAATCAAGTCCGACAAAGCTGATTCTGTCAAGATTGCCCGCTACGCTCTTGACAAATGGCAAAGTCTTGAACCGTATAGTATTACAGATGAATTACGCGCTCAGCTAAAGGTCATGAATCGTCAGTTCCATTTCTATGTGAAACAAAAAACGGCTATGAAAAATAATCTTATTGGCCTCATTGACCAGACCTATCCAAATGCAAATACTTATTTCAATAGTCCCACCCGCAGTGATGGTTCCCAGAAATGGGTTGATTTTGTCTCTACATACTGGCATGTAGATTGCATTCGTAAAATGTCTCTAAACGCTTTTGTTGAACATTATCAGAACTGGTGCAAGCGCAAAAAATATGCCTTCAATAAATCAAAAGCGGAAGAAATTTACACCAAAACAAAGGAACTTGTTCCAGTATTTCCTAAGAATGAAATAACCAAACATATCATCAGACAAGCTATCGATCAGCTCAACAGTACTTCCGTTACTGTCGAAACAATACGCACTCTCATGAACGAGACTGCCTCAAAGCTTCCTGAATACTCAATTGTCATGCAGTTTAAAGGGATTGGTCCATCTCTCGGTCCACAGCTTATGGCTGAGATCGGTGATGTAACCAGATTCACGCATAAAGGAGCCCTTACTGCATTCGCCGGAGTTGATCCTGGGGTAAACGAATCTGGTTCCTATGCACAAAAAAGCGTCCCAACATCCAAACGTGGATCTTCAAATTTAAGAAAGACTCTTTTTCAAGTAATGGATGTTCTTATCAAAACCATGCCTCAGGATGATCCTGTATATCAATTCATGGACAGAAAACGCACCCAGGGTAAGCCTTACTATGTTTATATGACTGCAGGTGCTAATAAATTTCTCAGAATATACTATGGACGAGTGAAAGAATATCTTTCTGTTCTTCCTGATCCAAGCTAATTCAAAACTTTTACTTTCAGACCAGCACTGGTTGTGGTGGCCTTATTTTAATGCCTAATTTTTAACCTGTAAAGTTTTTTAACTTTCTTCAATTTTAGTATTGACTTTTTATTTGCAGGCTAAAGTAACGAGAATGCGACGCGCAATTATTCAATATGTGGCAAAAAATGTGGCAGGATTTCTGGCCATAATTTACCAGATTTCAGACTCTACTGCTGCTCTTTCAATAGAAAGACCTTTCATATAGCTGTCCATAAATGCATTAAATCCAGCCACACCTTCCGGTTTTGGATCCAGTGTGCTGCTTTCCTGATCTGCAAACACTTTATTATCAAGGAAGCTTTCCAGAGTCTCACCTTCTTCTTTATTTACCAGATAAGAAGCAAGAAGTGCGATTCCCCAGGCTCCGCCTTCACCTGCAGTAGCCATTACAGATACCGGTGCATTGACAGCATCTGCCAGAATCTGCTGTCCTACGCCTTTTGTCTTGAATAATCCTCCATGGCCAAGAAGACGGTCTACTTTTACATTTTCTTTCTCAAACAGAAGGTTCAGACCTACCCTCATGGCTCCAAGGCATGTATACAGATTGGTTCTCATGAAGTTTGCAAGATTGAATTTGCTCTCTGGGGAACGTACAAATAACGGGCGTCCTTCTTCAAAGCCTGTCATATGCTCGCCTGAGAAATAGCAGTAAGACAGAAGTCCGCCACAGTCCGGATCACCTTCAAGTGCTTTATTATAAAGAGTTCCAAACAGTTTATTCATATCCACTTCCATACCCATAGCCTCTGCAAACTCTTTAAATACATTTACCCAGGCATTCAGGTCAGAGGTACAGTTGTTGGAATGAGCCATAGCTACCAGATGTCCGGACGGAGTGGTAACCATGTCGATTTCTTTATACGGTCTGGAGAGTTCTTTTTCCAGAACGATCATGGCAAATACAGAAGTTCCTGCGGAAACGTTACCTGTACGAACTGCAACACTGTTTGTGGCAACCATACCTGTTCCTGCATCACCTTCCGGAGGGCATACCGGAATGCCTGCCTGAAGCTTTCCTGTTGGGTCCAGAAGCTTTGCACCTTCTTCGGTAAGTGTTCCTGCCTTTTCACCTGCAACCAGGACTTTTGGAAGGATAT
>OLGI01000966.1_pt1 | contig 27217 bp, 16 predicted proteins | sample 1605221 | NCBI WGS metagenome assembly OLGI01 (sample SAMEA3888915, study PRJEB22519) | human gut metagenome | biome: human gut; feature: human-associated habitat; material: faeces | place: Denmark | collected 2010 | reverse complement strand
TGAGCGTGCCGAGGCACGACACGACGACCAGCACGAACAGACCCACGCCGGCGGCCCGGCCGAAGATCTTCTCGAAGGCGAGCTTGGCGCCGGCCTCGCCTCCGGCCATGATCTCCGCATTCGAGACGCTGCCGGACAGGCCAATGTAGTAGAGAATGTACGTCAGGGCCACGATGAGCGTGCCGATGACAAGCGCGATCGGCAGGTTGCGCCGGGCATTCTTGAGCTCGGCGTTGATGCTCGTGGCGATGATCCAGCCCTCGTATGCAAAGGCCGTTGCCGCCACGGCGGTGAACAGCGCGTGGCCGTTGCCGCCCTCGACGGTTGTGACGACGGTGGTGAAGTTTTCGATCGTTGTGCCGTTGGCAAGGCCGACGATTGTGCCGACGATGCCCATGAGCAGCAGCGGGATGAGCTTGATGACCGTGGTCGCCACCTGAAACTTGCCCGCCAGGATCGGCGACAGGGCGTTGACCGCGTAGCTGCCGACGAGGAACAGGCACGCAAGGACCATGACCGGGCCGCCCGTGATGTCAAACCCGCACAGCACGCCGAGATACCGTGCGCTGACCCAGGCCAGCACGGACGTCATGGCCGGGAAATAGATAAACGTTGTGAACCAGCCCATGTAATAGGCGTAGCGTTTGCCTACGAGCGCTTCGGCGTAGTCTACGAGCCCGTTGACGTGCGCATAACGTGTGGCGAGGATGGAGAACATGTACGCGCAGATGATCATGATCAGGCCGCCGATCGCCCAGGCGAGGATGCCGAGCGGCAGGTTGCCGCCGGTCGCGGTGAGGATCTTCTCGGCTTTGAAGAACACGCCGCTGCCGATGACGATGCCGATGACGAGTGCGATCGCCGTCGGCAGGCCATACTTTTTCTTCAGTTCATTGTCCATAAATTCTTTTTCTTCTTTCCCCCAGATTTTTGCCGCCAATTTCACGCTTAAAATCGCTAAATCAACAGCTGTAAGATATATTGTACATGACAGCGGCGGAAATTACAAGGAAAGGTTGTGCCGAGCGTGCAAAATTGCCCTCCCGGACGGCTCCGGGAGGGCAATGCGGTGGATTTGAAAGTCTGTCTTACAGGGCGCACAGCACGACGCACGCCTGTTCACGGGTCGCAGTGCTGAACGGCTGGAAGCTGCCGTCGGGCATGCCGCTGATGACACCTGCACGGTGCAGCGCCTGCACAGCGGGCAGGGCATAGGCGGAGATGCTGCTCTCGTCCGTGAAGGGCGTGACCGTCTGCTGCTGCAGTGCGACATCGTAGCGCTGCGTATACTGATAGAGCATCACGGCCATGTCCTGCCGCGTGATCTTGGCGTCGGGCGAGAAGGTCGTGGCGCTCGTGCCGCTGACGATGCCGTTGGCGAGGGCCCAGTTGACGTAGGGTGCATACCACGCGCCCTCCGGCACGTCGCGGAACGAGGTGGCCGGGTATTTCGACACATCCGCCTTTGCAAGGCCGGCGAGCATGGTTACAAACTGCGCGCGTGTGACATCGCCCGCCGGCTCAAAGGTCGTGGGCGTCATGCCGGAGACGACACCGGCATCATACATCTGCTTGATGTAGGTGTAGCTCCAGCGGTCGACTGCCACATCCGTGAACGGCAGACCGGACGCCGCGCTCACGTGGGAGAGATTGTCCATCAGGCTCAGGTAGAACTGGCGCAGCGCGGTCACGCTCTGCGACGCCAGATCGGGCACGGGCATGCCGGCGATGAAGTTGCCGTGATCATAGTGGCGCACAGGCATCACGTTCCACACGCCGGGCTGATAGCTGACGTTGGAGTAACCATCCTGCTGGATATAGCCGGTCTTGCCACTCTGGGTCAGGCACCGGCCGGCGCTGTCGGTCGGATACAGGGCGGAGACGGTGTTGACGAGTCCGTCGTTCGGTGCCCAGGTCTTGTCGATGCGGAAGCCGCCCGCAGTCGTCTGGTCATAATAGCTGCACATTCTGTTTGCAAACGGCACGAACAGCGGCGTCATGTCGACGGCCGAGGTGCGCGCACCGGTGGCGCTGCTCTGGCGCGTCTTGTCGCCGGCGTAGGAGAAGTAATAGACATTGGGCTGGATCTCGATATCGTCGTTGAGCTCCAGTGCGCGGTCGATCGTCAGGTCGCGGAAGACATTGTCGTTGTGCGACAGGAAGTCCGAGTGCAGCACGCGGTCGAGCGCCTCGAGCACGGTCTCACCGTCCTTGCGGTAGAAGCCGAACTGTTCGAGCTGGAAATCATACACGCCCTTGAAGTCCGAGATGCCCAGCAGCTTTGCCATCGCGGTCGAGGCCTCGGCCGCAAACTGCGCCATGTTGTCGCAGCACTCGAGGAAGGTCGTGCCGTTGTGCGGGGCGGCCAGCGTCGTCAGGGAATAGACCCAGTCGGCCTTTCCGCCCTCGAAGAAGGGGGAGACCTCCGTGCCGGCGGCCTTGGCCGCGGCCTGCTCTGCAGCAGAGCCGTCGGCGAGGATGTCGAGGAACAGGCGGATCGTTGCGCCGCCGAAGCTGTGGCCGACGAGGTTGATCTTCTTGCTCGCGCTCCAGCCGGCAAACAGCGGCTTGTCATACGTCGCGCCGTAGCGCGCATGGCCATATTCGGCGGCGTGTGCCGCGCCGTAGTCCACGGTCGTGCCGGTGAGCTGGGCGTAGAGCTCGCACGCGCGGTCCCACGCGCTCGAGAGCGGGCCGACGGAGGCGGCGTAGCTCTCATAACCCTTGCTCGTCATATACGGCATCAGGTCGGTCGACAGACCCCAGTAGGGGACGGCGGAATAGATCTGGTCGTGTTCGCCCCAGCCCATCAGGCCGTGGACATAGACCGTCGGGTAGCGCGTCGCGCCGGACTGCGTGTTCGCAGCGGCCGCCGGCAGGAGCAGAAGACTCCCGGCCATCACCAGTGCGAGCAGCAGACACAAAAACTTCTTGCTTTTTTTCATGGTGTATGCACATTCCTTTCCGGCGCGCCGGAGCGCGCTGTAATTTTCTTGCTTTCCGCTATATTATAGTATCGCGTGTGAGGATTTTCAATCCGGGCAGCACATCTGCTTTGTGCCAATTTATTAAAAATGTGAGGTTTTGTTACATATAGACGGAGTTGTCTGACTTTTGACTTGGCGCTCGCAGCGTATGGAAACAGGTCCTCCGGGCACCCCGGAGGACCTGTTCAGCTTGTCAGAAAACCTCGTAGCCTTTTGCCGCCGGAGCGGCGAAAGAAAATCCGATCATTTTCTCAGGCGACATGTGCGGCTGAGAAAATACTTCTCGGCCTGCAAACGTGCGCGCTGCCCGTCAAAGGCGGACAGCGCGTGCGCTGCAGTCAGGCCGCAAATCCCCTTGTCAAAAAGTATTACTTTTTGACAGTCTTAAAAACGTCCCCCGGGTACCCCGGAGGACGTTTTGAATGTTTTGTGCATTACAGCATGCACAGCATGGTGCAGGCCTGTTCGCGGGTAGCGGTTCCGTACGGCTGGAAGCTGCCGTCGGGCATGCCGCTGATGACGCCCGCGCGCTGCAGCGTCTGCACGGCGACCTGAGCATAGGCTGCAATGCTGCCCGCATCCGTGAAGGGTGTGACCGGCTGCTGCTGCAGATGCACCTGGAAGCGCTGCGTGTAGCTGTAGAGCATCACGGCCATGTCCTGCCGCGTGATGCTGGCGTCGGGCGAGAAGGTTACGGCACTCGTGCCGCTGACGATGCCGTTGGCGAGCGCCCAGTTGACGTAGGGCGCGTACCACGCGCCTTCCGGCACATCGCGAAACGGCGTGGCCGGGCAGTTCGACACGTCCGCACCGGCGAGCCCGGCGAGCATGGTCACAAACTGTGCACGCGTCACGTTTGCGGCGGGGGAGAATGTCGTAGCGCTCGTGCCGCTGACGACACCGGCGTCATACAGCTCCTTGATATACGGGTAGCTCCAGCGCGACTCGGCCACGTCCGTGAACGGGAAGGCGGTACCGGTCGCCGCGGTGGTATAGGTGCTGTAGATGTCCTCCATGATGCCGCGGTAGAGTGCGCGCGTCTTGACGAGGCTGCCGTTGAGCATGCCGCCGACGAACTGGATGTGGTCAAACGACTGCACGGGCATGACGTACCAGATGCCGGGCTGGAAATTGATGTTGGAGTAGCCGTCGTAATTCGTCCAGCCCTGCTTGCCGTCCTTCGTCAGGCAGGTGCCGTCGCTGTGGATGGGGTAGAAGGCGGACACGGTGTTGACCATGCCGTCGTTCGGGCGCCAGCTCTTGTCGATGTAGAAGCCGCCGGCGGTATACTTGTCATAATATTTGCCCATGTTGTATGCGCCGGGGTAGAACAGCGTCCACATCCTGGCCGACGGGATGTAGTTGCCGGAGACCGGGTCCTGCACGGTCTGGTTGCCGGCGTAGGAGAAGTAGTAGACGTTCGGCTCGATGCCGATGCCGTCATTGATCTCGAGCGACTTGTCGATCGTCAGGTCGAGGAAAGCGTTGTCGTTGTGCGACATGAAGTCGGTGCTGAACACGCGCTGCAGCGTCTCAAGCACGGTCTCATCGGGGTCTTTGCAAATGCCGAACTGCTCCAGCTGGAAGTCGAGCAGGTTCTTGAGCTCCGTGATGCCGAAGCCCTTGGCGAGCGTCTCGGCCAGGTTCGTGGACACGTCCATGATCGTGCCGTTGGACTCGATGAAGGTCGTGCCGTTATGCGGCGCTGCGACCTCGGTCATGGAGTGCACCCAGCTGCTCTTGCCGCCGGTGAACAGCGGGCTCGGCGTGGTGCCGGCGGCTTTAGCCGCCGCGACTTCCTCGGCGCTGCCGTTTGCCATCAGCTCGAGAAACAGGCGCGTCGTCGCGCCGCCGAAGCTGTGGCCGACGAGGTTGACGGCGCGGCGCGTGCCCCAGCCGTCAAAGAGCGGCCGGTCGTAGGTGATGCCGTAGCGTGCGTGGTCGTGCGCTGCAGCGTGCGCCGCGCCGTAGTCGACCGTCGTGCCGGTCAGCTGCGCGTAGAGCTCACACGCGCGGTCCCATGCACTCGAGATCGGGCCGACGGTGGCCGAATACGTCTCGTAGCCGAGGGAGTTGAGATATGCCGTCAGGCTGCCGGTGGTCATGCCCCAGTAGGGCAGCACGCTGTTGAGACCGGCGCGCTCGCCCCAGCCCATCAGACCGTGCACGAACACGACCGGGTCGCTTTTGCTGCTCGGACAGGTCTGGTCTGCGGCCGCTGCCGGAAGCACACACAGGCTCACGGCCAGTGTGAGTGCCAGCAGCAGACTCAAAAATCGTTTGTTTCGTCTTGTCATTTGCTTACCTCCTAATATCGTGGGTGCGGGTGCCGAAGCTTTTCCGTGTGCGCGGAAAGTCGGGGGGGCGCGCCGCTGCGTACCTGCGCACCGTCTGGTGTATATATCTGTATGTAATATAAATGAATTACAGTACTGGAATAATGCACACAATTCCGGCGCGGCGAGAGATTTTTTGAACACAAAGCAAATATTGTATAAAATGACAAACCGATTCTGCATTTTTCTCGTCATCATTCACGAAAATTCATAAATTCTGTATTTGATTTCGGAAAATTCTACGAATTTGGGCATTCTCTTGCAAACTGTATAAAAACCGCTTCCGCACATTGTGAAGATTTGGACAGTTTTGCGCACATTCGTTATAGCACCGCAAGGGGCGATTTGATATAATATGAACGAAAGATACCATGGATAACTTTACAAATGGAGGTAAAGGAATGAGCAAAAAATACCTGTACTATTTCAGCGAAGGAAGTCAGGCATTCGGCGGTGACAAGACCGCGATGCGCAACACGCTTGGCGGCAAGGGTTCCGGCCTGGCGGAGATGACAGCGGCCGGTATGCCGGTGCCGCAGGGCTTCACGATCACGACGGAAGCCTGCACGCAGTACTATACGGACGGCCGTCAGATCAATGCGGAGATCCAGGCGGACATCTTTGCGCACGTCAAGGGCCTTGAGGAGATCACCGGCAAGAAGCTCGGCGACGTGGAAAATCCCCTGCTGGTGTCCGTGCGCTCCGGCGCGCGCCAGTCCATGCCCGGCATGATGGACACCATCCTCAACCTCGGCCTGAATGATGCGTCCGTTGAGGGTCTGGCCAAGAAGACCGGCAACCCGCGCTTTGCCTACGACAGCTACCGCCGCTTTGTGCAGATGTTTGCAGACGTCGTCATGGGCGTGTCCAAGAGCCTGTTCGAGGAAGAGATCGACAAGATGAAGGCCGCCAAGGGCGTCACGAACGACGTCGATCTGGATGCCGACGATCTCAAGCAGCTCGTCGTCATCTTCAAGAAGATCTACGAGGACAACGAGCACAAGCCCTTCCCGCAGGATCCGAACGAGCAGCTCATCGAGGCCGTCAAGGCCGTGTTCCGCAGCTGGGATAACCCGCGCGCGAACGTCTACCGCAAGATGAACGAGATCCCCTACGAGTGGGGCACTGCCGTCAACGTCCAGCAGATGGCCTTCGGCAACTCCGGCGACCGCTCCGGCACGGGCGTTGCCTTCACGCGTGATCCCGCCACGGGCGAGAAGAAGCTCATGGGTGAGTACCTCATCAATGCGCAGGGCGAGGACGTTGTCGCAGGCGTGCGTACCCCGAGCCCGATCAGCCACCTGCAGGAGCAGATGCCCGAGGTGTATGATGAGTTCGTGGCGATCGCCAACCGCCTTGAGCATTACTTTAAGGATATGCAGGATATGGAGTTCACCATCGAGGATGGCAAGCTCTACATGCTCCAGACCCGCAACGGCAAGCGCACCGCGCAGGCCGCGCTGCAGATCGCGTGCGACCTCGTCGACGAGGGCATGATCTCCGAGCGCGAGGCCGTGCTGCGCGTCGAGCCCAAGCAGCTCGACACGCTGCTGCACCCGCAGTTTGACGCCGAGGCGCTCAAGCGCGCCGACGCCATCGGCAAGGGTCTTGCCGCGTCCCCCGGCTCCGCCTGCGGTCAGGTCGTTTTCTCCGCCGAGGAGGCCGAGGAAGCCGTCAAGAATAAGACCATGCCGAAGGTCGTGCTCGTCCGTCTCGAGACCAGCCCCGAGGACATCGTGGGCATGCAGGTCTCTCAGGGCATCCTGACCGTGCGCGGCGGCATGACCAGCCACGCGGCCGTCGTCGCCCGCGGCATGGGCACCTGCTGCGTCTCCGGCTGCGGCAATGACAACAACGTCCGCATCAGCTACGCCGACAAGTTCTTTGAGATCAACGGCCACAAGTTCACGGAGGGTGACTGGATCTCCCTCGACGGCAGCACCGGCAACATCTACGCCGGCCAGATCCCGACCGTCGCCGCCACCGGCAACAAGAACTTCAACCGCCTCATGGGCTGGGCTGACGCTGCCCGCCGCCTGAACGTCGAGGCCAACGCCGACAACCCGCGCGATGCGCAGCAGGCTGTCGATCTCGGCGCCGAGGGCATCGGCCTGTGCCGCACCGAGCATATGTTCTTTGCCGAGGACCGCATCAAGGCTGTCCGCGAGATGATCTGCGCCCGCACCGTTGAGGAGCGCAAGGTCGCGCTGGCGAAGGTCGAGCCGTTCCAGCAGAGCGACTTTGAGGCCATGTACCGCATCATGGGCGACCGCCCGATGACGATCCGTTACCTCGATCCCCCGCTGCACGAGTTCCTGCCCACCCAGAAGGCGGACATCGAGGAGCTGGCGCAGGAGATGGGCATGACGTTTGACGAGCTGCAGGACGTCGTTGTGTCCCTGCATGAGTTCAACCCCATGATGGGCCACCGCGGCTGCCGCCTGTGCGTCACCTACCCGGAGATCGCCGAGATGCAGACCAACGCCGTCATCAAGGCTGCCCTCAAGGTCAGCGCCGAGACCGGCACGATGATCACGCCGTACATCATGATCCCGCTGGTCGGCGAGCGTAAGGAGCTCAAGTTCATCAAGGACATCGTCGTCCGCACGGCGGATGCGCTGATCAAGGAGGCCGGTGTGGACATGAAGTATCACGTCGGCACCATGATCGAGATCCCGCGCGCCGCGCTCACGGCCGACGAGATCGCCAAGGAAGCGGACTTCTTCAGCTTCGGCACCAACGACCTGACGCAGATGACCTTCGGCTTCAGCCGTGACGACGCTGCGAAGTTCCTCGGCAGCTACTATGACACCAAGATCTACGAGAGCGACCCGTTCCAGCATCTGGACATCAGCGGCGTCGGCAAGCTCGTGGAGATGGCCTGCAAGCTCGGCCGTCAGACGAATCCGGAGCTCGAGCTCGGCATCTGCGGCGAGCACGGCGGCGATCCGTCCTCCGTCGAGTTCTGCCACAAGGTCGGCCTGGACTATGTCTCCTGCAGCCCGTTCCGTGTCCCCATCGCCCGCCTCGCCGCCGCACAGGCTGCGATCAAGGACATGCAGTAAGCAAATCGCTTTCGGCATAGGCTTTTATTGAATCAAACAAGCGCCCAGCCATTCGGCTGGGCGCTTGTACTTTGTAAAAAGATGTGGTAGGATGTGGACCAATCAGATGTTGGATGGGAAAGGGGAGAGTGCATGGAGATCAGACCCTTGGACAGAGAGATATATGCGGGCAAAACATTTACGGCTTGCTACCGCACGAATGGCTATTATGAGATCCGCCCGTCCGAGACGGGCTTTCAGATGGACTATGTGCCCTTTGCGGAGCCGACCGAGCGGTCATTTGACGATGTGTTCTTCGGCGAATGGCTCGAAGACCCGATCGCCTTCGGCGTGTTCGAGGGTGACAAGCTGATCGGATATGTCGAGGGCTCGATAGAGGGCTGGAACAACCGTTTTCGGCTCAGCAACATCTGCGTGCTGGACTTTTCCGAGCGCAGCAGGGGCGTCGGCACGGCGCTGATGAAGACCATAGAGCAAGCGGCGGAGAATACCGGGGCGCGCATGCTGATTTTAGAGACGCAGTCGTGCAATGAAAACGCCATCGCGTTTTATAAAAAGAACGGTTTCGAAATCGTCGGCTTCGACCTGTACGCCTACTCCAACGACGATCCTGAGCGGCACGAGGTGCGGATCGAAATGGGGAAGAAGCTGCACTGAGCGCCGGTTTTGCATCTTAAAAGCATTTTTCAAAGGAGAACACAGCCATGCTGTTACTGCTTCAGATCATTTTATGTTGTCTTCTGTATCTCGCGCTGGTCAAATGCGCGGTGCGAGACAGCGGGCGCAACTGCCTCTATTTTTACCCGGACGCGTATCTCGACGAGGCGCAGCGGCGCGGCATCGCCGACAAGACTGAGGAGCTGCGCAAGGGCAAGCGCTTTATGACGTTCTTCTGCCTTGTGATCTTCGTCGTGCTGATCGCGGTCATCGCCGGATGGAACGGCGTGAAGGACTTTAAGACCGCGAGTTTTGAAACCTACCTCTTCCTTGTGGTCGTGAACTGGTTCGACGGCTTTGTCATCGACCTGCTGTGGGTCGGCCACAGCAAGATCTGGCGTATAGGGCATGGAGGGCGTCCCCTATGGGAAGCCGTGGCGGACGGTCTACACCAAGCGCAGTGCGGCCACAGCGCTGTACCTTCTTGTCGCGGCCGCGGTCGGCGGGATCGTTGTGCTGATCGGCAAAATTTGACAGCGGAAGAAAAAAGGTTCCCAAGCCATTGGCTTGGGAACCTTTTTCGCATCGCCGCGCGATGCAGAGGATCAAAGGAGAGGTTCATAAAGAAGTTTGGAAGAGATCGTTTCAGATACGGCTGCGGATCTCCGCACCCATGGCCTTGCAGCCGACGAGTTGGCAGTTTTCCTGCATGATGTCGCCGCAGCGGAAGCCCGAGCGCAGCGTTTTATCCACCGCGCGCTCGATGGCGTCGGCCTCGGCGGCCATGTCGAAGCTGTAGCGCAGCATCATTGCGGCGGCCAGGATCGTGCCGATGGGGTTCGCCTTGTCCTGCCCCGCAATGTCCGGCGCGGAGCCGTGGATGGGCTCGTAGAGTCCGTTCGTGCCGTCGCCCATGCTGGAGGACGGGATCATGCCGATCGAGCCCGTGATCTGGCTCGCCTCGTCGGAGAGGATGTCGCCAAAGAGATTTTCGGTCACGATGACGTCAAACTGGCTCGGGTCACGCACGAGCTGCATCGCCGCGTTGTCGACATACATGTGGCGAAGCTCGACATCTGGGTAGTCCTTCGCGACCTCTGTGACCGTCTTGCGCCAGAGACGCGAGGTGTCGAGCACGTTGGCCTTGTCGATGGAGGTGACGCGCTTGCGGCGCTTGCGCGCGGTCTCGAACGCGACGCGCGCGACACGCTTGATCTCGTGCTCTGAGTAGGCCATGATGTCGGTGGCCTTCTGCTCGCCGTTCGCCTCTTCCGTGCGGTGCTCGCCGAAGTACACGCCGCCGATGAGCTCGCGCACGACGACGAGGTCGATGCCGCCTTCCGCGATGTCGGCGCGCAGCGGGCAGGCGGCGGAGAGCTCGGAGAACATCTTGGCGGGGCGCACGTTCGTATAGAGACCCATGCCCTCGCGCAGCTTGAGCAGACCGCGCTCGGGACGGTTGGCGGCGGGCTGATTGTCCCACTTCGGGCCGCCGACCGCACCGAGCAGCACGCTGTCCGCGTTGCGGCAGGTCACTAAACTCGAATCCGGCAGCGGCACGCCAAATTTATCGATGGCGTTGCCGCCCATCGGCGCGTCGACGTAGGTGAAGGTGTGGCCAAACTTCGCGGCCACGGCGTCTAAAATGCCCATGGCCTCGGTGACGATCTCGGGGCCGATGCCGTCGCCCTTGATGATGGCAATGGTCTTGTTCATTTCGCCGCCTCCTTTGCCTTGAGCGAGGCCATCAGGCCGCCGCGCGCGATCATGTCCTTGATAAACGGCGGGAAGGGCTCGGCCTGATACGTCGTGCCCTTTGTCACGTCTGTGATGACGCCGGTGTCGAAGTCGACTGTTACCTCGTCGCCGTTTTCGATCTCCGCGCTCGCGGCGGGGCACTCCAAAATGGCGAGGCCGATGTTGATAGCGTTGCGGTAGAAGATGCGGGCGAAATTCGCCGCGATGACGCAGGAGATGCCGCTCGCCTTGATGGCGACGGGCGCGTGCTCGCGCGACGAGCCGCAGCCGAAGTTTACGCCCGCGACCATGATGTCGCCGTCTTTGACGCGGTGGATGAAGTCCTTGTCGATGTCCTCCATGCAGTGGGAGGCGAGCTCCTTGTGGCTCTGGGTGTTCAGATAGCGCGCGGGGATGATGACGTCCGTATCGACGTGATCCCCATACTTATGGACAATGCCGTGTGCATTCATTTGTTCATGACCTCCTCCGGATGAGAAATGTGGCCGGTAATACCAGACGCCGCGGCGACAGCCGGAGAGGCGAGGTAGACCTCGCTGTCGACGTGGCCCATGCGGCCGACAAAGTTGCGGTTGGTGGTGGAAACGCAGCGCTCGCCGGCGGCGAGGATGCCCATATAGCCGCCGAGGCACGGCCCGCATGTGGGCGTGGAGACGATGCAGCCCGCGTCGAGGAAAATATCGGTGTAGCCCTCGTGCATGCAGGCGCGGTAAACTTCCTGCGTGGCGGGGATGATGATGCCGCGGACGTTCGGGGCCAGGTGATGCCCCTTTAAGATCGCGGCGGCGGCGGCCATGTCAGGGAGCTGGCCGTTCGTGCACGAGCCGATGACGATCTGGTCGATGGCGATGTCGCTGCCCTCGCGCGCGCTGTGCGCGTTTTCGGGCAGGTGCGGCCAGGCGACCGTGCAGTCGACCTTGCCAAGGTCGATGTCGATGACGCGCTCGTATTCTGCATCGGGGTCGGCCTCGAACGCTGTCCAGGGGCGGTCCACGCGGCCCTCAACATAGGCGCGCGTCACGTCGTCGACGGGGAAGATGCCGTTTTTGCCGCCCGCCTCGATGGCCATGTTGCAGATGCTCAGGCGGTCATCCATCGACAGCGAAGCGACGCCCGGGCCGGTGAACTCCATCGACTTATACAGCGCACCGTCCACGCCGATCATGCCGATGAGCGTCAGGATGACGTCCTTGCCGGAGACGAACGGGCGGAGCTTGCCGGTGAGATTCACCTTGATGGCGGACGGGACCTTGAACCACGTCTCGCCCGCGGCCATGGCCGCACCCATGTCGGTCGAGCCGACGCCGGTGGAGAACGCGCCGAGCGCGCCGTAAGTGCAGGTGTGAGAGTCCGCACCGATGACGGCCTCGCCCGGGGCGACAAGCCCCTGCTCGGGCAGCAGCGCGTGTTCGATGCCCATCGTGCCGACATCGTAGAAGTGGTCGATGTCGAAGCGGCGGGCAAAGGTGCGGCACTGCTTGCACTGCGTGGCGGACTTGATGTCCTTGTTCGGTGCGAAGTGATCCATCACCATCGCAATGCGGCTCTTGTCGAAGACCTTTTCAAAGCCCGCGGACTCAAACTCGTTGATGGCCACGGGGGTCGTGATGTCGTTGCCGAGGACGAGGTCGAGCTTTGCCTGGATGAGCTGGCCCGCGCGCACGCTCTCAAGTCCTGCGTGCTTGGCGAGAATTTTCTGCGTCATTGTCATGCCCATGTCGCGTTTCTCCTTTCAGTTGCCGGATTCCATGATCTTGTTGATGCCGTTGACGTAGGCGCGGATCGACGATTCGATGATATCGGTCGAGAGGCCCGAGCCGGTGTACGACCGCCCGTCGGGGCCGGAGACCTTGACCACGGCCTCGCCGATGGCGTCCTCGCCGTCCGTGACGGCGTTGAGGCTGAAGCTCTCGAGCTTCACGTCCATATGAAGCATGCGGTTGATGGCCTTGAACGAGGCGTCCAGCGGGCCTGTGCCGATGGCGACGTCTTCGATCTGCTCGTCGCCGCACTGGAGCTTGATGCACGAGATGTTCGGCACGCCGTGGCCCGTGTTGACCACATGACTCACGAGCTGGCAGCTGCCCTGCACCGCGGCCTGACGGTGGAGCACGAGCGCCTCAATGTCGCTGCTCGTGATGTTCTTTTTCTTGTCGGCGAGATCCTTGAAGCGGGTGAACACGCTTTCAAGCTCCTCGTCGCTCAATTCGTAGCCCATGGATTCGAGCTTTTCACGCAGCGCGTGCTTGCCGGAGTGCTTGCCGAGCACCATCGTGTTCTGCGGGATGCCGACGTCGGTGGAGTTCATGATCTCGTACGTTCTTGCATTGGCAATGACGCCGTGCTGGTGGATGCCCGACTCGTGCGCGAAGGCGTTCGCGCCGACGATGGCCTTGCTCGGCGGGATGGGCACGCCCGTGATGTTGCTCAGCAGCTTGCTCGAGCGGTAGATCTGCTTGGTGTTCACGCCGGTCTCGGCGTCGTAGAAGTCCTTTCTCGTGCGCAGCGCCATGACGATCTCCTCGAGGCTCGCGTTGCCCGCGCGCTCGCCGATGCCGTTGACCGTGCATTCGACCTGCGTCGCGCCCGCGCGGACGCATTCGAGCGAATTGGCCACCGCCATGCCGAGGTCGTTGTGGCAGTGGACGGAGATGTCGACGTGCTTGACGCCCTCGATGTTTTCACGCAGGTAGGTGATGAGGTCATACATCTCCTGCGGCGTGGAGTAGCCGACGGTGTCGGGCACATTCAGCGTCGTCGCGCCCGCGGCGACGGCAGTGGAGTAGCAATGGGCCAGAAATGCCCAGTCGGAGCGGGAGGCGTCCTCGGCGGAAAACTCGATGTCATCGCAATAGCTCTTGGCGTAGGCGACCATCTCGCGGATGCGGTCGATGACCTGCTCGCGCGTCATCTTGAGCTTGTACTCCATGTGGATGTCGCTCGTCGCAAGGAAGACATGGATGCGGGGGTGGTTCGCTTCCTTCACGGCGTCCCACGCCGCGTCGATATCGCCCTTGGCGCAGCGCGCGAGCGAGGCGACCGTGCAGTTCGTCACCGCGGCGGCGATGGCCTGCACGCTCTTGTGGTCCATCGGAGACGCGATGGCGAAGCCTGCCTCGATCACGTCGACGCCCAGCTTTTCAAGCTGGCGGGCCATTTCGATCTTTTCCGTCAGATTCATGCTGCAGCCGGGGGACTGCTCGCCGTCTCTCAGGGTCGTGTCAAAAATTTTAATGCGTTTCATGGTGTGTTCCTCCTGCTCTTTTTTCTCTCGCATAGCAACAAAAAAAGCCTCCGTCTCTTCCCTTGAAGAGACGAAAGCTCAAAACTTCCGCGGTACCACTCTTGTTGGCATAAAATATGCCCGCTTTCTGCATCGGCTTGAAAATCAAGCGAATGCGCCTCGTTGGTAACGGTGAGGAGATCCGGCTGCGCCTAAACGAATGTCTCAGCGAAGCTACTCAGGGGCCAGTGACATCATCCCGCTCTGCATTGCCTCGCAGCGACCGGCAACTCTCTGAAGCGTCTGTGGGACGAATTTTTCCCCGTCACGGTATTTGTGAACTATGAGATTTAATGATGCTACTATAATCGCCCGCCCCCGCTTTGTCAAGCGGGGAAAAAGAAATTTGCGCTTTTGACAAAAAACCGCGCGGAGTAAAAACATATTTTGCGTACGTTGAACGGAGAAAAAGGCGGGAGAGCAAAAGAAAAGGGAACGCGCAAGCGTTCCCTTTTTTGCCAAAATTTCTTACCTGCCGCCGAAGATCAGGCTGCCGAGCCCCGTGGAGGTCAAAAACAGAATGAGCATGACGACAGGGACGACATACTTCATCATCACGCTGTAGAGCTTGGCGCGGCCAAAGTGCTCGCCGTTTTTCTCGACCTCGGCGATGATCCATTTCGGACCCACGACCCAGCCGACCAAAATGCTCGTGAGCAGGCTGATGAACGGCATCAGGAAGCTGTTGCTGATGTAGTCCATCACGTCGAGCAGCTGCGCGGTCGAGCCGTTGGGCAGCGGAAGCTCGAAGTAGAGCACATTGTAGCCCATGCAGATGAGCACAGCGGTGACGAGCGAATAGACGCCCACGGCGGCGCACATCTCCTTGCGCGACTTGTGGAAAATCTCCATGCAGTTGGCGACAAGCGTCTCCATGACGGACACGCAGCTCGTCAGCGCGGCGAAGCCGAGCGCGAGGAAGAACACCGCGCCGATGACGCGGCCCACGCCGCCCATCGCGGCGAAGACCTTCGGCAGGCTGATGAACGTCAGGCTCGGGCCGCTGGCCATGCCGTCGGTGCCGAGAAAGACATAGACGGCGGGGATGATCATGAGGCCTGCGAGGAACGCGACGCCCGTGTCGAAAATTTCGATCTGGTTGTTGGCCTTGTTGAGGTCGACGTCGTCCTTGACGTAGCTGCCGTAGGTGATCATGATGCCCATGCTGACACTGAGCGAGAAGAAGAGCTGACTCATCGCGTCGAGCGCGATGTTCAAAAAGCGCTGGACGGTCAGGCCCGTGAAGTCGGGCTTAATGTAGACGAGCAATCCTTCGATACCCGTGCGCGTCATGCCGCTCTCGTCGGTGTAAGAGAGCGTGAGCGAGAAGATGGCGATGCCGATGATGAGAAGGAGCAGACCCGGCATGATGTAGCGGGAGTATTTTTCAATGCCCTTTTCCACGCCGCAGTACACGACCCACGCCGTCAGCGCCAAAAAGATCAGCATGAAGACGATGGGCGAGACGGGGGAGGTGATGAACGAGGTGAAGAACCCGTCCTGCGCGGCGGCATCGCCGCTTGAGACGAGGTAGAGGGTAAAATACTTCGTGATCCAGCCGCCGATGACGGAGTAATACGTCATGATGAGCGTGGGGACGAGGAAGGTGAGATAGCCCAAGAACTTCCACTTTTTGTTGAGTGTTGCAAAGGCATTGAGGGCGTTCTGCTTCGTGCGGCGGCCGATGGCTACGTCGGTCGTCAGCAGGGTGAAGCCGAATGTCAGCACCAGCACGAGGTAGACGAGCAGGAACAGTCCGCCGCCGTCCTTGGCACAGAGATAGGGGAAGCGCCAGATATTGCCGACGCCCACTGCGCTGCCCGCCGCAGCCAGCACAAAGCCGAGCGAGCCGCTGAAACTACCGCTTTTTTTCATGTTCGATTCTCTCTTTTTTTTCATGTAAATGGAATGACTAATGCCCCATTATAGCAGAAGAAACCGAATTGGCAAGGGGAGAAGCACTGAAAATGCAGGAATTCTTGCGAAAATGTGAAAAAATATCTCACCAGCGGCTTGCTGATGAGATATTTTATTCATAGCAGGATTAGATTTTGTCATGGCCGGCGGCTTCGTCGGTGAAGACGGCCTCGAATTCCTCAGCGCTCATCGTCTCGTGCGCAAGCAGGAATTCCGCCACGGCGATGAGGTGCTTCTGATCGCGCGAGAGGATGTCCTCGCAGCGCTCGTAGGCCGCGTCGACGATGGACTTGACCTCCTCGTCGATCTGTGCGGCGACCTGCTCGGAATACGGCTTGGCCTGCGCCATCGAGCGGCCGATGAAAATTTCATCGTGGCCGGATTCGAACGAGATCGAGCCGAGCCTGTCGCTCATGCCGTACACCGTGACCATCTTGCGCGCGATCTGCGAGGCGCGCTGGATGTCGTTCGACGCGCCGGTCGAAATGTCGCCGAGCATCAGCTTTTCCGCCACGCGCCCGCCGAGCAGCGAGACGATCTGCTCTTCCATATAGCGCTTGGACTGGTACGAGCGGTCCTCCGTGGGCAGCGAGATCGTCATGCCGCCCGCGCCGCCGCGCGGAACGATCGTGATCTGGTGCACGGGATCGTGCGTCGGCAGCGCGTGCATCACGATGGCGTGACCGGCCTCGTGATAGGCGGTCAGCTTGCGCTCGTGCTCGCTGACGACGCGGCTCTTCTTCTCGGGACCTGCGATGACCTTGATCTCCGCCTCGGAGAAGTCGGACATCGTGATGAGCTTGCTGCCGCGGCGCGCGGCGAGCAGCGCCGCCTCGTTCGAGAGGTTCTCGAGGTCCGCGCCCGTGAAGCCGGGCGTTCCCTTGGCGACGGTGGAGAGGTCCACATCCTCGGCAAGGGGCTTATTCTTGACATGGATCTTCAGGATCTCCTCGCGGCCGTGGATGTCGGGAAGCCCCACGTAGACCTGACGGTCGAAGCGGCCCGGGCGCAGCAGCGCGGGGTCGAGGATGTCGGCGCGGTTCGTCGCCGCCATGACGACGACGCCCTGATTCGTACCGAAGCCGTCCATTTCGACGAGCAGCTGGTTGAGCGTCTGCTCGCGCTCGTCGTGGCCGCCGCCGAGGCCCGTGCCGCGCTGACGGCCCACGGCGTCGATCTCGTCGATGAAGATGATCGCGGGGGCAACTTTCTTCGCCTGTTCGAAGAGGTCGCGCACGCGGCTCGCGCCGACGCCGACATACATTTCGACAAAATCAGAGCCGGAGATCGACAGAAACTGCACGCCCGCCTCGCCCGCGACCGCGCGGGCCAGCAGCGTCTTGCCCGTGCCCGGAGGGCCGACAAGCAGCACGCCCTTGGGGATGCGCGCGCCGAGGTCGATGAACTTGCCCGGCGCTTTCAAAAAGTCGACGATCTCCTGCAATTCCTCTTTTTCCTCATCCGCACCGGCGACGTCAGAGAACGTCGTGGGGCGCTTGTTGTCTCCGCCGGTCTTGAACGACGCCGTGCCGAATTTTGCCATGCGGTCGCCGCCGCCTCCGCCCGCGGAGCGGACGGAGAGGAAGTACCAGATGGCGAAAATGCCGAGCACCGCTAAAATATAAGGCGCGAACATCGCGACATAGTTGATCGAGTGGTCGGCGGTGAAGTCGTAGTCCTCGATGATGCCGTCGGCCTTCTGCTGCTCGATGAGCTCACCTAAGTCGTCATAGAAGAGCGTCACGCTGAAAAGGTCCTTTTTGAGCTCCGTTTTGCCGTCGATGGGCTCGCGCAGCTTCATGCGCAGCGTGGTGTCCGTCACCGTGAAGGCCGAGACCTGCTCGGATTCGAACAGCTCGCGTACCTCGGCATACGACGGTTCGGCCTCCACCGGCTTGTTCATAAAGCCGTAGACGCCGACGAGCACCAGCAGCACCAGCAGATACGGCAAAAGATTGGGACGCTTGGTCTGTTGAGTCAATGGGATATCCTCCTTGCTGATTCAAAAAAAGAGGCAAGGCCTCTTTTTTTGAGAAAGATTCGCTGCGTTTTGTGCCTCGGTTGTCCGCTGAAAGCGAACAATTCGACACAACACTCCGCGCAAGGTGTTTTCTGCCACGCACATGTCGCGGCAGAAAACAGATTTGAATTGATTTCGTGCCGTGCGCGGCACGAAACTCTGCGAGGCTTTTTGAGGAGCCAGAAAGATCAATTTTCAGAATAGACCTCGGGCTTGAGCACGCCGATGTACGGCATATTGCGGTACTTCTGGGCGTAGTCGAGGCCGTAGCCGACGACGAATTCGTCGGGCACTTCGAAGCCTGCGAGGTCGGCGGCGATGGGCTTGGTGCGGCGGGCGGGCTTGTCAAGCAGCGTCACGACGGTCACGCTGGAAGCGCCCTTGGTCATAAAGTAATTCTTGAGGAAGTAGAGCGTGTTGCCGGAGTCGAGAATGTCCTCGATGACGACGATATCGCGGCCCGTGATGTCCTGCTGGAGATCGCGCGTGATCTGCACGACGCCGGACGAGGTCGTCGCGTTCTGATAGGACGAGACGGCGATGAATTCAATGTCGCTCTTGAGCTGGCAGGCGCGCACGATGTCGGCCATGAAGATGAAGGAGCCCTTCAGCACGCCGAGAAACAGGGGATTCTTGTCCTTGAGGCGCTCGTAGAGCTCGTCACCCATCTCCTGCACGCGCGTTTTGAGCTGCTCCTCGGAATACAGTACCTTCAGGATATCCTGATCCATATTGCTCTTAGCCATAGCTTTTTTCTCCACTTTCTTTTTATTCGTATTTGTTGTATCTGATGCGGCATTCCGCCGCAGGTCGCACAAATTGGCGTTATCGGGGGACGACGCGCACGAAGCACGCCATGTTCCCGCCTTTCGGCAGGAAAGTAACGTCCGTCCCCAGCCGCCACACGGCGGCAAGCCGGCCGCCCACATAAAGGGCGGGGAGCGCGTCGCGCTCGGTGAGGGAGAGCTTTCGGTCGACGCACAGCCGCTTGACGCTGCGCGCGCCGTTCGCGCCTTGTAGCATTAAGCGCGCGTTCAGGTCGCACGGGGCGACGGTGATGATCTCACCGTCTTCCGGCACGCGGAGCGAAATGCCCTCGCCGTCGGGCTTATGCAGCAGCGTCAGCTCGAAATTGCCCCATGGGAGGGGAACGTTTTCCACAAGCGCCGCCTTTGGCAGCGCGGCGGGGGAGAACGCCATCGTCAGCGCGCCGTCCGCGATGCGGACAGTCGCGCTCTGCGGCAGCGTATAGCGCCGCTCGGCGCTGCCGCCTCTCTGTGCAAGGGCGCAGATCGCGTCGAGCTGCTTGCGCCCGATGTCCTTGCGCCCGAGGCCGAGCGCGTCGGCCAAGTGCAGCAGGATACGTGGCTGCACGACTTCATCGGCGGCAAGAAAGCAGTCCAGCGACAGCGAAATACCGCCGTCCTGCGCTTTTGCATGGGAAAGTGCGGCTTCCGCCGCCTGCTCAAGCGCATCGTCGAGCGCAGTCAATGAACGCGCCGTTGTGGCGATATGCTGAGGCGCGCGGGGATTGAGCTCCCTGAACCGCGGCAGAATTTCAAGCCGCAGGTAGTTCCGTGCGGCGGCGTTCGGGTCCGCGTTCGTGTGATCCTCGACATGCGGGATGTTGCGAGCGCGCGCATAGGTGACGAGCTCTTCTCGCGTCTGCTCCAAAAACGGGCGGACAATGTCGCCCTGCTTGGGCCGCATACCACACAGGCCGCGCAGATCCGTCCCGCGGACGAAGTTTAAGAGCACCGTTTCCGCGTTGTCGTCCGCATGGTGTGCCAGCGCGATCTGGGCGCCGAGCATTTGCGCTGTTTCACGGAGAAAGGCGTAGCGCAGGTCGCGCGCAGCTTCCTCTTCCGATTTGCCGGTTGCGCGCGCGTGGGCACGCACGTCACCGGTGCCCAGATAGAATGGAATGTCCTCTTTTTCGCACCACGCGCGGACGAAGTCTTCGTCACGCGCAGCCTCTTCGCCACGAAGCTGGTGGTTGAAGTGCGCACAGGAGACGTCATACCCCTCCCCGCGCAGAAAATGCAGTAAACACATCGAGTCCAAACCACCGGACACGGCGGCGAGCACGGGCCGGTTCTTGTCGAGATAGCGCGCGCAGAGTGCTTCCGCGCGCGGCAGCTCAGTCCTCTTCATGCCGGTAGTCGAGCGACGAGAACGTCGTATACTGCGGCGACCAGGCGAGCTCGACCTTGCCGGTTTCGCCGTGGCGGTTCTTGGCGATGATGCACTCGGCGATGTTGCGTTTTTCTGAGTCCTCGTTGTAATAATCGTCGCGGTACAGGAACATGACGATATCCGCGTCCTGCTCGATGGCACCCGATTCACGAAGGTCGGAGAGCATGGGGCGCTTATCCTCGCGCTTTTCGTTCGCACGCGAGAGCTGGGAAAGACACAGCACGGGAACCTGAAGCTCCTTTGCCATGATCTTGAGCATACGGGAAATATCGCTGACCACCTGCTGGCGGCTCTCGCCGCTGTAGCCCTTCGTGCCGGAGGACGCCATCAATTGCAAGTAGTCGATGACCACCAAACCTAAATTGTCGATACGGCGGCACTTGGCGTTCATGTCCGCAACGGTGAGCAGCGGATTGTCGTCGATCAGAATGTCGAGCCCCGAGAGGACCGACGCGGCGTTTGCGATGTTGACCCAATCCTGCTCGCGCAGGTTGCCTGTCACGAGACGCTGGTTCTCGACCGTCGCCTGATTCGATAAGATACGCGTCACGAGCTGCTCGCGCGACATTTCGAGCGAGAACACGGCCACGGCTTGCCCGCTTGAGCGCGCGACATTCAGCGCAAGGTTCAGCGCCATACTCGTCTTACCCATACCGGGACGCGCGGCCAGCAGCACAAGGTCCGATTTGTTGAGGCCATTCATCTTGTCGTCCAGTACGCCAAAGCCCGTGGGGAGGCCGGGCAGCGTTTTGCCGCCGTTAGCGCTCAGCTCGCTCAAATGGTCGAGAACGCCCTGCAAAACAACGCCGATGCTCGCCATGCTCTGCGCGCTGCGCCCGCGGCGCACGGCGTAAATTTTCTGCTCCGCCGCGTCGAGCACGCTGGACGCGCCGCCTGTGCCGTCCTGCACCATGGTGGAAATTTCCCCCGCCACGGTATAGAGCGCGCGCAGCAGCGCCTTGTCGCGTACGATGCCGACGTATTCCATCACGTTTGCGCTCGTGGGCGTCACGTCCATCAGTTGGGCGAGGTACGGGCGCGTCGTGCTTTCCTCATAGGTGCCGTTTTTCTCCATCTCGCCCGCGACGGTCACGCCGTCGATGGGCTTGGAGTAGACGAACATGGAGTAGATCGTCTCGAAGATCTCGCGGTTCTGCTTTAAGTAAAAATCATCGGGACGGAGCTGCTCCATCACGTCCTTGACGCAGTTTGCGTCGATGAGCATCGAGCCGAGCACGGACTGCTCGGCCTCGAGCGAATGAGGCATCTGCCGGTAGAAGATATCTTCCACGAGAAGACCTCCTTAATTGCGTAATCTTGCGCCTTACTCCTCGCTCACGCTGACGGAGAACCTGGCGCTCACTTCGTAGCCGAGCTTGGCCTTGACCTCGTAGGTGCCGAAGGCCTTGATGGGCTCGTCGAGCACGATCTTCTGCTTGGGCACGTCGAGCTGGAACTGGCTCGCAAGGCCCTCGGAAATTTCCTTGCTCGTGATAGCACCGAAGAGCTTGCCCTCCTTGCCGCCCTTGGCCGTGAGCTTGACGGTCACGTTCTTGAGCTTGCCGCCCATTTCGACGGCGGCCTGACGGTTCGCGGCCTCCTCGGCGCGGCGGGCCTTTTCCTTCAGGTTCATGGTGTTGATGGCGTCAGCCGTGGCGAGCACGGCGAGCTTGCGGGGCAGCAGGAAGTTTCTTGCATAGCCCTCGGCTGCGTCGATGAGCTGGCCCTTTTTGCCCTGACCTCTCACATCCTGCGTTAAAATGACTTTCATATCTGTTTCCTCCTTGTGGGGTGATTTACGTTGTGGGGAAGAGAGTCACTCTTCCATATATTCGTCGATGGCGGCGAGCAGACGCTCGCGCACCTCGTCCACGGTGGCGTCGTTTACCTGGCCGCCCGCGGTGGTCGAATTGCCGCCGCCGCCGAGCTTTTCCATGATGAACTGCACGTTGATCTCGCCAAGCGAGCGCGCGGACAGGTTCACGCCCGTGCCGTGCTTATAGAGCACGACCGAGGCATGGATGCCGGAGAGCGTCAAAAGCTCGTCGGCCGCCTTGGCGGCGGTCACGCGGTCGATCTCCTTTTCAACCGCGGCCACGGCGATGTCGCCGTGCACGAGCTCGGCGTGACGGATGATGTCATAGCGCTCGACCATGCCGGCAAGGTCGCTCTGGAAGAGCCGCTGTACGTCCGACGTGTCCGCGCCCGCGCGGCGCAGGAACGCGGCGGCCTCAAACGTGCGCCCGCCGGTGCGCATCGTGAAGTTCTTCGTGTCGAGCACGATGCCCGCGAGCAGCGCCTCGGACTCCGCGCGAAGTAAATCGGTCGGGTCGGCGAGGTATTGCAAAAGCTCCGTCACGAGCTCGGACGCGCTCGAGGCGTAGGGCTCGTGGAAGTTGAGCGCGGCGGATTCGATATAATTCGCGGCTCTTCTGTGGTGGTCGATGACCGCCACGCGGTTGCACGCATCAAGCAGCTGCTCGGATTCGACAAAGTCGGGGCGGTTCGTGTCCACCACGACGAGCAGCGCGCCCGGCTGGGCGGAGATGAACGCGTCGTTGCCGGAGATAAAGGCGTCCTTGTATTCCGGAAGAGCCGCAAGCTTACTGAGCAGCGGCTTTGCGACGTTGTCCTCCATGTCGATGACGATCTGCGCCTTTTTGCCGCGCTTGCGCGCGATGCAGCAGATGCCGGCCGCTGCGCCGACCACATCCATGTCCGCGTGCGCGTGGCCCATGACGAAGATCTGGCCTGCGTCGGAAATGAGCTCGCCGAGGGCGTTGGCCATCACGCGGGATTTGACCTTCGTGCGCTTTTCGGGGGACTTGGCCTTGCCGCCGTAGAATTCAAAGTCAAGGCGGTTGCGCACGACGACCTGGTCGCCGCCGCGCGAGAGCGCCATTTCGATCGAGAGCATGGCGTTCTGATAGAGCGTTTCGTAGTCATCCACGTCCTTGCCCACGCCGATCGAGAGCGTTGCGGCGACGCCGTCCTCAGTGACGACGCTTCGCACCGCGTCGAGCACGGAGAATTTACCCTCAAGCAGCTTTTGATACTCCTGCTCGGTCGTGACGAGCACGTAGCGGTTACGATCGAATTTGCGCAGCAGGCTGTGCGAATCCTTGAGCCATGTGCTGATCTTTTCGTCGATGGCGGCGAGCACCGCGCTGCGCGACGCCTCGCTGCCAGCCTTCATCAGCTCTTCGTAGTTGTCGATCACGATGACCGAGACGATGGGGCGGCGGCTCTCGTTCTCCTCGCGCAGCGAGTCCTGCTCGGTCACGTCCGTCCAGTACGTTGTGGCAAGAAGGCTTTGTCCGCCGCGGCGGGAGGAGGGATGGCTCAGATTGCCGAACACGCGGAAGTGGCGCCCGCCCATCACCACCGTTTCGGGGCACTCGCTTTTACCCTCGAGCAGCCAGTGTGTCGGAAAATCGGGGAGAATATCGTCGATGCGGTTGTCAAAGATATCCTCGCGCACGCCAGTGAGCTGCATGAAGCTGTCGTTGCTCCACAGGATCTCCTGCGTGTCGGGGCGGAAGACCATCATCGCGAACGGGGCCGAGAGCATCGAGGCCTTGTCGGCGGTGGTCATGTCGTCGGTCACGTCGTCGATGTACTGGCGGATGCCCTCGCGGCGCTTCTGCGCCGTGTGGCGGAAGTACCACCAGAGAAACGCCATCGCCGCAGCCTCGCAGATCGCGAGCGGGATGCTCACGCGCACCGTGACGGCGGCAAAGAGAAAGCCGACAAGAAAGTAGAGCCGGAAGCTGGGGTCTACCAGTTTGCTGATCTTTTTGTTCTTCATAATGAGCTGCCTCCCGTCCGGATATTGTGTCCTGCGGCATTGCGCAGGGGAATATTCTCTTTCATTATAGCACGCAGCGAACGGAAGTTACAATATGAATAATAGATTTTGTACCGATCGATTTGGCGCAGAGACGCAAAAAAGTTATGACCGACGGGAAACCGCCGGTCATAACTTTTATTCAGCGTGGACTGAAATAACTTTGATTTACTTGTAGAAGCCGGGGTTCTGGTAGCCGTCGCCGTTGGGCTCGGAGTGGATCATGGTCAGGATGGCGTCGCGGCAGCCGCGAACCATAACATCCTGCTCCTCGGGAGCGTCGTTGACCATCTGGTTGGAGGAAGAGGTGTAGAACCACAGACCCTCGTTGGCGGCGAGCTTGTTGCCGTCTTCGTCGGTGATGGCTGCGGGATCAAGACCGAGCTTCTCCTGGATCTCGTCGTAGGCGTAGAAGACCCACTTGGCCTCGGGCATATTGTTCTCCCACATGCAGTCGTTGATGTCGCCGGACTCGGACTTGCCGGGGCTGTAGACTTCGATCGTGTAGGAGTGGATGTTGTAGCGGCCGAAGGAATAGTCGATCATCTCTGCGGAGGTAGCATAGTCCTCGTTGGAGCTCATGGAGTAGAAGCCGCGGCCCGTGTAATCCTGATAGACCTGCGCCATCTTGGCGGCGGTTTCCTTCATGAAGGGGATCTCAGCATCCTTGGGGTCGTTGGCGTCGTAGGGACGGTAGCACCAGGGATAGAGGACGCACTGGATACCGGTGTGAAGCGAGGTGAGGGCGGCCATATTGTGCTCGTCGATGAACTGCTGCACCGCCTGAACCTCGGGCTCAGAAGCGGCGGCAGGACCGGCGGAGGACCAAGCGTTGCTGCCGATCGGGTTGTCAGTGTCGGCGGTCTCGATGTCGAAACGGTTCCACTGGTAGTTGAAGGTACGGTTCATGTCGATGCCGCCGTTGCGCGGATCGTCACCGAGGATGCCGTTGCCGTCCCAGTCGGGGCTTTCCATACCGAAGTAGGGGAGCTTTCTCGAGGGCTCGTCGCCGGCCTTGCCGCGGTAGATGGTGGCGATGAAGCCGTCACCGTCGATATCGGCGTAGGGATCGCTGAAGGGAACGCCGTCACCGTTGAGGTCGCGGGGGCGCAGGTTGGGACGGTTGTTGTTGATGAAGGACTGCTCATAGCCGTCGGGGTTGATGACGGGGATGACATAGATGATGTAGTTATCGAGCAGGCCCTTGACGTAATCGTCGCCGGAGCAGAGGGTCAGCCACCAAGCGGTGTACATGGCGGAGGAGGCGCTTTCGCGCTCGCCGCCGTGGATGTTGGCGAACACGCCGATGCCGGTCTTATCTTCGGCGGGGATGTTCTTGTTGGTGATCTCGAGGCACCAGAGGTTGCGCTCCTGCCAGGAGGAACCGATGGGGTAGAGGTCGGTGATGTCGGGGTAGGTCTCGTTCATCTTGGCGAGCTGAGACTCAAGCTCGGCGTAGGTGTAGCGATGGTTCCAGTCAATGTCAAGACCGTCGGGAATCTCTTCGGGGGCGTCGGGGCGAACTTCCATGGAGAGGAGCTCAGCCTTTTTGCTGCTGGTGGTGCCGGCATCGTTGCCGCAGGCGGTAAGCCCGAGCACCATAACGAGGGAAAGACTGAGACAGAGAACACGCGTCATAATAGACTTCATTTTCATTTTGATACGTCCTTTCTTTTCAGTTTTTTCTTGTTGCGCAGTGCTTAGACAGGGATGCGAAGGGATTGCCGGGGTGATGCTTCGCGGCAGCAAGGGGTGTGCGGCCGGGAAGCGCACGGAAAAGCGAAGCGCCGCTTCCGCGCGGAGAGGCAAAGCTCGAAAAGTTCCCCCTTTTCCTTTTCGAAGGAATGTCCCCCACAAAGAACAACAAAAGCAGCGCGGCGAAATTCAGACAATTCCGCTACACTGCTTCGTTTAGAAAGCAAATACAGTAAAACACATATTCTGTCGTCATCATTTGACTTGATTTTTAATAAAATATGTGTATAATATTTCTGCTGGTACAGCAAATTACTGTTGTGTGGAATGGTCGCATCATTTCACATGATCCTCTGGCAAGGGGCCAACTTGCCAGAGGATGCCCGCTTGTTGTACTTGTGCCGTTATTCTAGCGCATTCTTTACGAAAAAGCAAGCCCGTTTTGAATATTTTTTGCAAAATGCAGCTCGCGCGAGCTGCATATCTTGTTAAATATGTCTTACTAAACACAAGATATTGTGGTGCCATGACAGCGTGGTAGTGCAATGATTGAATAAAGTTTCAGCTTCCCCCTGCCCTTGTCCGGCGGACAAAAGCCGTTACACAGTGTTCAAGTCCATAGAGGTCAAAAAGGCGCCGCAGGTGCAGTTGCTTCGTGATGCAGGGCGAAGCATACGCACGGACGTCTCTTCTGCTATGCGCCTGTTGACCCGGACAGAGAATACATGCAAAACAAGATCCATCGTTTTCTGTACAGAAAACAAACAAATCAAACAAATCAAAGGAGTTGATCCAGCATTGGCTGAACAGTTAAAAATCATCCCCCTCGGCGGTCTCAATGAGATCGGCAAGAATATGACCGGTTACGAATACGGCGGCGAGATCATCGTGGTCGACTGCGGCATGGCCTTCCCCGGCGACGACATGTACGGCATCGACTGCGTCATCCCCGACGTGAGCTATCTTGTCAAGCACAAGAACCGCATCCGCGGCATGTTCATCACCCACGGGCACGAGGACCACATCGGCGCCGTGCCCTACATCCTCAAAAAGGTGAATATTCCCATCTACTGCACGCGCCTGACCGCGGGACTCATCCGCTTAAAGCTCGAAGAGCACGGCCTTCTCAAATCGACGAAGATCGTCACGGTGGAAAGCGGCATGACCGTCAAGGCCGGCAAGTTCAGCGTGGAGTTCATCCACGTGAACCACTCCATCGCGGACTCTGTCGCGTTCGCCATCCACACAGGCCTTGGCACCGTTGTCCACACGGGCGACTTCAAGATCGACTCGACGCCCATCGACGGCGAGGTCATCGACCTTGCCCGCTTCGGCGAGCTTGGCAAGCAGGGCGTTTTGGCGCTGCTCGCGGATTCGACGAACGTCGAGCGCCCAGGCTATACGATGAGCGAGCGCACGGTGGGCCGGACCTTCAACCGCCTGTTCCAGGGCTGCA
>OLGI01000961.1_pt1 | contig 27286 bp, 19 predicted proteins | sample 1605221 | NCBI WGS metagenome assembly OLGI01 (sample SAMEA3888915, study PRJEB22519) | human gut metagenome | biome: human gut; feature: human-associated habitat; material: faeces | place: Denmark | collected 2010 | reverse complement strand
GTTGTCCTCTACGATCTGGATCTCACCGTCCCAGCCGCAGACCTGGCAGTAGTCGCTCTTGGTGTTCAGCTCGGCGTAGATGATGTTGTTGTAGATAAACTTCATGACTTCCAGCACGGCGGGGATGTTGTTCTGCATATCCGGAACTTCCACATAGCTGATGGCGCCGCCGGGGGAGAGGTGCTGGAACTGGGCCTCGAATCTCAGCTTTTCAAAGGCGTTGATCTCCTCCGTCACGTTGACGTGGTAGCTGTTGGTGATATAGCCCTTGTCCGTGATGCCCTCAATGATGCCGAACCGGCGCTGGAGGCACTTGGCGAACTTGTAGGTGGTGGATTCCAGGGGGGTGCCGTACAGAGAATAGTCGATATTTTCCGCCTTCTTCCACTCTGCACACTTGTCGTTCATCTTCTGCATAATGGACAGGGCAAAGGGAGTAGCGGCGGGATCGGTATGGCTCTTGCCGGTCATGTACTTTACGCACTCGTAGAGACCGGCGTAGCCAAGAGAAATGGTGGAATAGCCGTTGAACAGCAGCTTGTCGATGGTCTCGCCCTTTTTCAGACGGGCCAGCGCACCATATTGCCACAGAATGGGCGCGGCGTCGGAGGGCGTACCCTTCAGACGGTTGTGGCGGCATTGGAGGGCCTTGTGGCACAGCTCCAGCCGTTCCTCAAAGATCTTCCAGAACTTGTCCAGATTGCCGCCGGAGGAGAGGGCTACATCCGGCAGGTTGATGGTGACCACGCCCTGATTGAAGCGGCCGTAGTACTTGTGCTTGCCGGGCTGGTAATTCTTGGCGTTGGCAATGTTGCCGATACCCGCATCGGTGAAGCGGTCCGGCGTCAGGAAGGAGCGGCAGCCCATGCAGGTATAGACGTCGCCCTTCAGCTCCCGCATCTTCTTCTCGGAGATGTAGTCCGGCACCATGCGGCGGGCGGTGCATTTGGCGGCCAGCTCTGTGAGATACCAGTAGGGGGCATCCTCGGTGATGTTGTCCTCCTCCAGTACGTAGATCAGCTTGGGGAAGGCGGGGGTGACCCAAACGCCGTCCTCATTCTTCACGCCCTGATATCGCTGGAGCAGCATCTCCTCGATGATCATGGCCAGATCTTTCTTTTCTCGCTCGTTTTCAGCCTCGCCCAGATACATGAACACGGTGATGAAGGGAGCCTGTCCATTGGTGGTCAGCAGCGTCACCACCTGATACTGAATGGTCTGAACGCCGCGGCGGATCTCCTCCCGCAAACGGGCCTCCACCAGCTCCGTGATCTTTTCCGCACCGGGGTCCGCGCCGATGGAGGCCATTTCCGCCTCCACAATCTTACGGATCTTCTGACGGCTGACCTCCACAAAGGGGGCCAGATGGGTCAGGGAGATAGACTGGCCGCCGTACTGGTTAGAGGCCACCTGCGCCACGATCTGGGTGGCGATGTTGCAGGCAGTGGCGAAGCTGTGGGGCCGCTCGATGAGGGTGCCGGTGATGACGGTGCCGTTTTGCAGCATATCCTCCAGGTTCACCAGATCGCAGTTGTGCATGTGCTGGGCGTAATAATCAGCGTCATGGAAGTGGATGATGCCCTCCCGGTGGGCTTCCACGATCTCCTGAGGCAGCAGGATGCGCTCCGTGATGTCGCGGCTCACCTCGCCGGCCATATAGTCCCGCTGGGTGGAATTCACCACCGGGTTCTTGTTGGCGTTTTCCTGCTTGGCCTCCTCGTTGCAGCACTCGATCAGGGAGAGGATCTTCTCGTCGGTGGTGTTGGAGCGGCGGACCAGAGAGCGGGTGTAGCGGTAGGTCACATAGTTTTTGGCCACCTCAAAGGCGCCGTGGGCCATGATCTGGTACTCCACTAAATCTTGTATTTCCTCTACGGAGGGGGAGCGGTTCATCTTCAGGCAGGAGAACTCCACGCTTTCCGCGATCCGCTGGATCTGCATGGGGGTCATCCGGATGGACTCGTCCACGCTTTCATTGGCCTTGGTGATGGCCGCAATGATCTTGGTGATATCAAAGGTTACCTCCGAGCCGTTCCGCTTGATGACTGTCATGCTGATCTTCCTCCATTACATTTTGAAAGGGTGCACAGGGCACCCTCAATATTTTTGTAGCAAAAGAATCATAACATACAATATCTTGCGTTTCAAGGGCTGAAAACAGATTTGTAATATGTCATAAAAAGCGCAAGAAAACTTTGGCACCTATCTTTACCTCGGGGACAAAAGAGCGTATAATAATAAAAAATCAGGATCGGACAGGAGGAAATCAACGTGGATACGGTGCAAAAACTGTTTCGCTTTTTAGACGAAAGCCCCACCTGCTACCATGCGGCAGCCAACACCAAAGCGGCCTTGACGGCGGCGGGAGCGGTGGAGCTGCGGGAATCTGAGCAGTGGAAGCTGGAAAAGGGGACACTATATGTTGTGGAGCGGGGTGACTCCGCTCTGGTGGCGTTCCGGGTGCCTGAGGGGCCGTTTCACGGCTTTTTGATGGCGGCGGCCCACAGCGATTCTCCCACCTTCAAGGTGCGGGAGACCGCAGAAGCGGCTTCCGCCGGCAATACCCTGCGGCTCAGCGTGGAGCCTTACGGCGGCGGTGTGTGGCGTGGCTGGCTGGACCGGCCCTTGTCTGTGGCGGGCCGGGTGGTGATCCGGCAGGGAGACCGCCTTGTGAGCCGTCTGGTGAACATTGACCGGGATCTGCTGGTGATCCCCGGCGTGGCGATCCACATGGACCGGAGCGTGAACAAGGGAGCGGAGTTGAACCCGGCGGTGGACCTGTTGCCCCTGCTGGGCTGCGGAAAGGAGCCGGGGGCCTTCCGAAAGCTCATCGCCGAAGCGGCTGGGGTGCGGGAGGAGCACCTGCTCTCCACGGAGCTGTTCCTCTATCCCAGAACGAAAGCTGTGCAGACCGGCCTGAACGGGGAATTCATCGTTTCCCCCCGGCTGGACGACCTTCAATGCGTGTTCGGCTGTCTGGAGGGCTTTTTAGCGGCAAAGCCCGGCGGGAGCCTGCCGGTGCTGGCGGTGTTCAACAACGAAGAGGTGGGCAGCAACACCCGTCAGGGGGCGGATTCCACCTTCCTGACAGATGTGCTGGAGCGGATCGCCCACGGCTGCGGCCTTGACAGCGAAGCGTGGAAGGCGGCCGTCGCCAACAGCTTCATGGTGTCGGCGGACAACGCCCACGCCATCCACCCCGCCCACCCGGAGTACGCCGACAAGGGGGAGTTCCCGGTGCTGGGCGGCGGCATCGTCATCAAGTACAACGCCAACCAGCGCTACACCACGGACGCCGTATCCGGGGCGGTGTTTCAGGCCATCTGTCAGGAGGCGGGGGTGCCGGTCCAGCGATACAGCAACCGGGCGGATCTCCCTGGCGGCTCCACTCTGGGCAATATCTCCACAGCCCATCTCTCCGTTCCTACCGTGGACATCGGCCTGCCCCAACTGGCCATGCACAGCGTCTGCGAGACGGCGGGGGCGGCGGATACGGACTATCTGGTAAAAGCTATGACCGCCTATTTTTCCAGAGATTTTCACCGCGACCGTGACGGCGGCATCGTCTTTTGACAGGGAGGGCCTATGAAGCTACTTTTCAAGCAGCGGTTTTTCTCGTGGTTCGACAGCTATGACATTTATAACGAGGCGGGGGAGACGGTCTACACCGTAGAGGGCAAGCTCTCCTGGGGCCATTGCCTTCACATCCTTGACGCCGCCGGGAACCACATCGGCACGGTGAAGGAGCGGGTGCTGACGCTGCTGCCCAAATTCGAGCTGTACGAAAATGATGTGTATATCGGCAGTATCCAAAAGGCGTTTACCTTTTTCGCCCCGAAATTCGACATTGACTGCAACGGCTGGCAGGTTCAGGGCAGCTTCATGGAATGGGACTATCAGGTAACGGAGCCTTGCGGGGCGCTGGTGGCCACCGTCACCAAGGAGCTGTTCCACTGGACGGATACCTATGTGATCGACGTGGTAAACCCCGCCGACGCCCTCCGGGCGCTGATGCTGGTGCTGGCCATCGACGCGGAGAAATGCTCCAGAAGCAACTGAATATACAGAAGCCGAGGCCGGACGCTTGTGCGTCCGGCCTCGGTTATGTCAGTCGGGTTGTCTTTGAAACACGCCGTACCAGTAGGGGTCCTTTCGGAACAGCGCCGCCGCTTTAGCGACGGCGGCCTCCCGGTCGGCGGGACCGCTGACCAGAAACCGTCCCGTGTCAGGGTCGAAGGTTCCGCTTGAGGAATGGTCCGCCTTGTCGGAGACCTCCATGATCAGCCCCGCAAAGTCTGACCAGTCCCGGTCAGCCCGCAGGTGAAAGAGGTCCCGGGTGCAGGCTTCCCCACTTGGACGCTGGCTGAATGCGGTGCCGAGGGACTTCTTGTCGGAAAAGGAGACACGGAACGTCCACCCCTCCTGACCGCTTTCAAAGCCGCTGACGGCAAAGGTGCCCTCAAAAACGCCGTAGCCCAGCAGATTCCGGGTGTCATGACCGTGGATCACGACCGTGTGCTCCACAGCGTATGCCGGATCATTGAACCGGTATTCCGTGGCAGTGACGGTGGTATCGATCTTCCGGGCAAAGGGCAGACAGATGACGGCTGTCAGCAGAACCGCAAGTACGCAGAGAATCAGAATGACGCGCTTTTTCATGGGGGTCTCCTTTCTGATGGGGAGGGTTTATTCCTCCGGTTCCGTGGAAGTTTCAGCTTGTTCCGCAGCAAATTCCTCCTTGGCCTGCGCCAGAATTTTCCGCTCCGCCTTGGTGGTGAGCTTTGTTTCGTCAAAATGCGCGAACAGATCCGGGCGGCGGGTCATGGTGCGCTTGTAGCTCTCCTTTTTCCGCCACGCCGCCACCTTGGCGTGGTCTCCGGAGAGAAGGATCTCCGGTACGGCCCGGTCATGCCACACGGCGGGCCGGGAATACTGGGGATATTCCAGCAGTCCGTCCCAGTGGGATTCCTCCTCAAAGCACTCGGCGTCCGGCAGCACACCGGGCACCATGCGGCACACGGCGTCCGCCACCGCCATGGCGGGGATCTCTCCGCCGGTGAGGACGAAATCGCCCATGGACAGTTCCTCGTCCACGCACGCATCGATGAACCGCTGGTCGATGCCCTCATAGTGGCCGCAGACCAGAATCAGATGGTCATATTGGGCCTTCAGCTCTCTGGCGACGGACTGGGTGAAGGTCCGGCCGCAGGGGGACATGAAGATGGTCCGGCCGGGGCTATAGGTGTTGACAACGTGCTCCCAGCAGCGGAACAGAGGGTCTGCCTGCATCACGGCCCCACGGCCTCCGCCGTAGGGGTAATCGTCCACCTGCATCTGCTTGTTGGTGGTGTAGGCACGGATCTGGTGGGTGCGGATGGCGATATAGCCCCGCTCCTGCGCCCGGCCTAAGATGCTGACGTTCAGCATGGCGTCCACGGATTCCGGGAACAGGGTCAGAATGTCGATCTGCATGTCCATTTACAGCCCCTCCCAGACCTTGACCTCCATCCGTCCCCCGTCCAAATCAACGGAGCGGATAAAGGCGTCCTTCACGGCGGGGATCAGGATCTCCCGCTCACCCTTGACGGTGTAGACCTTACTGGCGGGGTACTCGTCCACCGCCGTCAGAGTTCCTAACAGGGCGCCGGTATCGCAGTCATAGACCTCCAGCCCTAGCAGTTCATCGTCGAAATACTCCCCCTCCGGGAGAACGATGTCGGCCCGGCGGAGGAACAGGTCTTTATTTTTATAGGTCAGGGCGGCGTTCATATCGTCCACGCCGGGGAGCTTCAGCAGCACCAGCTCCTTGTGGACGTGATTCGCCGTGGGGGTGATGGGCTGACCGTCGATATAAAAGGTTTTGCAGCGGGTCAGCAGCGCGGGGGAGACCCGGCGGGGCTGCACCCGCACCTCACCCCGGATGCCGTGGGCATTGACGATGCGGCCTACCCGGATAAATTCCTGCTTCATAAAGCACTCCTTGTCTGTGTTTGATTTCTTGCCTGTTATTATATACGTTTTCGGCGGGGCAGGCAATAGAAACCTGATTTCTGAAAAAATGGGAGACTTTTTTGACGGAGATCTGCGCTTTCGTGCAATCAGCGTCTTGACGGACGGAAAAAAAGAGGGTATAAGTAATATGTTTTGCATACTGAAGAAGAGAGGAATCGTTTATGGAGACAAAACGTGCCAGTTGGGCCAGCAATCTGGGCTTCCTGATGGCGGCCATCGGCTCTGCGGTTGGCTTGGGCAATATCTGGGGCTTCCCCTACAAAATGGGTAAGTCCGGCGGCTTCGCGTATCTGGCGGTCTATGCGCTGCTGGCAATTTTCGTGGGCTTTATCGTCATGGCTTCGGAGCTTGCCATGGGCCGCAAGACCGGGCAGGGCGCTATGGGCACCTATCACGCCCTGACGAAGAAATTCCGGTGGATCGGCTGGCTGGCGCTGTTCTCTCCCTTTGCGGTGATGGGCTTTTACGCGGTGCTGGGCGGTTACTGCATCGAATATATGGCCCTGAACCTCAGCAACTTTGCCTTCGGCAGCGAATCGCTGGCCACCGGCGGGGAGCTGTTTGCCGCCATGCTGTCCAATCCTGCCGGAGCGGTGCTGTTTGCCGCCCTGTTTCTGGCTTTGTGCTATCTCATCAACCGGAGCGGTATTTCCGGCGGCATTGAGAAGTTCAATAACGTGGGTATGCCCACGCTGTTTGTCATGCTGGTGGTCATCATCATCCGCTCCCTGACCCTGCCCGGTGCTATGGAGGGCCTGAAGTTCATGTTCGTGCCGGGATACGCTGTGGAAGCCGGGTTTGTGGCGGAGACGCCCAGCCTGCTGTCCGTGTTTGCCAGCGCCGGCGGGCAGATGTTCTTCTCCCTGTCGCTGGCGATGGGCGCCATGATCACCTATGGCTCCTACCTGAACCAGAAAGAGGATCTGGTGAAAAACTCCGCGATCATTGTGTTTGCGGATACGCTGGTGGCTACTATGGCCGGTATTGCTGTGATCCCCGCTGCCGTGGCCAACGGCATTGCCAGCGGAACGCCGCTGGACCAGATCAAGCTGGGCGGCCCGAACCTGCTGTTTGTCACCTTACAGGATGTGTTCCGGGCCATGGGCACCGTCGGCGCGCTGTTCGGCGTGATCTTCTATCTGCTGGTGCTGATCGCCGCCATTTCCTCCGCCATCGCCCTGATCGAGGTGGACATCACCTATTTCCTGGACCGGGCGGAGCAGAAAGGCAGAAAGGGAAACCGCCCCAAGGTGGCGTTTCTGGTCTGTCTTGCCATTTTCGCAGTTTCGGTGCTGGTAGGGATCGACGGTCTGGGCACCACCGGTGTGTTCCCCTGGCCCGCGACTGCCGGCTGGAATGATTCCATGCTGGACTTTGTGGATATGCTGTCTGAGGGCCTGGCCATGCCCATCGGCGCTTTGATGATGAGCATTATGGTGGGCTGGGAGATCCGTCCTCAGACGGTTCTGGACGAGCTCCATATCGGCTATACCGGCAGGATCGACACCTTCTATCGGATCTGCATCAAGTATATCACGCCCATCGGTATGCTGTTGGTGCTGGCGGGACAGGTGAACGAATTCTTCTCACTGAACTGGTTCTGATTGGTTCAGATTGGTCCTAAATAAAAATCAAGGGAACGGTTATTCCGTTCCCTTGATTTTTTACTATTACTATGTTCCGCTTTTCAGCAGGCCGGCCAGATAGCCGCTGGACCAGGCCCATTGCAGATTGTAGCCGCCGCAGTCGCCGTCGATGTCCAGCACCTCACCGGCGGCGTACAGCCCCGGCACCAGGCGGCTTTGGAGGGTTTTGGAGTCGAATTCGGCGGTACGGATACCGCCTGCCGTGACCTGCGCCCCGTCAAAGCCCAGTACGCTGACCACCGGCAGAGCGAAGTCCTTGGCGGCTCCCGCGATCTTCCGCAGATCGGCGGGAGACAGGGATGCCACCGGGTCCGTCAGCCCGTAGCCCGCATACCGCAGGACCGTGCGGCCCAGACGGTTGTGGAGCACCCCGGCCAACAGGTTTTCCGTGGTCAGCTCCGGCATGGAGCTAAGCCGCCTGCGGAGCAGCTCCTCGATCTCCGGCGTGGAAAGCTGGGGCAGCAAATCGATATGAAGTGTCAGAGGCCCTTTTTCCGTGGCGGCGGCCCGGGACAGCTCAAACACGGCGGGGCCGCTGACACCGAAGTCGGTAAACTGAACTTCACCCCGGCTGGCGGCCACGGCGTCCCGGTTCCGGCAGAGACGGAGGTCGGCGTTGGCCCGGACGCCCTTCAAAGCCTTGACAAAGGTGTTGTCCGTCTTGATCTGCACCAGTGCGGGATACAGCTTGGTGACGCTGTGGCCCAGGGATTGCAGCAGCTCATAGCCGCTGCGGGTCCCGCCCAGCTTACCGCCGGCCATGCCGCCGCAGCAGACGATGACCCGGTCCGCCGGGAGGGTTTCCTCGGCGGAGAGGACGGTGAACCCCCGTTTTGTTTTCTTCAGGCCCGTCACCTCGAACCCGGCGCGGGTCATGACCCCGGCGGCGTCGGCGGCGAAGCGCAGCACGTCCACCACGCTGCCTGCCTGATCGGAGTAGGGATAGACCCGGCCATTGTCCTCCGCCGTTGTCAGCAGGCCCAGACCGTGAAAGAAATCCAGCGTGGCATCCAGACTCAGCGCTTCAAAGGCGGGGCGGATGAAAGCGGCGTCCTGTCCGTGATAGTAGGGAAGGCCCATGTTCAGGTTGGTGAGGTTGCAGCGGCCATTGCCGGTGGAGAGCAGCTTGCGGCCCACACGGGCTTGCCGCTCCAGCAGCGTGACGCTATGGCCGCCCTTGGCGGCGGTGATGGCGGCCATGAGGCCGGAGGCCCCGCCGCCGATAACGATGACATTCATGGTTGGCTCCTTTCGCCGCAATTCGGCACAGGAATATTGTTACGCTGTTCATTATACGGGACTTGAGCAGAAAAGACAAGAGCGGTCTGGACTTCCAACATAAGCAACGTTAATGACAAGGCTTATTGTGAAAGCATACCATAAATCAGCCTGTAAAGCATCCGTTTTTTGCCAACACCTGCTAAAGATACTAAAAATTTGGAAAAATGGTTGACAATGGCGAAAAGCGGTGCTAATATGCAGTCAAAATTGAATCGCTTGATAGAGGCGCGGTATCCATCAGTACTCTCCACAAGGCCAGCGCAGCCGTGGAGTGGGAAAGGGGCCACCGCCGAAGTGTCAGGACAATGCCTGTTGTCCGGATGCTGGGTCGGCAGAGAAGATCTGCCGGACTGTCACAAGAATTTTTTGTGAAGCGCTATCATTGGCTGTTCGGAGACGTCCTATTTTCAAGGGACAGATTTTCCGCATATTCCATGAACCGCTTGGCAAAGCGGTTCATTTTTTTCATCATTCCTCGCCGGCGGGGAAGAAAAACGCCGGACAAGAAGGAGACAGTATGAGAAGAAGATGGATGAGCGCAATTCTGGCCCTGACCATGGCTCTGGCCCTCACCGCCTGCGGCGGCGACAGCAGCAGTTACTCCAGCAATGACAGCACCCCTGCGGAGACCACCCCCGCCGCTCCCGCCGTGGAGATCCCCCCTGTGGAGGATCTGACCGGCACGGACACCAGCACCATTCCGGGTCTGGAGGACGGTGTGCTCACCGTTGGCATGGAGTGCGCCTACGCGCCCTACAACTGGACGCAGATGGACGATTCCAACGGCGCGGTGCCCATTTCCAACGTTCCCGGCGCTTACGCCAACGGCTACGATGTGATGATCGCCCAGCGCATCTGCGAGACCTATGGTTGGGAGCTTGAGATCGTGTCCTCCGCGTGGGATTCCCTGTGCCCCGCCGTGCAGTCCGGCACCATGGACGCCAACATCGCCGGTCAGTCCATGACCGCCGACCGCATGAATGAAGTGGATATGGCAGGCCCCTACTACTACGCTACCATCGTGGTCCTGACCACCAAGGACAGCCAGTATGCCAACGCAGCCTCTATCGCTGATCTGGCCGGCGGCACCTGCACCTCCCAGTCCGGCACCATCTGGTATGATTCCTGCCTGCCCCAGATCGAGAACACCAATCTGCTGGCTCCTGCCGACAGTGCCCCCGCAATGATCATGCAGCTCCAGACCGGCGCTGTGGACTATGTCTGTACCGATATGCCCACCGCTCTGGCCGCCGTCGCCAAGGACGACAATCTGGTGATCCTGAACTTCTCCGGCACCGACGGCGACTTCCAGTTTGCTACTGAAGAAGAGCGGGCCGAGAACGTGAACATCGGCATCTCTGTCCAGAAGGGCAACACCCAGCTGGCCGACGCCATCGACACCGTCCTCTCCGTTCTGAATGAGGAGCAGTTCAACGCCCTGATGGATCAGGCTATTTCCATTCAGCCTGAGATCTGAGTGATCCGCCGGGGGGCTCTGGCCCCCGGTGATCCCAAGAAACGCCCCGGCGCGGGGCCTCGCTGATTATTATAGATGATTGGAGACTGACCATGGATAAGTTTGTGAAGCTGGGACAGGATATGGTCCTGCTGTGGAGCAAGTACAAGGTGATGTACTGGGCCGGTATCTGGAATACACTGAAGCTGGCCTTCCTCGCCACACTGATCGGCTGCTTCATCGGACTGCTGTGCGGTGTGCTGAATACCATTCCTTATACGAAGAAGGACCCTCTGCCCAAGCGGTTCCTGCTGAAGCTGCTGCGGATCATCATCCGCATTTATGTAGAGGTGTTCCGGGGGACCCCCATGGTGCTGCAATCCGTGTTCATTTACTACGGCCTGCCCTACTTCTCCAATAACGCCCTCCGGTTCGACAATATTTTCGCCGCCGCACTTTTGATCGTGGCCATCAATACCGGCGCGTACATGGCAGAATCCGTCCGGGGCGGCATCATTTCCATTGATCCCGGCCAGACCGAGGGGGCCAAGGCCATCGGCATGACCCATTTCCAGACCATGGTGAACGTCATCATGCCCCAGGCCCTGCGGAACATCATGCCCCAAATCGGCAACAACTACATCATCAACGTGAAGGACACCTCCGTCATGTTCATCATCGGCTTTACGGAGTTCTTCGCCCAGCACCGCTACATCGTGGGCGTCAACAATATGTACTTCCCCTCCGCCACCATTGAAATGATCGGCTACCTGACCCTGACACTGATCGCATCCCTGATCCTGCGGCTGGTGGAAAAGCTCATGGACGGCTCCGACAGCTACGAGCTGGCCCAGGGAGATCAGCTGGTGATGGCGGCGGGCACTTACAGCCATCCTGACCGGGGAACACCCTTTGACGAGGTCAACCGGGAATACACCGGCGAGGAAAAGCGGAACCGCATCCGCATCGGTCTGAAAAACCGCAACGGCAGCACGAGAGGAGGACGCTGATATGAGCGAGAATATCTTAGAGATCCGCCACCTCGGCAAGTCCTTCGGCACCCATGAGGTTTTGCGGGATATTGACTTTACTGTCAAGAAGGGCGACGTTATTTCCATCATCGGCGCTTCCGGCTCCGGCAAGTCCACGCTGCTGCGGTGTGTCAACCTGCTGGAGACCCCCAGCAGCGGACAGATCCTTTACCACGGCACCGACGTGGCGGGCCGGGGCGTCAATGCCCCGGAGTACCGCTCCCATGTGGGTATGGTGTTCCAGTCCTTCAACCTGTTCAACAATATGTCGGTCCTCAAAAACTGCATGGTGGGACAGATGAAGGTCCTCAAGCGCAGCAAGGAGGAGGCCCGGCAGCAGGCTTTGAAGTATCTGGAAAAGGTAGGCATGGCCCCCTACATCAATGCTAAGCCCCGGCAGATCTCCGGCGGCCAGAAGCAGCGGGTGGCCATCGCCCGGGCACTGGCCATGGACCCGGAGGTGCTGCTGTTCGATGAGCCTACCTCCGCTCTGGACCCGGAAATGGTGGGCGAGGTGCTGAACGTCATGCAGGCGCTGGCCCAGGAGGGTATGACCATGCTGGTGGTGACTCACGAGATGGCCTTCGCCCGGGATGTCAGCTCGCAGGTGGTGTTCATGCATCAGGGCGTGATCTGCGAACAGGGCACACCGGCACAGGTCTTTGGTGACCCCCAACAGCAGGAGACGAAGGAGTTCCTGGCTCGTTTCCGGGGCGTGGAATAAGGAGACTGCAATCGTAAAAGAGACCCCGGCGGCTGTTGAAACAGCCGCCGGGAGTTTTGGCTATTTTGCTTCAGAAACCGGTCGGAAAAGCTGCGCAGTACTCAAATAAAACAAAAAGATAAAACACAGCCCGCTGTTTTCAAACAGCGGGCTGTAAACATTCGGGAATACGCAGGTGCTTACATGGATTCGTGGAAGGTGCGCTTGACCACCTCCAACTGCTGCTCGCGGCTCAGGCGGTTGAAGTTCACCGCATAGCCGGACACGCGGATGGTCAGCGTAGGATACTTTTCCGGGTGCTCCATAGCGTCCAGCAGGACCTCGCGGTTCATCACGTTCACGTTCAGATGGTGTGCGCCCTGGACGAAATAGCCGTCCAGGATCTGTACCAGATTGCTGCGGCGTTCCTCGGCGGTCTTGCCCAGTGCGTTGGGCACAATGGAGAAGGTGTTGGAAACACCGTCCTGGCACACGGCCCGGTAGGGGATCTTGGCTACAGAGTTCAGGCTGGCCAGCGCGCCGCTTTCATCCCGGCCGTGCATGGGGTTGGCGCCGGGGGCGAAGGGTTCGCCCGCCTTGCGGCCGTCAGGGGTGGAGCCGGTCTTTTTGCCGTACATCACGTTGCTGGTGATGGTCAGGGCGGACAGCGTGTGAATGGCACCCCGGTACAGCGCGTGCTTTTTCAGCTCGGCAGAGAAGTAGGAAACGATCTCCACGGCGATATCGTCCACCCGGTCATCGTCATTGCCGTACTTGGGGAAGTCACCCTCGGTGACGAAATCCACCGCAATGCCGTTTTCATTGCGGACAGGCTTCACCTTGGCAAACTTGATGGCGGAGAGGGAGTCGGCGGCGATGGAAAGACCCGCCACGCCGAAGGCGGCCAGCCGCTCCACCAGCGTATCGTGGAGGGCCATCTGGCTGGATTCATAGGCGTATTTGTCATGCATAAAGTGGATGATATTGATGGTATCCACATACAGCGCGGCAACGTAGGAGAGCACCTTCTTGTAGTTCGCCAGCACCTTGGGATAGTCCAGCACCTCGTCATCGTCCTTCCGGATCTCGGGGATGACCAGCAGGCCCTTCTTCTCGTCCACACCGCCGTTGATGGCGTACAGAAGGCTCTTGGCAAGGTTGGCGCGGGCACCGAAGAACTGCATCTGCTTGCCTACCGCCATAGCGGACACGCAGCAGGCGATGCAGTAGTCGTCGCCGTACATGGGGCGCATAATGTCATCATTTTCGTACTGGATGGAGTCGGTGTCGATGCTCATTTTGGCGCAGTAGCGCTTGAAGGCGTCGGGGAGGTTCTGGCTCCACAGAACGGTCAGGTTGGGCTCGGGAGCGGTGCCCAGATTGGTGAGGGTGTGGAGATAGCGGAAAGTGCTGCGGGTCACCAGAGTGCGGCCGTCGATACCCATGCCGCCCAGAGACTCGGTGATCCAGGTGGGATCGCCGCCAAAGAGCTCATTGTATTCCGGAGTACGCAGATGGCGCACCAGCCGCAGCTTGATGATGAACTGGTCGATCAGCTCCTGCGCGCCGGCTTCGTCCAGCGTGCCATTGTCCAGATCCCGCTGGATGTAAATATCCAGGAAGGTAGCGGTGCGGCCCAGGCTGGTGGCAGCGCCGTTGTTTTCCTTCACGCCGGCGAGATAGGCCATGTACAGGCTCTGCACAGCGCCATGGGCGGTCTCGGCGGGCCTGGTGATGTCACAGCCGTAGCCCTTGGCCATCAGGGCCATCTCCTGCAGAGCGCGGATCTGCATCTGCACTTCTTCCCGCAGGCGGATACGCTCGTCGGTCATAGCGCCGTCCAGAGCGTCCAGATCCTTTTTCTTCTCTTCAATCAGAAAATCAGTGCCGTACAGGGGGACACGGCGGTAGTCACCCACGATGCGGCCACGGCCGTAAGCGTCGGGCAGGCCGGTGAGCAGGCCCACGGTACGGGCCACCCGGGTGCGGTGGGGATAGGCGTCAAACACACCGTCGTTGTGGGTCTTGCGGTAGGTTCTGAAATGCTTTTCAATTTCGGGGTTCAGCTTGTAGCCGTACTGCTCCAGAGCGGATTCGGCCATGCGCATACCGCCGTACAGGTTTACGATGCGCTTCAGGGGGGCGTCGGTCTGCAAGCCGACGATCACCTCGTTGTCCCGGTCGATATAGCCGGGGGCGAAGTTGTTGATACCGGAGATGGCATCGGTTTCCACATCTAAGATCCCCTTGCGCAGCTCCTCTAAAATCAAGGCGTGGGACTTGTCCCAGACCTTCTGAGTGCGTTCGGACGTTGGGGCCAGAAAGCTCTCGTCACCGGCATAGGGGGTGTAGTTCTTCTGAATGAAATTACGCACGTTGACGAGATGACGCCACTCGCCGGTACGAAAGCCCTTCCAGGCGCTGCAGTTTACATCAATAGGCATCGTTTTATACGCTCCTGTCTATTTTATTTAAATATGAAATTCACGGTCAAATCGCCGCTGCCAGTCAGCCAAGGCTTCCGGCGGCAGGGCGGGTACGTCCTCTAAGGAATACGGGATCCCCAGTGCATGATACTTGTTCACACCCAGCGTGTGATAGGGCAGCAACTCCACCCGCTGGATGTTGCGGATCGTATGCAGATACGCGCGCAGCCCTTCCAGATGGGCGTCGGAATCCGTGAGTCCGGGGACCACCACATGGCGGATCCAAAGGGGTGTGCCGGCGTTTTGCACGGCGGAGAGGAATTGTAAAAACTCCTGCGGAGACTGTCCCGTGATGCCGCAGTAACCGTCCGGCGTGAAGTGCTTGATGTCCAGCAAAACGAGGTCGGTATAGGACAGAATTTCCTCGTAGCCGCCGCAGCCGCAGCCTGCGGTGTCGATGCAGGTGTGGATGCCCGCGTGTTTGCACAGGCGCAGGACCTCACATAAAAAGTCCTTTTGCAGGAGCGGCTCGCCGCCGGAAAAGGTAACGCCGCCGTTATCGCCGAAATACGGCTTGAAGCGGAGAAGCTTGTTCACCAACTGTTCAGGCGTGAAGATCTGCTCTTTTCCGCTGCGCATGGCCCAGGTGTCGGGGTTGTGGCAGTAGCGGCAGCGCAGGCGGCAGCCCTGAAAGAACACCACCGTGCGAATACCGGGGCCGTCCACAAGGCCCATGGATTCAATGGAATGGATGTATCCCTCGATCAAATAGAAAAACCTCCTTTTTAACAGATCAAATGATCCGTATAAAAAGAAAAAGCCGCACCGATCTGAGCTTTTTCTGCCCAGACGGTCGGCTGGTTTCACGATCATACTCCATGTGGTAACACCCACTTCCGTCAGTCATATGATCACCATGCCCATAGTATATGGGCTTTGGAAACTTTTGTCAAGCACCAACGCGCGGTGACTTTCTCAACGTGTATACGCCGGAGGAGTGGAACGCAGCGTGGCAGATAGCCAGAGCTTTGCCCGCAAGCTGAACAGGGAAGGGGTCAAACTCTATGGGTGACAGCCTGCACTACCAGGACTGCTTTGAAAAGCGGCACATGACCTGCGCGGTGCGGAAATCTTAAATGGAGTGTGACGGCGGGAACGATTCAGTTGTGCGGCAGACAATGGAGAAAATGCGATAATGCAAGGTTCAACTTTATAGCGACCGAAAGGTTATACAGGCCGCTCCGAAATGCCACAGCTGTTTGAGCATTTCGCCTGTATGCAAAAGAAAGCACATTCGTTGACACAGGGTTGGTGTCGCAGCGGGTAGATGCATGGGAGACTGTGGCGTTTTACCGCAAAAACAGCATATACCATTATTTCATAGCAAACTATTGAAAAAAGTTATAGGTCATTCGCGCGAACTTTATGTGAAACTTTTTGACTTTGACAGCCTATTATACTGTATTTACAGTATTTACAGCGGTAGGAGGGCCGTATATTTGCCAGAACAGGATGGGGGACCGGGACAGGGGATGCGGCATGCATTAAGTAAAAATAACGTAAATGCTTTGCTATCGACAAAGCGCTTACGTCATTTGAAACATTTTTGGACTTGCAAACTTGCAATGTGTAGAGTTATAATCATATCAAGAACGTAGCTGTATTAATATGGCCTGCCCCTCAGTAGGAACGGAGGAGCAGTTTCTAAGATACAGCTTGCTCAGTAGGCTGATCCGCCCGATTAGGGGGCCACCTCAAAGGGCGGAGAGTCTTCGCGTTAAATACAGGGAAGAATAATAGGAGGAATTACGTTCATGGCAAAAAACAAAGTGTTTAAGACGATGGACGGTAATGAGGCTGCCGCATACGTATCTTATGCGTTTACTGAGGTAGCTACCATTTACCCCATCACTCCTTCCAGCCCCATGGCTGACCATGTGGATGCATGGGCTACCAATGGCAAGAAGAACCTGTTTGGCCAGCCCGTAAAGCTGGTCGAGATGCAGGCGGAGTCCGGCGCGGCCGGCGCAATGCACGGCTCTCTGGAGACCGGCTCCCTGACCAGCACCTACACTGCTTCTCAGGGCCTGCTGCTGATGATCCCGCCCATGTACCGTATCGCCGGCTCTCAGCTGCCCGGTGTTATGCACGTCTCTGCCCGTACCGTGGCCACCCACTCTCTGTCCATCTTCGGTGATCATTCCGACGTTATGGCCTGCCGCCAGACCGGTTGGGCACAGCTGGCTTCCGCCAGCGTGCAGGAGAGCATGGACTTGGGCGCCGTTGCCCATCTGTCTGCCATCAAGGGCTCTATCCCCTTCCAGCATTTCTTCGATGGCTTCCGGACCTCTCACGAGATCCAGAAGATCGAGGTTCTGGACTATGAGGATCTGGGCAAGATGCTGGATTGGGACGCTGTTCAGCGCTTCAAGGATCATGCCCTGAGCACCGAGCATCCCACTCTGCGCAACACCCTGCAGAATCCCGATACCTTCTTCCAGTCCCGCGAGGCCTGCAACAGCGCCTATGATGCGCTGCCCGCCATTGTCGAGGAGTACATGGGCAAGATCAACGAGGTCACTGGCCGCAACTATCAGTTGTTCAACTACTACGGTGCTCCCGATGCTGAGCGCGTTGTGGTGGCTATGGGCTCCGTCTGCGAGACCTTGCTGGAGGTTGTTGATTATCTGGTGGAGCGCGGCGAGAAGGTCGGCTTCATTCAGGTCCACCTGTTCCGTCCCTTCTCCATGGAGCGTCTGCTGGAGAAGATCCCCGCTACCTGCAAGTGCCTGACCGTTCTGGACCGCACCAAGGAGCCCGGCGCTCCCGGCGAGCCTCTGTATCTGGACGTGTGCGACGCCCTGTGGGAAGGCAAGCGTACCAACATCGAGGCTCTGTGCGGCCGCTATGGCCTGGGTTCCAAGGATACCACTCCTGCCCAGATGAAGGCCGTGTTCGACAACATGAAGGGTGAGAAGAAGAACCACTTCACCGTCGGCATCAACGATGACGTTACGCATCTGTCCCTGCCCGTTGGCGAGAATATCGTCACCGCCGGCAAGTCCATCATCTCCTGCAAGTTCTGGGGTCTGGGTTCCGATGGTACCGTTGGCGCCAACAAGAACTCCATCAAGATCATCGGTGACCACACCGACCAGTACGCTCAGGCTTACTTTGAGTATGACTCCAAGAAGTCCGGCGGCGTTACCAAGTCCCACCTGCGCTTTGGCCATGAGCCCATCCACAGCACCTACTATGTCACCATGGCTGACTTTGTGGCCTGCCACAAGACCTCTTACATCAAGGACTTCGATATCGTCTCCGAGATCAAGCCTCACGGCACCTTTCTGCTGAACACCAGCTGGACCGGCGCTGAGCTGGAGGAGCACCTGCCCAACCGTGTGAAGCGTCAGATCGCCGAGCGTGAGATCAACTTCTACACCATCGACGCTACCGCTATCGCTATGGAGCTGGGTCTGGGCAACCGCACCAACACCGTGCTGCAGGCTGCCTTCTTCAAGCTCTCCGGCATCATCCCCATCGAGGATGCTGTGAAGTACATGAAGGACGCTATCATCAAGTCCTACTCCAAGAAGGGCCAGAAGATCGTCGACATGAACAGCGCTGCCGTCGACAAGGGCGTTAACGCTGCCGTGAAGATCGACGTTCCCGAGTCCTGGAAGACTCTGGCTGACGATACCAAGGCTCCCGACGCAAGCCTGCCTCACTACATCCGTGAGATCCAGATCCCCGTCAACAAGCAGGCTGGCGATGCCATCCCCGTGAGCGAGTTCATGCCCTACGCTGATGGTGTTACCCCCTCTGAGACTTCTAAGTATGAGAAGCGCGGCATCGCTGTGAAGGTGCCCAAGTGGATCCCCGAGAACTGCATTGGCTGCAACAAGTGCGCTCTGGTTTGCCCCCATGCTGCGATTCGTCCCTTCCTGCTGAACGCGGAGGAAGAGGCTGCAAAGCCTGCCGCCTTCGTTACCAAGGAGGCCAAGGGCAAGGGCTTCGAGGGCCTGACCTTCCGTATGCAGGTCGATCCTCTGGACTGCCAGGGCTGCGGCGCCTGCGCCAATGTCTGCCCCGCCAAGGAGAAGGCTCTGGTCATGGAGCTGCTGGATACCCAGATGCCCGAGCAGGAGAACTGGGAGCATGCCCTGACCCTGTCCACCAAGACCAACCCCATGGACAAGTTCACCGTCCGCGGTTCTCAGTTCGAGCGTCCTCTGTACGAGTTCAGCGGCGCCTGCGCCGGCTGCGGCGAGGCTCCTTACATGAAGCTTATGTCTCAGCTGTTCGGTGACCGGATGTTCGTTACCTCCGCTACCGGTTGCGCTTACGTTGTGGGTTCCTCCACTCCTTCTTTCCCCTATGTGGCCAATGAGAAGGGCCATGGTCCTGCCAACTCCAACTCCCTGTTCGAGGATAACGCCGAGTATGCCCTGGGCATGAAGCTGTCCATCGACCAGATGCGTCGTCAGATGGCTGCTCACGCCGAGGCTGTGGTGGCTTCTACCTCCGACGCTGCTCTGAAGAGCGCTCTGGAGGCTTGGCTGGCTGAGGGCGATAACGGCGACAAGACCCGTGCTCTGTCCGAGGCTGTTGTGGCTGCTCTGAACGCCACTGCTGAGACCTCTGATGATATCGCCTTCCTGAAGGCCAACAAGGATGCTCTGCCCAAGAAGAGCGTCTGGATGTACGGCGGCGACGGCTGGGCTTACGATATCGGCTTCGGCGGTCTGGACCATGTCCTGGCCTCCGGTGCTGACGTGAACGTCCTGGTTGTCGATACCGAGGTGTACTCCAACACCGGCGGTCAGGCTTCCAAGGCCACTCAGCTGGGTGCCGTGGCTCAGTTCGCCAACGGCGGTAAGAGAACCGGCAAGAAGGATCTGGGCGCCATCGCCATGACTTATGGCAATGTCTATGTTGCTCAGGTCGCTATGGGTGCCAACGAGCAGCACCTCATCACGGCTCTGAAGGAAGCTGAGGCACATCACGGCCCCTCCATCCTCATCGCTTACGCTCCCTGCATCAACCACGGTATCTCCAAGGGCATGAGCCAGGCTCAGCTGGAGGAGAAGCTGGCCAGCGAGTGCGGCTATTGGCCCCTGTGGCGCTATGTGCCCGAGCTGAAGGCCGAGGGTAAGAATCCGTTCATCCTGACCAGCAAGGAGCCCAATGGCCAGCTGCTGGACTTCATGATGGGCGAGACCCGTTTCGCTTCTCTGACCAGAACCTTCCCCGAGACTGCCAAGGTCCTGTTTGCCGAGGCCGAGGAGTTCTGCGCTCAGCGCTATGCCAAATACAAGCATCTGGCTGAGCAGTAATTGTCGGTCAGAATCAGCACGAAACGTGAAATTGGTGTGAAAGCAAACCTTGCTTTCTGATGTAATCTCGTCTTGTATGGGTACAAGCTCAAATGCAGCAGCGACTCAGGAAAACAACTGAGGTTACATATCCGTTTTCTGTTTTTACTCTTACCATACTCTCTCCGCATAAAAGGCTCTCTGGCATATTGCCAGAGAGCCTTTTGCATATAATTGGGAAACGATCATGATGTACCGCTGTGCCGCGTTACCCGCAAGGGCAGCGTATTCGATCATCATGCATTCCGCAACAGCAGGTTGCTTGTCATACCGATAACTTTGGGGTATGATGACCGTGAGGTGATGATCGTATGGATACAAAGGATATGATTCTGGAACTCAGGACAAAGATGGGACTGTCACAGGACGAGCTTGCGGAAAAGGTATTTGTGACCCGTCAGGCGGTTTCCCGCTGGGAAAACGGTGAAACAACGCCGAATATCGAAACCCTGAAGCTGCTCTCGAAACTCTTTGATGTCTCCATCAATACACTGCTCGGCTCACCGAGACAGCTTATCTGTCAATGCTGCGGGATGCCCCTTGCAGACGGGGACATCAGCAGGGAGACAGACGGCTTTTTCAATGAGGAGTACTGCAAGTGGTGCTATGCTGACGGCGAGTATATGTACCACGATTTAGACGATCTGATCGAGGTCTGCGTGCAGAACATGGCCAGCGAGGAATTTCCCGCCGAACAGGCGCGGGCCTACCTGAAGGATACGCTGCCCAAACTCAATTATTGGAAACGATATGAAAACCTTGGCGGCGCGGAAGCTTTTGCGCAGTATAAGCAGACACTGATGGATGAATTCAACGATCTGCATATTGACGGGATGCCCAAGGTGGAAAAGCTCAACGCGCTTGTAGGCAAGTATATCAACCTTGCATACCGCCTTCCCAACGGAAAAACCGTCAAATTCCTTGACGATCAGGCGACCTACCTCGGCAACCAGCTGGAATGTGAGTTTGGCGGCGACCGCTGCTTCGGCATTGCCGCGAACATGGATTTTCTGCTGGTCTGCACCTATGAGGAAAACGGTAAAAGCCCGGAGCTGGTCGTTTACAAGAAAAGATAGCAAAAATCAGATGCACGCCGTAAGACGTGCATCTGATTTTCTTTGACTGAACAGGTTGACGGAAAAGGGCGCGTCTGTGTGCCGATCCTGCAGGGAATCTGCCAGCGGGCAGGCATGTTCTGTAAGGACGCGGGCAAAACGCCCATGATCCAGCGCCAGCGGTGTGATTACCGAGCAGGTATTTGACTTGGATCGATCACACACCAGAAGCCGGCTGCACCTTCCGTGATGCGAACGGCCTTTTTGCAGTGAAACCTATCAAAAATTGACAATATGGCTCAAATCAGGTAGGATTGCAGAGAGAAAGCAGCTGGCTTTTGCGGGGAAGAACGTATTCATGGAGGCATCTGATGAGTGAAATGATAGAGAATACAGGCATGGACCGGAAGAAATTGGAAACGTTCATCTTGGAAACCTATCCGGCAAGCGCGGACCGTCCGTGGCTCCAATATCCCAATTATGAGGTGTTCCGCCACAGCAGCAATCAAAAATGGTTTGCGGTTATTATGGATCTGCCGAAAAGCAAGCTCGGACTGCAGGGCGAGGAGCGGGTAGACGCTGTCAACTTGAAATGCGGTCCCATTCTGGCAGGCTCGCTGCTGATGGAGAACGGCTTTTTTCCAGCCTATCATATGCAGAAGGACAGTTGGATTACCGTTGCACTGGATGGCAGTGTGGCGGATGACAAAATCAAAATGCTGCTCGATGTAAGCTATCAGGCAACAGCACCAAAAGTTCGCAAAAAGAAGGGCTGACAGCTTTTAGAATGAAACCGGCAAACAAGTGGAGGAGAAGCAGATGCAGGTCAACGAATATCAGAAAGAGGCTATGGCAACACTGAATCCCGCCTTAAATCAAAAGGATGTGCTCATCAACAGCGTCATGGGCTTGTGCGGCGAATCCGGAGAAGCCATTGATCTTGTAAAGAAATGGCTGATGCAGGGGCATGAGCTGGACAAGGAACACCTGATCAAAGAGCTTGGCGATGTGGCGTGGTATCTGGCGGAGGCCGCCACCGCTCTGGATGTCCCATTGGAGACCGTTTTTCAGGGAAACCTGGATAAGCTGCGCCAGCGGTATCCCAACGGCTTCGACACCGGAGCCTCAGTGAATCGCAAGGCGGGAGACCTGTAAGATTTAGGCGGATTCCGCAGCTTCGCTCAAATGCACCAAGCCGTTGCAACGCAACGGCTTGGTGCGTTTCTATATTTGCGTGGCAAACGGCGCCCGTTTTAGATCATACTCTGCGATCTTGGGCGGGCCGTGCTATTTGACGGGTAATTCTACGAAAAACGTATTGCGGCCGTTTTTGCTCTCCGCCCAGATCCGGCCCCGGTGCCGCAGGATGATGTTCCGGGCGATGGAAAGACCCAGGCCGTAGCTGCCCCGCTGGGTGTGTGCCTCGTCGGCACGATAGAAGCGCTTGAAAATATTTTGCAGGTCCGCCTTGGAGATCTCCGGGCCGGGATTGGACACTGCCAGACGGCACCGCCCGCCGCAGCGGGTGAGGGTGACGGAGATCTCGCCGGAGGGCGCGGCGTATTTCCGGGCGTTGTCCAGAAGAATGTCTACCGTCTGTCGCAGATGCTGCTGGCTGCCCCGGACAGTGAGCCCCGGCTGGATGTCCACAGCGAGGGTCAGGCCCGCTTCAAAAAATACCGGCTCAAAGGGGAGGACCGCGTCGCTGATCAGACGGCTTAGGTCCACCTGTGAAAAGATCAGGGTACTCTGGCCGCTGTCGGTACGGGCCAGATCCAGCATTTCCTCAATGAGCTGGCGCATCTGCCGGGACATGGTGAGAATGTGGGCGGCAAACTGGCTGCGGTGGGTTTCGTCGAAATCCGGGCTGTTCAGAAGCTCCGCGTTGGTCATGATGACCGTCAGGGGCGTTTTCAGCTCGTGGGAGGCGTCCGCTACGAATTGCCGCTGCTGCTGCCAGGCGGTCTCCACCGGCTTTACCGCCCACCGTGCCAACAGCCAGCTGATGAGCAGAAAGGCGGCGAAGCACAGCATCCCGATGGCGGCGCAGGTCTCTGTCAGATTTTTCAGAGTGGCCCGCTCGCTGGACATATCCGCGAAGGCGATGCGCTCCCCACGGGGCGTGACGCTGCGGCAGTACCGCAGGCCGTATTCCCGGAGGACACCGGCAGGAGCGTCGGCGTCGGTGGCCGCGTCCGCCAGCGTTTTCAGGAACTCCTGATCCGTCAGGTCATAGTACCCGCCGCCGGAGGCGGTGAGACCGCCGTTTCCATCCAACTCCAAAACGAAAAAGGGGAGGTGGACCTCCTGCGGCGGACTGCCGGGGCGATTGGGGTGAAAGGCATCCGACGCTACGCTTTGCAGCATAGCCTCGCTCTGCGTTTCCAAGCCCTGACGGGTCAGGTGATACACCATGCCGAAAATGGCGGTGAGCATGAGGGTGACGATGAGCATATTGACGCAGATGAATTTCAGCCGCAGCTTTCGGATCATTCTGCCACCTCCAGATGGTAGCCCAGACGGCGGATGGCCTCGATCTTCAGATCTGAGCCGATGCTGGTGAGCTTTTTCCGGAGAAATCCCACATAAACCTCTACGTGGTTTTCCACGGCGTTGGAATCGTAGCCCCATACCCGGGCCAGGATCATCTCCTTGGACAGCACCCGGCCCTTGCTTTGCAGGAGAAAGCGCATGACGTCGAATTCCCGGGCGGAGAGACGGACGCTGTTTTCCCCGCATACCAGCGTGCAGGAGGAAAGGTCCAGGGCGGTGTTGCCCATCCGCAGCTCGTCCACCTGATCTCCCTGACGGCGAAGCAGAGCGTTGACGCAGGCCAGCAGCTCCCTTGAGTCAAAGGGCTTCGTGAGGTAGTAGTCCGCCCCGGCGTTGAGGCCCTGAATGCGGTCCTCAATGTCCGACCGGGCGGTGAGCATCAGGATGGGCGTAGCACAGCGGTCCGCCCGGACCTGTCGGGCAACCTGAAAGCCGTTGAGCTTGGGCATCATCACATCTAAGATCAGCAGATCGTAGATCCCCAGCTCCGCATACTCTGTGCCCGCTTCGCCATCGTACACCGTTTCCGCGTCAAAGCCCTTGTGTTCCAGAATGGCGCGGATGGATTCCGCCACCAGCTTTTCATCTTCAATGACCAGTACCTTCATAGGCCGCTCCTCGGTTCGTTTTTTCTTACCATAATCCATTTTTCTGAAGTGAAACTGAAAACAATGGAAATTTTTTCAGAAAAGTTTATCTTTTTTTCAGCGTCGGTTCAGCATGGGGTGTTACTTTGGAAACCGCAAACTGAAAATCCGCTCCTGGGAACAGGGGCGCAGGAAAGGATGAACGATATGGCAGAAATGAACCCCCAGACCCTGCAGAAGCCCACGGGAAAGCTGAAGCTAATGCTGTCCGGGAAGAAAAGCAGAAGATGGATCGTGCTGTGCGTGGCGGCAGTGGCCGTCATCGGCGGCGCGGCCGCCTTTATGAGCCGCGTCAAGGCCAAGGCCGCTAAGGTGGAGACCACCTATACCGCCGCCGGTGTGGAGAAGCGGAGCATCACCAATTCCCTCACCGGCAGCGGCACCTTGCAGCCCGCCGATTCCTACACCGTTACCACGCTGGTGTCCGGCGAGGTCCTCAGCGACACCTTTGAAGAGGGGGATCTGGTGGAGAAGGATCAGCTCCTTTATACCATCGACTCCTCCGACGTTTCCTCTACGGAATCCCAGGCCCAGACCAGCTATTCGCAGGCATTGAAGGCCAAGTATCCCACGGCGGACATCAGCGGCACCGTCAGCGAGGTCTACGTCAGCAACGGCGACGCGGTGAACGCCGGGACGGAGCTGATAAAGATCAGCGCCAGCAATGACCTGACCATCGACTTCCAGTTCTCTTACGCCAATGACGGCGATTTCTATGTTGGTCAGCCCGCCAAAATTTATATCAACGGTTACGCCGGGTATATTGACGGCACGGTGGCCCAGGTGGGCGGCAGTTCCATGGCCAATGCCACCGGCATGAAAATGACCACCGTCCGGGTGAAGGCCGTGAATCCCGGTCTGGTCACCGGGGACTGCACCGCCAGCGCTGTGGTGGGCAACTACACCAGCTACGGTCAGACAACCGTGAAGGTGGGGACCGGCTCCACCATCACCGCCAGTGCCTCCGGTAAGGTCAGCGACCTGACGCTGATGCCCGGCGACAGCGTATCCAGCGGCCAGCGGATCTGCACCATTACCGGTGACAGCGTGGATAATCAGATCGAAAACGCAAAGAACAGTCTGGAAAGTGCCCAGGACCGGCTGGACGATTACAGCGTTACCTCTCCCATCACCGGCACGGTGGTGGAAAAGACGGTGAAGGCCGGGGACAATGTGGGCACCGGCAGCAATTCCAACAACACCCTCTGCACCATTTATGACCTGACCTATCTGCAAATGACCCTGAATATCGACGAGCTGGACATCGACAACGTGGAGGTGGGGCAGGTGGTGAACATCACCTCCGACGCCAAGGAAGGCCAGACCTTCACCGGCGTGGTGACCAAGGTCTCCGTGGTGGGCATGACCTCCAGCGGCACTACAACCTATCCCGTCACTGTCCGCATTGACGATACCGAGGGCCTGCGGCCCGGTATGAATGTGGATGCGGAGATCGTGCTGTCCTCTGCCGACGGTGTGCTGGCCATTCCCAGTATGGCGGTGAATCGGGGCAATACGGTCCTCATCACCTCCGATTCCCCCAGCGCGGTCAACGCCTTGGAGCAGGAGGCCCCGGAGGGGTACGTCTACGTTCAGGTGACCACCGGCGTCAGCGATGACAGCTATATCGAGATCACCTCCGGTTTGCAGGAGGGGGACACCGTGGCCTATCTGCGGGCAGCGTCCTCTGAATCCGACAGCATGATGATGGGCGGTATGCCCGGCAACATGAGCGGCGACATGCCTTCCGGCGGGGGAATGCCCTCCGGAGGCAGACCCGGCGGCGGTGGTCTGGGAGGAGGGTTCTAAATGAGCGCTCTCATTGAATTTCAGTCCGTCTGCAAGTATTACCAGATGGGCGACACCACCGTCAAGGCGGCGGATCATATCTCCTTCCAAATTCAGAAAGGGGAGTTTGTGGCCATCGTGGGCCAGTCCGGCAGCGGAAAATCCACCTGCATGAACATCATCGGCTGTCTGGATGTTCCCACCAGCGGCGCGTATCTGCTGGACGGGCAGGACGTGGGCAGTATGAACCGGAATCAGCTGGCGGAGATCCGGAATAAGATGCTGGGCTTCATTTTTCAGCAGTATAACCTCCTGCCCAAGCTGAATTTACAGGAAAATGTGGAGGTCCCTCTGATGTACGCCGGGGTGCCCAAGGCGGAGCGCCGCGAGCGGGCGAAGCTGGCACTGGAACTGGTGGGGTTGGGGGACAAGCTGAAGCACAAGCCCAACCAGCTTTCCGGCGGCCAGCAGCAGCGCGTCTCCATTGCCCGGGCGCTGGCCGGGAATCCGGCGGTCATTCTGGCCGACGAGCCCACCGGCGCGTTGGACAGCCACACCGGCCGCGAGGTGCTGGGAATGCTGCAGGACCTGCATGGGCAGGGCCATACGGTGGTGCTCATCACCCATGACAACTCCATTGCCGTGCAGGCTGACCGCATCATCCGGCTGGAGGATGGTCAGGTGGTCTACGATGGCGACTCCCGTGCGCCGGAAGCCATCGTCCAGCCGACGCTGAACTTTGAACCGGCAGAACAGGAGGGGGACGCATGATCTACGAGACCTTCCGCGAAGCAGTCAAGAATATCTGGAGCAACAAATTCCGCACGGTTCTGACCATGCTGGGCATCATCATCGGTGTCATGGCGGTCATCGTCATCGTGGGTCTGGGCAATGGCATGACCCAGAGCATCAAGGACAGCTTTTCTGAGATGGGGACCAATGTCCTCAGCGTCCAGATCACGGGCCGCGGCTCCCGCACCGTGACCGTGCAGCAGATGTACGATATCGTGGACAGCCACCCGGAGGTGTTCACTGGCATGTCGCCCACCACCACGCTGGACAGCACCGTGAAGGTGGATACCACCACCTATGGCTATACGAGCGTCAAGGGCGTGAGTGAGACCTACCTGGATATGATGGGGCGCACGCTGGCTCAGGGCCGGGGCCTGACCTATGTGGACATCACGGACAATAAAAAGGTCTGTGTGGTGGGCGATTACATTGCCCGTGCGGCCTACGGCGGCAACGCAGCCATGATGCACTACCACGCCACCCCGGAAGATCACGCTGTGCTGGAAAAGAAGGGCTTTCTG
>OLGI01000942.1_pt1 | contig 27778 bp, 27 predicted proteins | sample 1605221 | NCBI WGS metagenome assembly OLGI01 (sample SAMEA3888915, study PRJEB22519) | human gut metagenome | biome: human gut; feature: human-associated habitat; material: faeces | place: Denmark | collected 2010 | reverse complement strand
ACGACATCACCGCCGACGAGCTGCTGTCCGGCGCGGGCGGCAACACCGCCACCAAAACCGAACAGGCGGAACGGCTGATACTGGATTTACTGGCAGACGGGAAAGAGCTTGCCAGCGAGGACATAGAGAAAGCCGCTACAGAAGCGGGCATATCCGCCCGTACCGTCCGGGCGGCAAAGAGAAACCTTGACGGGCGCATTACCTCAAAGCGCATTGGCGCGGCATGGTATCACGCTCTTAAAAAGTGAAACGGCAAAATCCAAGTGGCAAAACCCAGATACCTTGCCACTTTGCCACTTCGCCACTTCAACCTCAAAACCACCGCCCCATGTATGACCGCATGGGGCTTTTCTCATGGAAAGGAGAGCCTATGAACAACGACACCAGCAACCGCAGCACCCCCGCAACCGCTTCCCCTCTGACCGTAAAGGAAGCCGCGCCACCTGTAATGATAAAGAAAATCGGAAAGACCACCTACCGCGTCAAAATCCATTTCAGTGAAACGAGCAAAGAAACCATGAGCGACAAAATCAAGCGTCTGATTTTGAATGACAGCGAAAAAAGTTCTTAAACACCCTTGACAAAACGTATCAGAATACCTGTCTGTTGGCGTCAAGAACTACGGCGCTAACGCTCCCACCAAGGTCTATCTGGACGACGTGGCCGGCATTGAGAAGTACAAGGAAGACGATGTCATCCTGGTTCAGATCGCCGACGGCGTGATCCTGAACGTGATCGATCCCAAGACCGTTGAGGATGCTGCCATCTCCAAGTTCGCTACCGACGACTATGTGGTCACCGGCGGCAACCAGTACGACTTCGCTGAGAAGATCAACCGTTACAACAACGTCCTGAATGAGTACAACAAGGAAGAGCTGGAAGACAAGACCTATGATATCTATGTCGACCAGTACGGCTATGCCATCGGCATCAAGCTGCACTCCGGCACGGATAAGTATCTGTTGCTGGCCGGCTACGACAAGACCGAGTCCAACCTGACCCTGAAGACCGCTGAGGCGCAGGTCATCTTCATGGACGGCACCATGTCCAAGGTCGCAATCGACTTCAACGAGACCAACAAGAAGCTCGAAAGAGAAACTGCTCCTAAGGATGTTGATAAGCTGGTTCAGAATGGCGACGCTAACCGCAACCAGTGGTTCAAGTACACCGAGGACGACGGCGTGTACACCCTGACTGCTGTGGCCGACCAGATCGTGGTCGCTTACGGTGACACCGGCTCCGCCAAGAAGAGCATCAACTGCGAGAGCGCCCGCGTGGCCGAAGGCAGCAAGTATGCCTGGGGCAACGACGACTCCGTTTACATCACTGTCAAGACCGACGAAGTCGATAGTGATGTCGGTGACTATCGTTACGCAGACGTCAAGTTTGGCATCTCCAAGGTGGACGCTGTCTACACCGGCGTGCAGGATGTGGATCTGGTCCTGAACGCAAAGTCTCCCTTCAAGACTTCTACGGCTGCTCCCGGTGACGTTATCTACGCTCTGTATGACACCGATGACAAGTACATCGACGCTGCCATCGTTCTGGGCGAGTCCAACGATGACAACAGCAAGGCCTATGCCTATGCTCTGAAGGGCGCCAAGAGCGAGTCCTTCAAGGACGGCAACTACTATTGGGAATTCGACGCTGCCGTGGGCGGCAAGGTCGAGACCCTGACCGTGAAGACCAAGTACACCGACGTCATCGATACCATCCAGAAGGCGATCGTTGACGAGGACAAGACCGCCACTTATGGCATCAAGGGCCTGCTGAAGCTGACCTACGATAAGGACGGCTATGTGACCAAGGCTGTGGTGGTCGACAACACTGCTTCCGACATCTATGGCAGCTCTGACTTCAACGCTTCCAAGGACATCAACCCCGATATCTTCAAGGCTTACGAGGTTAAGCATAATCAGCCGAAGGATCTGGTCTGCACTGGCCGCACCCTGTACACCGATGTCAAGAACGACGTGGGTCTGACTCTGGCTTCCGGCGCTCCCGTGGTCGTGGTTCAGATCGTTGAGGACGAGGATGGCGACCTGGATCGCTCCATCGAGGAGTACAGCACCATTTCTGCCGCTCTGAACGCACTCAAGGACGAGGGCAAGAACTTCCAGGGCACCATCGCTGCCGACCTGAACGACAAGGGCACTGCTGAGTGGATCGTTATCTCCAGCAGCAACGTTGTTCCTTATGAGAAGAAGACCTCTTCTTCCGACAGCACCAAGGCTGGCAAGCTGGACGTGACCACTGTTGAGTATGCTTCCGGCGCTTACAATGTGACCGCTACCGTGACCAAGGAGCTGAAGGGTGTTAAGAGCTACACCGTGAAGCTGACCACCGTCAACGGCGCTGTCATCGCTGAGAAGTCCGCCGATGTCACTGGTACCGGCGACTACGCTGTCAAGGATACTGCGACTGTCACCCTGACCAGCGCTCAGAAGAAGGCCGAAGAGGCTAATGTCGAGTTCACCTTCTTCGATAAGGACGGCAACGTTCTGGCTTCTGCCTCCGGCCTGTTCGCTCTGTAAGAACGAATAAGCGCCTCTGCTGATGCAGAATAGAATTCCCCCGGACGAAAGTCCGGGGGAATTTTTTTACTTTGCGGAGATATCCAGCAAAGCAACCAGATGATAATGGGTGCCGTTGTAGTTTGCCACCTCTGACGGCTGGGCCGATGCTTTCCAGGTCACCGCATTCCCTGTCCATGTCAGCTTGGGGGAAAACTGATCGCTGCCGCACAGGCACATGGCCGTGGCACAGCCGCGGATAAACCGCTGCGCGTGGTCTCCGCCGTCTTCCGGGCTGATAAAGATGATCAGGGGCTTGCCTGGAAAGGTGCGGGTCATGGTCAGCTTGCCGTTGCCGGTATAGGTCTCATAGTAGATCCCACAATTTCCGCAGTTTTTCAGTGCGGCCAGTGCCTCCGTGGCTCCGTCGGCGCTGGCCTTCAGCGCCGTGTCGATCTTGTCCCAGTTGTCATTGAATTCCGTGTGCAGGGTGAGGGCCCCGCCGTCCCATCGCTTCAGACCGTAATTGCTTGTGTTTTCCATACAATTCCTCCTTGTTATGCAGCCGTAACGAATTGCGTCCGCCATATTCGCCATCCCCCACCACCGGAAAAAGTTGTACGGAACTGTGCAGCAGCCCCTTTTTCTCCTAAAACATGACAAAAAAAGCCCCGAAGGAAAACCTTCGGGGCTTTTTCAGTCGATTGATTCGATTCAGCTGCTTTTAGTCGGTGACGTAGGGCAGCAGAGCGATCTGACGGGCACGCTTGATGGCCTCAGTCAGCTCACGCTGATGCATGGCGCAGGTGCCGGTGGTCCGACGGGGCAGGATCTTGGAACGCTCAGAAATGAAACGACGCAGCTTGGCGGCGTCCTTATAATCAATGCACTCGCACTTCTCGGCGCAGAACTGGCAGACCTTACGGCGCTTGTTGCCGCGTGCGGGACGGGCGGGACGAGCTTCACGATCGAAAGCCATGATTGCTTCCTCCTTATAGTAATATCAGAACGGCAGTTCGCCGTCATCCTCGCCGATCTCGGCGAAGTCAGAGCCGCTGGCGCTGAAATTGCTGGGAGCGGCGCTGTGGGAAGCGGGGGCGGGAGCATAACCGGGGTTGTAGCCGGAGTTGTCGCCGCCGTCGCGCTTGGAATCCCCGAAATACACATTGTCGGCCACGACCTCGGCACTGCGGCGCTTGCCGCCGTCCTTGTCGGTCCAGTCCCGGATCTGCAGGCGGCCCTCCACCACGGCCATGCGGCCCTTGGTGAAGTATTTGCTCACAAATTCGGCGGTGTTGCGCCAGGCCACGATGTCGATGAAGTCCGTTTCCTTTTCGCCGGACTGGGACTTGAAGTCCCGGTCAACAGCCAAGGAGAAGGACGTCACCGCCGTACCGCTGCCGGTGCGCCGGAGCTCGGGGTCACGGGTCAGACGACCCATGAGAATGATTCGATTCAGCATGTGCTGCTCCTTTACTCGCCCTTGCAGACGATCAGGGAACGCATGACGCCCTCGGCGATCCGCAGCTTACGATCCAGTTCGCGGGGGAATGCCGGGCCGCTGACGAAGGTCATGAGCACATAGTAGCCCTCGGTCTTGTAGTTGATGGGATAAGCCAGCTTGCGGTTGCCCCACTCCTCAACCACGACGTCAGAGCCGTTCTGCTCGGCCAGGGACTTGAAGTTCGCAACCTGAGCGGCGATAGCCTCCTCACCCTGTGCAGGGTCGAGCACATAGACGACCTCGTAATTGGCAGTAATCTTTGCCATATTTGCACCTCCTTTTGGACAAATGGCCCTCATTCTCAGATGAGAGCAAGGATTTACTTACATATTGCAAGCCTTATCATTATATCCGAAATACAGCAAATGTCAAGGAAAATATTGAATTTTTTCGAAAAAATCCGAATTGATGTAACTTTCCCCGGGAAAACGGTTAAAAAAAGCGGCAGGCCCCGGAAGTCCGGGGCCTTGTTCCACTCAACCGCTCAAATATTCGTTGGGGTCTACGGCCTTGCCGTCCTTGGTGACGGCGAAGTGCAGATGGGGCTGTCCGGACTCCGCCGCTGCGGTGGTCCCCACCGCACCGATGATCTGCCCGGCGGACACCGGGTCCCCGGCCTCCACGTTGGGCTTGGCCTGGAGATTGGCATAGGTGGTCTGATAGCCGTTGTCATGCTCCAGCACCACGGTGGTGCCCATCAGGGGATCGTCCGTCACCGACAGCACCGCCCCTGCGGAGGCCGCCAGTACCGTGGTTCCCTGCTGGGCGGCGATGTCCACGCCGTTGTGGGTACGCCAATCTCCCAAAGTAGGACTGTATACCAGCTCCTCCATGGAAAAAGCCGTCAGCACATCCCCTCGGAGCGGGGCCACCACCAGACGGGGTGCTTCCGCCGTCACAGGCGTGTGATCCACCTCCACCTCCGGCAGCTCCTTGGTTTCCTTTGGCGGGACCGGCACCGGCGCCGGCTCCAAAGTCTCCACTGTCGGAAGTCGCATCTCCGGCATTTCCACCGGCTGCGACACGGGGACCTGAGGCGTCACCGCCTGCTGGGGCAGCGGGTCCTCCCGGTCCTGCAGCAGGACCCAGCCGCACACCCCCACCACCAGCAGGCACACCGCCAGCGTGCCGTAAAAGCCAATGCCCGAAAGTACGTTTTTCACCTTGTTTTCCATACAATACCTCCCTTCCTGTTCATAGGTACGGAAGGAGTATGGTCAAAAAATCCAAAGGCTATACCAAACCCGGCAATTTTCCACTGTCAGCGGCGCGGAAATGAGAAAAAAGCTTTTTTTCTCCGATGCGATGTGGTATAGTTGGGAACGTACACAGAACTTCGCGTGGGAGGGGATCTCATGAACTACACCGGAAGCATGATCCTGTTTATTTTTCTCGTCCAGTTGGCGGCGTACACCCTCAAGTGGCTCATTGGGTTCGGGAATCCCCTGATCTCCGCACCGCTGCTGGCCATGCGGCTGGACAACACCCTGATCACACCGGGCAGTCTGCTGCCGGATCTGGTCATCAACGGTCGGATCACCTGGCAAAGCCGGAACAATTTCCGCTGGCGGGCCATCCTTCCCCTGCTGCTGGCCATGGTGGCCGGGGTGGTCCCCGGGACCTGGCTGCTGCGCTTCTCCCTGCCTTGGATCATCAAAACGGTTTTGGGCGGCGTTGTGGTATTTCTGGGACTGGAAATGGCCACCCGCCGGTTGCGCCCCGTCCGCCCGGACCGTCGGGAGATCCCGTGGCTGCGGTATCTGGTGGCCTTCTTCTCCGGTATGTGTGCGGGGCTGTTCGGCATCAATATGTTTCTGGTAGCCTACCTTCAGCGCACTGCCAAGGATTACGATGAATTCAAGGGCAGCATTTGCTTCCTCTTTCTGGGTGAAAACCTGTTCCGCACCGGGCTGTATCTCTGCACTGGGCTCCTGAACCGCTCCTCCCTGTGCTTCAGCCTTATCTCGCTGGCCGCCGCCTTCTGCGCCGCCCGGCTGGCCCGGCTCCTCTCCCCTCACATCAGCGGAGAGCGGCTGCAAAAGCTGTCCATCGTGTTTTTCCTGCTGGGCGGCGTCAGCATCATCGTGAAATCCGTTTTGCTGCATACATAAGAAACGCTCCCGCACCTTTTCGGTGCGGGAGTGGTTTTGTCTTAAATCCGGAACAGCCGTCTGCCGTTTTCCCACGTCACGCGGGTCATTTCCTCCGCCGTCACGCCCTTCCACTCCGCCAGTTTTTCGATCACATAGGGGAGATAGCGGCTGTCATTCCGCTTGCCCCGCATGGGTACCGGAGCCATATAGGGAGCGTCCGTCTCCACCACGATCCGCTCCAGCGGCGTCACCGCCGCCACCTCCGGGGCCCGCTTGGCGTTTTTATAGGTGATGGGGCCGTCAAAGCCCAGATACCACCCCCGCTTCAGCAGCTCCGTTGCCATCTCCGGCGAGCCGGAAAAGCAGTGGAACACGCCGGTGACGGTGGGAAATTCCCTGATGATGGCAAGGCAGTCCCCGTGGGCTTCCCGATCATGGACGATCACCGGCAGATCCAGCTCCGCCGCCAGTGCCAGCTGCTTGCGGAATACCGTCTGCTGAAACGCTCTGGGCGGATTGTCCTCCCAGTAGTAGTCCAGTCCGATCTCCCCGATGGCCACCACCTTGGGCCGCTCCAAAAGCTGCCGCAGTTCCGTCAGGTCGCCGTCCTGAAAGCCGTCGCAGTCCTCCGGATGGACGCCCACGGCGGCGTACACATGCGGGTACCGCTCCGCCAGCTCTGCCGCCGCACGGGAGGAGGGCAGGTCGCATCCCGGGTCCAGCACCAGCCCCACGCCGACCCCCGGCATGGCGGAAAGGAGCGCATCCCGGTCGCTGTCAAAGCGGTCCGCGTCATAATGGGCATGGGTATCAAAAATCGGCATAATCCTCTACCTCGTTCGTTTTTTGTTCCAGTATACACGGAAAGCGGCCGTTTGAAAAGAAAAACCGTGGGAGGACCCACGGTTTTCCGAAGTTCATTCTGTTGGCTCCTTGGGCAGCGTCACCGTGATCACGGTTCCCTTCCCCGGCTGGCTTTCCAGCCGGAGGGTACCGTGGTGATACGCTACGGCGTGTTTCACGATGGACAGCCCCAGCCCCGTGCCGCCAATGGCCCGGGAATGGCTCTTATCCACCCGGTAAAACCGCTCAAAGACCCGGCTCTGATCCCCCTCCGGGATGCCGATGCCGGTATCCCGCACCAGAAGGGTCACGTCCCGATCCGTTTCCGCCACCTCTACGGTGACGCTTCCGCCGGGGACGTTGTACTTCACGGCGTTCTCGCAGAGGTTCCGGGCGATCTCATACAGCAGCCGCCGGACGCCGAAAACCGTTCCGGCGGTGCCGGTCACGGAAATGTGCACCGCCTGTGCCGCCTCCTGCTCTGTCAGAGAGCGAGCCGCCTCCTGCGCCAACTCCAAAACGGATACCTGCTCATGGGGCAACGCACCGCCCTCGTCCAACTGGGACAGGCGGAGAATATCGTTGATCAGCGCCACCAGCCGGTCCGCCTCCTGATGGATACGGTTCAGGAACCGAGGCTGATCCTCCGGCTTCACCAGACCGTTTTCCAGCAATTCCGCGCTGCCGATAATGGACTGCAAGGGCGTTTTCAGTTCGTGAGACACGTTGGCGGTGAACTCCCGCCGCATCCGCTCGGCTTCCGCCTGCTCCGTCACATCAAAGGCCAGCAAAACCGTACCCAGCACCTTGCCGTTGGATTCGATACGGCTGAAATCAAGCTGGTATTCCCGGCCTCGCCGCTCTGCCCGCAGCTGACTGTGCCCGGTCTCGGCGGCGTCATGGATGGCGGCGGTCAGGTCCGGATGGCGATCCACTGTCAAGAAATCCTGTCCTACGCAGGTACCGTCCGCATGAAACAGTGCTTGGGCCGCCGGATTGATGCTGAGGATGCGCCCGCTGTGGTCCAGCAGCACCAGACCTTCCCGCATACTGCCGGTGATCTGTTCAAATTCGTCCTGCCGCTGCCGGAGGTCTCTGGTCCGATGGCGGATCTCCTGCTGCTGGGCGTAGACCCGCCCCAACAGCGGAGACAGCTCCTCATAGGCGTTGTTGTCCAGCGGGTGCTCCAGATCCAGCCGGTTCAGCGGCTCCACCACCCGTCGGGCCGCCCGGCTCGCCAAGAGTGCGGAAAGTCCCACCGCCAACAGCGCCACCACGATGACGGCGTGGAGCATCCCAAGAACCAGCATCCATACCGTTTTCTGACTGCCGGAAATGCGGAGCACAGAGCCGTCCGTCAGGCGCACCGCCTGATAGAGCATCTTTTCCGTCAGCGTCTCGGAATAGCGGGCGCTGCTGCCGCTGCCGCCGGTGAGCGCCTCCCGGATCTCCTCCCGCTGGCCATGATTTTCCATGGGCTGCGTATCCGTTCGGGTGTCATACAGCACTGCGCCGTCCGATGCCACCCAGGTCAGCCGCTCCGCCGTGTCCCGGACGCGGGCCAGATAGTCCGCGCCGTCCGATGCCACCGCCGCCGCAGCCAGTGTCAGTTCTGTCTGAAGCTGCTGTTCCCGCACCGTGCCGAAATAGGTGTAAAGGCAGCCGGTGATCACCAGCAGCGATGCCAGCAGCACCGTCAGGGACGCCGCCAGAGTCGAACGAAAGATCTTCCCGGTCATAGGCCGGTCTCCATGCGGTAGCCCACGTTCCGAACGGTCTCGATCAGCTTGCCGTAGGCCCCTAACTTCTGCCGCAGGGTGCGGATGTGCATATCCAGTGTGCGGCTGTCATCCATGTACTCCATATTCCACACCTGTGTGAATAGCTGTTCTCTGGTGAATGCCATTCCCGGATGGGACAGAAACAGCCGCAAAAGCTCAAACTCCTTATAAGTGAGCTGGAGCCGCTGGCCGTCCGCCGTCACGGTGCGGCAGTCCAGGTCCATAGAAAGGCCCCCGGCAGAGAGCACATGGCCCGTGTCAGCGGGATGACACCGCCGCAGCACCGCCTTCACCCGGGAAACCATCTCCATGACGCCGAAGGGCTTCACCAGATAGTCGTCTGCCCCTAAGTCCAGACTTTGAATTTTGTCGTATTCCGCGCCCTTGGCCGTGGCCATGATGACGGGGATGTCCCGCAAGGCCGGTGCGGCCTTCATCTTTTTCAGCAGAGACACACCGTCCTCCCCCGGCAGCATCACATCCAGCAGGACCAGCTCCGGCGTTTCCGTCTGCAGCGCCTCCCAGAAGGATGCTCCATCGTCAAAGCCTCTGGCCTCAAAGCCGGTGGATGTCAGGGCGTACAGCTCAATATCCCGGATACTGGCGTCGTCCTCCACGCACCAGATCATAGCAATCTCCTTATGTCAGTGTGATTTCGTCCTTGTGGGTCCCGGTCACGGAGTAAATAACCCACTCGGCAATGTTCGTGGCGTGATCGCCGATGCGCTCGTAGTACTTGGCGATCATCAGCAGGTCCAGGGCGTATTCGCCGTCTGCCGGGTCCGCCGCGATCTTTCCGATCAGGCTCTGCTTGACCCGGGCAAACTGCTCGTCCACAACGTCATCCGCCGCGATGACCTTTTTCGCCAACATTATATCACATTTCACATAGGCGTCCACACTTTCCGTCACCATTTGTATGACCGCTTTCGCCATTTCCTTCAAAAGGGCGTCATTTTCCGCCTGCCGCCCGTCTAAAAAGGCCACGATCTCCGCGATGTCCTCCGCCTGATCGCCGATGCGTTCCATGTCGGTGATCATCTTCAATGCAGCGGAGATCTGCCGCAGATCCCGGGCCACCGGCTGCTGCCGCAAAAGCAGCTTCAGGCAGAGGTTTTCGATCTCCCGCTCCTTGTGGTCGATCTCGCTGTCCAGAGGAGCTACCTTGGCGGCCAGCGCCGTGTCCCCCTCCGTCAGCGCCTGAGAGGACAGGGCGATGACCTCCTCGCACAGCGCCCCCATCTCGATCATCTCGTGGTTGAGCTGCAAAAGCTGTTCGTCGAATTTATTGCGCATCTTACCCAAACCTCCCTGTGATGTAATCCTCCGTCCGTTTGTCGGCGGGGGTGGAAAACAGCTGCTCTGTCTTGCCGAACTCCACCAGCTCCCCCAGCAGGAAAAAGGCGGTGTTGTCGGAAATACGGGCGGCCTGCTGCATATTGTGGGTCACCATGACCACGGTGTACTGGCTTTTCAGCTCCGCCGCCAGATCCTCAATTTTAGAGGTGGAGATGGGGTCCAGAGCGCTGGTGGATTCGTCCATCAGCAGCACCTCCGGCTCCACCGCCAAAGCCCGGGCGATGCACAGACGCTGCTGCTGACCGCCGGAAAGCCCCAAGGCGCTTTTCTTCAGCCGGTCCTTCACCTCGTCCCAGATGGCGGCGGAACGCAGAGAATTCTCCACAATCTCGTCCAGCTTCACCCGGTTTCGGATGCCGTGGGTCCGGGGGCCATAGGCCACGTTATCGTAAATGCTCATAGGGAATGGGTTGGCCTTCTGAAACACCATGCCGATCTGCTTGCGGAGCCATGTGGGGTCCACAGAGCTGCCGTAGAGGTCCTGTCCGTGGAAATCCACCTCGCCGCTGAGCTTCACGCCGGGGATCAGGTCATTCATTCGGTTCAGCGTCCGCAGAAAGGTAGATTTTCCGCAGCCGGAGGGCCCGATGAAGGCGGTGATCTCGTGTTCGGGAATGGCGATGGATACATCGTGGAGGGCATGGTTGGGGCCATACCAGAGATTCAGTTTTTTTGCTTCCAAAATCGGTTCCATAGGGTCTCCTCAATTCTTTTTCAGCTTCCGCCCCAGAAACACGGCGGAGAGGTTGATGAGCAGGGTCAACAGCATCAGAATGGTGGCGATGGAGAAGGCCACCGCCGTCTCGCCCCGCTCGTTGGCGTAGACGTACAAGGCCACCGTCAGCGTGGCGGAGGAGGAATGAAGGGCCGTGAAAAAATCGTTGAGCACCAGACCAAACCCGGCGGTGTACAGCAGCGCCGCGCTTTCCCCCACGATGCGGCCGACGGCCAAAATGCAGCCGGTGACGATGCCGTCGATGGCGTTGGGCAGCACCACGGTACGGACCATGCGCCACTTTCCGGCCCCCAGCCCCAATGCTCCCTCCCGGTAGGACTGGGGCACGGTTTTCAGGCTCTCCTGAGTGGTGCGAAGAATGGTAGGTAGAATCATCACCACCAGAGTCAGTCCACCCGCCAGCACGCCTGCCTGCAAATTCATTTTCTGCACGAAAAACAGCATACCGACAAGGCCGAAGATAATGGATGGGATTCCCGTCAGGGTCTCGGCAGCGAACTCAATGAGGCTCACCAGCCGCCGGTTTTCCGCGTACTCCGTCAGATAGATGGCGGCCCCCACGCCCAAGGGCAGAACGATGACCATGGCCACCAAAATGATATACAGAGTGTTGAGAATGTTTGGTAAAATACCGATCGTATTCTTAATATAGCTGGTCTGGCCGGACAGCAGCTCCCAAGTCAGCCCCGGGATCCCCCGGTAGAAAATGTAGCCGATCAAAAATACCAGCAGCGCGCAGGTCAGTCCGGCGCATAGCCACACCAGCGCACGCATCCCCCGGTTGTAGACCCGGCGGCGAAGGGATAAAGTTTGTCCGTTCATGTCAGCCCTCCTTCCGGTTCTTGACGCACACGTTCAGGAACACATTGATGAGCATGATAAAGAGGAACAGCACCAGACCGATGGAGTAAAGCGCCTGTTGATACAGGCTTCCTACACTGGCGTAGGCCATGCCGGAGATAATGCCGGTGGTGAGAAAGCGCACCGGCGTAAACAGCCCCGGCATATTGGACACGTTGCCCGCCACCAGAATGATGGCCATCGCCTCACCGATGGCCCGGCCCACGCCCAGCACCACCGCCGCCGCGATGCCGCTGCGGGCGGCGTGGACGCTGACCCGGAAATAGGTCTCCATCTCCGCCGCGCCTAAGGCGAGACTGGCCTCCTCGTACTCCTTTGGAACGGCCCGGAGCGCCGTTTCCGACACGTTGATGATGGATGGCAGGATCATAATGGCCAGCACGATCATAGCGGCCAGCAGGCAGGCGCCGGAGCTGAGGTGGAACAGGTTCCGGATGGCCGGCACCAGCACGATCATGCCCACCAGACCGTACACCACCGACGGGATGCCCGCTAACAGCTGTACCGCCGTGCGGATCACCGCCGCCAGCTTCGGCGGGGCCACCTTCGCCAGAAATACGGCGGTCAGCAGCCCTACGGGAACGCCGATGACGATGGCCCCGGCAGTGCCGTAAACGGAGGTCAGGATAAAGGGCAGAATTCCATACAGTGCACCGGTGGTGGTGTTGGTGGGGTCCCAGACCCTGCCCAGCAGGAATTGAAACAGGCCAATCTGCCGAATGGCGGGCAGGCCGGAGAGAATGAGATAGATGCTGATGAGCAACACAAAGGCCACCGCCACGATGCCGCACAGCAAAAAAATCAAATGGATGATCTGTTCCACGGTTTTGCGGGCGCGGTAGCTGCTCCGCTCCGGTGTATGCGGGGGATTTGTAATACTTTCCACCGCGTTGACGGCGGTCAGAATTGCGTCAGAGTCCATGTCTGGCTCCTTTCTCGGTTTTACAGGAAGCGCCTCCACCTACGGTGATAGATGGAGGCGGGCTTGTCATGCTGTGGGAAGAAGGGGTGTGTGCGGGGAACCCAGGAAGGGTTCCCTGCACTTTTTTAATCGCTCGGATTTCAGCCTTTGCTGAAATCCATGCCTGTCGCTGAATTTATTTCGCGACAGGCACCGCACCGGCAGCCTTGATCAGCTGGCTGGCAGTGGAAGAGGTAGCGTAGTCGAAGAATGCCTGGGCTGCGGGAGACAGGGTCTCGCCGGTCTTGGTCACCAGCACGAAGGGCCGCTGAATGGCGTAGCTGCCGTTCAGAACAGTTTCCTCCGTGCAGGCCACGCCGCCTACGGTGACGGCCTTGACGGTGTTCTTACCCTCCACAGCGGAGAGGGATGCGTAACCGATGGCGTTGGGGTTGCCGGCAACCGCCTCGATGACGCCGCCGGTAGAGGTCAGCTCCTGGTCCAGCTTGCAGGCGTCCTTGGTGCCGGTGATGGACTCGAAGCCGTCCCGGGTGCCGCTGCCCGCCTCACGGCCGATGCAGGAGATGGTACCGGCATCGCCGCCCACCTCGCTCCAGTCGGTGATCTCACCGGTGAAGATCTTGCCGATCTGCTCCACCGTCAGATTTTCCACCTTGCTGTCGGCATTGACGATGACGGCGATGCCGTCCAGCGCCACGATGGTCTCGGTCAGACCGCTGGCCTTCTCCTCGTCCTTCAGGGCGCGGGAGGCAAGGCCGATGTCGGCGCTGCCGTTGCTGGCAGCCTCAATACCGGCACCGGAGCCGGTGGGGTCATAAGTGACGGTCACGCCGCTGTTGTCCGTCATGAACTGTTCGCTGAGGGCGCCGATCACCTTTTCCATGGAGGTGGAACCGTTGGTGGAGACGCTGCCGGAGAGGGCGGCGGGAGCCTCCGTCTGCGCGCTGCTGTCCGTGTTGGTATCGGCGGGCGTTTCCGTCTTGGAGCCGCAGCCGGTGAGGGCCGCCAGGCTCAGAGCCAAAGTCAGAATCAATGCAAGTGTCTTTTTCATGTTTGTCTTCCTTTTTTATTTGATATTTGGGTTTTCCCCTTTTCACACTTATCAGTGTACCGGCTGTATGTAAAAGGCGAAAGACAAACCATGTAAAATCCATGTCAAATCGTTCCGCAAATCACTTCTCTGCCGAAAAAAGCAGAGAAAAAGCGTCTTTCCGCAATGCGGAAAGACGCTTTTTGAAGCACAAACAGTCGATTCGGTTATCGCTGACCCTTGTCATAGGGAATGCCCTCCGCTTTGGGTGCGCGGGAATTCTTGGAGGTAAAGGCCAGCACGATCAGAGAAATGATGTAGGGCAGCATATTGTAAACGGAACTGGGAAGGTTCATGGCCTTCAGGAAGGCAAAGCCGGTGTAGACGTTGCCCAAGGCCCGGAAGAAGCCGAACAGCAGCGCTGCCAGCGCGATGCGCTGGGGCTTCCACTGGCCGAAGATCATCACCGCCAGAGACAGGAAGCCGAAGCCAGCCACGCCGTACTCAAACCGCCACTCGGACACACCGGCGGTGATGAACACGATGCCGCCCAAGCCGCCCAAGAAACCGGAGATCAGCACACCGGCCCAGCGCATTTTATAGACGTTGATACCCACGCTGTCCGCCGCCTGAGGATGCTCGCCGCAGGCCATGAGCCGCAGGCCGAACCGGGTCTTGTACAGCAGCACATAGGAGGCTACCAGCAAAAGCGCCGTAATGAGCATGAACCAGCTGAACTCAAAGGAGCCGATGCTCACGGTAAATGCCTTTTTGGCACCGGCGTACTGAATGATGGAGGACACGTCATCGGGATTGGCCGCAGTGTTGATGGCCTTGACAATGACGGTGGCCCCAGCGGTGCCCAGCAGGTTCAAAGCTGTGCCTACCAACGTCTGATCTGCCTTGAAGTTGATACAGGCCACAGCCAGCAGGCAGGAATACACCATGCCCACCGCGGCGGAAACCAGCACCACTGCCAGGATCGTCACAAAATGAGAGCTGTTCTCTCCCAGATAGCGCATCGTCAGGGCACCGCCCAGAGCGCCCATGATCATGATGCCCTCCAGACCCAGATTGATCACGCCGGAGTGCTCGGAGAAGCAGCCGCCCAGAGCCACCAGGATCAGCACGGAGGCAAAGATCAGGGTATATTGCAGTAGCAAACTCATGCCTGATCGCCTCCTTTCCCGTTGGCCGCATCTTGTTCCGCGGCAGCCTTGGCCTTCAGAGCCGCCTTTTCCTCCCGTTTGGCAATGGAGCTGTTCATCACATGCTTCATGAACAGCACGAAGCCGCAGAGATAAATGATGATGGAGGAGATCAGATCGGAGATCTGCGCGCAGTACAGGGACTTATCCACATACGCGCCGCCGGCGGTGATGTGCTGGATGAAGAAGGACGCCAGCACCGTCCCCAGAGGATTCAGTCCCCCTAAGAAGGCGGCGGCAATGCCGTTGAAGCCCATGGCGGGAACGGAGGAGGTAGAGCACTGCCACTGCTCGTAGCCGGTGAGGTACAGCAGCGCCGCACCCATGCCGGCCAGCGCACCGGAGATCACCAGGCTCAGGATCACGTTCCGCTTTTCCGCCATGCCGCAGTATTTGGCGGCGTTGCGGTTAAAGCCGGTAGCCTTCAGCTCATAGCCGAATCTGGTCTTATCCAGTACGATCCAGATCAGAATCGCCATCACAATGGACAGGGGGATGGCCAGACCCACATACTGATTCTTGTTGAACAGCGCCCCCAATCCCAGAGAGGGCAGCACAGCAGAGGGGTTGTTGTTGGCCAGCACGATGGTGTAGGGGCTGGCGGCCTCTTTCACCGTGGTCAGCAGCATATTGGTCAGGTAGAGGACGATCCAGTTCAGCATGATGCCGGAGATGACCTCGTTGACGTTGCAATAGGACTTCAGCACACCGGAGATAGCCCCCAGCACCGCGCCGCCGGCCATAGCCACCAGCAGGCAGGGCAGCCAGCTCCAGCCCAAACCCAGCGCCGCGTACAGGCTCAGTGCCACGCCGAAGCAGTACTGGCCCGCAGCGCCGATGTTGAACAGGCCCACCTTATAGGCAAACAGGATGGACAGCGAGCACATCAGCAGCGGTGCGGTCTTGACCAGCGTGTTGCCCAGATATTTCAACTGGGAGGATGTCTTTTTATAGGTCAGGAAGTTTTTGACCACAGTAAGGATCGCCTCGCCGGCGCCAGCGGGATTGATGACCAGCAGCACGAGATAGCCGAGGAACAGACCCAGCACGATGCACAAAAGAGAGGCCAGCAGCGATTGGAAGCCGTTGCTCTTGAAAATATTCTTTTTCATGCCTTCACCTCGTCTCTCTTGGCGCCGGCCATGTAGAGGCCCAGCTCCTCCTGGGTGGTGGTTTTCGGGTCCAGCTCGCCCACGATCTCACCCTCGTACATCACAAGGATGCGGTCGGGTACGTCCATGACCTCGTCCAGCTCCAGACTCACCAGCAGCACCGCCTTGCCCTCGTCCCGCTGGGCGACCAGCTGACGGTGGATGTACTCAATGGCGCCAACGTCCAGACCGCGGGTGGGCTGGACTGCCACCAGCAGCTCCGGATCCTTGTCGATCTCCCGGGCCACGATGGCCTTCTGCTGGTTGCCGCCAGACATGGAGCGGGCAATGGTAACAGGGCCCTGACCGGAGCGCACGTCATACTCCTCGATCAGCCGCTCCGCGTAGCCGCGGATGTTCTTCCGCCGCAGGAAACCCGCCTTGTCGGTGAATTCCGGCTCAAAGTACCGCTGGAGTACCATGTTGTCCTCCAGAGAATAGTCCAGCACCAGACCGTGCTTATGCCGGTCCTCAGGGATGTGGCTCATGCCCATGGTGCTCCGCTTGCGGATGGAGGTGTGGGTGATATCCTGCCCGCAGAGGGAGAGTTCGCCGGACACCAGCGGCTCCAGACCGGTCAGGCCGTAGACCAATTCCGTCTGGCCGTTGCCGTCGATACCCGCAATGCAGACGATCTCGCCCCGCCGTACCTGGAAGGACACATTCTTCACAGCGTTGTTCTTATGGACCTTGGAGGCCATGGTCATATTCTTGACCTCCAGCACCACGTCTCCCGGCTCCGCAGGCTTCTTTTCCACATGGAAATTGACGTTGCGGCCCACCATCATGGCGGACAGCTCCGCCGGTGTGGTGTCTTTCGTATTGACGGTGCCGATGTACTTGCCCTTGCGGAGCACGGTACAGCGGTCCGCCACCGCCATGATCTCCGCCAGCTTGTGAGAGATAAAGAGGATGGACTTCCCCTCCGCCGCCAGATTCTTCATGATCTGCATCAGCTCGTCGATCTCCTGAGGCGTCAGCACGGCGGTGGGCTCGTCGAAGATCAGGATCTCATTGTCCCGGTACAGCATTTTCAGGATCTCGGTGCGCTGCTGCATACCCACGGTGATGTCCTCGATCAAAGCGTCCGGGTCCACATGGAGACCGTACTTCTCACTGAGGGCCAGCACCTTTTCCCGGGCCTCCTTTTTCTGGAGAAAGCCATGCTTCGTAGGCTCCACGCCCATGATGATGTTGTCCAGCACCGTAAAGCAGTCCACCAGCTTGAAGTGCTGGTGCACCATGCCGATCCCCAAGTCATTGGCGTCATTGGGATCCTTGATAGAGACCTCCTTGCCGTCCTTCTTGATCGTGCCCTCCTCCGGCTGATACAGGCCGAACAGCACGCTCATCAGCGTGGACTTGCCCGCGCCGTTTTCGCCCAGCAGGGCATGGATCTCACCCTTTTTCAGCTGAAGGGTAATGTCATCATTGGCGATGATGCCTGGGAACCGCTTCGTAATGTGGAGCATTTCGATGGCGTAATTCGTTTCCAAGTCAAACCGCCCTCCTTCCGTTTTAATGGCCCGCCGTGTGGATCTCGCGGGGACGGAAACCATGTTCATTTACCGGCAGCGGCATATTGCCCTCACATCCAGTATTACGTTCAGTATACTATAACTCCGCTCAAAAAGAAAGGCAAATCGACGGCCGGAATCATTTTTTTGAAGAGCGGTCTCCTCAGGGCGCTTCCATCGGGAGACTCGTCCGCTTTCCGCAAACTGTTCCCGAAAAGACTGCCAGCCGCTTCAACATCCGAAATGCCACATTCCACCAGGGTGCCAATGGTTTTCCGTACCTCCTTCTTTTGGCGGATAAAAAAGGAACGTCCTTTCGGACGTTCCTTTTCGCGTATAGATTTGTGCTCTGCGCTTAGCCCTTGATAGCGCCCTGGTCCTCCACAGCGATCACGGTGGCGAAGTCAGAGGGAGTCTTGCTCACATCGTTGGAAACGGTGATCTTGCCGTCGAACATATCCTTCACCATGGCCTTGTAGTCATCCTGCGTGAAGCTGTCAGACCACTGAGTGCCCTCACCCATGGGGATCTGGACGTAGTTCAGCTCGGGATCATCGCCGGACACCAGACCCAGAGTAGCGATCTTGCCCTTGTAAGCATCCCAGTTGCCGTTGACGATAACGTCAGTCAGGGTGTCATAGGTGGTGGGATACAGACCCTTCATAGCGGAGGTGACGGTCATGCCTTCCACGCCGGCGTAGCCAGCGATGACGCCAGCCTGGTCAACGTCCACGCCGATGACCTTGGCGTTAGCCTTCTTGGCAGCGTCCACAGCGGAGGTGTAGATACCGCCGCCGCAGGCGAAGACGACCTCAGTGCCGCCGGCATACCAGGTATCCATCACAGCGGTGATATCGGCATCGCCGAAGAACTGACCGCCATAGACATAGTTCAGGCTCACATCAGTCAGGCCCAGATCGGCAGCAGCAGCGTCAACGCCCTGCACGAAGCCGTAGCCATAACGGACAACAGCGGGAACAGCCATGCCGCCCAGGAAGCCCAGGTTCTTGTAGCCCAGCTTCACAGCAGCGTAACCGGCCATGTAGCCGCACAGCTCTTCCTGGTACACAGCGCAGTACACGTTGCTCATATCAACGTACTTGTTCAGATCCCAGTTGCTGGGGTTGTAGTCATAGGACTCACCGGCATTGGCAACAGCGGTCTCCAGCAGATCGCCGGCAGCTACGTCCAGTGCGATGAACTTCACATCGGGGAACTCGGGGGCAGCCTCAACGATGGCGCCGCCGAAAGCATAGCCGGGCATCACGATGACATTGTAGCCCTCGTCAGCGGCCTTCTCGATCATAGCCACACGGTCAGCGGTGTTGTCGCCGGCGGGCTTGAAGTAGCTGAACTCCACGCCGTTGTCCTCAGCGAATGCCTTGCAGGCCTCATAGGTGGTCTGGTTGAAGGACTGGTCGGTGATGTCACCGTAGTCGGTGATCATTGCGACCTTATAGGCGCCCTCGTTCTCTGCGGGCTGCTCGGTCTTCTGGTCAGGTTCATCGGTCTTGGTATCGTCGGTCTTCTTATCACCGCAGGCTACCAGGGACAGAGACATGACCAATGCCAGAGTCAAAGCAAGAAACTTCTTCATTGGAATCTACCTCTTTCATGTTTTCTCCTTTTAACGTCCGCTCCCGCTCTGAAACGCACCGTGCCGTGTTCCCCGGAGGGATCACAGCCTATGTATGGCTTCGGAAGCCGGGTGCAAGCTCTTTAAAAGGGTCGACCTCAAGGGTCTATGTCATTATAACAATTTCACCCGGGCAATGCAATAAGAAACCTGAATTGTTTTCAATTTTGCCATATCTTTCACGCATAAAAGAACACCCCCGCCCGGGATCGGGCGGGGTGTTCCCTTCAGGAAGCGTTAACAGTCTATCGGCCTCAGTCCGCCATCTTCACGGCGACTTCCAGCGCAATCTTCATCATGTTGGTGAACGTGTTCTGCCGGTCCGCCGGGGGCAGCTCCTCCCCCGTCACCAGATTGTCGGAGATGGAGCAGATGGCCAGCGCCCGCTTGCCGGTGTAGGCAGCGTTGCAGTACAGGGCCGCAGCCTCCATCTCCACCGCCATGACGCCCATCTTCTGGAAGCGCATGTTCCGTCCGGCGGCATCGTAGAAGGTGTCGGAGGAATAGAGGTTGCCCACAGGCATCTTCACCCCCAGCTCCTTGGCGCTTTCCACTGCCGCCATCAGCAGGTCAAAGTCCGCAATGGGGGCAAAGGTGCCGCCCAGCTCATACTGCTCCAGATAAGCGGAGTTGGCGCAGGCGCCCTGACCGGCCACCACGCTGCCCAGCTCCAGATCTGCCCGCAGGGCTCCGGCACTGCCCACCCGGATGATATTCTCCACATCATACTGGGTATACAGCTCGTAAGAATAAATACCGATGGAGGGCATACCCATACCGGAGGCCATGACGCTCACCGGCACGCCCTTATACAGGCCGGTATAGCCCTGAACGCCCCGGACGTTGTTTACCAGCTTCAAATCCGTCAGGAAGGTCTCCGCGATGAACTTGGAGCGCAGGGGGTCTCCGGGCATCAGTACGGTTTTGGCGAAATCGCCCTTCTTGGCTTCATTATGCGGCGTTCCCATAGTATCCTCCTTTTATTTTTCCATGGCCTTTACGGCCTTCACGATGCGGCTGGTGCCCAGACGGGAAGCCCCCAGATTGATGAAATCCTCCGCGTCCTGCAAATTGGCGATGCCGCCGGCAGCCTTGATCTTCACATTGGGGCCCACGTGCTTGGCGAACAGGGCCACGTCCTCACGGGTGGCGCCGCCCCCGCCGAAGCCGGTGGAGGTCTTGATATAGTCCGCGCCGGAGGCAGTGACGATCTCGCACATCTTGATCTTCTCCTCGTCGGTGAGGAAGCAGCACTCGATGATGACCTTCAGCAGCTTGCCGTGGCAGGCCTCCTTTATGGCCTTGATCTCCGAGAGCAGGTCCTCCCACTTCCGGTCCTTCACCCAGCCGAGGTTGATGACCATATCCACCTCCTCCGCGCCGTTATTCACGGCGTCGGTGGCCATGAAGCACTTGGCTGCGGTGGTGTCATAGCCGTTGGGGAAGCCGATGACGGTGCAGATAGGCAGCTTGCCCGCCACATACTCCGCCGCCTGCTTCACATAGCTGGCGGGGATGCACACGCTGGCGCAGCCGTACTTCATGCCGTCATCGCAGATGGTCTTGATCTCGTCCCAGGTGGCCGTCTGGGCCAGAAGCGTGTGATCGCACTTGCTCAAAATGTCTTTCAGTTCCATTTCAAGTCACTCCTTTATCATAAAAGTTAAGCTTATTTCCTCGATATGTTCATCATACCAGTTTTTTTGATCGCTGTCTACTGTCCATCTCCCTCTCTTTTGCCTAACGCTCCGGCGTCTTGCAATCCGGTCCATTCGGTGCTACAATGTAGGCCACCAAATCCAAAAGGAGCCTTTTTCATGAAAAAACGACTGTTATCCGCGCTGTGCGCGGTGATGCTTCTCATCTGCGCCGTCCCCATGGCCAGCGCCCAGACCGGGGATGCTGCCCGCCGGGCCGATGCCCTGACGGTGCTGCATCTGCTCTCCGAAGATCCCAGTCGGGATCTGACGAAGCCCGCCACCCGGGCTCAGGCCGCCGTGCTGTTGGTCCGTCTGGCCGGCGGCGAGAAAAAACCGGACACTGACGGCTGGTTTGCCGGTTTCCGGGATGTGCCGGACTGGGCCCGCACCGCTGTGAACTACGCCAACCGCCGGGGCTGGATCTCCGGCGTCAGCAACGTACAGTTTGATCCCAACGGTCACCTGAACGCCGACGCCTGGTGTGCTATGCTGCTGCGGATGCTGGGCTACAGCGACAAGACCGGGGACTTTGATATCTCCGACGCCGCAGCCTTCGCCTGGCGGATCGGACTCACCAGCCGCCAGCTAATTGGCATCCTCTCCGTGGGCGATCTGGCGGAGTCCATTTATGACGCTCTGGATTTCTGCTATAAGGGAACGGAAACAACGGTGCTCTCCCGACTGATGGACCTCGGTGTCTGCACCGCCTCTGCCGCCAACGCTCTGGGACTGCTGAACAAGGACTATACCGCCCGCCAGCTGGCGGACCGCTACCTCTCTGCCGCCTTCCAGCTCAGCCTGTATGAGACGGAGGAGCAGGTCCACGATGAGGTCTCCTCCGCCGACGCCAGCGGCTTCTTCATCAGCGCCGACGGTCTGGCCGTCACCAACTATCACTCCATCGAGGATTCCATCAAGGCCACCGCCACCCTGCTCAACGGGGAAACCTATGAGGTGGAGCGGGTCCTCTACTACGATACCGGTATCGACATCGCCGTGATCAAAGTCTCCCGGACCAATCAGTCCCGCCGCACCACCTCCGCCTTCAACCATCTATGTCTGGTGGGCACGGCGGACATCCGCCCCGGCGATCCGGTGTACGCCATCGGCAACCCTCTGGGTCTGGGGCTGGCCATCAGCTCCGGCATCATCGGCTCCACCGCTCATGAGCTGGACCGTTATGCCCTGCCCTGCATTGTCAACTCCGCCGACATTTCCCGGGGCAGCAGCGGCGGCGCACTGATGAACGCCCACGGTCAGGTCATCGGCGTCACCTCCGGCGCTTATACCTATGGCAACAATATGTATCTGGCTGTCCCTGTGGACCCGGTGATGGCCGCCGACCTGACGGTTTCCGGCTGGACCTTGAAGGAGGTCAAGGCCATCGAAGCCGCCAAGGACAAGGACTGACCTCCCTCATTCGTAAAGGAGTGATCCCATGAAACGCATCCTGACCCTGTTGATGGCCGTTTCCCTGCTGCTGTGTCTGGCAGCCTGCGGCAAACCGACAGGTAGCACCCCGGAGCAGACGCCCCAGCAGACGGAGTCCTCCGATCCTCCCGCCCAGACCGAACCCCCCGCCTTGGAAGGCGAGGCCCTCTCCATCCTTCCCGCAGAGGATGCCGGTCTGACGGAGGGCGGCTATGACGCTTACCGGGAGGAGGACCCCATGGCCGAGATCGTTCTCCTGCCCACCCGTTCCGTCACGGACTTCCACTATTTCATCGTGGGTTTCCGGGAGGGCGGCGACCAGCTCACGCTCACCCGCGAGGATGACCTCTACACGGCGGATGCCCTTTCCCCGGACCGTCCCCTCCTGCTGGCCATTCCCTTTGTGGAAACGATCCCCAACCGGGGCGTCTCCTATGTGGACGCGGACGGTGCCCTCCGCCAGTACGCCATTGTGGAAAGCGGAAAGGACGGCACCATCTTCCTGATGGAAGAAGTCTTTGACTCCGCAGCATAAGAAGTATCCCCGGAACGACACCCGGAGTTCATAAAACGCAAAGCCCTCCGCATGACGTAGCGCATACGGAGGGTTTATTGATATTCGCGGCAAAGCCTCGCTAGGGCCAAATGATCCGGTCCGGGACGCGTGACTCTCGATAACAGCGTACAGAAACGTGCCTTTTCGTTTCTGATGAGATTTTATCAGTTCGGTAAATTTTAAATTTAGTCATCAAGTTGTTTCCCGCAATACTGACAATACTTTCCCTCATTTCTGTAAAGTTGCTTGCCACAATGGGGACATCTGTTATAAAGGAAATGTGGAATCAAGCCCGAAAGTCCTACTATAACGCCAACGCAAACAAAAGGTTTCCAAAAATATGCCAGCAGCACAATTATGGTACCGCCAATCATCAGCGCGTCTCTCACTTTTCTGGCTTGTTTTACTGTCATTTTACGCATAGCGCCGCCTCCATAGCTTTCGATTTGCCGCTCTTTTTTCATACTTATGATACCACAAAGTCTATAACAAGTCTACCGCGGCTTTGAAATATGCGAGAAAAGTCCGAACCACTTTCTACCCGGACGTCCTCTCTCGATCATAGATCAATTCGTTTTTTCCAGCTGCTCAGTCACGCCGTTTCGCTATTGTCCCCCCCCCAAGCAAAAACACCCCCGGTGCGCGGATGCACACTGGGGGTGTTTCGTATACTTTTGAATTGGATAAGACGCTTAGACCTCGCCGAAGTCAGCGCACTTTGCGATCACGCTGGCGCAGCGGGGGCACAGGCCGTTCTCGTCCGCTGCGGTGCTGTGCTTCCAGCAGCGGGGGCACTTGGTACCGGCAGCCTCGCTGACGGAAACCGCCAACTCGCCGCCCACAGTGACCTCCACCTTGGAGACGATCAGCAGATCCGCCAGAGCAGCGCCGTCCATCTCCGCCAGGAAGGCGTCCTCGGCGGGGACCGTCAGGGCCACATCGGCCTCCAGGCTCTTGCCGATCTTCTTCTCGGCACGGGCGGTCTCCAGCGCGCCGTTGACGGCGTCGCGGACCTCGATGATCTTTTCCCACTTGGCCATCTCGTCAGCGGAGAGAGCGTAGTCGGCAAACACACCGTTCATATCGTTGAACAGCACGTTCCGGCCGTCGTCACCCGCCTTGTGGGGCATGGCCAGCCAGATCTCGTCGCCGGTGAAGCACAGAATGGGAGCCATGATCTTTGTGATGGTATCCAGGATCAGATACAGGGCCGTCTGGGCGCTGCGGCGGGCCAGACCGTCGGTCTCATCGCAGTACAGCCGGTCCTTGATGATGTCCAGATAGAAGTTGGACAGCTCCACCACGCAGAAATCGTTGACGGCGTGGGTCACCACCAGGAACTCGTAGTCATTGTACGCCTGAGCGCACTTTTCGATCAGGGCGTTCAGACGGGTGACGGCCCAGCGATCCAGCTCCAGCATGTCGGCGGGAGCCACCAGATTGTTGGGATCAAAGCCGTCCAGGTTGCCCAGGCAGTACCGGGCGGTGTTGCGGAACTTCAGGTAGTTCTGAGAGAGCTGCTTGAAGATGGCGTCGGAGCAGCGCACGTCGGCGTGGTAATCGGCAGAAGCCGCCCACAGACGCAGGATGTCCGCGCCGTACTTGTTGAAGATGTCAGCGGGGTCCACGCCGTTGCCCAGAGACTTGTGCATGGCCTTGCCCTCGCCGTCCACGGTCCAGCCGTGGGTGACACACTCCTTGAAGGGCGCACCGTTGCCGAAGGCGCCCACGGCGGTCAGCAGAGAGGACTGGAACCAGCCGCGGTACTGATCGAGGCCCTCCAGGTACATATCGGCAGGCCAGAAGTTCTGATCCCGCTTCATGGAGGCGTAGTGGGTGGAGCCGGAGTCGAACCAGCCGTCCAGCGTGTCGGTCTCCTTCTCGAAGCCGCTCTTGCCGCCGCAGTGGGGGCAGGTCATACCGGCGGGCAGGAAATCGGCGGGGTCCTTGTCGAACCAGGCGTTGGAGCCTTCCTTGCCGAACATCTCGGAAATGGCGGCGATGGTCTCGTCGGTCACCACAGGCTTGCCGCAGTCCTTGCAGTACACCACAGGGATGGGCAGACCCCACCGACGCTGGCGGGAAATGCACCAGTCGGCGCGCTCCCGGATCATGCTCTTCATGCGGTCGATGCCCCAGCCGGGGACCCAGCGGACCTCGTCGCAGGCGGCGCAGGCCTCGTCCTTGAACGCGTCCACGGAGCAGAACCACTGGGGCGTGGCGCGGAAGATGATGGGGTGCTTGCAGCGCCAGCAGTGGGGATAGCTATGGACGATCTCCTCGCTGGCCAGCAGAGCGCCGGACTCCTTCATATCCTTCAGGATGACAGGGTTGGACTCCTCCACCACCATCCCGGCGTACTTGCCGGCATAGTCGGTGTGGCGGCCCTGATCGTCCACAGGCACCACCATGTCCATGCCGTAGCGCTTGCAGGTCTGGTAGTCATCCGCGCCGAAGCCGGGCGCGGTGTGGACGCAGCCGGTACCGGAATCCATGGTAACATAGTCGGCCAGCACCAGACGGCTGGTCTTGGGCAGGAAGGGATGGTCCGCCAGCATATTCTCAAAGAAGGCGCCCTCGTGGGTCTCCACGATCTCGTAATCGGAGATGCCCGCCACGCCCATCACCTTGTCGGTGAGGGCCTCAGCCATAATATACATCTCGCCGTTGCCGTTGTTCTTCACCACGGCATAGCTCTCGGAGGGATGCAGCGCGATGGCCAGGTTGCCGGGCAGGGTCCAGATGGTGGTGGTCCAGATCACGAAGTTCAGCTTGGACTTGTCCAGATGGCTCAGCTTGCCCTGATCGTCATGCATGGGGAACTTCACATACACGGTGGTGCAGGGATCGTCCTGATACTCGATCTCAGCCTCAGCCAGAGCGGTCTCGTCATGGTAGCACCAGTACACGGGCTTCAGGCCCTTGTAGATGTAGCCCTTCTTGTACATCTCGCCAAAGACCTTGACCTCCTCGGCCTCAAAGCTGGGGTTCATGGTCTTGTAGGGGTGTTCCCAGTCGGCCACTACGCCCAGGCGCTTGAAGCCCTCCATCTGGATGCCGATATACTTTTCGGCATAGGCGTGGCAGGCGGTACGGAAGTCAGACACGCTCATGGCCTTGCGGTTGAGCTTCTGCTCCTTGATGATGGCGCTCTCGATGGGCATACCGTGGTTATCCCAGCCGGGGATATAGGGTGTGTACCGGCCCCGCATGGCGTAGGAGCGGACGATGATGTCCTTCAGGGACTTGTTCAGGGCGTGGCCCATGTGGAGGCTGCCGTTGGAGAACGGAGGGCCGTCGTGGAGGGAGAAACGGGGCTTGCCCTCGTTCTTCTTCAGCAGCTCGTTGTAGAGGTCCATGTCCTCCCAGCGCTTGAGCATCTCCGGCTCCCGCTTGGGCAGACCCGCCCGCATGGGGAAGTCGGTCTTGGGCAGATTGATGGTCTTGTTGTAATCCATGATGCGTCTCCTTTTATATTTGTAAGTTTTCCTTCTGTTCCTGATATAAGCGTCCGTTGTGAGGGTTCGAATCCCTCACGGCGTAGCAAAACAAAAAACGCTTTGCCTCTGAACTCAGAGACAAAGCGTTTGAAAACACTCTGCGGTACCACTCTTCTTGCCGGTCCCCTTGCGGAGCGCGGCCACTCACGCCTGCCATTACAGGCTGACGGAATAACGCCCGTCACACGTCCACGCTTACTCGCGTCGTCTTTCAGCAGGAGGCTCCAAGGTGATTTTCACCGCCGCGCCTGTCCGCCTCGCACCAAACGGCGGCTCTCTTTACAGACTTTCGACCGGCTACTCTTCCTTTTCTTCGCCAAATATCCAGTTACTCGGTTATCATATCACATTTTCACCGTTTGTCAACCGTATTTTCCCGGTTTTTCCCCGGAAAATACAGACTTTTCCGTTCCAACCGCTTCCCGCGGAAAAACCGGCCCCGCCCAAGGGCGGAGCCGGTGCAGAGGAACTGGTGAAATTACTTCGCGGCGGTCATTCCGACGAAACGAACCAGGATCACAGCGGCCTGTGCCCGGGTTGCCGTCCCCTTGGGAGACAGCGTCGCATTGGTGGTGCCGCCGATCAGGCCGCTGCCCACAGCCCACTGCAGAGCAGGCACCGCATACTGGCCGACGCTCTGGAAATCCTTGTAGCTCAGCAGATTGGTGTCCTCACCCACACTGATGTCCGCGCCGTTGGCCTTGGCGTAGCGGTACAGGATAGCAGCCAGCTGCTCACGGGTGATGGCACGGTTGGGCGCGAAGGTGCCGTCGGCATAGCCGCCCACGATCTCCTTGCCGGAGGCCCACTTTACGGCATCAGCATAGTACGCGCCGTTGTCCACATCGGAAAAGCCGGTAGTATTGGCAGTAACAGCGGGGCTGCCGGCCATACGGTACAGCATCGCCACCACCTGACCACGGGTCAGGGTACCGGCGGGGCTGAATGTGGTGTTGGAGGTGCCGCCCATGATGCCGTCAGCATAGACCCGCGCCACTTCGCTGAAGCACCAGTCGGTGTTCTTCACATCCGTGAAGGGCAGCGTAGTGCTGAGGGTCTTCATCATTTCCTGTACCACGGATGCGGAGGTGTTGGAAGCCTCGGTGTAGTTAAAGGCATAGGTGTCGTGGGCAATGCCGTCTGCCTTATCGCTCATGCAGCGCAGAATAGCGCAGGGTACGCCAAACTGATCGCAGACGCGGGCCACGGAAGCGCCCTCCATCTCACAGGCCAGTGCGTCGAACTTGGTCTGAAGCTCCTTGACATAGGACTCGCTGGAGATAAACTGGTCGCCGGTGGCGATCACGCCCTGATGGACCTTGGCAGAGCCCAGCACATCGCAGGCAGCGTTGTAAGCGATCTTGGAAAGGGTGCCATCCACGGGGATCATGCCGGTCTCCTGATTGCTGCCGGCTTCGCCGTTCCAAACGAAGCCGT
>OLGI01000935.1_pt1 | contig 27950 bp, 16 predicted proteins | sample 1605221 | NCBI WGS metagenome assembly OLGI01 (sample SAMEA3888915, study PRJEB22519) | human gut metagenome | biome: human gut; feature: human-associated habitat; material: faeces | place: Denmark | collected 2010 | reverse complement strand
GCCCTGGGCTAGGAGCTTCTGCCCTTTCAGGGCGTGTGGGGCAAAACTTGCGAAAGTTCAGTAATTTAATAATTGCTTTGCAGAAACTTCTACTACCCCGCCATTTCCGTCACTAATGACCACAGGACGATTGTATAAAGCCTTTTCTACCAACATATCATGCTGAGCTTCAACTAAACCTGATTCAACTTTGTTGAGAAAGCCCTCAATCTCACTTTCACTCATAATCCTTAATTATTTTAAATTTAACAATATCCTTAATCTTCGTTGGAAACTGTCTACCTCCGAAAGCAACACGTTCTCCTTTATTTAAACTGTTATCAAATAGAATCCAGATATCCACTTCTTTCATAAATATCTCAAAAAGATTCTTAAGACCAGCCTTATACCTACGTTCAATTACAGGCGTAGGAATGTTATGCCCACCACTCGCTACTCTATCAGCTACACGTCTTTTTGCAAGCTCTATACTATCCAGCCAAAAGAACAAGAGATGCACAACATACCCTTTTTCTTGTGCTCTGCGCACCAGATTAATATAAGATCTGGTTGCTAAAGTAGTTTCTATGGAGAACGATTCACCCATTTCCAGCAAATCTTCTATTCTCCTAAGCATCAAACGCCCTGCTTCTATCGCTACTCCTTCAGGATTGAAAGGTGAGAGACCTTTTGCAATTTCGTCAGCATTAACAAATTCTTTAACGAGCAAAGACTTGGGAAGAATCGTCTTAGAAGCAGTCGTTTTGCCTGCTCCATTACAACCTGCTATTATATATAAATGCTTAACCATTTGATTCACATTTAAATTCTTTTGGATGCAAATATACTGCAAAATCTTGATAACGCCAAATATTTGAATGAAATTAACATCATTATTGGTCAAATAATACTAAATTCCCCATCCTGCTTTCTCAAGCGGGTTGGGGGATTTTTCTTCAGTATATTCACCCGCACTTCACGGGAAACAACAAGGGTCTATATGCCACGATGAACAGGTGGCGTATAGACCCTTGATTTCAGGCTCTCTTCCTATAATCTCTTGTGCCATAATGATGTCGTTATTTTGCTGCAAAGATACTAAAAATATCATTTCGCGCAAAATAATGATAGGGAGGATAGTATTTATTAGTCGTGGAAATGTGCGAAAAAACAATGGATTTCCACGACTAAGAATTTTATGTTGTTTTTTCTTAAAATGTTTGTTTGGCTCAATTAAAATGTGTACTTTTGTCCAATCGATTGGATGAAATGAATATAAAACCATCCAACCGATTGGATAAAAATAAAGTAAAACCATCCATTTGATTGGATAAAAGGCGGTAAATATGGATAAATTACTATTGGAAAGAATCATGCTCGACAACCAGAAAGAGGTGGAAGCGCAGCAGGTTATAGCCAGAAATATTTCTTTCGAAGGTTTTGACCGATATGTTCTTGTAGGTATCCGAAGAGCAGGTAAATCTTATTTGCTCTATCAGCAGATGCAAAAACTTCTGAGCGAGGGGCATGGTTGGGACGAGATGCTTTATCTAAATTTTGAGGATGAGCGTTTAGAGGGATTCTCTACCCAGGATTTTAATCTCATATTGGAAGCTCATTTTGAGATGTACAACAAACGTCCTATGCTTTTCTTGGATGAGATTCAGAATATTCCTTCTTGGGAGAAGTTTGCTCGCAGATTGGCTGATAGCAAATACAAGGTTTTCATTACGGGAAGCAATGCCAAGATGCTCAGTTCTGATATTCAGACAACTTTGGGTGGTCGGTATCTTCCTGTTAATGTATATCCTTACAGCTTTGAGGAGTTCTTGGATGTTTGTCAAGTTCCTCATAACGAGTTGAGTCTGATTTCCACAGAGGGCAAGGCGAGGATGATGAATCGTCTGAATGACTATTTCCATCATGGTGGCTTCCCTGAGTGTGCTTTGATGAAAGTCAAGCGTGACTATCTGCTCAGTGTTTATCAAAAGATATATCTAAACGATGTTGTTGCAAGAAATAGCATCACGAATATCTTTGGTCTAAAGGTGATGATCAAGAAGATCGCAGAGAGTGTTAAGCAGCCTATTTCGTTTAGCAGGATAGCCAATATCGTATCAAGTACAGGTACCAAGCTTAGTACCACATCAGCGGTGAAATATATGGAATATATGGAGTCATCTTGGCTTATCACTAAGGTAACCAATATGGCAGCAAAGTTGGCTGATAAGGAGAGCAATGCCAAGTTTTATTTTACTGATAATGGCATCTTGGATTTGTTTTTGATGGATGCAGATACGTCACTTTTGGAAAATCTTGTGGCTTTCAGCTTGATACGTAGATATGGAAGGGAAGATGCTGTGTTCTTTTATAATAAAGGTATAGAGGTTGACTTTTATATTCCTGAAGAAGAACTTGCCATTCAGGTCTCCTATTCCGTCAAAGATGAAGATACTCGAAAGAGAGAAGTGAAAGCATTGCTGGCTATAGAAAATGTGCTAGCATGTAGGCGTCGCTTGATAATTACTTATGATGAGGAAGATGCCTGGCAACTTTCTGCTGAGGGTATAGAGGTTATTCCTGTATGGAAATGGTTACTGAAATGAGTTGTTGTTCCATGGCGCCGACTATGTATTCATGGCAGACATGTGGAATCCGAAGCATTTGAGTGACAGTCGTCATCTCTGGATACCTATTTCCTGGGAAAATGGTATGCCAGTGTTGAAAAAACAATAAAAAATAAGGTCGCTTTGCTCGTTTCTAACTATTTTTGATTATATTTGCAAAATATTTGCAAGAATATCCATCGACTATCGGTATATTTATGCCATCTAATCATGGACATATTTATGCCTTCAAATAAAAAAAGAACAAACAAAAGTACAATAAACAATTACAACTATCTATGAATTATATATATAGAACGATCATAATGGTAGTCTTGGCGGTAGTCCCATTCATGGGGGCAGATGCCAAGAAGAAAGTGGCGCAGCAGAGCGACCGCCAATATTGGTGCTCGCTTGCCTATAAGATGGCGCAGCCTGTGCTGGAAAACATGGCTAAGGGCGAGTTGCAGAAGAACATGCTGACTGAGTTCAGTCCTAGCTTCGACAACCGCAACAAGAAGGTGCTCTATATGGAGTGCTTCGGCAGACTGATGGCAGGTGTGGCTCCTTGGCTCACCCTTCCGGATGATGCCACAGTCGAAGGCAAGCAGCGCAAGCAGCTGCGTGAGTGGGCATTGGCTTCCTACAAGAATGCCGTTGACCCTCAGAGTCCTGACTATCTCTGCTGGGGTATCGGCGGTCAGAATCTGGTAGATGCAGCCTACATCGCCGAGAGCTTCCTCCGTGCTTACGATACACTCTGGAAACCATTGGACGAGGTGACCAAGCAGCGATACCTGAAGGAGTTTGCCAAGCTTCGCCACATCGATCCTCCTTATACCAACTGGCTGCTCTTCTCTTCAACCATTGAGAGCTTCATGGCAAAGGCGGGTGGTGATTTCGATGAATATCGCGTTAACTCAGCCTGCCGCAAGGTAGAGGAGTGGTATGTAGGTGATGGCTGGTATGCGGATGGTCCTTCGTTCGCATTCGATTACTACAGCAGCTATGTGTTCCATCCGATGTATCTGGAAACACTGCAGGCTATGGTAGATGCCAAGGTAAATTCCCGCCTCGACTATCAGAAGTATTATGATAGAGAGTTGAAGCGCTGCCAGAAGTACAGCATCATTCTCGAAAGATTCATCTCTCCAGAGGGTACCTTCCCAGCTTTCGGAAGAAGTATTCCTTACCGTATGGCTACCATGCAGCCGCTGGCTCTGATGGCTTGGTATCAGAAGTTGCCTAAGGATTTGAGCAACGGACAGGTGCGTGCAGCGTTGACCAAGGTGCTCCATCGCATGTTCGACCAGGAGAACAACTTCAATGAGAAGGGTTATCTCTCTATCGGTTTCTGCGGAAATACCCAGAAGAACGTAGCCGACTGGTATACCAACAACGGTTCGCTCTATATGACCACGCTTGCCTTCATGCCTCTCGGCCTGCCTGCCGATCATCCGTTCTGGACAGATGTAGCACAGCCTTGGACTCAGGTGAAGGCATGGAACAATCAGCAGTTCCCTAAGGATCATCACTGGAAGGACGAGATTGTTACCAAGGACAAGTGGTAATTTTTTTAGTTAAGAGTTTTTAGTTAAGAGTTTATAGGTTATCATGCGCAAGATATTGATGATGTTGGCAGCTGCAGCCCTGGCTTTGCCTCTGAGTGCAGCGCAGCCAGCCAAGAAGACCGCCAAGGTCAAGAAACAGAATAAGAAGGAAGTGAAGGCTTCCAAAAAGTGGGACCACGATCAGGTGGTGGCACTCATCACAAAGGTGAATAACTACTGGCAGACCAACAACAAGCCTGAGGTGCGTGCCTTCTGGGATAATGCCGCTTATCATACCGGCAACATGGAGGTATATAAGATGCTGAAGGATCAGAAGATGCTCGACTACTCCATCCGTTGGGCAGAACACAACGACTGGACCGGTGCCACAGAGGCTAACCCAGCCAAGTGGAAGTACAAGCCATACGGCGAGGGCAAGCAGCACGTTCTCTTCGGCGACTGGCAGATCTGCTTCCAGACTTACATCGACCTCTATAACATCGAGGCAGCCAAGGGCAATGCCGCTGCATCAGAATACATGGTGAAGCGTGCCAAGGAAGTGATGCATTACGAGGCTTACTCTCAGCCAACAGACTACTGGTGGTGGAGCGATGCCCTCTACATGGTGATGCCAGTGATGACCAAGATGTATAAGCTGACCGGTGATACCAAGTATCTCGACAAGCTTTACGACAACCTCCTCACCACCGACGAGATTATGCTCGACAAGGAGACCAATCTCTACTTCCGTGATGGCAAGTACGTTTATCCAAAGCACAAGAGTGCCAACGGAAAGAAAGACTTCTGGGCACGTGGTGATGGCTGGGTTCTCGCAGGCTTGGCTAAGGTGCTGCAGGATATGCCGAAGGACTACAAGCACTATCAGTTCTTTGTAGATAAGTTCCAGAAGTTGGCTAAGGCTGTGGCTGAGATTCAGCAGCCAGAGGGCTACTGGACCCGTTCGATGATGGATCCTGAACATGCACCAGGACCGGAGACCAGCGGTACAGCCTTCTTCACCTACGGTATGCTTTGGGGCGTAAACAATGGTTATCTCAACAAGAAAGAATATAAGAAGGTGATAGACCGAGCATGGACTTACCTGACAGAGACCGCCGTTCAGGCAGATGGCAAGGTGGGCTATGTGCAGCCTATCGGCGAGCGAGCTATCCCAGGACAGACTGTGGATGCCAACTCTCAGGCAAACTTCGGTGTGGGAGCCATGCTTCTCACCGCATGTGAATATGACAAATATTTAAATTCAAAATAAAGAGAAATGAATAAAAGACTGTTCGTAACATTGAGTATGGCAGGCTTGGCAATGGTGGCTTTTGGTGCTAAGAAACCGAAGGCCGCCATTAAGCCGTTAAATAAAACGGTAGCCATCCAGCAGCCTACTTTCACAGAGTGGCACGACCTTCAAGTGAATGAAATCAATCGTTTGCCTTTGCACACCTTGCATTTCGCTTACGATCCTAATGATTTCCCTGGAACGGGTGCCGAGTATCTTGACAAGAAGCAGAGTATGAACTACATGTCGCTCGACGGCACATGGAAGTTCAACTGGGTAGCCAACGCTGATGAGCGCCCTACAGACTTCTACAAGACTGACCTTGACGATTCAAAGTGGAAGAACATCCAGATGCCAGGCAACTGGGAGATGTTGGGCTATGGTCAGCCTGAGTATGTGAACGTGGGCTTCGCTTGGCGTGGTCACTTCAACCAGCAGCCACCTGCTGTTCCTACCAAGGACAACCATGTAGGTTCCTATCGTCGTGAAATCAATATCCCAGCCAACTGGGATGGAAAGCGTGTCATCGCTCACTTCGGTAGTGTAACTTCCAATATCTATCTTTATGTAAACGGACAGTTTGCCGGTTATGCAGAGGATAGCAAGGTAGCCGCTGAGTTTGATATCACTCCATTCCTGAAGAAAGGCAAGAACCTCATCGCCTTCCAGTCTTTCCGCTGGTGCGATGGTTCCTGGTGTGAGGATCAGGACTTCTGGCGACTGAGTGGTCCGGCTCGTGAGAATTATCTCTATGCCCGCTCTAAGGAGCATCGTCTGCTTGATGTCCGTGTGGAGACTGAGTTGAAGAACAACTATAAGGATGGTGCACTCAACATCACAGCGAAGTTGCAGGGCAACACCTTGGCTTACTTCGGTCTTTACGACCCAGATGGCAAGGAGGTTATCGTAACCGGTACAGATAACGTAAAGAATGGTGTGGCTAAGTATCAGCTCCGTGTGAAGAACGTTCGCAAGTGGAGTGCTGAGACTCCTAACCTCTATACCCTGGTTGTATCTCCTATCCAGAATGGTGGCATGTATTCACCTTATGAGATTATCCAGGTAAAGGTGGGCTTCCGCAAGGTGGAAATCAAGAACAAGCAGCTTTTGGTAAACGGTCAGCCTGTTCTCCTGAAGGGTGCCAACCGTCATGAGATGGATCCGGATGAAGGTTATAACGTAAGCGAGAAGCGCATGATTCAGGATATCATGATGATGAAGCGCCTGAACATTAATGCCGTTCGTACCTGCCACTATCCTGATGATCCACGCTGGTATGACCTCTGCGACAAGTATGGTCTCTATGTGGTTGCTGAGGCTAACCAGGAGAGCCATGGCTTCCAGTATGGCGACGATGCTGCTGCCAAGAAGCCTGAGTTTGCCAAGCAGATTATGGAGCGCAACCAGCACAACGTGTCTATGTTCTACAACCATCCTTCTATCATTACATGGAGTATGGGTAACGAGACCGTGATGGGCGACAACTTCATCCAGGCTTACAAGTGGATTAAGAGCCAGGACAAGACCCGTCCTGTGCAGTATGAGCAGGCTCGCCGTGGCGAGGGTACCGATATCTTCTGCCCTATGTACTATCCTGTAGCTGCTTCCGAGAAGTATGCCAAGGATCCTAACAGTCCGATGCCACTCATTCAGTGTGAGTACAACCACACCATGGGTAACTCTGGCGGTAACCTGAGCGATTACTGGAATCTGATTCGCAAGTATCCTATCCTCCAGGGTGGTTTCGACTGGGATTTCGTTGACCAGGCATTGCACCGCAACATTGTGAAGCCTATGAGCATCCTGCCTTACAAGATGAACAACGAGGAACTCCGCAAGATTGAGTATACTTACGGTGGTGATTACAACAAGTATGATCCTAGTGATAATAACTTCAACTGTAATGGTATCATCGGTCCAGACCGTCAGCTGAACCCTCATGCTTATGAGGTGGCTTATCAGTATCAGAATATCTGGGCTAAGATGGTGAATGCTGAGGCTGGACAGGTGAGCGTATACAATGAGAACTTCTTCCGCGATTTGAGCAACTATGCCCTGGCATGGAGCCTGGAAGAGGATGGCGTAGAGACTCAGAATGGTACCATCGCCGACCTCGATGTTCCTGCACAGCAGACCAGAACCTTCACCATCCCTTACGATAGAAGTAAGATTACCGGTAAGGAGGTATTCCTCAACATCGATTTCCGATTGAAGAATGCTGAACCGCTGTTGACAGCCGGTCAAGTGGTTGCTTATGCACAGTTGCCAGTGGTTACCAAGCAGGCTTGCGAAGGTGGCTGCAGCAAGTTGCTGGCTGAGGGTCATGGCAAGAAGAAGATGAAGCTTGCTGCCAAGAAGGACAATGTGGTGGCTGTTACCACTCCAAACCTCACCTTCAAGCTCGACCGTACTACCGGTCTTATCTCTGAGTATGCTTACAACGGCAAGTCAATGCTCGGCGAGGGCGGTACCTTGAAGCCAAACTTCTGGCGCGCTCCTACCGATAACGATATGGGTGCCCACCTGCAGAAGAAGTTCAAGGTATGGAAGAACCCTCAGATGAACCTGAAGAATATCGACGTGAAGAAGGATAAGAAGGCTAACACCGTAACCATCGTCACCTCATTCGATATGCCGGAGGTTCAGGGTCAGATGGACATCACTTACCTCGTATTCGCCAATACAGGTGCAGTGAAGGTAACAGAAGACTTCAAGGCAACAGAAGGTGCCAAGGTGAGCGATATGTTCCGCTTCGGTATGCTGCTGCAGATGCCATACAGCATGGAGAAGAGCACCTACTACGGTCGCGGTCCTATTGAGAACTACTCCGACCGCAAGGACTGCATGCGCATCGCCATCTACAATGATGAAGCCGACAACCAGTACTTCCCATACATCCGTCCACAGGAGAGTGGAACCAAGAGCGATATCCGCTGGTGGAAGCAGACCGATGCCACAGGCTTGGGCTTGCAGGTGAAGAGCTGCGCTCCATTCTATGCCAGCGCTCTCCACTTCGATACCGAGGAACTCGACGACGGCGATGAGAAGGAACAGCGTCACAGCTTCGACCTGAAGAAGTCTAAGTTCACCAATCTCTTCCTCGATGCAGCCCACATGGGTGTAGGCGGTGAGAACTCTTGGGGTGCTTGGCCATTGGAGAAGTATCGCGTACATTATGGAAACAAGACCTTCAACTTTGTGCTGATTCCTCAGACAAAATAGTAGAAAAACAGGCATTTGGACAAAAATCCAATATATTTAAACAGAAAATCCACCTCATTTGGGGTGGATTTTTTGTATCTTTGCAACCGTAAATCTATATATGATAAACGAATCAATATAGGAAAGATAAACGAATCAATATAGAAAAAAGAATTTCAACCTAAAAAAGACAATAACGAACAATATGAGAAAAGCTAAGTTTTTTGCAGCAGTGTTGATGGCGATGTCTTCTCTTGGAGCATTCGCACAGCATCAGTTTTCAGTTCAGGCAAACAAGCCTGGAGTAGAAATTCAGCCTACCATGTATGGTATCTTCTTCGAGGATATCAACTTCGGTGCCGATGGTGGTCTCTATGCAGAGATGGTGGAGAACCGTTCCTTCGAGTTCCCACAGCGCCTGATGGGATGGAATACATTCGGAAATGTAACCCTCAGCGACGTGAAGCCTGCCTTCGACCGCAATCCTCATTATGTAACTCTCGAGAGTGCTGGTGCTCGTGAGAAGCAGACCGGTTTGGAGAACCGCGGTTTCTTCGGCATGGGTTTGAAGAAGGATATGAAGTACGATTTCTCTGTATATGGCCGTCTTCATCTCATCGATGGCAAGCAGGCTAAGATTCGCGTAGAGTTGGTTAACTCTAAGAATGATGTCATTGCCAAGAAGAGCATCACCATTACCAATAATAAATGGCAGAAGCATACCGCTTCGCTGACTTCTCCTCAGACAGATGCCAAGGGTTTGATGCGTGTTTATCTGGAGAAAGGTTCTGAGAGCGTAGATCTCGATCACATCTCTCTTTTCCCATCAGACAACTGGAATGGCCTTCGTGCCGACCTCGTTCAGGATCTTGCCGACTTGAAGCCAGGCATCTTCCGTTTCCCTGGTGGATGTATCGTAGAGGGTACCGACCTCGACACCCGTTATGAGTGGAAGAACAGCGTGGGCAATCCAGAAAACCGTCCTCTGAATGAGAACCGCTGGAGAGATACCTTCCCACATCGCCTTTTCCCTAACTATTATCAGTCATTGGGCTTGGGCTTCTACGAGTACTTCCTCCTTTCTGAGAAGATTGGTGCAGAGCCATTGCCAATTCTTTCTGTAGGTTTGGCTTGCCAGTATCAGAACAGTGATAAGGATCCTAATGCGCATGTAGCAGTTAAGGATTTGCAGAGCTATATCGACGATGCACTCGACCTCATCGAGTTTGCCAATGGTCCAGTCACCTCTAAGTGGGGTAAGCTCCGTGCCGATATGGGTCATCCAGCACCATTCAACCTGAAGCAGATTGGTATCGGTAACGAGCAGTGGGGTCCTATGTATCCAGAGCGTCTGCAGAAGTTCATGGAGCAGATTCATGCCAAGTATCCAAAGATCAAGATCTGCGGTTCATCAGGTCCATCTGCTGATGGAAAGGACTTCGACTACGGTTGGGAGCAGATGCGCAAGTTGGGCGTAGATATGGTTGATGAGCACTACTACAAGAGCCCGGAGTGGTTCCGCAGCAATGCCAGCCGTTACGACAAGTACGACCGCAAGGGTCCTAAGGTCTTTGCCGGCGAGTATGCAGCTCATGCCAAGCACGATCCTAACTCATGGGAGGCAGCGCTTTCTGAGGCAGCTTTCATGACCGGCTTGGAGCGCAATGCCGATGTGGTTTATCAGGCTACCTATGCACCTCTCTTCGCTCATGTAGAGGGATGGCAGTGGCGTCCAGACCTCATCTGGTTCGATAATCTGACATCTGTGCGTTCTGCCAACTACTATGTTCAGCAGCTCTACGGCGAGAACAAGGGTACCAATGTGTTGAAGCTTACCGAGAACGGCAAGGCTGTAGCTGGCGAGAATGGTCTCTATGCCACCGCTTGTTTCGACAAGGCTACCAAGAGCTACATCGTGAAGATTGCCAACACCTCTAACGAGGCAAAGGAAATCAACGTTACCTTTAATGGTATCAAGAAGTTGAACCCTGGTAAGGTAACTGTTCTCCATGCCGACAATATCCAGGCAGAGAACAAGATTGACAACAAGAACGTGGTTGTTCCTGTGGTATCAGATGCTCAGGCAAACGGCAATGTCTTGAATGTGAAGATGAAGCCAAACAGCTTCGTGGTATATCGATTCTAATAGATTCGTTCTTTTATATGAAAGACTGTTTTTAAGCAGACAAATAAAGGTTATTAACTGAACTTTCGCATATCAGGAAGTTAAAGGAGTTAAGGAGTTAAGGAGTTAAGACGTATGTCTTGCTACTTAAAAAACTACGCCAAAAAGACTGTTGTCTTAACTCCTCAGCGACCGTAGGGAGCGATAACTCCTTTAACTCCTTTAACTTCTGAGCTTGCGAAACTTGAATTATTAAGGTACGAGATTTAAAGGATAATGAAGATCCCTTGCAGCAGAAATGTTGCAAGGGATTGTTTTTTTTGATTTTTTTTAATGCCAATGAATGAATAAATAACAAAATATTTGCCCTTTCTACTTTTTTTTATTAAATTTGCACACGTAAAGAGTTAACTATAAAATAATTGAATAAAAATAGGAAGTGATATGAGATTAAGAAATCTTATCTTGATGGTTCTTGCTGTGATGTGTACATCCCAGGTGATGGCGCAGAGTAAACGTAATGTGCGTAAGCGCCCTGCTAAACGTACCGTCGTTAATAACACCAAGAAACCCGTTGACAAAACTAAGGACGCAAAGTTGCCTGTAGATTCTCAGGCTGTAGCTCCTGCTGCTCAAACTACGGCTGTTCCGGCTGCGGCAGCACCTGCTGACACTGCTGCAACGACACCGGCTGCTCCTGCTACCCCTGCAGCGGGTGAGGCTTCATTGTTGCCACCACCAGCTCCTGCTGTTCCCCAGGACCGTGTGGACACCATCTACTACAACAAGAATTGGAAGGTGATTACCAACAAGGCTTTCGCCAGCTATTATCGCTATGCTCTCTATCCTGCGAATCCGGCCATGTCTAAGGAGTTCAAGACCTACTATATCGATGGCGCCTTGCAGAGCGAGGGCAGTTTCCTGGAACTCGACAAGAATGATGATGCCAACAGTAAGTTTACCGATACTTACATCTCTTATTACAAGGATGGCAATGTAGAGGAGAAGAAAAACTATGTGGATGGCAAGTTGAACGGTGAATATTCCATCTATTTCAATAATGGCAACATCAACAAGCACTTCCTGATGAGCGAAGGCCGACGTGATGGACTTTCTGCCACTTTCACCGAGGATGGAAAGATCTGTACCCTCACCCCATACGTTTCCGACCAGCCGGATGGCTACTATGTGGTGGTTGACATCGATGGCAACTACTCCAAGTATTCGCTCGCCGACAAGCAGCCTGTGCTCGAAACTCCAAGTCCTTCGGAAATCGTTACGGAGTATAAGAACGGCGTGGCATGGCCTTACTATAATAAGAATGGTCTTATCGTGGGTGCCAGCAACACCATCGTGGAAGACATCGGCGGTTATCGCCAGATTGGTCTGTTCCTCGTAAACAAGAGTATGATTAATCTCGACCTCGACCCTAGTCAGATAGAGATTTATTCCATCAAGAAGGACAAGCGCAAGGATTTCGAGAAGGTTTCTGCTCAGGAGTATAATGACAAGATCGAGAAATATGTGCGCCGCACTTCCATGATGCCGGCTGCCCGCAATGGCAATGTGAATGCCAACCTGGGTGCCCAGTTCTCTAACTCTTCCAATACGGTGAAGGATTTCCAGGCCCGCATCTGCCGCATGCGCAAGCTGGATGATGGAACCCGCATGAAGTATGCCGAGAAGGAACCTACTGATTTGGGCTATCTGGAACGTACTACCATCCATCCGGGTGAGGTTGTCTATGGCTATATCTATACCGACGACCGCAAGGGAGTGGATCTCTTCGTAAAGGTGAAGATCAACGGTATCGACTACTTGTTTGAATGGGACGATAGCAAGAAGTAATCTGATACAATCAGATATAATCAGATACAATCAGAAACAATCAGACCTAATCAGATGAAAACAAAGAAAATGATAAACCGCTTAATCAAGAGGTGCTCCTGTTTCGTAATGGGAGCACTTCTCGTTGCTGCCTGCCAGCGGCCAGCCGGTTCGGCAGAATCCGACGAGTATCGGGAGGCGTTGCGGAAGGTGGATGATTCCATTGCTGCCCAGTCGCCTCTGGCCCGCAAGTTGGTAGAACAGGGCTTGAAGGAGGCTGAGGACAGCTTTGCCTTCTATGAGTACTATTCCCGAATGGGCAAGTACTTCTGCCTGTCGTCTACACCCGATTCCATGGTTCCTTATATAGATAAGGTAATCCAGTTTGCCAAGCAGCAGCCCGAGTCGCCTCGCCGCAACAGTCTGCTTGCCTTTGCCTACAATACGCAGGCATCCAACTACCACAACTTCCATAAGAAAGGAGATGAGGCACTGGCTCTCTATCTGGAAACCTATCGCCTGTCGTTGGCCAGCGATACCAAGGACCAGTCGCCTATGATATGTGCCAATGTGGGAGACGCCTATCTTGCCCAGAACCAGTTACCCGAGGCTGCCCAGTGGTATCGCCGTGCGCTGTTCCTGGTTGACTCGCTCAATTTGCCGAAGAAAGAAAATATCACCCTCTATCTGGGATTGGCTACCATCTACTTGCAACTTAACGATTTTGATACGTCGCTTCAGTATTATCAGCAGACGGAGAAGTATTTCAATCAGATGTCTGTAGCGATGCAAGCCTATTATTTGAACAACTACGGAAATTATTATTATTATTCTAAGGACTACAAGAATTCCCTTCGATTGTTTTTGCGCCTCAAGGATTTGCTGGAAAAGCGTGGCAAAACGGAGACCTTCGATATGTATCTCTGTAAACTCAATATGGCTGATGTCTATCTCAATCTGGACCAGTTGGCAGAGTCGGAGAAATATCTCGATGAGGTAGAGCCTTATATGCGTAAGAATGCAGACGACGTAGCGGTTTACTATTGTCACACCATCCGCATCGGACTGGCTGTGAAGAAGCATGATATGCAGGCAGTTACCCGCATTCTTGATTCCGAGAAGAATATGTCCGTGATGCCTTTTACCATACGTCAGATCCGCAATCATTATCTCAGATTGTACTATAAGGCAATGGGAGATTACCGCCAGGCATACGAAAACCTGCGTGAAGATATGCAGCAGAACGATTCCCTGGAACACCGCCGCATCAACATGCGGGCATCCGAGGTGATGGAGCGATTCACGCAAGATACCCTCAAGCTTCACCACGACTTGGCGATGGAGCACAAGAATGTGGAACTGCAGGAGGTGAAGATGTTTGCCATCGCTGCTGTTGCTGCCGTCTTGCTGATCATCATGTTCTTCATCATGAAGACGGTTCAGAACCGCAGACGCATGGAAACCAATAAGTTGCGTATCATGCAGCTCAAAATGGAGGCTGTGCGCAACCGCATCTCTCCTCATTTCGTCTTCAATGTGCTGAATAACAAGATTGTGCATTCGGGCAATGCCGAGGCGGATGAACTGATGCGCCTGTCGAAGCTGATTCGTGCCAACCTCGATATGTCGTGCCGACTGGATGTGAGCCTGGCAGAGGAGTTGGACTTCGTGAAACAGTATGTGGAGGTAGAAAGACCTCTGGTAGATGGCAACTTCGAGTTCAAGCTTGAGGTGGCTCCGGATATCGACCTCGACAAGGTGCATGTGCCTTCCATGTTCGTACAGATATTGGTGGAGAATGCCCTGGTTCACGGATTGAGAGGATGGGAAGGCGAAAAGCTGCTGCAGGTAAAGGTGGAACGCAGGCAGAATGGCATGACCTCCATCTCCGTCATCGACAACGGACCGGGTTTCGATATCCGAAGCACGGGTAAGAAGCGGACTGGACTGACGGTGCTCAGTCAGACCATTGCGATGATTAACGAGCGCAACCGCAGCAAGATGACCTTCTCTATGCGTAATCTCAAGAGTGAAGACGGAAAGGTGCTGGGCTGCGAATCTAGTTTCTGTATACCAGACGAGATTAATTTATCTATATAATATAATAAGGTGTAAACTAAGGGGAATATGAAAATAGTTATTGTAGACGATGACAAGCAGGCGGCTTACGACTTGGAGGCTCGCCTGCTGAAGAGTTATAAGATTGAGGTGGCTGGTGTCGCCTTGAACGGTTTGGACGGATTGGCGCTGGTCAACAAGCATCGTCCTGATGTGTTGTTTCTCGACGTGCAGTTGCCTGATATTTCGGGCTTGGATTTCCTTGACCGTATCGATGATTTTACGGATGGCGACTGTCGTGTCGTGATGTATACGGCATACGACAAGTTTATCCTGCCTGCCTTTCGCAAGAAAGCCTTCGATGTGCTGCTCAAGCCGATAGACAATAAGGACTTGGCGCTGATTATGGGTAGACTGGAAGAGGCTGGCATCGAGAGCCTTCCATACTCAGCCCGGGGAGTATCGCTGGATGAAAACGGCCTGAGCATCCCGAATCCGAAGGATGACAAGTTCCTGCTCTATACCAACGGCGCAGACTTCAAGCTGGTTGACAAGCGAGACATCGGTGTATTCAAGTATAATCACGAAGGTCGCTGCTGGGAGGTAGTGGTGGCAGGTGTTCCTGCTCCTGTCCGCCTGAAGCGCAATGTAAAGAGCGAGTCGCTGGCTGGGCTCGACAAGCAGTTTGTGCAGGTCAACCAGAAGTACATCATCAATATGGACTATCTGATAGAGGTGGTCGACAATGTCTGCCATTTCTATCCGCCGTTCGACAACATCGATTATGTAAAGGTGGGCCGCTTCTTCCGCAAGAAGTTTATCGAGCGTTTTTGCAGCCTGTAAATGCGTATTTCCCCCTCGGATACCAACATATTGTATGAAAAAGGACGGAAAAGTTTGAATTATGCATAAAAAAACGGTCAAGATGGTAGCAGTTAGCCAATTATTTCGTAACTTTGCACCCACAAACTTATAAATTATAAAAGAAGAATGGCTAATTTGAGATTTGAGGTTGTAGCCGAGGCCTTTAAGAAAAGACCTGTAGAGGTGAAGACTCCCAAGGTGCGCCCTTCGGAGTACTTCGCCAAGTATGTATTCAACCGCCAGAAGATGTACAAGTATCTGCCATCTGATGTGTACGAGAAACTCATCGATGTGATTGATAATGGTACTCGTCTGGACCGTTCCATCGCTGATGCCGTGGCTGCCGGCATGAAGCTCTGGGCTGAGGAAAACGGGGTAACGCATTATACGCACTGGTTCCAGCCATTGACCGAGGGCACTGCCGAGAAGCACGATGCCTTTGTGGAGCACGACGGAAAGGGTGGTATGATTGAGGAGTTCTCTGGCAAGCTGCTGGTGCAGCAGGAGCCTGATGCCAGCTCGTTCCCTAATGGTGGTATCCGCAACACCTTCGAGGCTCGTGGCTATTCTGCATGGGATCCTACATCGCCTGTGTTCATCATCGACGATACCCTCTGTATCCCTACCATCTTTATTTCTTATACCGGTGAGGCTTTGGACTACAAGGCTCCATTGCTCCGCTCGCTCCATACCCTGAGTGAGGCGGCTACCGAGGTGTGCCACTATTTCTACCCACAGGTTAAGAAGGTGCAGACCAATCTCGGATGGGAGCAGGAGTACTTCCTGGTAGATGAAAGCCTCTACTCGGCACGTCCTGACCTGATGCTCACGGGCCGTACCCTGATGGGCCACGACTCGGCAAAGAACCAGCAGATGGACGACCATTATTTCGGAACCATCCCTGAGCGTGTGCAGGCTTTCATGAAGGATCTGGAAATCCAGGCACTCGAACTCGGTATCCCTTGCAAGACCCGCCATAATGAGGTGGCTCCAAACCAGTTTGAGTTGGCACCTATCTATGAGGAGTGCAATCTTGCCGTAGACCACAACATGCTCCTGATGAGTCTGATGAAGCGTGTGGCACATAAGCACGGTTTCCGTGTGCTCTTGCACGAGAAGCCATTTGCTGGTGTCAACGGTTCGGGTAAGCACAACAACTGGAGCCTCTGCACCGATACTGGTGTGCTGCTGCATGCAGCAGGCAAGACTCCGGAGGATAACCTCCGTTTCGTAGTCTTCATCGTAGAGACCCTGATGGGCGTTTACAAGCACAACGGACTCTTGAAGGCATCTATTATGAGTGCTACCAATGCGCATCGTCTGGGAGCCAACGAGGCACCTCCAGCCATCATCTCATCATTCCTCGGAAAGCAGCTCACCGATTTGCTCGACCATATCGAGAAGGCAGATAAGGAAGAACTCTTTGCCCTGGCCGGCAAGAAGGGTATGGAGCTGGATATCCCAGAGATTCCAGAGCTGATGATTGATAACACCGACCGCAACCGTACCTCTCCATTCGCCTTCACCGGCAACCGTTTCGAGTTCCGTGCCGTAGGTTCAGAGGCCAACTGCGCATCTTCTCTCATCGTATTGAATGCCGCCGTAGCTGAGGCGCTCGTTAACTTCAAGGCTCGTGTGGATGCTTTGATAGAAAAGGGTGAGGACCAGACATCGGCTATCATAGACATTGTACGCGAGGATATCAAGACCTGCAAGCCTATCCGCTTCGATGGCAACGGCTATTCTGATGAGTGGAAGGAAGAGGCTCAGAAGCGTGGCTTGGACTGCGAGGCATCCTGCCCAGTGGTCTTCGACCGTTATCTGGACAAGGAGAGCATCGAGATGTTTGCCAAGACCAACGTGATGAGCGAGAGCGAGCTGAAGGCTCGCAACGAGGTGAAGTGGGAGACTTATACCAAGAAGATTCAGATTGAGGCTCGTGTGATGGGCGACCTGACCATGAACCACATCATCCCAGTGGCTACCCACTATCAGAGCCGTCTGGCGAAGAACGTAGAGGGCATGATCCACATCTTTGGTGGCGAGGAAGGCAAGAAGTTGACAGCCCGCAACGTGAAGATTATCCGCGAGATTGCCGAGCGCACCGAGTCGATAGAGCGTGGTGTGGAGGCATTGGTGGATGCCCGCAAGGTAGCCAATAAGATAGAGAGCGAGCGAGAGAAGGCAGTAGCATATCATGACACGGTGGCTCCGAAGATGGAGGAAATCCGTTATCAGATAGACAAGCTCGAGCTTCTCGTAGCCGATGAGCTTTGGACCTTGCCAAAGTATCGTGAGCTGCTGTTCATCAGATAATATTTCCTGGATAAGGAATTAAGATAATAAAAAAAGAGTGCATTGTTTGTTACAGTGCACTCTTTTTTATTATCTTTGTCATTTTATGACTTCATATTGCTTTAATATGATTTCATATTACTTCACAACAACCTTGATGGTCTGGCCGTTTGAAAGCTTCACGAGGTTGATACCCTTGGTTGGAGCATTCAACTTCTGACCATCGATGGTGTAACGACCCACCTCTTTCACGTCATTCCAGTTGATAATGTTAGAAATGCCGGTAAGGTCACTGTCGCCAACTGCTACCATGTTAGTGTTATCTACCCACAAATCGTTCATGGCAGATGCAAGAGCTGTCTTGCCATCCTTCTCCTCCTCCTTCATAGGGCGGCTTACGAACGCAATGATATGCATGTTCTGGCTCTTCCAAGCATCATCAAGCTCTACCTCATAGTCGTTCTCGTAACTGTTGCCGTTGGTCTGGAGAGCATCACCGAGTGTGCCAGTCACAATCTTGCGCAATACATGGTTGTGGGTGGTAGGCTTTGCCATGGTACCACCGGTGTTCTGCTTGCCTTTCACCTTATCCTCTGTTAGATAAACAGTGAGGTGGGCATCATCACCAATCAACTCCTGGTAGCCGTTGATGAGCTTACCCATTACCTTGATGCTCAGCTTGCCTGTTGCATCATCAAGCTTAGAGTCAATGCTTACGGTAGAGAATGATGGATAATATGCTGCAGACTCGTTGATGATTGTGTTGAGCATGCTAACAACGTTCTCCTGGTCGCTTGCTTTCTGAGCAGCCATGTTCACTGTCAAAGCCTTGTCGTAATTGATCACGTCATTATCGTAGAAGTATCTGTTGAAGGCAGCGGAACCATCTGATGGAGTAGAGTAGTAAGCCAACTTGTTAGCCTCTGGCACAGTGAATACATCTGATAATGTTTCTACAGATCCATCTTCGTTTACTTGCTGACGTTCTCCGTGGATAGAAACGATAGCAAGATCTTCGTCTTCACGAGCCTTGGCTGTCTTGGTGAGTACCTGGTCTGCAAAGTAGGTGTATTTTGACATCTGGCATGCGTAGAACTCTACCAGGTTCTTGGTGCGGTCGAAGTTGTCCTTATATACCTTGAACTTGGTGGTCAGCTTGTCGTTGGTCAGGTCGCCCTCTGGTTCTTTTCCTTCTACCAGTACAGGATATACTGTTACCTCATGTTCGCCAACAGCCCAATCCTTGTTGATAGGAAGTCCTACCTGAATATTTGAATAGTCGGCATCTGTGATTTCTCTGAAGGCATCGCCGACAGTAGTCTTGTCGTATGTGAAGGAACCTATTTTCTTGCCATCCACCTCAATGCCGAATTTTACGTTTGTGATATTGTCACGTCCGTCATTGTGGCATGTAAAGGCCAAGCCCGTCTTGGTGTCGCTCTTTGCGAATGGAACCATCGCCATCTTATTCATTACCAGGTCGTGAAGGATGAAGTTTCCATCCTCTTTTTCGATGATAAGCTGAATCATCAGGTTAGAACCATCATATCCGGCAGAGATAGGCTCCCACTGCCATTTGGTTTCATCGCGGCCATCTTCATAGATGTCACCAAAGGCGAGGAATCCATAAGGACCTACGTATGTACCAGAAGAGCCAATTGGCCTTTCTGACTCAACCTTCTCTGGGGTGTAATCGTAATATGGCAACAGGGCATAGAAATCCTTGGTATCGATGGTATATGGTTCATCAAACCAAACGTAGTTCCAATGCAATTGTGTGGTAGCAATCTCCTTCTCTGCAATGGCGTTGGTTACATTTCCCTTATCATCAATCTTGCAGATGGTAACCTTACTGTTGCCGATAGGTGCTGTCAGGTAGAAGCGGGCACCTGCAATCTTGCAGCCCTCATATTTCTTGAAGGCATCACTGTAGAAGATGGTACCCAGAGACAAAGTACCTTTGGCGCCCTTCATGCCTGATGGCCATACATAGCTCTCGTCATAGCTATAGTTGATATAACGCTGGTTTGCTTCCAATTCTCCGGCACGGGTTGCTATCTTCTTGGCTGCCTTCTGTGGAGTGGCAGTCTCTACCCATGTCTTGGCTGTTACTTCCTTGTTGATGTGCTTCATGCTCTGAGCGTTGGCAGACATTGCCATCAAGGCAAGTGCTGCTGACATCAAGTAAATATTTCTCATTTCTTATTCTTTTATATTTTATTTATTTATGATTCTAAAGGGATATATCTGTTTACTTTTTATATATCTTTTTTACTGTACCGTCGGTGAACTTCACGATGTTGAGTCCTGGGAATGGTACGTCAGACTCTACGCCCTGGGCATTGTAATATGCCTTAACCTCCTTGTTGCCCAACTCGATGTTGCTGATGCCGGAAGTTGCGCCCTCTGATACATATACCTCATCGATGAAGAATGCATCTGATGCGAAGGTAATCTTCACTCTGCCGTTGGCTGTAATCTTGGTTGTACATTCTGTCCACTGGTTTGGCATCAGGTTGAATGTGCCGTTTTCTACAGTTCCGTTGCTCACGCTTACAGTCATGGTCTTGTTTGACTGTGCGTAAGGAGCTGCCTTGAATGTAAGTATTACATCGCCGTTGATCTTAATCTCAGGAGAGGTGAAGGTGATGTTGGTGGCATTTCGCTTACCTACGCGAGCACACTGGAAACCTCCCTTATAGGTCTGTACATTAGATGTCCAGCCGTTCTTGTCTGATGAGAATGCACCATTGGCAAACTGGTTAGGGTTGCCGCTTGTATAGAAGCCCTTACCGTCGTTACCACCTGTACCCAGACACTTGTCAAATGTTTCCTGGAAGATATAATTCTCTTCTGATGCAGTCTTGTTCAGGTTCTGGAAAGTGAAAGATGCCGTACCGTCTGCAGCGATAGCCATATCTGAAAGGATGATGTTCATCAACTTGGTGCCATCGGTGTTCAGATTATAAGATGTGCAGGCAGGAGTGGTGTTGTTTGCCAGGCGGTTCTTGTTGCCGTAAGGCCATGCATCATACTCCTCACTCTTCTCGCTCTTCACGTTGTCGGCAGGAACGAAGGTCATACGCTCATGGTCGTTGACACCAGCCATCATGGAGTTTGGAATGTTGTAATTCCATGCCTTCAGGTTGTAGTCAATGTGGTTGATCATGATACCTGAACCAGCCAAGGCTGCATCCCAACCCTTCTTCTGACGGTTCTCTATCAGATAGTACTCATCGGCATGATTTGGATTTCTGAAGATGTAGGCATCACCGCCGTCTGCCAGTGTCTTGATTCCTGATACTGATGTGTTCTCCTTCAGCTCGATAGGGGTAATCCAGCCAGCGGCATACTTCTCGTAGGCGGTATAGCCGGCAGGAGTAAAGCCGTTGTCATTATAGTTACCCTGGCACATCAAGTCCCAGGTACCCATACCATATAGGCCAGAATAGTTCACATCGTATGCATCCGGATAGCCCAGACAGTGAGAGAACTCGTGGCAGATGGTACCGATGCCATCCACTTCGTTAGATACAGAAAGCTCGTTGGAGCAGGCATAATCCACTACGGTCTTCTTGCCGCAAGATACTGGTGAAACCATTCTTCCCTTGTGTGGCCAGATGGTGTTGACGCCACCGCCTGTAGCTTCGCCACGACCGGCATAGACTACGAATACCATCTCTACCTGTCCGTCTCCGTCCCAATCGTATGGGGCGAAGTCGATACCTTCAGCCACGGCGTTGCCCAGACAGCCTGAAATCATCGCCTGAACGTTCACGTCCTGTGCATCGCCATCGTTCTTGCCATAGAAATCAGATTCACCAAGGGTGTAAGGACCCACTACGTCGAAATCCATCTCAAACTTGCCATTGCTCTGCGCCTTGAAGTAATCAGCCACGCTACCCTTGAACTTACCCTCGCTGAAACCTGGCTCGTTAGCCACGCGGTTGTAGAAAGCCTTAGGATCATCCATGGTGAACTTCTTGTCGGAGAACTGAGCCAGCAGGATGAGACACTTCTTCTTGCCGGTGTAGGAGACACCTCTTGTGATGCTGGTGCTGCCATTAGCGTTACCAGAAAGGAGGTTCTTTTTGATGATGTTCTCAGGACAAGCCTGCTGGCGCATCACTCTGCTGCGCTCCTGAAGCTGGGCCATGTTGGCTGGCTTCAAGCCATCTGAGGTGTCGTAAGAATAGCGGTTGCCTGCCTTGTCTTCCCAAAAGCGCAGGAACTCATCACCGCACAACTGAACTTGGACAGCCTGTCCGTTCTTGAGTGTAAAGGTCTTCCAGATGCCTCGCTTGGCTGGTACTGCATGGATGGCAGAAACCGCCAGCAACATAGACATGAGGACTAACAGTTTTTTCTTCATAAAACGTTTTATTAAAGTTGTCTTATAACTAATTTCTTTATCCGTTCTTATAACTAATTTCTTTATCCGTTGACAAAGTTAAGCATAAAAATTGAGATACAGCCGATTAGCTTACATTTTTTAAGCTACATTTGCTTTTAAAAATGCTCATTTCCCCTCATTCTTTCAATTTGTAAGTTCGGGGAGATGAAATCTGCAAAAAAAGAGAGATAACCCAATGCTTTCATGTGTTATCTCTCTCTTTAATATATCAACTTAATGCTTTCACTTTATTTCACCTTTGTGAGCTTAATCTTCGTTACGCTGAAGAACTCATAGCCGGTGAAGGTTCCACCAGTGGTGTAGATACCACCGAACAATACCTGGTCTTGGTCGAAGACAATCTCCTTGCAGTCTTCACTCCATGTTCCCTTGATAGGGGTTGTGGTGAGTGAACCATTTGACAGGTTGCTCAGTACGATATTACCCATGATGCCCAGATCCTTGGTGAAGTCGTAACCCTCGATGAAGTTATACTTGCCCAGGTTGTCGAATGCTACATAGCCCTGCTTGGTTTTTTCGTCATAGTGGAATGACAGGCGTGCAGAAGAAGAGCTTACGGCCATACCTGTGAGATACAGAGTATTGTTGTAGTCGCCATCCTTTTCGTCGCTGGCACCGATGATCTTCACTACACTCTCCATTGGTGCACCCTGGCGGCTTACACCTGTGAGCTTCCACTTACCCTGGAGCTTCTCGTAAATCTGAGAGTCATTATCTTTCAGTGAAACCTGGGTTGTTGCATTGCCAATCTCGGCACCCTTAGCTTCTACGATGGTAATCTCGAAGGTGCGGTCGGCGTTGATTTCATCATCATCTACAGGCTCCACCTCTACATAGCCGATGCTGTCTGAAATGCTGATGGTCTTGTCTGTAATATAATAATGTACGTCTTCCTTGGCAGGGTTGCTGCCCACTTCCTTCACAGCGAGGGTAACATACACATTACCGTTGGTCTTGCCCTTTACCTCGATAGGCACATTGGTCAGGCCCATATTCTCCTTGATGACCATGGTAGGATTCTTCATGCTTACTGTTACGTCAGCAGCCGAGTTCCAAGAGTCATCGTCGCTAGAGCAGGCACCGAAGAAGGTAACCACTGCCAGCAACATTAATAATTTGATGTATTTCATATTCAAATGAATTCTTGTTGATTACTACATTATTATATTAATAGCCTGGGTTCTGCTGGCCAGCCAAGTGAGGGTTGGCATCCATCTCTGCCTTAGGGATAGGCCAGGTGAGGCGGTAGTCGTTTGCAGTATATTTCAATGCTCTGCCCTGCTTGACGATGATGGCATCCAGCTCCGCGTTTTCGTCGTGGTTAGGTTTGCGCTCGAAGCCCTCGCCGTAACGGCGGATGTCGCTCATGCGCATACCCTCGCCGATGAACTCACGCTCACGCTCTTCTTTTATTTCCTTGAGGAGAGTCTTCTGCTCAGAATAGTTCTCTGTTACATAATCCACGATGCGGTTGCTGCGCAGAATGTTGAGATACTTGTTTGCTTCTTCCTTGTGGTCCTGGCGAGCTTCTGCCTCGGCTACGATGAGATACATCTCTGAGAGGCGGAATGGCTTGCTCATGTTCATGAGGTTGTTGTTGCTGCCTGTGCGGAGGTCTGAGTTTCCTGGGAACTTGTTGAAAGCCATCGCCTCGTAGCTGTTACCCTCTACCTGCAGGTTGTCATACTGCTTCAGGAATACATCGGCACGAATATCACCCTCGAACTTCTCCCAAAAGAGGTTTAAGACGGCAGATGTTGGAATGTAGTCTGCCTTGGTCTCCGACTCACTTACGTAGTATTCGCCGTTAGAGCTGCCCAACTCCTGTGCAGTCATCAGAGGGCGGAAGATGATTTCTGTACCCTCGTCCTTGGTCCAGAGCTTGGCATAGTCGTCGATGGTGGTCAACTTATACTTGCCGCTGTTGATGACAGCCTTTGCATATTTAGCTGCATTAGCCCAGTCGCCCTTAACCAAGGCTACGCGAGCCTGGAGAGCCTGAACGGTCTGTGAATGGATGTAAGCCAGAGGCTGAGCCTCTTCCTTGGCAACCTTCACACCCGATTTCTCGTATGCTACCAAACCATTGTATGCCTTCTGCATATCTTCCTCAATCAGAGCGAAGGTCTCTGCCAGGGTAGAACGGCCAGGATAGTCGTTGAGATTACCAGTTGGCTTATAGACAGTGGTCAAAGGCAGACCGCTTGCTGCCTTGGTTGGGTCACACTGTGTATATGACTGGCAGAAGTGGTCTGCCAACCAGAAATACATGTAAGCACGAACGAAGTGTGCCTCGGCGTCATAGTGAGCAAAGGCAATCTTGTCCTTATCGCTGAAGGCATCGCTTGCCTGCATGTTGGCTGCACGTTCGATGATGGCATTGGCTGTGGCAATCATGGAATAGCTGCCGCTCCACTTGCTGGAAACGTCACCGTCGGTGATGGTAATTACACCATTTGAGAACTGACCGAGACGGTTACCGTTGCTGATCAGTCCGTGGAACTCGTCCATCTGTATATCTGACAGGTAAAGCCAAGAGCCAGATGTCACCGCACGCAGGTTGGTGTAGAGAGCGTTGCGGAATTGGCGAAGGTCCTTCTCCTTCTCGATGGCTGTGTTGTCATCCAGCGAACCGTATGGAGCCTTGTCCATGCTGCAGGATGTGAATGCCATCGCACACAGGAGCATCAATGAAAAATATATCTTCTTCATAATTCTTTTCTAATAATACTTTTTGTTTAGAATGTTAACTCTGCACCAATCACAAACTGGCGGGTGTTTGGATAGTTGAACTGAACCAGGTTCTTGTCTGGCTCAGGATCGTAGCCCTCGAATGGAGTGATGGTAAAGAGGTTGCGGGCGATACCGAACACCTTGATGTCCTTGATGTAGCGGATGGTCTGCATCCAGCTCTTTGGCAACTGATACTGAACGGTCAATGTCTTCATGCGCAAGAATGAAGCATTGCTCAGCGTGTGGTCGTCGAGGTAAGTCTCGTAACCATAAGCAGGAATATCGGTAACCTGACCTGGAGTAGTCCATACGTTCAGCATATCTACGCACTGGTTGTAAGAGGTACCCATGTTGGCATTCTTGATGAAGTAGTCGTCGTTGACGAGCATGTACTTGCCCGACTGCCAAGCGAAATCTGCGATGACGCTGAGTCCCTTCCATGTAAAGTTGGTGCCGAAACCACCAATCCATGGCGCATAACGGTTCTTGCCCAGGAACACTGAGTTGTTGGTCTCATCGTATGTCTTGGTGATGTTGCCGTTCTTGTCGTACCACATAGGCTCGCCAGTGCGTGAATCTACACCTGCATAGCGTACATTATAGAACTCACCATAGGCATGACCCACCTGCAACTTCAGACCAGTGCCTGAAAGCACGTATTCATTGCGACCTGCAAACAACTCTGTAATCTCGTTCTTGTTGTAGCAGATGTTGGCAGATACACTCCAGCTCATATCCTTGGTCTTGATGAGGTCAACGTTTACGGTTGTCTCGAAACCCTTGTTTACCATAGTACCGATGTTACCCATACCTGAGGTGAAACCTGTGGTCATAGAGTAAGGAATCTCCATCAGCATATCAGATGTCTCGTTGCGATAGAAGTTGGCATCCACGGTAACACGGTTAAATAAACCGAAGTTCAAACCGATGTTCAGCTTGCTCACCTTCTCCCAAGTCAACTTGTCGTTGCTTGCCTGGGTGATATCGATGGAACCTTCGCCGTTGTAGTTGCTACCGGAACCGAAGAGTCCGTAGAAATCGTAAGAACCGGCACCTGAGTCATTACCGGTAGTACCATAGTTGGCGCTCACGGTCAGGTCGTCCAGCCATCTCAAACCACGGAGGAAGTTCTCGCGCTTGGCATTCCACTTCAAACCGAGGGAACCGAAGGTACCCCAACGGTGGTCTGGAGCAAACTTAGAGCTACCATCGAAACGGAGTGAAGCATATACGTAATACTTCTCGTCGTAGTTGTACTCGGCAGTACCGAAGAGAGAGTTGGCTACTTCCTCTGAACGGCTATCAGTCTGAGCTGATGGTGTGATGGTGGTAGCAGTGTTCAGCAACATACGGCGAACGTCGGTCTGACCTGTAGAAGTGATACCGAAACCACGACCCTTCTGGATGCGGGTTTCCTCACCCAGCAGCAGGTTTACATAATGAGGACCGAAGTTATGACGGAACTCAGCTGTATGAGTCAATGTGTAAGCGTAGTAGCGGCTGAAGTTTGCTGATACACCTCCGGTATGAGCATCAATTACCTGGCCCATTGGGGTAGTGAACTGATCGTATGGGAGACTTGCTCTGTCTGATGTAAGGTCGTAGCCAAACATAGACTGCAGGGCAGTGAAAGTCAATCCCTCAACAGGAGTGAACTGCTCGTTCAGCGACAGGTTGAGGGTTACATTCTTGCGGTCCTGGTTTGTATTGGCTACAGTGAACCAAGGCAGCAGGAACTGAGAGTAGAGGAGTCCGGCAGCGCGGTCACCCTTCACCAGATTACCAGCCTCGTCGAAGCTATAATAATAAGGTGCATCGTATGGCAACGCCATCTTGGCAGCAACCAATGGGTTGGCAGCATAAATCTGGCTGTTGTCTGCCCACTGGCTGTTCTGGCTGTAATCCTGAACACCGAAGTTAGAGCTGAAGCCCACCTTGAAGAACTTGTTCAGACGAGAGTTGAGGCGTGCAGCCAAAGTGCTGCGGCGCATATTGGAAGCCTCGATCAAACCATCTTCCTGATGGTGGTTGAACGAAACGAAGTAGTTCATGGTCTGACCGCCGCCCTGCAAGGTAGCGTTGATATCAGAAGTAGGAGCCGAGTTCTTGATCAGCTCGTCGCGCCAGTCGGTGCTGATACCATACTTGTTTACCAGGTTGCGGATATTATCGTTTACAGGCTGACCGATCATGTCGCGGAACTGGATGTACTGCTGAGAGTTCATCATCTCCTGGCCCTTGCTGGTAGCAGAAGAGATACCATACTGTGCCTTTACGGTGAGCTGAACCGACTCGTTGTACTTAGCCTGCTTGGTAGTGATGACAATAACACCGTTGGCAGCACGCGAACCATAGATAGAGGTTGACGCAGCATCCTTCAACACGGTGATGTTGGCAATGTCTGATGGGTTCAATGTGCTGAAGAAGCTGGCAGTGATAGGAGAACCATCGAGAATGAACAGAGGCTGGTTAGAAGAACCGATAGAGTTGACACCACGCAAGCGAATCTGTGCAGACTGTGAAGGGTCACCGGCAGATGAAAGAACAGACAAACCTGATACCTGACCGGCGAGCGCGTCTGTAAAGTTAGGGGTTACGACAGATTCCAACTTCTTTTCACCGATGTTGGAAATAGCGCCAACAACAGATCCCAACTTTTTGGCAGCACCGTAACCGGTGATGATAACCTGCTCAAGAACATGTGTGTCAGGATCCAAAACAACCTGCATCTTGTCAGATGCCTTTAATTTCTTGGTCACCATTCCGATGTAACTGAACTCCAGCTCTGCCTTGTTGCTCGCAACATCCAGAGTGAAGTTACCATCAATGTCGGTAACTGTACCAGAAGTAGTACCCACAATCTTGACCGATGCACCGATGATCGGTGAACCGTCTTCAGAAGAGGTAACTACACCAGAAACGTGAGTTTGTGCCAACGCCATTCCCAAGTTCAGGAAGACGCAAGCAATAAACATCATGAGTCTTTTTTCCATAGATCTCTTTTTTC